>Ga0310342_100003200_pt1 | contig 10723 bp, 8 predicted proteins | sample S15DNA20500_MG_FD_206155 | JGI IMG/M metagenome (GOLD analysis project Ga0310342, IMG submission 206155) | Marine microbial communities from station ALOHA, North Pacific Subtropical Gyre - S1503-DNA-20-500_MG | ecosystem: Environmental > Aquatic > Marine > Oceanic | place: Pacific Ocean: North... | reverse complement strand
GAAGTAGATCGCGCGGGGACGCCGCGGCGAGATCTGTCGGACCTGTACGCTGGTCCTGGAGAAGACGAGCACCTGCGAGGAAACGGGGACGTCCAGGGCGGTGAGCACCGCCGGCAGGTAGCCGTGGTGGTCGGTCCAGGCCAGCTTCGACTTGCCCAGGTCGATCAGTCGCTGCAGTGCGGAAATGCGGTTGGTCGTCGACTGGTTGTGGTAGTCGATCGGAGCCAGCTCGAAGTCCTTGCTGGTCTGGGCCGGGACCGGGCGGGACCACGCACCACAGGCCAGCAACAGCAGCAGGACATATCGGGCTGGGCGAACCGGGCGGGGCATCAGGACATCGTCGCTGGCGAGCGGGCTTGCAAGCAAGGCCAGTGACGATGAGAGTGACGCGGATGGAAACGACCGACCTGCAACGTGTCCGCAGCGACTTCCCGGCACTGGAGAACTACACGTGGTTCCAGAACGGGGGAGTCAGCATCACCCCGCGACCGGTTGCCGAGATCCACGCCGGGTTGATGGACGAACTGCTGCAGCGGGGACCGATGCACATCGTCTACCCCGACGAGGAGTACCCTCGGCGTGAACGGTCGATGGCCCGCCTGGCCGAGTTCTTCGGAGTGTCGCCGTCGACACTGGCGTTGATGCGAGGGGTCAGCGAGGCGTTCCTGACGGTGCTCCGCGGGTTGGATTGGCAGCCGGGCGACGAGATCGTGGTATCCGCAGACGAGGAAGCGGCCCTGCTGCTGCCGGTGCTGGCGTTGCGGGATCAACAGGGAATCGTCCTCCGCAGGCTCGAACTGGTCGACGGCTCGCCGGCCGAACAGGTGGCAGCTTTGGAAACGTGCCTCGGAGAACGCACGCGGCTGGTCGCCTTCAGCCATGTCACGACCGATCTCGGCTACCGACTGGCGGCCGGGGAACTTTGCGAGACGGTTCGGCGACACGGGGCGATGAGCTTCGTCGACATGGCCCACTCGTGCGGGGTGTTCCCGATCGACCTGGCGGAAATCGGCTGCGATTTTGCCGGGTTGCTCTCCTACAAGTGGATGTACTCGCCGTATGCCGCGGGGTTGCTGTACGTGAGTCCCGAGCGGATCGGCGAACTGGCCGTGCGGTTTCCGGGGGGACGCAGCGAGAGTTGGCTGGACTTCGAGACGGATCGGTTCGAGTTGCACGAGTCGGCCGAGCGGTTCCAGTTCGGACCATGGTCGTGGCCGTTGGTTCATGCGTGGGCGGCCGCGTGTGACTGGCTGACCGAGATCGGCTCGCGCGACATTGCCGAGCGGACCGGGTTGCTCACCGACCGGCTGAAACGGGGTCTGGAGTCGATCGAGGCTGCCGAAGTGCTGACGCCCGCCGAGTTTTCCCGATCGGCTGCCCTGGTGTCGATGACGCTGGAGGGATGGACCGGCGAGGACCTGGCGGCGACGTTGCGTGAACGCTGGGACATGATCGTCAAGCCGTTGCCTCATACCCGCGAGGGCCTGAGGATCAGCGTACCGTTCTTTCTGCTCGAAGAGGAAATCGACCGGTTGGTCGAGGCTCTCGGGGAGTTGGCAGCATGTTCCTGAACATCGCCCATCGGGGCGATTCGACCAACTACCCCGAAAACACGCTTTCGGCCTTCGAATCGGCCATCGAGGCCGGTGCATCGGCGGTCGAGCTGGATATTCGCTGCACGGCCGACGGACACGTTGTGGTGATGCACGACCGGACCGTCGACCGGACGACCGATGGTGAAGGTGCGGTCGGGCGATTGAGCCTGGAGCAGGTGCGGGGCCTGGATGCCGGCAGGTGGTTCGATGAGCGGTTTGCCGGTGAAACGGTGCCGACGCTCGGTGAGGTCTTCGATCGACTGGTCGACCGTGTGTCGCTGGTGCTGCACGTGAAGGATGCCGGTTGTGGAATCGAACGGGCCGTGGCCGGCGAGGTGGAGTCGCGAGGTGTTGCCGATCGCGTGACGGTGTCGTCGGATCACCGGGGGGTACTCGAGTCGATCCGCCGGTTGGCGCCCGATGTCACCACGACCTGGATCGCCTGGTTCCGGGACTGGCGTTGGTGGATGTGGTATGTCGCCGGTAGAGTACGGCGGTTGCGTGCCGAGCGGGTGGCACCACCGGCCGAACAGGTGACCGGGGAGATGGTCAGGTACTTCCACAGCCGCGGAATCGCGGTCCGGGCGTGGGGTGTCGGACGCGACGAGAGCCTGGCCAGTCGACTGATCTCAATGGGTGTTGATGGCATGACCTTCGATGATCCTCGGCGACTTGCCGAATTGCTCGACACCGCGGACTCCACCACAACGCCCAATACAGAGGACAGAGCATGACCGGTGCCGATGTCCGAGATCTCGATGTCCCGTCGGTTGTTGCGGCGGTTCACGATACCGACAAGTTCGCCGCCTTCGAGGGCATGCTCGACCAGTCTCACTTCTGGGACACGCTGGAGGCCGTGAGATCGAGATCGGGGAAGCCGGCTTCGGAGTTCCTGGTCGTGTTGAAGCCGAACTTCATGATGACGATCAAGGTCGAGGATCCCCCGCTGGTCTACACCGATCCCGAACTCGTTGAGCGGTGGATTTCGCGGTTGGTCGAGGCAGGTTACACCAACGTGCGGGTTGTCGAGGCTCAGAACGTCTACAGCCTCTGGTACCGCAATCGCAGCGTGAACCACGTCGCGAGGGTGATCGGACTGGGTGGCGAGGGTTACGACGTTCGCGACCTGACCAACGAGCAGTTTCCCTTCGACTACGGCGGGATACTGGGACAGCACTTCGTGGGCGAGTCGTGGCGAGATGCCGACTTCCGCATCTCGTTCGCCAAGAACAAGACTCACGACGTCTCACGTTGCACGCTGGTGATCAAGAACACCTACGGTTGCCTGCCTGCTCGAGACAAGTTCACCGAGTATCACCAGAAGCGGGAGGTCGACACCGCGACAATCAATGCGTTGATGCACTTTCCCGTACACTTCGCCGCGATCGACGCCACGTGGAGCCTGGACGGACCATTGGGGTACAAGGAGGGCTTTGATGTCGTCCGCGATGAGGATGGCCAGGTGCTCAATTCGGGCAATATCCACCGCACCGATACGGTGATCGGCGGTCGAGACCTGTTGGCCGTCGAACGGGTCGGGATGCTGAAAATGGGACTCGATCCGGCCGACGATTCGAGGTTTTACGGACAGGCGGTCGAGGCATTCGGCGAGCGGGATTTCGAGTGGGTTGGCGACACCTGCACGTACGAGGATTGGCTGAATATCGGCGAGGCCACGTGCCTGCAACTGGACATCGGTGAAGAACTGGGTGTCATGGCCCATTTCTTCGGCGAGTCGATGGCCCATGTCGACCCCGTCCTGTTTCCCCCCTACAAGAGGACCCTGGTCCGCCGGGTGATGCACACCGTCGGTCGGTTCTTTTTTGTCCGTAAAGTCCGTGGTCGTAAGGGGATTCGCGTGGTGCCGCGGTGTCACGGACCGGTCGATTGCCGTGATGGCTGATCCACCGGGGTGCCAATGGCCGACAGATAATGGTAGATTGATGTGACCGGGCGCCATGGCGGTTTCCGGTTCAGCCAGAACAAGGTTCGGGACGAGGTCGAGCAATGCTACGTATCGATGCCGGGCGCAGTGGTCGTTATTGCGACGGGATGTCCCGTCGCAGCTTCGTGCAGTTGGGCGTGGCCGGCATGGCCGCGGCCAGCCTGGGCGATGTGGCACGTGCCAAGCAGGCGGCCGGCAAGGGCAACGACAACGCGGCGATCATGATCTGGCTCGACGGTGGCCCGAGCCACCTGGACATGTACGACATGAAGCCGAAGGCTCCGGCCGAATACCGCGGCATCTGGATGCCGACCTCGACCAACGTGCCGGGGATCGAGATCACCGAGATGTTCCCGCTCCAGGCTCAGCACGCCGACAAGTTCTCGATCGTCCGCTCGCTGCACCACGACACCGGTGGCCACTTCCATGGTGGTCACTACATGCTGACGACCAAGTCACTGGGGCCCAACAACACCGGCACGTTCCCCTCGATCGGTTCGATCGTCGCGCGGGAACGCGGTCCGCGTCAAAGTGGCATGCCTTCCTACATCAGCGTGCCGGTGGCCAGCAGCATCGGGCTGCGGCCGGGTTACTTCGGCGGCAACTGGATGGGGATGCAGTACGACCCGTTCCAGACCGGTGGCGATCCGAACAACGCCAACTTCAAGGTGGCCAACCTGAACCTCGCCGGCGGGATGACCGTCGATCGCCTGTCATCGCGTCGCGACCTGAACCAGCAGTTGGACCGGATCAGCAAGACCGTCGAGCGGGGCACTCTGTTCGAGGCGATGGACAAGTTCGATCGGGACGCGTTCGAATTCGTTTCCGGCGCCGCCGCGCGGAAGGCCTTTGACATCAACAGCGAGGACCCGAAGATCCGCGACCGGTACGGCCGGAGCAACTGGGGCCAGAGCACGTTGCTGGCCCGGCGGCTGGTCGAAGCCGGTTCGACCTTCGTGACGGTTCACTTTGGTGGCTGGGACCATCACTGGAACCTCGAGCCGGGTTACAAGAGCGTCCTGCCTCGCGTCGACATGGCCGTCTCGGGCCTGTTGAAGGACCTGTCGGATCGTGGCATGCTCGAATCGACCCTGGTGATCCTCTGCGGCGAATTCAGCCGGACGCCGCGGATGAACAACGGCGGCAACGGTGGGCCTGCCGGCAGCAAGGGCACACCCGGACGCGACCACTGGGGCAACTCGCTGTTCTGCCTGTTGGCCGGTGGCGGCATCAGGGGTGGCCAGGTGGTGGGTTCGACCAACGCCAGGGGCGAACGTCCGCTCTCGCGGGCCGTCAAGCCGTGCAACCTGCACGCGACGATCTACAAGGCCCTGGGCATGGATCCGACGCTGCACCTGCTCGACCACCAGGGTCGACCCACGCCGGTGCTCGAGGATCCCACTCCGATCCACGAGTTGCTCTAGGCTCGGGCCGACGCCTCAGCAGTCGGCCTTCAGCCGTGCCGGCAACGGCAACCGGTGGGACTGTTGTCCACCGAAGCCATTGATCTCAAACGCGTCGGCGCGCCGCAGATCACGTGGCGGGATTCACTGGATGCCACCGCAGGCTGCGCGTATGGTGGCACCATGTCCTCCTCGTTGCGGAGAAAGTCATGAGTCCCCTGCGTCATCTCGCCGCCCTGGCCGTCGGAATCATGACGGTGTCCGCTCTGCATGCCGACGAGTCAGCACCATCTTCCAAGGCGATTCGCGCTGCGATTGCGAAAGCGGTTCCGGCACTGGAAAAAGGGGCGGCGGGATCGGCCAAGGAACGAAAGTGCTTCACGTGCCATAACCAGGCCTTGCCGGTGCTGGCCCTGGTCGGAGCCCGAAAACGCGGCTTTTCGGTCGACAAGGAGAACCTGGACAAACAACTCCGCCACACCGTAGCGCATCTGAAACGTGGCCAGAAAAATTATCTGAAAGGTCGTGGGCAAGGGGGCAAAGTCATCACCGCAGGTTACGCGCTGTGGGCGTTGCAGGAGGGTGGCCGGAAGCCCGACGACATGACTGCCGCCGTGACCCACTTCCTGCTGGAGTACCAGAAGAAGAAGGACCACTGGAGCCATCCCGGCAAACGTCCGCCGTCGTCGGGAAGTGATTTCACCACGACGTATGTTGCCCTGCGTGGACTGGCCGACTTCGGGACCGAAAAGCAGAAGGCCAGGATCGAAGAACGAACCAAGACAGTGCGGGAATGGCTGCTCAGCAAGAGTCCTGAAGAAACCGAAGCTCGTGTGTTCCGTCTGCGAGCGCTGAAGTATGTCGAACCGGACGAGGGGGCCGTACCGAAGGCGACCTCGCAACTTGTCGAGAGTCAGCGGAAAGATGGAGGTTGGGCTCAGACATCCGACATGAAAAGCGACGCCTACGCCACGGCGACCGTGCTGGTCGCGTTGCTTCGTGATGGCGGGTTGTCAGTTGATCACCCGGCGATGCGTCGCGGAATGCAGTACCTGGTCGACACGCAATTGGAAGACGGATCGTGGCATGTCGTCACCCGTGCCAAGCCGTTTCAGACCTACTTCGAAACGGGATTTCCACACGGCAAGGATCAGTTCATTTCGATCGCCGCCAGCAGTTGGGCGACCCTGGCGTTGTTGCTGACGATTCCGGAATCGTCCTGAGATCCACGCAGGCTAACCGGCTCCCGTAAGCCACTTCGGGAGTGGCAGTCGGTACGACCGCTGTCCACCGTAGCCCTTGATGTCCAGCGTGTCGGCGATCGTGATCTCGGCGAAACTGGCCTGGAAGTGCGTGGCGGCCATCGTGAGGTAGTTCGTGTCGTCGTAGACGGTCCAGCGGCTGCGATGCTTGTGGCCGAAGAAACAGGCCAGCACCCGACCGTCCTCGGCAAACAGCTTGCGGATTTCCCAGCCGTTGTCGACATAGGAGTTCTGCTTGCCGACGGGTGGGAAGGGCGTGTCGCCACCCTGCCCCGATCCCGTCTTGGGAGTGTGGTGCAGTTCCTCGTGACAGAAAACCAGCTTCGGTTTCTTCCGGTTCTTTTTCAGGTCCCCGGCCAACCAGGTCTTCTGCGTGGCATCAATCCAGTAGCCGCCCGCCAGCCCGTCCTTGCCCTTCGGAGGAGACGACTCGTCGGCGGCGTTGTTTGCGTCGAGAACGATCAGGTGGAATCCGTTGTGATCGACCGAGAAGTAGCGGTGCGGCATCTTGGTGATGGCGAGGAACTCCTGCTTGGTGATGTCTTCGCCGGGATGGGAGCGTCCGATCAGGTCAGCAGGCGTGATCTTCTCCTCGCCCCCCTTCAACCAGCCGACGTCGTGATTGCCCATGACGTGGTAGCGAGGGCACTTCAGCTGTGAAAACACGTCGAGGTGGTACTTCAGGCCGGCGACTTGTCCATCGTGCATCGCCTGGGTGGTCTGCCCTTCGGAGACCTGGATGCCGAAGTCACCCAGGTCGACTGCGAATTCAGGCTGGAACGTCTTCATCCGGTTGACGAACCGCCGAAAATTGGTCGCCCGACCCGACGGACGTGCCCCCTGCAGGTGGGGGTCGGCGTTGAGTCCAAACCGGAGCATCGGTTTTTGAGCCGCCGCCTCGGCCGACGACGCCGAACCCAGCACCGCCAGTCCCGCGGCGGATTGACCAAGAAACGTCCTGCGATCAACGGGCGGTAACGTGCATCGGCGAGTCGTCATGTTCGGGGTCTCCGTCCTGTTGCCGACCTCGCCCGGTCACTTGCCGGGATCGACGGTCACTTGGATCTGGCCGCTGGTGGGGATGTCGACGCGGGTCACCAGCACCACGTGACGACCGTCGTCGCTCTTGGTGCTCGATTCGACCCGCGCGTTGTCGACCGTATATTCTCCCGCCGGCATCACGAAAGTCACGCGTCCATTGGGAAAAGCGTCCTTGAGCCGGTTGGTGACGGTCGCGGTGTTTGACAAGTGAGTTCCGTCGTTGGAGGCCAGGAAGCGGGTCGCCACCGGCGGCGATTCGTCGCGTGAGAACGGCACAGGTGCGGTCTCGTGTCCGGCATACGTGCAGGTGACCACGCGGTTGTTCTTCAACCGAACCACCCGGAAGCTGGTCGAACTCGACTTGCCGATTCGTCGCGTGGGCGTGGCACCGACATCCATCACCTTGGTCCCGGTTCCATGGCCATCGTGGATCATGCGGACCTTGTGGCGATCGAAGAACTCGACCGGCGCATTCGCCTCGAAGGCATTGATGATCTTCATCTCCGCAGCCCGCCGCTCGCCCAGCAACCGGTCGGCTTGTGCGGTGCCGACGTGCCAGGGGTGGCCGAAGTTGAGCACGCTGATCTGCGGGCCGAAGTCAATCCGTCCCACCGGGTCGCCGAACCAGGCCTCGTGGCCGGCGAACTGGTGATTGCCGAAGTTGACCACGTAGGGAATCTGGAGGCGGGAGAGTGCTCCCGAGACATAGGCCGGGTTGCAGGCGTTGCTGGAGAGCACCATGTCGGCTCCGACCAGGTTGCAGATCCCGGCCAGCCGCTCCAGGTACTCGGCCTGGTTTTGGGCCGACGTGTCCAGGTGGCCGAAGGTGACCAGGACCGGGTCCCGGGGGAACGTGGCGACCACGTGCACGCTCCGCGGTGAGCGACAACTGCCGGTCCGACGTCCACCGGTGACGTTGACAACCAGGTCATAGAGTCCCGGGGGCATGTCCTCGGGCAGGGTCACCACGACCTCGCGGTCGTAGTAGTACTTGGCCTCGACGTCTTCACCGAACTCGACGTTGCGAGAAATGACCGCCGGTCCGACACTGCGGGTCAGTCGGACCGAGTCGATCTTGGCGTCGAAGCCCAGGAAGCGAGCCCGAAACGTCTCGCCCGGTCGCCGGATGGCCTGCTGGTTGAGCCGGGGAAACCGAAAGCGGTGGATCACCGTTTCGGGTTGTCGTTGCAGGTAGACCGGTTGTCGCCAGCGGGTCTTGCCGGCCGTGATCGTGATCGACTTGATCGTCTCGGTCGCCCAGCCGTTGGCCTGCAGGGTCAGCGAGTAGCCGTCGCCCGGGGCCAGCCCGGCCAGCCCGCACTGTCCGGTCAGCCAGTTGCGGACCAGCACGTTGCGGACCACGGTCTTGCCCCGGGTCAGCACGGCCCGCGCGTCGACCAGGAATGCGTTGTGCTCGCCGGAGAGCCGAAAGTTCAGGTGCCCGTGCGGTTTTGTCCAGGTCCGGAAGCCCTCGATTCGACATCCGGACTTTTCGCCGTTGAGCCGGTGGGTGATCCGGATGCGGTGTTGACCTTCCGCCAGGCCCTCGGCCACGACCAGTTCACGAGGTGTCCCCTGGGGGCGGATGATGCGGGCGAACTGGCCGTCGATCGCGATGTCCAGCCGTCCGAGGTTGGGCGGGCCGTAGGCGGGGACGTTGTGGCCCCCGAGCCGGATCGAGAAGCCGGTGCCTTCGAAATCCATCACCAGGTGGGCACGGTCCTCGGACGCCCGCAGCGATGCCACCTCGGCAAAGCGGAAGCGGTCCGGCGTCCAGTCGCCGGTTCGCGTGACGTGTTGTTCGTCGAGTGCCGAGATCCACTCGGAGGCCTCGGTGGTCCCGGGATTCGCGGCTGCGGTTGTCCAGAGAACTGCCAGCAGAACCAGCCGTCGGCAAACGGTGAGGTGAGATCCTGTGAGTGGTGACATGAACTTGCTCCGGGAACGGTTTGGTCTGGCGGGACCTGGTTCAGGCGATCGGGTCGTGTTGGCCCCAGGGAATCGGCATCGTCGGGGCGGGATCCTGGTGGCGGGTGCGGGACGCGCGGGGCCGATTGCGGAAGAACTCGACGATCGCCGACAACTGCTTGACAGATTCGTCGTAGACCCGCTCGCCCTTCTCGGCGGTGGCCAGTTCGGGTTCTCCCATCACGCCCCGGGGCGTGTAGGTGCTGGTCCATGATGTCAGCGCGGCCGGGCCCTTGGCCAGCAGGTCGCCCCAGATGTAGGGGTTGCCGTCGTTGAGCGTGCTGATGTGGTTGTGGACCCGGTCGGTGCGGACATGCTCACCTTCGAGAAACATGTACAGCGACGTTTCGAGTTCACAGGCGTGAGACATCCCGCCCGGAAAGGTGCTTTCTCGCCAGCCGGGCAGGAAGTCCGGGTCGACCGACAGCAACTGCCACCACGCGACCAGGATGCACTCGGCGTCGGTCTCGAGATTGGTTCGACGCGCGGCCAGGTCGAGATTGGGCATGTTCGACCCGTGTCCGTTGAGCAGAATGATCTTCTTGAAGCCGTGGTAGGCCAGCGACCTGGTGACGTCGAGCACCTGCTGGATGAACGTCTGGTAGTGGGTGTTGATCGTGCCGGGAAAATCCATCACGTGACCGGTGTACCCGTAGGCGATCGTCGGCAGCACCAGCATCTGGTCCGGGTGAGCCTGTCCGACGCCTCGGGCAATCCCGCCGGGGCAGACCAGGTCGACATCCAGCGGCAGGTGGTCACCGTGCTGCTCGACCGCCCCGCAGGGGACCACGCAGACCTGGTTGGCGCCGATCGCGTCGTTGATCTCCGGCCAGGTCAGCTTCTCGTATCGGTACTCGGTGTCGGCTCGACTGGTCATCTCTTGGTCCTTGGGTCCGGGATGCGGGGATGGTGCTTGGCAGTGGTTCCGGCAATGTGAGAAGATAGTCTCGCGTAGAGATCGTTCGACTGCACGCTCGATGGGAATTCCCGTGCGAGGCCATCTCCCGAAATTCGTCCTGGTGCTCGTGACCGTCGTCAGCGGATCGCCGTTGTCGGCCGCCGACCCGGTCGATTACGTGAAGCGGATCAAGCCGATCCTGGCGGCCCACTGTTACGCCTGCCACGGGGCGTTGAAGCAGGAGAACGGCCTGCGGCTGGACACCGGGGTGCTGGCCCGCAAGGGCGGCGAGAGCGGGCCGGCGGTGATCCCGCGACAGCCGGATAAGAGCCTGGTGCTGGAGCGGTTGCAGACCGACGACACGTCGCTGCGGATGCCGCCCGAGGGCAAGGGCCAGGCACTGAAACCTCAACAGGTCCGCCTGCTGGTCGAGTGGATTCGCCAGGGAGCGGTTTCGCCCGACGGCGAGGTTGCCCAGGCCGATCCGAAAGCTCACTGGGCTTTTCGGGTTCCGGGTCGGCAGCCAGTCCCCGTGGCCGATGAGAGTCACAACCGGATCGACGACTATGTCGCCGCCGGGCTGCAGAAACGCGGAGTGCATCGACTGCACC
>Ga0310342_100003199_pt1 | contig 10724 bp, 6 predicted proteins | sample S15DNA20500_MG_FD_206155 | JGI IMG/M metagenome (GOLD analysis project Ga0310342, IMG submission 206155) | Marine microbial communities from station ALOHA, North Pacific Subtropical Gyre - S1503-DNA-20-500_MG | ecosystem: Environmental > Aquatic > Marine > Oceanic | place: Pacific Ocean: North... | reverse complement strand
GAAAAGGGTGCCGGCGGTCAAGCTCCCAATCAGGGCGGGTTTCCAATCGACGTAGGTATTAGGGAGGGCAATATACATCAGGCTAAAGAAGGCGTAGACGATCAGCCAGGGCAACAGATAGACAAACAGCCAGTTGGTCGAAGCCGAGATCGATAGCCAAAGCAGCAATGGACTGACGGTCAGAATGGTGTAGAAGGTAGCGAACCTTCGAAGATAGTTGGTAGGTCTCTGTACTTTCCAAATGTCGTTGAAGATGCTCTCGACCCCATTGAAAAGTGCCATCAAGATAAACAACAAAAACAGAAATCCGGCCACGGTGAGTCGTTCCTGGTTGCGGGTAGCAAACTCTGACAGGTTACTGGCAATGTCAAAAGCTTGATGGTTAGGTAGAAAATAGTCCCGAATATACTGGATTAGCTTCGACTCTTCGCTTTCAAGAACCCCCAATGTTTTGAGCAGTAATAAGCCAACTGCTGATAGAGGAATCAGCGACATCAACGTATGAAAGGCCAGGGAGGAGGCCTCTTGTAGACATTTGTGGGCTTTCAACTGTAGCCACAGTTGGCGCAACAGAACCACAGCCGGATGGGCAGGTGAATTGGTGGTTGGTGGCATTATTGATTTAATGGGTTTTCATTTCAGGGGGCTGGATTGCTATTCCCGATCCCCCGCTTTCGCAAGGACGGTCGAGGACATACTTTTACGGGAATGGCAGGTGAACTTCCGACTTCCAATGTCACTTGCAAGGACGAAGTAGCACCTACAAATTGACAATTTCTAAATCCTTGTTTCGAGTGAAGGCTTTCGTCTTCCAGCGCCCCCACCCACTTCACGCTTGAAACGTGCCATAATATGGCCAATTGGGCAAAGCATACAAGCCTAGCAACTTGACCTCATTTTCCCACCTCAAACCCAACCGTAGACCAGGATGATTGGTGCTGCTCCTCAATCAAGCATGTTCCTGACTTGTCGGGGGCGAGGACATACTTGCCTTTCTTGCACCCACACCCATTCCGTCATTCCCACCCTAAAAAGGCCAGCGCAGGAAGTGACGGATGAACTGTTATTTAATCTTTCCCGTCCTGCGGATATCCACCTCACCGCAAAAGAACCCTCCTTAACTAAGGGGAGGGATTTAGGATGGAGTTCCACTTCAAAATCACATTTTTTTAGTTTCTGTATAAGCTCCTTCGTCCAAATCCGAGGCTTGAAAGAGAAGAGCACTCGAAAGGCATCCGCCTGAAGTTGATAGAGGTAAGTTCCTGAAGGAATAACTTCGCCTAATTCTACCTTACCATCCCAATACGCTGACTGATCGGCACCGATGTATCGGCCCACTGGCCTATGACCCAGACCTAATCCGGTGGATCTGTCGTTCGGTAACACCATAGATAGTAATGGTGACCCTGGTATTCTGAATTAAACTCAAACAGTATCCAAGTTTCCGGGTTGAATAGATTATGATGGTTGGATAAGAGCTGTGTGCTGGAGGGAGTACCTTTTCTGTTTTTACCCACTATCGTTATTTGTTACAGATATGGATTTCCACTTTCAAAAAGCGTACCTTGATAGAAATTTAGTTCAGAGTTAAATTTACAACAGGGGCGGATGTGCAGTGTAACCCCTGTTAGACACTACGAAACTAATCACCATAATCCGTTTAATCGGTGGTGAATTAAATTTATTTTTTGTAGAGGCGTAGCATATCTACGCTTTCGGCAATCGAAAGTCCAACCTAAAACCAGTATTGTGGTTGTCCAGCGATCACTGCATGCATTTTGCCCCTACGGATTTTCACTAATCCACATTAGCACGGTAGCGCAAGGTTAAAGTCGATCACGGAACCCGAACTATGGTAGAGGGTACCTACTACTTAGTCGTCGTCCTCTTGTGGCTTTTTCTTCTTGCGATGGAAGAGACGTCCAAAGAAACCTTCCTCTTTTTCCACAATGCAGGTTGTCATATCGACCCCTTCAAAGTTAGCGGTATCGCGAGTCGAATCCGTCAAATCAGCCCCGGATAGATCGGCACCGCGAAAATCGGCACCGGATAGATCAGCTTCACGTAAGTTGGCATTGGCCAGATTGGCGTTATTGAATTTGGCGTTTTCCAAGTTAGCTTGTAACAGCACCACATGTTCCAAGTCGGCATCGCTGAATTCAGCCTCGGAAAGATCGGCGGTTCGCATCACTGCTCGTTGAAAATCTGCCTCTTTGGCTTCGACTTGACTCAAGTCAGCCCCAATCAATTGCGCATCTGAGAGATCTGCGCCATTCATTCTAGACCCTGTAAATCGGGCATCTGAGGCAAAGATACCGTGAAGGTCAGCGCCCAATATGCTGGAATTTCTTAGATCAGCCCCGCTCAGATCTGCTCCAGACAGATTTTGCCCACTCAGATTGGCATCAGATGTTAGATTAAAAGCGTTCGCAATAGGTTGGTGGAGTTCATCATCACCATGATCATCGCGAATTGAGATCTCTGGGTCTAAAGGCAGATTCTCAACCTCGGTCAAGGCATAGAGCTCAACGCTTTTTGCATCTTCAGCCGTATCGGCGGCATGAGTCCTGAAGACCCGGATATGGGTCAATTTTTTATCTCGAGAGGTCGGAATTTTAACGATAAGTTGATTGTCACGGTTTTTATTTGGAAATTGATAATCACCATCGCTACTTAAGGTTTCCGAGGCTGAGCTCTCGATTACCACACGCGGCGAAGCTTTCGTTTCTAAATGCAACTCATTATTAAAATATTGGTAGGCGTAGGCATAACAGCTCAGGCCGCTCATTTTCCCTTGAATTGCCGTGCTGGCTTTTTCTTTGTATTTCCCCATAAGACTTGGCTTTTCCATCATATCGATTTCATAGCCGCCATTGGGATCAAAGTTCTCAGGGAATTTGGTGGAGGAATCATAGATAGCCGCTGATAAGTTAGCCCCCGTTAGATCGGCTTCCTCAAAGTTGGCTCCGCGCAGGTTGGCCTGGGTAAGTTTGGCCTCAACCAGTTTTGCCCCTGTCAGATCTGCACCAGATAAGTTGGCCTTTCTCAAGTCGGAACGGGACAGGTCTGCATTAACCAGTGTGGCATTAACCAGATTAGCATAATTCAAGTTTTCGTCTTCCAAGTGGGCACCGGTCAGATTTGCCATGCGCATAACAGCGCGAGAAAGGTCGGCTCCCTGCAGGTCAGCCTCAGACAGATCGGCATCCGTCATTATTGCATTGCCTAGGTCCGCATTCTTCAGATTAGCCTTGGTCAGTATGGCTTTAGTCAGGTTTTCGCTGTGCAGATTTGCATTTTCCAAATTAGCTCCAGTCAAATCTGCTTTTATCATCAGTGCATTATGTAGATCTGCTCCTGAAAGGTTTGCCCCACGAAGTATAGCCTCCTTAAACTGGGCATAGGCTAAGGTAGATTCGCTTAAATTGGTGTTTAACAGCGTTGCTTTCTTCAGGTTGGCGCGAGTTAAGTCTGCACCGCTCAAGTCTGCATCTGATAGATCGACTTCTGGTTGGATATTGTAATCGACTTCGTTGATCGTTTTCCTCATTATTAACTCCTTTTGACTTTAATTGTGTGCATCTGATGTCAAGACTTATGGCAGATAACCATTCCTCTCTTCCATTTGATAAGGTGGCCACCAAATTATATCAAATTATATCAAATTATTCCCTAAATGACGACTATTTAGGTAGCTCTAAAACGGTTAGTCGCTGACCGGTGGTATGCAGAACGTAAAACCTAGAGGTCGCCGGATCGAAGATACTGGTTGTTGCTTCAGGGGAAATGGTGAGTCCAATGTCAGTCACAACCGTTCGGCGAGGCATCTCGATCGCTGTTATTTTTCCTCTCTGTTCGATAACATAGACCACCTCTCGTCCTTCTAATAGCGAGTGAACAGCAATCGCCACCGGACGGGAATCCGTTTGCAGTCGCTGAACCTCCAAATGATTACTAGTCTGAATCATACTCACATCGCTAGACAACGAGTTGAGCACATACAGATATTGACGCCCGTTGCTTAGAACTGCACCAAGACGAATTTCAGTTGGCCTCTGCCCAACCCGAATCCGATACAACTCTCGCTCGGTTTGGAGGTCAACTACCGATACGGTGTCGTCGCCCATATTGCAGACATAGAGATATTTTTGACCAACCACCATCTGGCCGGGTTGTCGTGATACAGATATTCGATTTCGACGTGCCGGAATGGTGAGATCGACCACCGCTATTTTGTCCTCTCTCTGTAAGGTGACAAACATTCGATCGCCAGCAATCTTGCAATCGTCTGGAAAGTCTCCGACGACAAAGCGGTGAACTTCCTGTCGAGTTTTGGTGTCGAGAACAGCTATCTGGTCAACCGCAGATAGGGCAACGAAGAGACGGTCCTTCCAAAAGGCTAATCCTAGCGGCCGTCCAGAAAATGGCTGAGAAAGCGAAATTTCTTTGGCCGGAAGAAGATCTTCTAAAACGGTGATAGTATCGTTGATTTCGTTGCTAATATAGAGGTGACCTTTGCTATCACCGACTAACTGTTTGGGGGAATGCAATCCGCTAATCACTGTGGTCGCCCGGTTGAGAAGTGGGCTCAGTCGAACCTCGATTGTCGCTTGCCCACGCTGGGTTGGGAAAGATTCGACTCTGGGTAGATAAGACCGGGTGTTCGCAGTAATCTGGTAGTGGCCCTCTTGTCTAAACGGCAGCAGAAACCGTCCCTGAGCATCTGTTTGAGTCGCATCTTCTATATTACTATTTGTTTTAGCCAGATCAATGGTGACGTTAGATAACGGTCGGCGGGTTTGGTGATCCAAGACTATTCCACTAATTTGACCCATCTTAGTGATCTGAACCTGAATCTGTTGTAGCCGTTCACCGTCTGTTACCTGGAGATAACCGTTGTGTTCTCCAGCCGGCAACTTTTCCAGTTGTTTCAAAAAGATCTCGATTTCTTGTTGAGTATCCGCTTTAAGTGTACCCGTCAAGCGAGACGATTGATCGTCTGGGGAAGGATGACGAAATCGAACACCAATCCATTCAATTTTCGACTCCAGATTCCAATCCAGTATAGCTTGTCCTCGATTGCGAACTTGCAACTGCGGCCTTTGCTGTTGCAAGTCAGAACCAAAACCAACTCCAAAGTCGACGGTGGTAGTGGAGAGTTCCAACTTCGATTTCGGCACCTGCATCGTGACGGTAATTGACCGTGGTTCCGTCTTTTTAGCGGTGATAGTGAGTTGAGTAGAATATTCGCCTGCTGGTAGGTTGGTGCGGTTAACAGACAGGGAAATTGGAATTGTTTCAGTTCGGGTGATGCCGGTAGTTGGTGCAATCGTTAGCCATTTTTCGTCCTGCTTGATCTGCCACTGTAAAACCCCGGTTCCACTATTTTTTAGGTCTAGCGTCTGTAACTGCAGGTTCCGACCAAAGTCAAAGTCGTTTTCCGAGATCGAGATCTCTGGCTTTTCTCCCACACGCATCTGGACTTTGACAACAATTTCCTCGGCGTATCCTACTGGACCTTGCGATTGCACCACAATTTCAGTTTTGTAGTCTTGGATTATAAGCTGGTGTCGGTCAACGACCAACTCGACTCGATCCAAATCGATGCTGGTCAATCCCGTTAATGGAGTATAGTGTAACCAGTCTGCTCCGCCCGAGATTCGCCAACCGAATTGACCTGTGCCCACATTGTCGATCACCAACGGCAACCGGTTCTGCTGTTCGCCAAAGTCGACTTCGGTGATCGATAGGTGTAGGATAGGCTTAGGAATCTTGACAGTTACGAACAGACTGTGTGGCATTGGAGGCTGATCGTCATCTGGAGCATTTTTGCGCTGATCCACGTCAGACCGAATCAGAACAGTTTCGGCAATCTGAAATCCAGCAGGAAAATCGACTAGTTCATTATCGACGATTTCCAGTTTAACCGGATTTGCTTCGCCGGCGGCAACTTTTCCCTCCATGGGTGACATTTTTAGCCAATCTGAACGCTTGACTTTCTCTGCTTGCCAAAGCAAGGTGCCAGATCCTGTATTCTGAACCTTCATCATCTGATATTGTCGATCTAGACCAAAGTCAATGGCGTTGGGTGCAATGGACAACCTCGGCTCGGCGGGAATGGTAAGTTGAAGGTTGACCTTTTGTTCGAACTCAGGCTCAGCCTGAAAGGTGAGTATAGCCCCCAACCGGCCAGGATCGTATTTTCGTGAAGCCGTCAGTATGATCTGTTGCTCTGACCTGGCCTCAATCGCTCCTTGATTTGGCTCAATAGTCACCCACTCCATATCGACAGCAGCTGACCAGCTAAAGGCCACCAGTCCGGTGTTCTGAACCGTCAGGATTTGTGAAGTTTCCGTTTCACCAAAATCGATCAGGTCAACCCCAATCTGTGGAACAGAAACGGCAAAAGTCACTTCAACCGGACCTGAACGAGAACTTTCAACTTCACCGTCATCTGTCTGCTTAGCTCCACTGACTGTATAAGTATAGCTCCGATTCTTATTGACTTCTGTATCGACGAACAGGAGTTGTTCAGTCCTTGCTATCTGCTTTTCATCCTGCTGATCAGCGTCTAGTCGATAAACCCGATATAGATCTGGAATACTGTTGGCATCAGTATCTATTACCACATTCCAGCTTAGCTGAATTCCGTTCCCGACTTGCTCGGCCTTTAGGTTTTTAGGCGTAGCAGGTGCCAATTCGGGCTCCGGTTCTTCTGAGTCACAGCCGATGATGCTGACCAGCCCGATTAACAATGCAGTGCCAAAAAGTCCTCTTTGAACCAAGCGTAGAAGGAAATGAAAATGGTGTGACACTAGACGAAGGATCGATCGGTTTGGCATTTATCTGGATTTCGCTCTTTTCTTCGCTACTAGGAGTCGCTCCCCTTTGGGCGCAGTTGGAGCTGGGTCAGCGTTGGTAATCGTCGTAGATTCCTGTTGAGAGGATTCCACCGTTTGTGCAACAGCGAATATTGAGTTGGATGAAGCCGCGGTCTCTTCCAAGTCTCTCTGGTATTCGGCGTAAGTCCCGGGATAAAATTCCACCTCGGCTTCAGCAAAGATCAGCAACTTGTTGGCCAATTTGCTCAAAAAGTATCGGTCGTGTGAGATCATTAGGATGGTGGCCGAATAATCCATCAGCGCAGCCTCTAAGGCTTCTCGAGCCTGAATATCCAGATGGTTGGTGGGTTCATCTAGTAACAATACGTTCGGGTTTTCCAGTAGTAGTTTTGATAACAAGAGTCGACTGCGCTCACCACCGCTTAGGTCAGCCACCATTTTGAATACTTCGTCTCCAACAAACAGAAAGGCTGCTAAAAAGTTGCGAACCTCGCTCTCTGTCCATCTTAGCCGCATCTGCCGAACCTCGTCGATAACGCTGCTATGTTCGTCAAGTCCGCTCAGTTCCTGGTCGATATACCCGAAGTTTAGATTATGCCCGGTGCGAACGACTCCGGTAGATGGGCTCTGCTCACCGCGAATAAGGCGAAGAAATGTGGTTTTACCGGTTCCGTTGGCACCCAGAATACCGACTACATCGCCGCGATGGATATCGCAATTCAGACCGGAGAAGATCTGCTTTTGACCGAACTGCTTGCTAACTTCTCGACAGTGTAGGATTTCATTCCCGCCCCGAATTTGTGGCTTAAACTGTAACCGCATTGATTTGTCGACCGATTCTGGGGCCTGGATCCGTTCCAGTCGCTCTAACTTGGTTCGACGGCCTTGTGCCTGTTTGGTCTTCTGACCAGCGATATTACGTCGAATAAACTCTTCTTCCTGAGCAATAAACTTTTGCTGTTTTTTGTATTCTCTGGCCTGTGTCAACTGCTCCAGATTTTTGGTCTGGAGGTAAGCGGAGTAATTACCACGGTAAATTTTCAGTTGTTGATTGCGAAGTTCTAGTACTTTGTGAACCACCCGGTCTAAAAAATACCGGTCGTGGGAGATCATCAACACAGCACCGTTAAAAACCTTGTTGAGATAGTGCTCTAACCACTCAGTTGCTCTAATGTCAAGGTGATTAGTCGGTTCATCCAAAAGGAGTAGATCTGGATCCTGAAGGAGGATTTTAGCCAGTGCCACCCGGTTACGCTGTCCACCACTCAGTGATTTGGTTTTTAACCCCTGATCAACCGGACAAAAGCCCAACCCGGTCAGCGCTTGCTTGATCGATAATTCATACTGGTAACCACCGTTCTGTTCATGTCGGTCTTGGGTTTGGGCCAGTTTCTGTAACAATTGAGCGTTGTCGGGATGATCTTCTAGTTCAAGCATCAATTCCAACATCTGATCTTCAAGCTGTTGCTGGTGGTTGAATACCTGAAGCACCTCTTGATGAACTGTCAAGTCTGGGTTGAGTTCGAGGTCTTGACTGAGATAACCGATCCGCAACTGCTTGGCAGATTGGATACGTCCCTGATAATCGAAGATTCTGCCCGCTAGAATCTCCATTAGTGTGGTCTTACCAGACCCATTTTTACCGATCAAGCCCAGCCGATCCGTTTTTTCGATGGAAAAAGAGACCTGGTCGAGAACCTGGAAGTTATCGTAAGATTTACTAACCTTCTCAACTGAAATTAGCGACATCTGAAATTATCAACGACTAGGATTCGTCTTCATCAGCTAAGGTTAAGCTGAGTTCTTCTGCCCCGCTATCACCATCGTCCAATGTTAGTGTTTCTGGTAATTCTAGCTTAAGGTCTTCTGAAACATTAAAAGTGACCCCACCCGCATCGGGCTGGAGGGCGAGATCAGGTGCATCCGCAGTCGTGATTGTCAACGGTGAAAGCATGCTCTCCAGCTTTTCTATCATTTCCCTCGCTATCTGACCGGCTTGCATGTTGGGAGAAAGTTCGAGCGTTTTTTTGAAATCAGCTTCAGCCAAATCTAATCTTTCCTGTTTATAGTGGAGCATACCACGGTTACAGTGAGCTTCAGCGAAATCGGGTTTGATTTCGATAGCACGATCGTAGTCGGCCAACGCTGCCTCTGGTTGGTCGAAGTTACTATAAGCAAAGCCACGATTCATAAGCAAAAGTGAGATTTCCGGATGTTGGCATCTGGGATCCAGGTCGATGGCTTGAGTATAGTCGTTGATAGCCAGATCCCAGGCCGGTTGGTCCGGATCAATCAACTCGCCTTCATCATCGGTAGCCCGAAAGAAGTCCGGTATCGAAGTATAGGTTAACCCTCGATTAGCGAACGCCTCTAGGTGTTTACCATCTAGTTTGATGACGTCGGTATACTGTTCAATTGCTTCCAAACATTTACCTGAATTGAGTAGTCGATTGGCTTCTTGATAGAGTTCTTCGGCCTTAGAAGTTTTGCTGTGCAGGGCAAGGGTTACATTAAAAAACATCAAATCTGATCTCCTTTAGATCTTCGATTTTTGAACGCTCTCATCTCCTCAATCAGGTTGAGGACGTGCTTTTCTGGTGTTACACGTGTTTTTGCCAGTAGGCACTGTGATAGTCGATTTCAATGATTTCAGCAGTGATAGTATGCTGTCGGCGATACTCGAGGACTGCCGCTTTTTCACCACAGATCTGGTCTAATCCCCAATCATCGATGATAACATATCCGCCGACAGAGAGTTTGGGGTAGAGGTGAGTTAAAGTTTGGAGTGTTGAATTGTAAAAGTCGCCATCGATACGTAAGACCGACAAAGTTTGGATTGGAGCGTTAGGCAGGGTCTCCTCGAACCAACCTGGTAAAAATTGAACCTGCTCATCCAGTAATCCATAACGAGCAAAGCTGGCCTTCACCATTTCCATTGGGACGGAAAACTGCTCCGTCTCACGAACAGCCTCCATCTGGTACATTTTCTGGTCTAAGGCGTTGTCAGGTACCGGTAATCCCTGAAAGGAGTCGGCGACCCAAACCTTTCGGTTAGTAACCCGATGAGCCGCTAAAATAGCACGCATCAAGATTGTGACGCCACCACGCCAAACACCACACTCAATCAGGTCACCAGGAATATCGTTACAGAGGCAATCTTCGAGACAAAACTGGACATTGTCGAGCCGTTTTCGGGTACACATAGTGAGTGCTTTTCCAAACCAAAAGTGGTCCAACCACTCGTCCGTAGATTGTTCTTCCAGTGTTTGTGGTGACAGTACTGTGTTAGCGACAGGCGTATTGAGTGCATCCATCAAGCTCAGTTTGACCTGATCAATGTAGTGTGATCTGAAGTCCGTCGCTATTAAGCCCATTTATTTAGCCGGTTAGGTGGCTGTTGACAAATTCTGAGGTGGCATGAGATAATTAGATCCATCAGACACCAACTGTAATTTAGATTCTGCCATAGAATACAATGATACGCCCCTAAATGTCTAGCCTTGAATATCTCTATTTGGTTGCTAAGCCTGTAGGTCGAGAAACCGAACTGATTAGAGCTGAATCTTTGGCTTTAACAGGCACATGGCCAGATGAATTAGGGATAGCCGTTTCCAATCGCTTCACAGATACAGCTCGAGGGGCTTATGTCCTAGCGAGTCTTGAAATTTTACTCTCAGTATCCTCGAAAATCACACTGGATTTACTCTATCAGCAAATCTGCCAATTAGGTTTGCAAGGCCACAATTTTTGCGTGAGGATTATCAAGCGTCCCAAAAAAATCGTTCTCTCTTTTGACCAGTTTGAGGTGGCCAATCAAATTGGCGCACGTATTGATGGCCCCGCGAATCTAAGTGATCCAGAGATGGAGTTCTGGTTGATTGT
>Ga0310342_100003198_pt1 | contig 10726 bp, 10 predicted proteins | sample S15DNA20500_MG_FD_206155 | JGI IMG/M metagenome (GOLD analysis project Ga0310342, IMG submission 206155) | Marine microbial communities from station ALOHA, North Pacific Subtropical Gyre - S1503-DNA-20-500_MG | ecosystem: Environmental > Aquatic > Marine > Oceanic | place: Pacific Ocean: North... | reverse complement strand
AGATCCTCCAATCGTACATCGATCAGGCTCAGATCAATACCGGGGCACGCGTCCTGGTCAACGAGCGAACGGGACAGATTCTTGTCGGAGCCGCTGTCGAAATTTCTCCCGTGATTATCTCGGCGCGGGGACTAACGATTCGCACGGCGACCCCTGCGCCGGAGCCGACGATCGAGAATCCGATCGTGACGGAGCGGAACGTGGTGGCGGTCGATCCATCAAACCGGGGCGGGGCGAGACTCGGCGCACTAATGAAGGCTCTGGAGCAGTTGCAGATACCCATTGCGGACCGCGTGGCGATCATCAAGGACCTGGACAAGCACGGCAGTCTTCATGCCAAGCTGATCATCGAGTAACGTCGCATGGTTTCTCGTCTTGACATGACCGGGCCACCTCGGGTGATCACCTCTGACCGGGAATCCGCTGCGCCCGCAGGGGGAGCGGCGCCTGATTTCGACAAGACCTATCGGGTCGCTGCGGAAAAACTGCGTGACGTCACCGCCAAGATCGTTTCCAGCGCACTGCTTATTCCCATGTTGAATCGCATGCAGGAGGATCCTTTTCGAAGTGATCTGCTCGGCGGTGGTATGGCCGAAGATTCGTTCCGGAGCATGCTGAACACGCGTCTTGCCGATGCCATGACCCAAAAGAGCGACTTCGCTCTGACCGATCACATGAGCCAGCCCATGCTGCGCTGGCTGCAATCACAACCGGACGCGACAGTGCGTCGCGTGGCCGCGATGAGGATCGATACCCTTGGATAATTCCGCGTCGATGGAAGCGACCGTACTGCGTCTCGAGGGCGTACTGCGTGACCTGATCGGTCACCATGAGCGGCTTTTACAGGGCCTTGAGGCCAAGCGAGAGGCGCTGTCCGTGGCCGATCACGAGCGGGTCTTGAAACTTCTGGAGGTCGAGAACGCCGCCGTGCAGGCCGTTGCCAATGGCGACAAACAGCGACAGAAGATCGTGGCAGATCTGACTTTGCAGCTCGATCCGTCTGCGTCTGCGCCGTTGCCGATGGCGGAAATGGCGCAACGCATGGACGAGCCGCACCGCGGGCGACTGCTGGTCTTGCGAGAGCAGTTGCGCGAACGGATGATCGCGGTCCGCCGCGCCTCGACCGTGGCGCGGACCGCCACGGAATCACTGGCAAACCATATGCAGGGTCTCCTGCACTCGATTCAGACTGTGTGTGCTGGCGGGGCGTCGTACGGGGCCGGCGGGCACGCGCCTCCGGTAGCCACGACGCTGAGCACGTTTTCAACGACGGCCTAGACGCCGGAATTCCGGCCATTGAAGCATTGCCATGGGTCTTGGCAGTTCCCTACAGATTGGAAGGACAGGCCTCGCGGCCTCGCAAGCCGCCATCGAGGTGGCGGGCAACAACCTCGCGAACATTGCCACGCGTGGTTATCACCGCCAATCAATCAGCCTCGCTCCCGAACGGTCCCAAGAGATCCAGCAGGGCGTGTTTTCCGGGCGTGGCGTCAGCGTGCAGCAGATTCTGCGCCATGTGGATGAGGCGTTGGAAGGGCGTGTCCGCAACGGCATCGCCAACCAGGCCGGGTCGGCGGCGAGAGAAGAGGTTCTCAAGCAGATTGAAGCGCTGGAGAACGAGTTCTCCGACGTCGATCTGTCTTCGCATCTGAACACGTTCTTCAACGCCTGGAGTGAACTGGCCAATAACCCGGCCGACAATTCGCTCCGCTCCGTCGTGGTACAGGAGGGCACGACGCTCACGCAGTTCATTCAGACCCTGAAGCATGGTCTGGCCGACGTGCGTCAAGGGGTGGACAAATCGCTTGACGGTGCGGTTGCTGCTGCCAATGATCTGCTGAATCGAATCGCCAACATAAACGATCATATCGTCGCGCGGGAAGGCGGCCACGGCCATGCGCCGAGCCTTCGGGACGAGCGAGGCATCATGCTCGCCGAATTGGCCGAATACCTCGACATCTCGACCAACGAACATCGTTCCGGTGCCGTCGATGTATTCGTCGGATCATTGCCGGTGATCCTCAATGGCGAGAGCCGTGGACTGGAGATAAAGCGTCGTTCGATAGAGGGCGACTTGCAGATTTCGGTCGTCGTCGCGGACGACGACAGTGCGATCAAGTCGACCTCCGGGCGCATTGGATCGCTGCTGACGTCTCGCGCCATTGATGTAAACGATGGTATTGACGTGCTGGACGCATTCGCCAACGATCTGATCTTTCAGGTCAACCGGGTCCACAGCCAGGGCCAGGGCTTAGAACATTACGACCAGCTTGCCGGGACCTACCGCGTCTTTGATACGACGATGGCGTTGAACGACGTCGATGCGGGATTGAAGTTCGACATCGGCCACGGCAGCTTTCATTTGCATGTCACGCAGCGTTCCACCGGACAACGCGTCACCCACACCGTCACTGTCGATCTCGACGGCATCGGCGGGAATGATACAACCCTGGATGACCTTGCCCTGGCGATCAGCGCGGTGCCGAACGTGACCGGTTCGGTCACCACCGACGGTCGCCTGGATATCGCGACGAACGGCAACGATTTTCAGGTCAGCTTCAGCGACGATTCCAGTGGCGTGCTGGCCGGTCTTGGCATCAACACGTTTTTGACTGGCGTCAACGCGACGGACATTGCGGTGTCCGAAGGCATTCGGACGAACCTGCATCGCGTGGCCGCGGCGCAGGGCCACGACCTGTCGGACAACGGCAACGCCCTGGCCATGGTCGCGCTGCGGACACAACCACTGTCGGCCCTGAACAACCTCAGCCTCTCGGAGGCATGGACCACGCATGTTGCGGAATACGCGACACGATTGAGCCAGGTCAGCGGGCAACGGAATGCGGACACGATCGTCCGCGAAAGCCTGGAAGCGCAGCAGCAGCAGACCAGCGGTGTCAACGCGGATGAAGAGGCCATCAACCTGCTTACCTTCCAGCGGACGTACCAGGGCAGCGCCCGTTTTCTCCAGGTCGTCGATGAACTGATCGATACTTTGTTGGCCTTGTTGTAGGCATTGTCATGAGCCAGATCGGTGCCAATTTTCCCCGCAGCACGCTCATTGGGGCCAGCGACCAGTTGCTCTCCTCGTTAAACCGGTCACAGGCCGACTTCCTGCGGTCGCAGGCCGCGATCAGTTCGGGGCGGACCGTCAACCGGCCGTCCGATGATTCGGCCCGGACCAACGTCATACTTATGCTGGAAAACCAGATCCAGGCCCGCGAGCAGCACGATCGCAACCTGCTGCACGGCGTTGGTGTGCTCAATTTCACCGACCAGTCGCTCAACGACGTGACCGATGTCCTGATCGAGGCTCACACGATTGCCTCCAGCCAGATCGGCATTGGATCCAACGCGCAAACACGGGCCAGCGAATCGACCGTCATCGACGGCATGATCCAGGGATTGCTGGAAGTGGGGAATCGCCAGTTCCAGGGGATCTCTCTCTTCGGAGGATCGGGCAGGCAGACCCGCCACGCCCCGGCCTTCCAGGAATTCCTGGGAGGAATCCGCTACATCGGCGGGCAGGAAAACCTCACCAATGATATGGGATTGCGCAATTCCCTGGGATTCAACAGCAACGGCGATGAGGCGTTCGGGGCATTATCGAACCGTGTGCACAGCCAGGTGGATCTGGATCCGCAGGCCACGTCGGCGACGCGACTGATTGACGTGAACGGTGCTCAGGGCGAGCCAGTGCGCCTCGGCTCGGTGGTGGTGACCGTCGACGGTTCTCCGCTGGTCGTGGACCTGGTCAGCGCGGACACCCTGGGCGACGTAGTGACTCGGATCAACGATGCGATCACGCAGATCGATCCTGCGGCCGGGACCCTCAGTGTTTCCGGGTCTGGCTTCGAACTTCTTGCGAACGCGGGGCATACCGTCAGCATCAATGAACTGGGTGCCGGCGAGGCGGCCGCTGACTTGGGCATTCTGATTTCCGCTACTGGGACGACGGTAGCCGGCGGCGATGTGGCGCCGCGGCTAACTACGCTGTCGAAACTTTCCGCGCTGGGAGTTGCGATCGATTGGGCCAGCGGATTGCAGGTCAGTCAAGGGACCGTGACGCGAGTGGCTGATTTCTCCGCTGCAACTACGGTGCAAGATCTACAGAACGAGGTTGACCGACTTGACCTGGGCCTCCGCCTGCAGATCAATGCGGACGGGACCGGGCTCAATCTGATCAGTGAGGTCAGCGGGATCGCGTTGTCCGTGGGCGAGGTGTCGGGGGGAACGACGGCCGGTGATCTGGGACTGCGAACGTTCGGGTCTGATACATCCCTGTCCGACTTCCGTTTTGGCGTGGGGGTGGAAGTGCAGAAGGGGGAGGATGACTTCGCCCTGCACCTGCACGATGGCCGATCGTTCAATGTCCGTCTGGACGGGCTGACCACGGTGGCCCAGGTCATCGACGCCATTGGGGCCGCCGCCGCCGTGGCGGGCATCTCGGTCGGCGTTCCCGGGCGCATGGATACCGACCTGAACGTGGGGCTGACGCCAGACGGCAACGGATTTCGTTTCGAAGACAACTCCGTGGGCGACGATGATTTCCGGGTCACGCAGTTGGGGCTGTCCCTGGCCGCAACCCACCTGGGCATCTATCAGAACGCCGGCAGCGTGGACGTGATCAACGGCGAGGATGTTGCCAAAGTCCGTACCGACAGCATTTTCACGCACATGATCAATCTTCGCGATGGACTGTTGAAGGAGGATTCGTCTGGCATCACGTTTGCTGGAGAATCAATTGAAAGTGACATTGATAAGCTCATCAAGGTTCGTGCCGATGTCGGCGTTCGAGCCAAGCAGTTTGAACAGCAGCGGGCTCGGTCAGATGAGCTGAAGATCACGGAGTTGACCATGCTCAGCGATATACGTGATACCGACCTGACCTCGGCAATCATGGAGTTCGTTCGCCTCGAGCAGCAGTTGCAGGCGTCACTGCAGGTGGGGGCGCAAAGATTGCAACTCAGTTTCTTGGACTTTCTGCGCTAAGGCGCAGATGTTGCGCGTCGGATGCGGTTTACGGTTGGCCGCTTTCCGCCCTTGACGACACGGCAGGACGCCGTCGGGCCCGTGATGACCACGACGGGCTCGTTGACCAGGAAGGACGACCGGACAGGGGCTTTTGCGATGATCGTGGAGACGTCAAGATTCGGCCAGATCGAAGTCGATGACCGGATGGCGATCAGATTTCCCAAGGGGATTCTCGGCTTTCCGAAGTTTACGCAGTACGTGCTGATCCAGCCGTTGCAAGACAGCTACTTCTACTGGCTGCACGCCACCGAAGATCCGTCACTGGCCTTCATCGTGACCGACCCGAGCCACTTCGTGCCCACGTATCGCGTGTCGCTGGGTGTCGAGCAGATGCAGGCGTTGGCACTAACCTCGCTGGAAAAGGTGCAGGTCCTCGTGATCGTGAACAAACGAGATCACGTCCTCACGGGCAACTTGCAGGGTCCGTTGGCGATCAACGTAGCGACAGGTAGCGGCACCCAACTCGTGCTCTCCGATCGGCGTTACACGACGCGTGTGCCGTTGATCGAGCTACGCCGTCCAGTTGAAGCATTGACGGCTTGAACAGGCGTGCCACGCGCTGGCCGTGGCGGTCAGTGAGGTAGTGGTGGCGCAGCGAAGCGCTGATTCGAGATGGTTGGCCTTACGAAGGAGCCGATTGATGCTGGTCCTTTCCCGTCAGCGAGACGAAGCAATCATGATCGGTGATCAGATCGAGATCACCGTTGTCGATATCCGGTCCGACAAAGTACGACTGGGCATCAGCGCACCCCGTGCGGTGCAGGTGCATCGGAAGGAAATTTTTGATTCGATCCAGCACGAGAACGTGGAGGCAAGTCACGTGAAGATCGTGGACCTGCAGGAAGCGGACGACCATCTGCGGCGTCTTTACCCGCGACTGGATCAGGACAAGGCACAGCAGCGTTCATGACAAGACCGCCATGGAGCCGGACGCTGCCGGTTTGGCGAAGCGGGATGCCCCGGAAGCGATGTCACGCACGACAATCAAGGAGGATTGTCATGTCACGAATCAACTCGAATGTCATGTCGCTGGTCGCTCAGCATAATCTGCAGCGATCGAACACCGACCTTCAAGTACGTTTACAGAGACTCAGTACGGGATTGGCCATCAGTCGGGGAGCCGACGATCCCGCGGGGCTTGTTGTTTCCGAACAACTGCGCAGCGAGATTTCCGGCGTCCGGCAGGCCATCGACAATTCGGAACGCGCGGCAAACGTCATCGCGACCACCGAAGCAGCGCTGGAGGAGATTTCGTTCCTGCTCAACTCAATGCGAGGCCTGGCGGTAGAGGCGGCGAACAGCGGTGCGTTTTCGAAGGAAGAAATCGAAGCCAACCAGCTTCAGATCGATTCCGCCGTCGACTCGATCACCCGCATTTCCAACACCACCAGTTTCGCGGGCCTCAAGACGTTGAATGGCTCACTGGACTACGTGGTCAGCGGGGTCAATGCCACGGACATTACCGATTTGAAGATCTTTGGCGCGAATTTCGGCACCAACGCGACGGTGCCCGTCACGGTCGAGGTAATCAACAGCGCGGAGACGGCCAGCCTGTTCATCCCGGGCGACAGGGCCGGATCCCCGGGCGCCCTGCTGTCGACCGTGAGTTTCGAAGTACAGGGTGTGATTGGCGTCGACGTGGTCCAGTTCGTTAGCGGGACGGCCTTGTCCGCGGTGGTGTTTCGGGTGAACAGCACGTCTGATGCCACGGGTGTCACCGCCAGTCTTGTCGACCCGACCAACCAGACGTCGGGATTAATGCTCACCAGCACGGGCTACGGTTCCGATGCGTTTGTCAGCGTCCGGAAGATCGCCGACGGAAACGGCGCGTTCTTCCAGACCTTCGATGCCCAGGGCGGCTCACCGGTGAACCGGGATGTCGGGGAAGATGTCCTGGGGCTGATCAACGGGAACCTCGCACTGGGTGATGGCCTGGATCTTTCGATCCGAACGCCCACGCTGAACCTGGAATTGACGTTAAGTGAACGGGCGGCAACCACCACGGGTACGAACGGCTTCACCGTGACCGGCGGCGGGGCGAAATACCAAATCGGCCCGTCGGTGAATTCCGCGAATCAGGTCGGGTTCGGCGTCCAGTCGGTGGCAGCCAGCCGGTTGGGTGCATCGACGCTGGGATTCCTCAACTCGATTGCCAGTGACGGGCCCAATGCGCTGATCAAGGGGAAGGCTCGCGAAGCCGAATCGATCATCAACGCAGCCGTGGACCAGATTGCGATCCAGCGCGGTCGCCTAGGCGCCTTCGAGCGGAACACGCTCCAGACCACGCTGCGCAGCCAGCAGATCGCGCTGGAGAACTTGGCTGCCTCGGAAAGCGATATTCGCGACGCAGATTTTGCCGCCGAAACTGCCGCCCTCACGCGGGCACAGGTTCTGGTCAATGCCGGGACCAGTACACTCGCCTTGGCCAACAGCACCGCACAGAATGTGCTGATGCTGCTCCAGTAGAAGGTCACCCGGTCGTGGCCCTTGCTTTTGCGCCGCCGCAACGCCTTGCGGTGCTGCGCCTTGTACGTCCCTGCCGCCGCGTACCGACCCTCTGGACTTGGTTCGGTCATGGATCGGGAATCGGTACGAATTCACAGATTTCCAGACCAAATCCGGCCAACGCGGTGGGCTGAAAGGCGTGGTTCGTTACCAATCGCAGGCGCTGAATCCCCAGTTGGCGCAGGATCTGACACCCGATGCCGTAGGCCCCCTTGTCCGCGGCGGGGCGGATACCGGGGTGCGGTTGTTGGCGTCCCATGAACGTGGACGGCTCATCGCCGTCCCCACCGGTGCTATGACGCCGCGGCGTCTGCAAACGTTGCAGGATGCCGCTGCCGGTCATCTCGTGCCGCAGGTAGACAATGGCGCCGCTGCCGTGCTCCTGGATCAGACGCATGGCCCCGTGAAGCGTGCGCCCGGAAGGCTGGTGCAGGTCTCCGAACACGTCCCCCAGAAGATTTTGACTGTGCATGCGTACCAAAACCGGTTCGTCGATCGGTTCGGGCTCACGATGTTCTTCGCCCCCGCCGATGGCGCCACAGGTCAGGGCAATGTGAGGAAGCGGATCTACCACGCTCTGGAAGGAGATCAAGTCGAATGGGCCGCATGGGGTCTGGAGCGTGGCGGTGTCAAGCCGCTCGACGAGATTTTCCCGTTGCAGCCGGTAGTGAACGACATCGGCGACAGAACACATCCTCAGGGTATGACGACGGCAGAAGGCCGCCAAATCGGCGCGGCGTGCCATCGTGCCATCGTCCTTCATGATTTCAATGATGGCCGCCGCGGGTTGCAGGCCTGCGAGCCGGCAGAGATCAACCGAGCCCTCCGTCTGGCCGGCGCGGACGAGCACACCGCCGTCGCGGGCGCGAAGCGGTTGGATGTGGCCGGGTCGGGCCAGGTCGGCGACGACGCTGGTGGCATCGGCAAGCACGTTGATCGTGCGGGCACGGTCGGGGGCGCTGACACCGGTCGAAATGCCGAATCGTTCGTGGGCATCGACGCTGACGGTATAAGCCGTGGACCGCTGCGACGTGTTCAGCGTCGTCTGCGGCCCCAACTCGAGCCGGTCGCACGTTGCGCCGGCCAGGGCCACGCACAGCATGCCCCGCGCTTCCCGAAGCATGAAGTTGATCATGTCGGAAGTGACGTGTTCGGCCGCGCAGACGATGTCGCCTTCGTTCTCACGGTCCTCGTCGTCGACGAGGACCACCATCCGGCCAGCGCGAAGTTCCTCGAGGATTTCAGGGACGGCAGTCATGGGATCAGCAATGTGGGAAGAGGCTGCGTGGGTCACCGCCGGGCGGTGCGGTGATGGTTCATATACGAGGGCTTCACGACGTCGGACCGAGTCGAACCAGTGTGCGTGGAGACAGGGGCATGCTCTCGACCAGGGCGGTGATGTCGCCGGCATCTACGGCGGTGATACAAGCCAGTTCTTCGTCCAGCGGCACATGCCGGTCGAGGTAAGTCCACTGGCTGCCGAGGGCCCGCATGCGGCTGGCTGGGTTCTCGCCAGCGAGCGTCACGGACGTGGCGATCTTGTGCTTGGCGCGTTCGACCTCCTCGGGTTCCACCTGGGCGGCGCACGCATCGATCGTTTCAAGAAGCATGGATTCGACCTGCGCCGCCCGCTTTGGATCGCAGGAGACAAAGGCAAAGAAGCTTCCCGTACGGTCGTGGGGAAAGTGGACGAACTCGACGTCGTCGGCAAGCCCCGGATCGGCCAGCGCCCAGTAGAGGCGAGAGCCGTCGTCGTCGCCGAGCACGTCGGCAAAGACCCCGGCCGCGTAGCGTCGGTCATCCTGTGCATCGGGCCCAGGGTACATGACCGCCAGGTAATGGCGGGTCAGCTTTTTGTCGGTGAGGGTCATCTCCTGATCGGTGCATGCCACCGTGTCGCATTGGCGTGCGTGCCCGGTGGAAGGCCAGTCGCCGCAGCCGCGGGAGATGTCGGCGACAAGGGCGTCGAAGTCGACTTGCCCCGCGGCGGTGACCGTGATGTTGTCGGGTCCGTAACAGGTTTCAAAATAGGCTCGCATCCGGTTGGCGGTCATGCCCTCGATCGTCTCTCGCGTGCCGAGCACGCGATGGCTGAGGGGATGGCTGCCGAAGTGCTGCTCGATGATGGTGTCCTGCAGACGCCACTGCGGACGGTCCTCGTACATCCCGATTTCTTCGAGGATGACGTTGCGTTCCATGTCGAAGTCCTCGGTGCGCAGCGCCGGACGGAGCATGTCACTGAGCAGATCGACGGCCCGCGGCAGGAACTCGGGCAGGATCTGGGCGAAGTAGGCGGTCATCTCCTGCGTCGTGTAAGCGTTGTAGTTCGCGCCGAGTTCGTCGAATTCACGGTTGACATCTTCGGCCGTGCGCCGTGCCGTGCCCTTGAACATCATGTGCTCAAGGAAATGGCTGACGCCCATCAACGTCGGCACTTCGTCTCGGCTGCCGCTGCGCACGAAAAATCCAACCGCGGCGGTGTGGGCCGCGTCATTGCATTCGGCCACGATACGAAGCCCGTTGCCTAGCCGGTGTTCGTGGAATGACAATGCCATGAAGATCAGACCGCGATCCGCTCAAGCTCGCTGGCGAACTCGTTCTTGCTCTTCACGCCCACGAATCGCTGTACGGCCTCGCCCCCCTTGAAAAGAATGATGGTGGGGATGGCGTTGATCTCTAACTTCAACGCAGTGTTACGGTTCGCATCCGTGTCGACCTTGCCGACCTTGACTCGCCCCGTGAACTCGTCGGCAAGTTGGTCGATGATCGGCGCCATCGCCTTGCACGGCATGCACCAATCGGCCCAGAAATCGACCAGTACCGGCAGATCCGATTGGATGACTTCACGGTCGAAATTGTCGTCGGTAAACTCGATAACGGCATCGCTTGCCATGGTATCACTCCTCGATGCTTTGGCCTGGGAACTGTAACGTACGCTGGGGCGTGGTGGATCGTTTGATATCCGTCGGGATTCCGGAACCCCCGTCAAACCCGTTTTGGCACCCGCGTGTCAGGTGAGACATGCGGTGCACCGGCCCGCCGTCTCGCTGCTCAGTCTAGCCATGCCGGTATAATCCCCGCAAGTGACTCCCGAGAGGATATTCGGCGACGGTGACATCAGCGTCGGCATCATCGGATTGGGCTACGTGGGCCTGCCGCTGACGCAAGCGTTCTGGGATGCCGGTCT
>Ga0310342_100003196_pt1 | contig 10730 bp, 11 predicted proteins | sample S15DNA20500_MG_FD_206155 | JGI IMG/M metagenome (GOLD analysis project Ga0310342, IMG submission 206155) | Marine microbial communities from station ALOHA, North Pacific Subtropical Gyre - S1503-DNA-20-500_MG | ecosystem: Environmental > Aquatic > Marine > Oceanic | place: Pacific Ocean: North... | reverse complement strand
GGCCGCGCAGGAAAGGCTTGCCGGCTTCGACCGGTTCGAGACCGTGGATGGTCCAGTTCAACGGGTTCACCTTGTTGCCGTTGAGCCGGAACTCGACAATTGCCCCGCCGGCCGTGGTCGTCCCCAGCACCGCCCGCTGATTCTTCAATCTGACCACGCCCGGCTCGGCCGCATCGCTCCGATCGCACACGAACATCACCAGACCCAGCAGCCCTGCCAGTACGCCAAGCGGCCTGTTCATCAACTCGCCTCCCACATCGCATCGATCGATCCCGGTCAAGCGGCATTGTAAGCTGTAATACCGTGAGCGGCGATCATCGACACCCAACGGGAGACTTGACGATGGATCTGAGTGGGAAATATGCACTGGTAACCGGAGCCGGACGTGGTATCGGAAAGGGATGTGCATTGCAGTTGGCAGGCTGCGGCGCCGACGTGATCGTCAACGATCGACCGGGCAGCCCCGACCTGGCGACAACGGTCAGTGAAATTGAAGCCATGGGCCGGCGCTGTTTTCCGATTGAAGCCGACGCGTTCGAGCGATCTGGATGTGAACAGATGGTTTCGTCGGCAATTGAAGCCACAGGAAGAATCGACCTGCTGGTCAGCAACCCGGCCTGCAGCGAACGATGTTCATTCCTGGAATATCCGCCGGAGATCTTCGAGCAGACTTTGCGAGGCACATTGCTGGCCGGTTTCCACATCAGCCAATTGACGGCACGTCACATGGTCGAACGAGGTGGCGGCGGGAAGATCGTATTCATTTCCAGCGTCCAAGCCTATTTGCCAATCGCCCACTGCGTCGCTTACGGCGCAGCCAAGAACGGGCTCAACCACATGATGCGTACGATCGCAGTCGAGTTGTTTGACCATCGGATCAACGTCAACGCCATCGAACCCGGCTGGATCGACACTCCTGGTGAACACGAGACTTTCGGCCGGGATCGCATCAAGTCCGAAGCAGGTCAATTGCCCTGGGGACGACTTGGCACTCCCACCGACATCGGCAACGCCGCGGCATTCCTGTGTTCCACCGAAGCCGACTACGTCACCGGCACCATCCTGCGTGTCGACGGCGGTTTCGTTTTCCGGGACTGTCGTCAGCCGGAGGTCGAATAGTCAGAAAAAAGACACACCACCGGCCGGGACCCTCTCTTCGGAGCACTCACTGGATAAATCCGTCAAGTTTGACTCCTCTGAGAGACCCCCGAGCCGGTGGTGCGGCTGCGGTGTCCGAGCATCCTTGGTCCCGGTTCCCGGCGATCACCAGCCTCATGCCCGATGATCACCGGTTCACCGCTCGCCTCGGATTCAAATCGCTTCTCCGTGCTTTGCCATGTTCTCCTTCTCACTTTCTTCTTCGCTGAATCCCGACACCACCGACGCCCGTTTCCCGGGGCAGGGGAGGCACGGAGGCCGGTCACAGGACTCGGACGCCGGTGATGCCATGGGTCTGGATCTGATCGAGTGAACGGGAGTCGCCCGAGCCACTCGATCGATGGTTTTCAGGGTTTTGACGGATCTCTCGAGGGCGGCTTCGATCGATTCGGTGTCGCCATCGGTTGTGCTGGACGCACGTCTCCTTTCTGGCGTGAACGCAACCGGGCCTCTCGCGCCACTTCAGCCATCCGAATGACTTCGGCCAGCCGTCGCTCCTGCAGCGACGTGAGTACGTCCAGGACCTCCTGTCGCTCCTGACCTCGCAACTCCTCGAGCTGTCGGGCCAATGCCTGGAACCGTCCGTGATACTTCGCCTGGATCGAGTAAATCCGCAGCTTCTGCGTCGGACTCACCCCGATCTTCCCGAAGTATCTCGGCAATCGTCCTCGTGGCTTCTCTGCCGACCGGGCTCCCGCCTCAGACGGGGCTCGGCTGGTGTTCTTCCGAGATTTCGAGCGAGGCTTCGGTGCCGCAGTCAACGGTCTGTCCTGAGACCTCGCGGGTGGACTGGCCTGTGCCTGGCGAGCAACCAAACCCGGCTCACTCCTAAGAATCGTCACCGGTGTCGTCTCGAGCGTCGTCACCTCCTGGTTTCGATGGCCAGACACCTCCGATCCCCGGAGGACGGGTGCATCCGAAGTCACCGTCGACACCAAAGTGAAAGACGGTCCCCCCGTCGTCTCGGTCAACGGAGCCCGGGAAAGACCGCTTGTCCCTTCGTCTGCCGACACTATCGACCACATCACCGTGGCCCCCAGCACCGCCAGCCCCAGGCTCGCCACCAACACTCCCGGCAACCGGCTCTTCGGAACGTGCTTCGCTCGCTTCCTCCGATTGCTCTGAGTTCCTCTTGCTTGTCCCCATCCACGTGTGCTCTGGTTCATGCGTCATTCCTTTTCTCGCAAAGAACCCTCAAATCGCCTCGCCACACACCGTGCTGCCTTCGGCAGCATCAACGGGCGAGACGGTGCACACCGCAGCCGTAGTCGCCAGTTCATTGGTTAGCTGTCTCGGGATTTGTGTTCAGCCATCGTCGCTAAAGTCGTACTGCTGTCAGTGAACAGTTGTATCCTACTTGACACTATCGGCGTCCCGATTTCAAGCGCTAACTGGAGAGAAATGAAAAAAACAATTCAGCCCGAGTTCGCCGTCCGACAAACTCTTTTCACCAGCCACTCACCGATTGGCTAGAGCGACAGGTATCCGTTGGCTTCCAGGAAGGCAACGACCACCGAGGCCAACTCCTCGACACCTTTCGAATCAGCGTCGAGAACCAGCTCAGCCGACTCGGGAGCCTCGTACGGATCGTCGATCCCGGTGAACCCCTTGATTTCACCGGCTCGTGCTTTGGCATACAACCCCTTCGGGTCACGCGCCTCGCACGTCTCCAGTGACGCATTGACGTACACCTCAACGAACTCCCCATCCGCCATCAGGTCACGCGCCTGTTGACGATCGGCGGAATAGGGCGAGATGAACGCGGTCAGGGCGATGGTACCCGAATCGACAAATAGCTTCGCCACCTCACCGATCCGTCGGATGTTCTCGGCGCGATCCTCGGCACTGAACCCCAGGTTCTTGTTCAACCCGTGGCGAACGTTGTCGCCGTCCAGCACGTAGGTGCTCTTGCCCTGGGCATGCAGCAGGTGATCCACCTCGTTGGCCACCGTACTCTTACCCGAAGCACTCAACCCCGTGAACCAGATGACAGCTCCACGATGCCCGCACAACTGTTCACGGGCAGTTCGCTCGACCCGAGTCTCATGCCACGTGATATTTGTCGCCTTTTGATCGGTCATCGTCTCGAGCGCTCCCGACTCCATTTTCGAAATTTCCAAGTCCCGCGGCCTTTTGCCAAGGACAGACCGATATTAGGGCACCTCACCTTCCAAGAAAAGCCGACCGTCGCCATGCTGCCGCCCGACCGCCATTCCCATCCCCCATGTCACTCCACTGGTGAACACCCCATCAAGCTGCTAGTTTTGAATCTACGCATGATCGAGCCGCCTGGCCCGTCCTTTCGGAGCCATCATTTCGGCTGTGATCCTCCACGATGGGAAACCCGTGTCCCGTGAGCGGCCCCGACTTCACAAAGTCCGATTTGATCCCCGTCGTCGCCCAGGACGCAGACGACGGCGCGGTCCTGATGCTGGCCTACATGAACCAGGACGCCTGGCGTGAAACCTGCGCGACGGGCCGTGTCTGCTACTACAGCCGCAGTCGTGACAAGTTGTGGCGCAAGGGCGAGGAGAGCGGCAACTTCCAGGAAGTCCGGGCCATCTTTTATGACTGCGATGCCGACACGTTGCTGATCAAGGTGACCCAGCACGGTGGCGCCGCCTGCCACGAAGGCTACCGCAGCTGTTTCTTCAGGCAACTCGACACGTCCACCGGCGATGTCACCGTCGTCGGCGAGCGGGTGTTCGATCCGGCCGAAGTCTACAAGACGAACAACTGACACCATGACAGATCTTCCTTCGAACACCGACAGCACCGAAGCGGCCGACCAGAACATCCTCAAGCTGGGCATCCCCGCCGGCAGCCTGCAGGACTCGACCGCGGCACTGTTCCGCCAGGCCGGATACAACATCCGCTTCTCCTCCCGCTCCTACTACCCCACCATCGACGATCCGGAGATCGAGTGCCTGTTGATCCGGGCCCAGGAGATGGCCCGCTATGTCGAGCAGGGAATCCTCGACGCCGGCATCACCGGCCACGACTGGGTGCTCGAAACTCGCGCCGACGTGGTCGAGATCTGCGAAATGGTATTTTCAAAGGTCAGCCGCAAAAAGGTTCGCTGGGTCCTGGCCGTCCCCGAGGACTCGCCGATCCAGTCGGTCGCCGATCTGGCCGGCAAGCGGATCGCCACCGAGGCCGTGGGGCTGACCCGCAACTTCCTGGCCGAACACGGCATCGAAGCGACCGTCGAATTCTCGTGGGGTGCCACCGAGGTCAAGCCACCCAAGCTGGCAGATGCGATTGTCGAGGTGACGGAAACAGGAAGCTCGCTGCGAGCCAACAACCTGCGGATCATAGACACGGTCATCGAAAGTTCCACACGGCTGATCGCCAACACCGATGCCGCCGCCGACACATGGAAACGGACCAAGCTCGACAACATCGCCCTGATGCTGCAGTCGTGCCTGGACGCCGAGGGCAAGGCGGGCCTGATGATGAATGTCCGCCGGAACGACCTTCCCACGATCCTTGATCAACTGCCGGCACTCCAGCAACCCACCATCTCGTCGTTGTCCGACCCCGACTGGGTGGCGGTCAACACGATCCTCGACGAGACCACCGTGCGTGCGATCATCCCCGCCCTGAAAGCCGCCGGAGCCCGGGGCATCGTCGAATACCCGATCAACAAGATCATCGACTAAGCCACCCGCGAGCCACCGATGCCGCCCGAGGAAAGCCCGGTCCAGGTCGTCAAGGTGGGCGGCAGCCTGCTGGATTGGCCCGAGACGCCCGCCCGGCTCGCCGACCTCCTCTCCGCACCCGACGTGTTTCGGCCCCTGCTCATTGTGGGCGGCGGCCTCACAGCCGACATCGTCCGCAACTGGCATCAGGCCCATCGCTTCGACGAGGACGCGGCACACGCCCTGGCCATTGACGCCATGACGTTCAACACCGGGCTGTTGCTGACCGTACTGCCCCAAACCATGCTCGTCTCCACTCGCGACGAGGCCGTCTCGACCTGGAACAACGGGGGATGGCCGATACTCGACTGTGCCACGTTTCTGCCCGGCGAGGAAGCGGTTCAACCGCACAGCCTGCCCCATTCCTGGCAGTCCACCAGTGATGCCATCGCCGCGTGGGTCACGCTCGCCTGGCCTGCTTCGTGCCTGCTGCTGCTCAAATCGATCGACCTTCCCGAGGACCAGCCGGCGTCTCGGCTGGCCGCTGCGGGGCTGATTGACGAATGCCTGGCGGGCTGGCTGGACGACATTCCGGCCGTCGACTGGATCAACCTGCGTGCCGCCACGCCTCAAGCGACACGCTGGCACAACCGAGCCGATCAACCAGCTCTTTGACCCGATCCGTCTCGACGGCCAACTCTCGGCGGCCGTCGTGACACGCCGCCGAACGGACCGCCACCAGATCCGGCTCGACCCGCAGAACTTCTGGCAGGTCCTCCAGGGTCACCCGTCCGGCGAGTGCCAGCATCAGGCCGGCCCGGCGAGTCGCCTCGCGGGCTGATTGCAGGTGCTGCGTCGAAAGGTGATCGGTCAATCGCCCACCGGCCTTGTCCCAGGTATCGACCAGGACACCGGCACACCCCGTCGCGATCGCCGCCTCCACCACATCATCAAGCGGAGGTGCCCCGCACCGGCCCGCATCCGCGTAGGCCACCGCGATCCATCGCCACGGCCCGGCCAAGCCTTCCCGCAGGTCCTGCCATCTGGCCGACCAGTCACCTCCACCGTCAGATGACTCCAACCCCGAGAGCCCCAGCTTGGCAAAATCGACCACCGGGTGTTCGAATCCCGCAACCGCGGCGGCGGACCAATCCACCACCTCTCCCATCGCCATGCTCGTGGCGACGCCTCGGATGCACCCCGATTCCGCCACGTCACGAATCACTCCGGAATCGGCCATCCCCAGCGGCCCCCGGGCCGGCTCCTTGACGTCCAGCACCGTGCAGCCACCCGCGACGGCAGCCTCGGCCTCCTCGAGTGACCTCACGCTCACAAGCAACCCGACGTCTCCGCCGTTCACTTCGCGGACTCCCCGGAATGCACCACGGCCCGTCCGGCCAGCGCCCCGGTCGACTTTCCCCGAAACACCGCCGGACGGCCATTGACGAAGACGTACCGGAACCCCTCCGAGAACTGGTGGGGATCCTCGAAGGTGGCAGCGTCCCGAATGGCCTTTGGATCAAAGACCGCCACGTCGGCTACTGCCCCGTCCCGCAGCACTCCTCGATCGGTCAGTCCCAGGATCTCGGCCGGCAGTCCGGTCATGCTCCGTACAGCCGCAGCCAGTCCCAACACTTTTTCCCGGATCGCATAGTGTCCCAGCTTGCGTGCAAACGTGCCGTAGCTGCGCGGGTGCGGTCGATCGGCACCGGGAAGATAGGCCCGGCCGTCTGACGCAGTCGCCACCCACGGCACCTGCATGATGTGCCGCACGTCATCCTCGCTCATGCTGAAATTCACGATCGCCGCACCGCCGTTCCTGGCCACCTGCACGGCCACCTCGACCGTAGTCAACTTCTCGGCCTCGGCGATCTCCGCGACACTCTTGCCGACCCAGTCTGCCCGAGGTGAATAACGGGCAATCTTCAAAACCTGGCCGTTCTCCTTGCGGCTGAGGTTTTCGGCAATCGCCGTTCGCAGCTTTACGCCGATCTCCTTGTCGTCCAGGCGGCGGACCAATTCCTTCCGTCCCCCGGCCCGGGCCCAGGTGGGAATCACCGTCGCGTCCAGCGAGGTGCTCGAGGCAATGTAGGGATACTGGTCGGCGGTCACCTTCTGGCCCTTCTTCCGTGCCGCCGCGATCCTCTCGGCAGCGCGCCTCACCAATCCCCACGAGCCTCGACCACTCGACTTGAAGTGCGAGACGTGCACCGGCAGTCTCGCCCGCCGTCCGATTTCCATCGCCTCGTCAACCGCCACCAGCAACTGCACACTTTCGTTACGGATGTGACTGGCGTAGATCCCCTTGTGTTTCGCCACAACTTTGGCCAGCGTGACCAATTCGTTCGTGTCGGCATAAGTACCCGGAACGTAGATCAACCCGGTCGACATTCCAAAGGCCCCGTCGCCCATCGCCTTCTCGGCCAGGGCCCGCATTTCCCCGAGTTCCTCCTCCGTCGCCGGTCGGCGATCGGTGCCAACCACCTGTCGTCGCAGCGACCCATGGGGAAGCAGGTGAACCACGTTGGTCCCGGCACCGGCCTGGTTGATCTTCGAGTAATACTCCGCCACGTCGACCGGTCCCGATCCACAATTGCCGGTGACAACCGTCGTGCAGCCCTGCATCAGGTAATTGATATTGGCTCGCGTCTTCGAGTCGACCACCTGGCGGTCGCTGTGGTTGTGCAGGTCGATGGCACCGGGCATCACGACCAGGCCCCGGCAATCCAGCCTCCACCCGGCCGACTTCGTCTTGAAGGACCCCACGGCCACAACGCGATCACCCCGGATCGCCACGTCGCCGACCACACCGTCACTCCCCGTGCCGTCGTAGATCGTGCCCCCCACCAACAGCACGTCGGCCGTCACCGGCTCGGTGGCATCTGCCGACCCTGCCGAACAGAGCACACAGACGATGGCCGCGATTCCGTTTTGTCGCATTGACTGGCTTCCCATTACGTCCGGATTCTCCCCGGCCCTACAGTGACGCTTGACCCGATCCACGCCGCGGGCTGCAATGCCGGGTGGTATCGCCATTGTATCGCCACGTCCATCCGGCGACAGCAACTCCCGAGATCTTCCAACCCGTCAACGAACAGGCAACTCATGCCACTCCCCCCCGACAGCCGTCGCGAACTCGGTGACGGCTTCTCCATCTGTTCGCTACCGATCGGCCTCTGGCAACTCTCGGGCGGACACGGCCGCATCGATCGCAACGCTGCCGCCGAATCACTCTTCGACTACATCGACCACGGTTACACCACGCTGGACATGGCCGATCACTACGGGCCGGCCGAAGAGATCTACGGCGACTTCCGTGGCCGGCTCCGAGAGCAACGCGGCGAGGAGGCACTGGCCAATGTCCAGGCGATGACCAAGTGGTGTCCCTCACCGGGCCCGATGACCCGCGAGGTTGTCGAGGACGCGGTCAGAGTGTCCCTGCGCCGCATGGATGTCACGTGCCTGGATGTCCTGCAGTTTCACTGGTGGGACTACGACGACCCGCGTTACCTGGACGCCCTGGGCCACATGGCCGACCTGCAGGCCGAAGGACGCATTCGGCACCTGGCCCTGACCAACTTCGATTCGGTTCACCTGGCCCGCATCGTCGAAGCCGGCATCCGAATCGTCTCCAACCAGGTCCAGTACAGCCTGGTCGACCGCCGCCCCGAACAAGAACAACTGGCCGTCTGCCGCGAACATGACATCCACTTCCTGAGCTACGGCACACTCTGTGGAGGACTCGTCTCGGAGGCCTATCTCGGCAGCGACGAGCCGCGTGCCACGCAACTGGGAACCAGCTCCAAAAAGAAATACAAGCGGATGATCGACGCCTGGGGCGGATGGGATCTCTTCCAACGCCTGCTGAACGGACTGGCCACGGTCGCCGCACGACACGGAGTCGGCATGGCCAACGTGGCCACCAGGGCAATTCTCGAACAGGATCACGTCGCCGGGGTGATCATCGGCTGTCGACTGGGACTCAGCGAACACATCCTCGAAAACAGCCGGGTGTTTGCATTCACGCTCGATGACCACGACTGGGCGGTACTCGACGAGGCCATCGACGGCCACGACGACCTGTGGGCCAGCATCGGCGATTGCGGCGACGAGTACCGGGGATAGGGATCCGCGGGCCCGGTCATCTACTTCTTCGCCGGCGGCAAAAGTTCCACCAATGCCAATGTCGCCCAACACGTACCACAGATCGAGATGAACTGCGACTTCTCGTGGGGAAACCCCGTTTCGAAGTACGTCTGGATCGCCTTGCTGCGGGTCGTCACCAGCCACGACCCGTCTGGCTGCACCGTCTTCAACAGGTACCGGCACCCTGCCTGGTATGACTTGCGACGGACCTTGACCCCGGAAGTCTTCAAGGCAAACAGCGCCTGCCCGGTGGCATACGAATCGCTCTGCATCCCGTCCAATTGGGCCCAGCCCCCGTCGGGCCTCTGCAGACCGATCAACTCCTTGGCCAGCCGTTTGAGGTCCTTCTTCCTGCCCGCCGCCCACGTCAGCCCGATCAGCCGGAACACCCGATCCTCATTTGTCTTCACACGGGCCTTTAGCAACCAGTTGCGTGCCCTCGGAATTCGCTCGGCCAGGTCGTCGGCACCTTCCGGTCCGGCATACAACTGCAATCCTCGCAGTGACAATGCAGTCGCCGTGAAATCGCTATCCTCCAGGGGAGGACGATGTGTGCGAATTCGCCAGCTGCCGTCGTGACGGTGCTTTGTCCGGAGATAGGCCACCAGGTCATTGGTGACCGAATCGGGCTTGCGGCCATCGGCATGCAGTCCACACAGCGCGTAGCCGGCGGTGTAGGCGGCCCCCGGGACCCCTTCGCCCACCCGCACCCGCTTGGCTCGCCCGCCAAAGTACTCGGACGTGAAATCCGACTGCTCACCGGCCGACTCGGCATCGACGGCCAGCCCGGCCCGACGCGCTCGTGCCACCGTCACCGCGGGCAATGCCTGGTGATGGCAACTGAAGCAGTCTCGTTTTTCGACATAGGTCGTCGCGCTCTTTTGCAGCAGCGGCACGCTGCGACTCAACACGTCGCGAACTGCATCCGGCGAAACCGTGTCATCATCGGCCCACGTGACGCCGGCAGACGCGATCAACAGGCACCACACGGCGAACCGCGGCAGACCATTCCGAAGATTCCACGACCTGCTCATCGACGACCACTCCTATTCGTCCCCGTGCTCGGCACCACAACCGCCGCTGCCACACCCACCGCCACCACCGCACCCGCCCGGTTCGGGATCAAACATGGGGGAAAGCCGGACGTCGCGGCCGGTCTGCTTCGACAGTTCCACGGCAATTCGCTCGGATGTCTGCCCGACCTCGCCCAGGCAATACACGACCGCGGTCCGTCCATCGACCAGCAATTCGGCGTCCACCGGCTCAAGCTCCGCTTCCCGCTCGCGGATTGTTCCGATCAATTCTTCCAGGTCCGCCTGGCCACCCGCCTGGTCGCCATCACCGGCCATCCGCAGCACTTCGCCAGCCGGGCTGACATCTCCGATGAGGTGCTCCGAGACATTCGAGAGCAACTCGCCCAGTTCCTGCCCCCGCTCGGTCCGGAGCACCACGCGGTCGCCCCGTTTCACCTCCAACTCGTCGGCACTCTCAAACAACGCCACCCACCCCGGTCGCCCGTAGCGAACCAGGCACGCCGTCCGCGTCAACACTTCGCCGCCACCCATTGCTCCACACCCCTTCTGGCGTCGTGAGCTCTTTCTTTCAATCCTCGTACACCAGTTTCAACTGCGAACCGGCGGTATGCAATGCCCGCTCGACCTCGTCAACCGTTTCTCCGGATGCGAACACGAACCCGGGGTAGGGGCCCCCCTCCGGCCACGAGTCCAATCGCTGGCCGGGGTGAGCAGTGATCGCCACCCGCTCGATGCCCATGACCGCCTCGGC
>Ga0310342_100003195_pt1 | contig 10730 bp, 12 predicted proteins | sample S15DNA20500_MG_FD_206155 | JGI IMG/M metagenome (GOLD analysis project Ga0310342, IMG submission 206155) | Marine microbial communities from station ALOHA, North Pacific Subtropical Gyre - S1503-DNA-20-500_MG | ecosystem: Environmental > Aquatic > Marine > Oceanic | place: Pacific Ocean: North... | reverse complement strand
GGTCTCGTCAAAGACCTCCAAACACGCGCCGCCGCGCTCTCTTCTGCAGAGAGCTTCCTCTCATACACCGCGAGTGTCAGTCATGAAGGGATCGTGAACGTCACAGCGACGGGCGAGGCCCAGAGCGGCTCCCACTCGATCCTCGTCCAAGCGCTCGCGCAGGCCGATCGCTGGGCCTTTGACGGCGTCCTCGACGCGAGCGCAAACCTCGCGTCTGCAGACGGCGAATCAGTCTCCTTTACCGTGAACGGGACTAACTACGACGTGGCGCTCACCGCCGCATCCTCCAGCCTCTATGACATCTCCAACGCCATCAACGAGGCCGCCGGAGATGACGTCACGGCATCAGTCGTCAACGCAGGGACGTCCTCTGCCCCTGATTGGCAGCTCGTGATCGCCTCTGACGAGACCGGCGAGGACTTCGCCGTAAGCGGCCTCACGAGCTCAGTCGCCGGACTCAGCGTTGATGGCACCGTGGGCAGCTCCAACCACGTCAGCGTCGCCTCCAACGCGATCGCCATCGTGGACGGAATCACGATCGAGCGATCGGGGAACTCCTTCGACGACGTCATCGAGGGCCTCGCAATCGATCTCTTGTCGGCAGATCCCACGCAAGAGGTCACGATTCAGGTCGGAGCGGACTCAGAGGCCATTACAGGTCGCATTCAAGACCTCGTTGACGCATACAACGACGTCGTCGGCTTCATCAACGAGCAGAACGCCTACAGCGAAGACGATGGCGCAGGCGGAGCGCTCTTCGGTGACAACATCCTCTCTCATGTCAAGCGGACGATCGATGACGCGCTCTTCAACGTAGACATCGCCACCGTCCAAGCTGACACAGAGGGCTATTCGACGCTCGGCCTGATCGGGATCGACCGGGAGAACGACGGAACCCTGAGCATCGACAGCGATCAACTCACCGCAAAGCTCGAAGGTAACCTCGAGGCCCTCGTCGACCTGTTCGCCGACCTCGACGGATTCGACAACGAAGGCGCCGCTGTCAACACCCCCGGTTATTACGTGGACTCTGGTACGGCGGACTCCGGTCTCGCAGCGACCTTGGATCGCGCGATCGACTCGATGTTTGGGATCCTCGACAACATCGGCGGGACGACGATAAACGGGATCTTCGACTCCCGCACAAACGCGATCAATGCGCGTATCGAGCGCTTCTCCGACCGGATAGAAGCGCGCGAGACCTACCTCATTCAGTACGAGGAACGCCTCGTACGTCGCTTCACTGCGCTCGAAGAGCTGATGTCCGGGCTGAACGCCCAGGGAATGGCTCTCCAGAACGCCCTCTCCGCCCTCAACTCTTAGGTCCTAGCCATGAAAAACCGCTCAGCCGCAGACGTTTACAAGGCCGCTTCTGTCGAGACGGCTCCCCCGCTCAAGCTCGTGCACATGCTCTATGAGGGCGCCCTGCGATTCATCAGCCGCGCAGAAGAGGCTGGGGTCCAGACAAAGGAGGGTGGCGCATGGATTGGCCGCGCTGACGCGATCATCAAAGAGCTCAGGATCAGCCTCGACCCCACCCGCGATGTTGAGGTGTGCGAGCAACTCGAGGGTCTCTACCTCTTCTGTGAAGAGGAACTTTCCCGCGCCGTTCGCGAGAACGACATGGCAGGACTCGCGAACGCCACAGAGATCCTCGGGATCTTGAAGGACGCCTGGCTGGAGGCTGGCTCGGCGGCCGCACAGGTGGGCGAGAGCGCCGCATGAGCAGCGTCAAGATCGCCGCGAACGCCCTCGAAGCGGCGCTCCAAGACCTCCTCGCCATCTTTCATAACGAGGGGTCGACACCTCAGGTCCTCGCTAGCCTCCTAGGTCGCTGCTCCACACTCACGACTCACCTCGTGGGAGCGACCGCCGCCAGCACGAGCGAGGAGCTCCAAGACGCAGCCCCCGCGTTGCATCGCGCACAGCGCCTGAACGCGATCGCGCGCGGCGTCGTGGAACGACAGCGCGATACTGCGGGCAGCCTGATCACCTCAACGCGGAGAGCTCGACGCACCCTCGGTGCCGACGCGCCCGTCTCTGACGGGACCTCCTGCGACATGCAGGCTTAGTTCTTCCGAGCCGGCCAGTGTCGAGATCTTCGACACTCGGACTGTCTAGGATCTCGACAGGTGGACAGGGGAGGGGCGAGGCGATGGTCCCCCTAGACCCCAAGAGACCTGCTACTGCGCTTGGCACGTGCATTGCGAATAGGGAGTGGTTCGAACCACCCCATTTCTCATGCACGCAATCAACACCATCCTCATCGCTCAATCTGGCGCCAACACAGGGCCGGACCTGACGCGCTACTTCGTCGTCTGTGGCGTCCTCCTGGGCGCGATCACGCTCCTCGCGTGGGGCTTCAAGAAGCTCATCGCAGGCAACCTCTCCGCGCGGGCAGCCAAGCGCAACCTCCAGATCCTCGATGTCTTGCCCATGGGCGGGAAGCAGAAGCTCGCTGTCGTGCGCTGCTACGACCGGATCTTCCTTGTCGGCCTGGGCGACAAGGAGATCTCTCCGATTAGCGAGCTCGACGGCGTCATCGCAGAAGAGAAGCAGGCTGCTGGACACGCAGGGCGCGAGTCCTTCGAGCGCGCCCTCGACCTCGTCGCGCGCGCCATGCCCGGCCGCAAGCCGCGCGTGGAGAGCCCGCAACCGTCCCAAGAGGGGCTCGGAGAGCTCGTCGGATGAGACACCTCCTACGCACCCTCGGCGTGATCGCTGCGGCCGCCCTCCTCGGAGACCTGTGCTTTGCGCAAGAGGCCGTGGAGGCATCTTCCGTCTTGACCGACGACCCCGCCGAAGGCTCCCTCTCCACGGCCGTCGAGATCGCGGTCATGTTGACCGTCCTCTCCCTGTTGCCGGCGATCTTGGTCACCGTTACGAGCTTCACCCGCATCGTGATCGTCCTCTCCTTCGTTCGCCGCGCCTTGAGCGTCAACGAGCTACCGCCCAATCCCGTCATCATCGGCCTCGCGCTGTTCTTGACATGCTTCGTGATGGCTCCCGTCGCGGAGCGTGTCAACGAAGCCGCGATAGAGCCCTACAACGCAGGGGAGCTCTCTTTCGAGGAGGCTGGAGACGCCGCATGGCAAGAGCTCCGGGGCTTCCTTGTCGCCAACACCCGTGAGGCAGAGATCGAGCTCTTTGTGGAACTCTCCGACCACCAGGGGATCGAGGAGGCGTCAGAGGAGCTTCCGATGAACGTCATCGTTCCCGCCTTTGTCCTGAGCGAGCTGAAGACCGCTTTCCAGATGGGCTTTTTGCTCTTCCTGCCCTTCCTCGTCATCGACCTGGTCGTCAGCTCGATCCTGCTCTCGATGGGCATGTTCATGTTGCCCCCAGTCATGATCTCGACCCCATTCAAGATCCTCGTCTTCGTCCTCGTCGACGGGTGGGGCCTGATCTGCAGCTCGATGATCCAGTCCTTCCAGGTCGTCGCCTAGGAGCGCCCCGATGAGCCAAGACCTCTACATCTCGGACCTCGTGCGGGAGCTGCTCCTCACAGCGCTCATGCTCGCAGGCCCGGTCCTCCTCGTCGGCCTCGTGGTTGGCGTCTCGGTCAGCCTCTTCCAAGCGCTCACTAGCGTCCAAGAGCAGACCCTCTCTCTCGTTCCGAAGATGCTGGCGGTGATCCTCGTGACGCTGCTCTTCCTCGCCCCCGCGCTCCAAGTCATTCGTGATTACGCCGAGGGCGTCTTCGGCCAGTTGGTCGTGTTCGGCCTCTCCTGAACGAACACGGAGACCCCACTTGATCCCCGTCGGAACCATCGCGGCCTTTGGCCTGTACCTAGTGCGGACGAGCGCGCTCCTCTTGGCGACTCCGCTCTTGGGGAATGGCGCAGCCTTCTCCGGCTACAAGGTCGCGCTCGTCGCGCTGGTCTCCTTCGCGCTCTACGGCGCGACCGGAGCCCCCCTCGAGGGCGCCATTGGCGGAGTGGACTACGCCTTCCTCTGCATGCGGGAGATGCTCGTCGGTCTCTCCCTGGCCTTCGTGCTACAGGCCGTCGTCATCGCTATTCGAGTGGGCGGCGAGTTGGTGGGACATGAGATGGCCTTCAACCTCTCAGGCCAGGTTGACCCCACAACGGGCGTCTCCTCGCCTCTCATCACCCGCTTCTACGAGGCCTTCTTCTTCCTGGGCCTGCTCGCGGTCAACGGACATCACCTCATCCTACGTGCGCTCTCAGACACCTTCTTCGCCGCTCCCGTAGGGACTGTCGACTTCTCTGATGGCGCTGTCCCTTACCTGATCGGCTTCTTCGGCGAGCTCTTCCGCGCTGGCATCACCTTCGCCGCACCCGTGCTCGTCGTCCTGATGCTCGTTTCGATCTTGATCGGGCTCCTCGCCCGTGCGGTGCCCCAAATGAACGTGCTCGAGATCGGCTTCACCCTCCGAATCTCTGCTGCGCTCATCGCTTTGTTTCTGTTCGCGCCGCTCCTCGCGCCCGCCCTGCGGGTGCTCTATGAGCGGCTCGACTCCGGCCTCGCCGGCTTCCTGGAGGTCCTCTAGTGGCTGACCAAGCGGACAAGCAGCAGAAGACAGAAGAGGCGACCCCGCAGCGCCGCCGCGAGGCGCGCGAGAAAGGGCAGGTCGCGCTGTCTACCGAGGCGGTCTCGGCCATGTCCCTCGCCGCCATGGCTGGCAGCATCCTCATCATGGGCGGCTTCTTGGCCCAAGCGGTCGGCGTCCTCGTCGTCGCCTCCTTGGAAGGCCTCGGGTCGAACGGTCAACTCGTGCTCGAAAGCACGACAGCCGCCAGCATCATCACTGACTCGGTTCAAGGCATCGCCGCCGAGTTCTTCCTGGTCATTCTCCCGGCGCTGGGCATCGCCGCGCTCGTCGGTTATGGGCAAGCGGGCCTGCAGATCACGCCGAAGGCAGTCACCCTCGATGCCGCAAAGATCAACCCCACCAAGGGCATCCAGCGTCTCTTCAGCTCACGCAGCGTGGTCCGAGCCTGCATGGCGCTCGCCAAGGTCCTCGTCGTCGTGGGGACGATAGGGCTCGTCGCCTGGCACCAGGCGCCCAATGTGAGCGCCCTCGCCGGCTCCGATCTCGGTCCCGCCCTCCAGATGGTGGGGGCGATCCTCGTTCGCTGTGTCTCCAGCGCGTTGATTGCGATCCTCGCCCTCGGGCTCATCGATCTCGTCTTCCAACGCACGCAGCACTCCAAGGATCTGCGCATGACGCGCCAAGAGGTCAAAGAGGAGATGAAGAACACAGAGGGAGACCCGCATTTGAAGGCGCGGGTCCGACAGATCCAACGGGAGGTAGCCAGCCGTCGGATGATGGCGGACGTCCCGAGCGCGACCGTCGTCATCACCAACCCGACGCACTACGCCGTCGCCCTGAGATACGACCGCGACTCCGCTGAGGGGAGCGCCCCCACGATCGTCGCCAAAGGCGTCGACGCCGCCGCCCAACGAATCAAGCAGGTCGCTGCCGACGCAGGCGTGACTTTGTTCGAGGACCGCCTGCTCGCGCGCGCGTTGCACGCGCGCGCCGAGATTGGTGAAGAGGTCCCCGTCGACCTCTTCGAGGCCATCGCCGCCGTCCTCGCCTACGTCTACCGCGTCGACAGGCGCACCGTCGGAGCCTGACTCCATTCGAGACTGAACTATGCAAACAAACCAAACCACAGCCCCGAAGCTCGGCGTAGACGCCGCAGGTGGAGCGCTCAAGCGCTACGCCGACTGGGCGATGGGAATCGGAGTCCTCGGGCTCCTCGTGACCCTCATCACGCCCATCTCGCCCGTCGCGCTCGACCTCTTGCTCGCGACAAACATCACCATCTCGATCCTCTTGCTGATGGTGACGATGAACGCGCGCGGCGCGACGGAGCTCTCGACCTTCCCGACGATCCTGCTCTTCGCGACGCTCTTTCGCCTAGGACTCAACGTCGCCTCGACGCGGCTGATCCTCTCTGGCGGGGAGGCCGGGAGCATCATCACCGCCTTCGGCGACTACGTGACGGGTGACAACCTGGCCGTGGGCCTAGTGGTCTTCTTGGTCTTGATCATCATCCAGTTCGTCGTGATCACGAAGGGATCGGGCCGCATCAGTGAGGTCGCAGCGCGCTTCGTCCTGGACGCGATGCCGGGCAAGCAGATGGCGATCGACGCCGACTTGAACTCCGGCTTGATCGACCCGAGCGAGGCCAAGGACCGGCGCAGGAAGGTCGCTAGCGAGGCCGAGTTCTTCGGCGCCATGGACGGAGCGAGCAAGTTCGTCCGCGGCGACGCGATCGCCGGCCTCATCATCACCGGGTTGAACCTGATTGGTGGCATCGCGATCGCGATGACCAACGGGATGGGACTCGCCGAAGCAGGAGAGACCTACAGCAAGCTCACCATCGGTGACGGCCTCGTGAGCCAGATCCCGGCGCTCTTCATCTCCACGGCGGCAGGCGTCCTAGTCACCAAGAACTCAGAGGCGAAGAGTCTCGGTCACAACCTGATCGGACAGGTCGCCGGTCGCCCCAAGGCGACGCTCATCGCTGCCGGCATGCTTTTCATCATAGGCTGCCTGCCTGGGATGCCGCGCCTGCCGTTCTTCCTGCTCAGCACCATCCTCGCGGTTACTTGGAAGAACACGAAGGACCTCCCCCAGGGCGCGCTCGACTCCGCTGAGTCAGAGTCCGAGATGGCCACGGAAGAGGCTCAGCCCGAAGAGGACGACGTCGAGGATCTCTTGCATGTCGACCGACTCTCGCTTGAGGTCGGCTATCGCCTGATCCCCCTGGTCTCCGATCCGGATGGCGGGGGAGTGCTCGACCACATCAGCCAGCTCCGGCGGCGCTTCGCCTTGAACGAGGGCGTCGTTTTGCCTCCGGTGCGGATCAAGGACAACGTCCGCCTCGGCGCCGCCGCCTATCGGCTTCTTGTGGGCGGGCACGAGGTCGCCCGCGGAGAGGTCGAACCCGGCAAGTTCCTCGCGATGGACAGCGGAACGGCCAACGGCAAGATCCGCGGCGAGGAGACCACCGATCCCGCCTTCGGGCTCCCGGCCTGGTGGATCGGAGAGGACCAGCGCGACAACGCTGAGCTCTCTGGCTACACGGTCATCGATCCGGTGAGCGTCATCGTGACGCATCTCTCCGAGAGCTTCCGCACCTCATTGCCTGAGGTCCTGAATCGAGACGACACAAAGGATCTCGTAGAGAGCTCCCGTAAGACGGCTCCGAGCGTCGTCGAAGAGTTGATCCCTGAGAAGATGGGCTACGGCGAGGTGCAGCAGGTGTTGCGAAACCTCCTGCGCGAAGACGTGAGCCTGCGCAGCATGCCTACGATCCTGGAGGTCCTCGCAGACAACGCGTCACGCACCAAGGACCCCGAGACCCTGACAGAGCTCGTCCGTCAACGCCTCGGCCGCGCCCTCTGTGAGCAGTACGCCGACGCAGGCGGCATCGTCCACGCTGTGACGCTCGACCCCGAAGTCGAAGCGGGCCTAGCGAGCGCCGTTGGCGGGACGCCTGACGCCGGAGCCGGTGTGGTCAGCCCCGCGTGGCTGCAACAGCTCGTCGAAGAGATCGGCGATCAGATCTCTCTCGCGACCAAGAACGGAAAGGACGTAGTCCTCTTGGTCCGTTCAAACGTGCGCCGCTTTGTCGGCGAATTAGTGCGAGCCTCTCTCCCGAGGGTCGCGGTTTTGTCCTACAGCGAAGTCGTGGCGGCGCAATCCGTCGAGACCGCTGCCGTCGTGAAGATGGAGGCCTAGAAAAATGAAAGTTCACAAGATCACAGGAAAAAACATGCGTGACGCGCTCGAGCGCGCCCAAGAGGTCCACGGCGCGGCAGCGGTGGTCCTGAGTCAGAGCGAGGCCTCAGATGGCATCGCCCTCGCAGTTACCACCACCGCGCCTTCGAGCCGCTCGGAACTCGAGCGCATGCGCCGACGCGCCGACGAGCTCTTCAAAGACGTCGCGTGTGATGACGAGATCACGACCACCACAGGGCCTTCCGAGGTCGAGGAGCGCTTGATCTCGCACGGGTGCACCCCTGGCTTTGCAGCTGCAGCATGGCAGGAGGCCCTCTCGCTCACGGACCGGCACCCCCTAGACGCCGCCGCAGAGGTGCTCGGCTCGCGCCCCAGAGTTGCCAAGCTCCCCAAGCTTCCTGGAAAGACGCGTGTTATTGCCTTGCTCGGCCACTCTGGCGTCGGCAAGACGCTCAGCCTCGAAAAACTCAGCGCGCGCCTCGTGCGTGCTGGCCGGCGCGTGCATCTCGCTGGTTTCGCTGATGAGCGGGTCGGCGCGACCGCGCCGCTTGAGGCGCATGGCGCGCTCTTGGGGACGAAGGTGCGGATCTTTGGACTCAACTCAGAGATCAATGATCTCGCGCTGGGGGCTCCCGGACCCGACGCCGTGCTCTTGGACACGACAGGGCGCATCGAGAGCGACGTAGAGCGTCTCTGTGCCCTTGAGCGAACGCTCGCCTCATCGGGCGCCGTGCTCGACGTACAACTCATCCTCGGCGCCAATCAGCATGCTGATAGCTGGGCTGCCCTCTTCGAGGCCGCCAGCGTCCTCCCGGTAGGTGGCTGCATCGTGACGAAGCTCGACGAGACTCGTCGCCCGGCGACTGTTCTCGAGGCAATCTGTGAGGAGAACCTCCCGGTCGCTTTCCTGAGCGCCGGCAGCGATCTCGCACGAGACCTCGTGCGGGCGACACCAGAGGTCTTCGCTGATCTCTTCCTCCGCGGGAGGGCGTCGTGAAGGCTGAGAACCAAACTGCCACCGCGCTCTGGTATGTAACCGGTGGCAAGGGTGGTGTAGGCAAGAGCACTGTCTCAGTGAATCTCGCCGTAGAGCTCTCGCGCCGCGGCCGAAAGGTCCTCTTGTGTGACCTCGATCTCGGGCTCGCGAACGTGGAAGTAATGCTGCGTGTCCCGACGAGCTACACCCTCGTGGACGCGATCGCAGGACGCGTCGAACTCTCAGAGTGTGTCTCGACCGGTCCTTGCGGCGTCCACTTGATTGCGGGAGGGTCTGGTGAGCTGGGTTGGGGTGACGCCGACAAGGGCCGTCGAGAGCAGCTCATCGGAGGGCTGCGGAAGCTTGGCGTTGACTACGACGTGATCCTATGTGATGGCGCCGCGGGGATAGGGGGCGACGTCCTCGGCCTCGCAGCAGCTTCAGATCGCGTGCTCCTCGTCACTACGGGAGACGCTCCCGCCCTGACGGACGCATACGGGCTCCTGAAGGCCTTGGACGCTTATGCGCTTCAGGAAGACCTGGAGGTGCCCACCCCGGACCTCGTGGTGAACCTTGCAGCGAGCCGTGAAGAGGCCCAAGGGACCAGCCAGAGGCTGCGTCGCGTGAGCGAGCGCTTCCTTTGCCGATCACCCCGCTGCGTCGGTTGGATCCCCGATTCAAGCGACGTACGCCGTGCAGCTTCCACGCAGACGGCCTTCGTGGAATCAGCCTCAGAGGGCCTGGCAGCGCGCTGTGTGGGGGAGGTCGCCTCTCTCGTAGATGCCAGCGCGCAGGAGCTCATCACAGAGGGGGCCTGAGAGGCTCAAGGAAATCCCAGGAATGGTCGACAAAAAGCACGATATGCAGGCTTTATCTATCCAGTGGAGCGTCCTCGGGGCCCCTGTGGCGGTAGCTGTAGGCGCCTTTGCGGCCGTAGCTTCCCTCCTGAGAGGGGTTTCGCTCTCCACTGCGTGCCTTCGCGGGATCGTATGCGTCCTCGTCCTGAGGGCCATCTTCTACTTCGTAAAGACGGTGCTCGAGCTCTTCGAGCGCCCGCAAGAGGAGGCCGACTCGACTGGGCGCTAGCGCCTACGTCAGAGACGGACTGAACTGTGGTGGAACGCTGTGTGAGCGCCCGTGCCTTGAGCGATGCAGAGCGCGAGGACCTCATCCTCAAGCACATCCCGCTCTTGAAGCACATCGTGGGTCGCGTCGGCGTTGATCTGCCCTCGTCGGTGGATCGCGATGACCTCTACGGCTTCGGGATGCTTGGATTGATCGGCGCCGCAGACTCCTGGGACCCGGCGAGAGGTCTCAAGTTCTCGACTTATGCGTACACGCGCGTGCGCGGCGCGATGCTCGATGAACTCCGAAAGCTCGACTTCTTGCCTCGCGGCCGCCGCGACAAGGTCCGCAATGTCGAGCGCGCGGTGAACGAGCTCGAGCAGCGGAATGGAGTCCCTCCGACGCCGGAGGATCTCGCGGCTCATCTCGACATCACGCTCGAAAACCTTGACGAGGTCCTCTACTCAGCCAAGACGGCGCTGGAGGCCTCGATTGATGAGGGCACGAATGCCCCGCTAGGCCGGCTCCTGTGCGACCCCAAGGCTAACTCACCCGAAGACACCATCGGGCGTGAGGAGCTCTTGCAGGCCATGGCTGCTGCTGTCGCGGAGCTCCCCGAGCAAGAGAAGTCGGTCATCACCTTGTACTACGCCGAAGAGCTGCTGCTGCGGGAGATCAGCGAGCTCCTCGGAGTCACGGAGAGCCGCGTGAGCCAGATTCACACGCGCGCCCTTTATCGACTCAACCGGGCCCTCGCGCCCCTCGTCGGAGACGTGGAGGTTTGAAATGGAAAGCCCACGCATTCAGCAGTCGACAACTCCTGCACAGCGCGTTCAAGCGACACGTGACGGAGCGAACAAGCAGCGAGATGAAGAGGCGCCCGAATTTCAATTGGAGGGTGACGGCGAGCGCCCCCCCGAGACCAATCAAGAACGCGAGCGCGGCGACGTCGCACCTCGCAGCGAGAAC
>Ga0310342_100003193_pt1 | contig 10734 bp, 7 predicted proteins | sample S15DNA20500_MG_FD_206155 | JGI IMG/M metagenome (GOLD analysis project Ga0310342, IMG submission 206155) | Marine microbial communities from station ALOHA, North Pacific Subtropical Gyre - S1503-DNA-20-500_MG | ecosystem: Environmental > Aquatic > Marine > Oceanic | place: Pacific Ocean: North... | reverse complement strand
TACTCCCCGTCATTTACTCCTTTACCAAAGTTTGAATTGGGAACCACCGACCTATGCCCATTTACCTATGATTTTAGGCCCAGACCGGGTCAAACTCTCCAAACGCCACGGGGCGACCTCCACTCTAGCCTACCGAGACATGGGATTCCTACCAGAAGCACTGGTGAATTTCCTCGTCCTTTTAGGCTGGTCATTGGACGACAAGACCGATATTATCCCTCCTACGGAGTTACAAGCAGTTTTTTCAATCGATCGCGTAGCGAAAGCCGGTGCCATATTCGATATAAACAAGTTAACCTGGATGAACGGCGTATACATTCGGACTCTACTCGATGATAACCTTGTCGATCGTCTGATTCCTTTCTTGGAGCAACCGCCAGAGGAAGGAGGATTGCCAAATTCTGTACCAAGACCATTAAATAAAGAATACGTTCGTAAAATCCTCCCTTTAGTCAAACAACGCCTAAAAACCTTGGCAGATGGTCCCAATCAAATGTCCTTTTTCTTCGAGCATGCCATCGAAACCAGAACTGATCTGTTGAGTCAACAGAATCTGAGTTTTGGTACCTCCACCAATATTCTGGCTTCTGTTCTCAACGTCTTGGATACAGTGGAGTCATGGACCTCTGACCACTTGGAATCCGCCTTAAGGCCATTAGCCGAAAAATTTGACGTGAAGGCAAGAGATTTCTTTGGAATGATCCGGATAGCAGTGACTGGCCGGACAGCATCCCCGCCTTTATTTGAAACCATGGAAGTTCTGGGCCCGGAATGCACCAAAGCTCGGATCCTATTAGCTCGAGAGATCCTGGAGGAGAGGGGAGAAGGATCTAAATCAAAGACCGAGATTGACCACCGTCCACGTTAATACTCGCACCGGCGACTAAATCAGCGCGTTCCGAGCATAGAAAGGCAATCATCGCTCCAATCGGTTCTGGCCACCCAAAGCGTCCCATTGGCAGGTTATTCGAGATGAAATCCTTGACCATTTCTCTAGGAGAATTAGTTGAGAATCGATCCCAGCTTCCCCCAGGGAAAAGGATCGAACCAGGAGCAACCGAGTTCACGAGAACGTTAAATGGAGCTAATGTTAATCCGAGATGTTTCGATAATGCTATTACGGCTGCTTTCGAAGCCATATAGGTTGGACCTCCTCCAAATTCCCTTCCATAGATTGACGCAACATTGACGATTCGCCCCCACTGGCGTTCCCGCATGCCTGGAACAACCAAACGTGTCATACGGACCGTTGACATGAGATTCAAAGTGATGGTGTCTAGCCAATCAGAATCGGTGGCCGAATCAAAATCTCTGGCCCCTTTGGTCCCCCCGACATTGTTGACAAGAATATCAACCACTCCTAAGGAAGTTACTGTCTTTTCAAATGCATTCTGACATTCACTGTCGAGGGTGACATCGGAAATTATCCCGATACAGTCATTCCCGAAACGACGCAGTTCCCCTACAGTCTCGTTCAAACTCTCAGGACTTCGGGCACAAATCGCAATCTTACAACCTTCCTTCGCCAAAGCTAAAGCTGCTGATCGCCCCAAACCTCGACTTCCACCAGTTATCAATGCGACTTTACCAGTAATTCCTAAATCCACAGGGCCCTCCTTTAGATGAATAGCCGTAGGGTTCTTCCTCTTGAACGTTCAACAAAGTGGGAGCGGTCAAATCCCATACCTTTGGTTGGTCCCAAGATTAGCCGGAGACGATTCTCCTACCTTCTTACCAGACCTCCTGTTCAAACTTAATGTCCTCCAAACGCTTTACGAAGAGCAACCAATAAACGATCTGAGAACGGATGTGATGTTCGAGATCGGAGTCGTAATTGCAAGGCAAGGGCTAGTACGGGAGTCGGCACATCCAGATCCATTGCTTCCATTAGGGCCCAGCGACCTTCGCCAGAGTCGGCTACTAAGCCAGAATACCCGGATAACTCAGGCCCTTCTTTCATAACATTTGATGTCAGGTCAAGCAGCCAAGAACGTATCACACTTCCATATCTCCAAATATCGGAAACTTGGGCCAAATCAAAATCGAACTCTTTCTTGGCTTCAAGAAGTGCAAATCCCTCACCATAAGCTTGCATTAAGCCGTATTCAATCCCATTATGGACCATTTTCGCGAAATGGCCTGACCCCGATTGACCAACATAACCGTACCCTTGATCAGGTCCTGGGGCCAAGACCCGGAAAATTGGTTCTACTCGCTCAAAAGCGGTTCGCTCCCCCCCTACCATCAAGCTGAACCCGATTTGATCCCCCCAGATCCCACCACTTGTTCCGACGTCCAACATAGAGATTCCCAGGCTTTCTAGTTTCTCTGCTCGTCGGACACTATCCCGGTAGTTCGAATTGCCACCATCGATTAAGACATCTCCGGGGGAAAGAACATTAGAGAGTGCATCCACACAGGCTTCCGTGGCCTCGCCAGAAGGAACCATCACCCAGACAATACGAGGAGGCGAAAGCAATGATCCGAATGATTCGAGGGAGGTAGCGTTTACCACTCCTAGGCTGAGGAGGGAATGGATTGCTTCCTTTTCCACATCAAAACCTACAACATTACAACCGTTACGGAGCAATCGCTTAGCTATATCATGGCCCATCCGCCCCAACCCAACTATTCCTATCGCTGTCCCACGACTCATGTTCATTTTTCCATTATTACTTCACCCTAAGCTGGAGAAATCACCGTTATGATCTGGGTTCAGACGAATCCGTGCTACTCTACGTCCCAATGATTTAAGCACCCGTAAATCTCCTAACGCCTGAGCGTCCGCTAACACTCCGAAGGAATAAGTGCTTCCAGGAATAGCAAGATCGAAGTCACGATTGACGACAATTTGGAGAAACAAACCAATATTTGATCCCCCCTTATGCAACTGGCCTGTAGAGTGCAAGAATCTTGGACCATATCCTAGGGTGGTTGCGATATGATATTTACCAAAGACGTCGCGTCGAAACTCTAACCAAGCTTGGTCCACTAGGGGTGTTTGTTGCATGTATGCCATAATAGCTAGGTAGTCCCCGGCATGAGCTTCAGACAGTAATCCGTGAAACGAATCATCTACGTCCACGTTGGGAAGATAACCAAAATCCTGATATTCTTTTAGAACCCGGTTAGTCTCGTCCTTAGCTTGTTGTACACTTTGCTGATCAAACGGATGGATCCCTAAAACCGCTCCTATTATGGCAGTCGCCATTTCCCAGCGAAAAAATTCACCACCCAAATCGTACTTATCACGTAAGTTCAGTTGTAACAATGGATGGCCTGCCCTCTTAATATTCCACACTAGATCATCTAAGTGGGCATTTTCATCGTCATCCAAGCGGACGTAAACAAAAATCCTGTCATCTCCATAGTGAGATGAATTCATCAACGGTTCCCCTATGAGAGGGACGATACCTTTCCCTTGCTTTCCAGTGCTCTCCGCCAAGAGTTGCTCGACCCAAGGTCCGAAGCCATCGATACTATGAGACGTTACGACTACCAGTTTTTCGCGCCCGATCAATGACAAAGCACCTATCACACCACCTAGACAAGCTCCAGGATTCGATCGGTCCGGGATATTCGGAGAGCAATCGGCCACCATCTCCTTGGCCCGCTGGAGAACCTCCCTGACATTCACCCCAGCAAGTGCGGCTGGAATTAAACCAAAATAAGAAAGGACTGAAAACCGACCCCCCACATCTGGTGGGTTAAGAAAAATTTTCCGGAAGTTTGCTTCTTTAGCTTCCTGAGCAAGCCAAGTGTCCGGGTCGGTTATCGCCACGAAATTCTTACCTGCCGCTGCTTTCCCAACAGCCTCAACAACCAACTCCATGAAATAACGATATAACGATATGGTCTCTATAGTGGTGCCTGACTTCGATGCTACTAAGAATAATGTCGTTTCAAGATCTATCGTCTCCGTTACAGATCGGATGGATGTAGGGAGTGTAGAATCAAGAACTTTGACTTCCGGATGCCCAGAGGCAACCCCAAAGGTCTGACACAAAACTTGAGCCCCAAGGGTGCTCCCTCCCATGCCCAGCAATACGACCTGAAGGTACCCGGATTCCCGAATTTCATTCGAGAATCCTTCTATCTGTTTCAAAGACCCATACATTGCTTCCGGAGCATTTATCCAGCCCAATCGATCAACTATTTCCGTTGAATCTGGATCCCAAACAGTATGATCTTTATCCCAAATCCGCCTAACAATAGCTCGAACCTCAATATCATCTTGGACTATCGCGACGTCGTGATATGTAGCACCTAAACTAATTTCAACAGGTTTATTCAAGGGGGCCTCCAACCTCCCGGCCATCTTGCCTGCTCTCCCGTTGTTCAATAGCAAGAATTTTTTTCAGTCGCCGATTGTGGCGCGCCTCTCCACTAAAACGAGCAAGAAGGAATATGGCAATTACCTCTTTCGCGACCTCAATCCCTATTATCCGAGAACCCAAGCATAGCACGTTCATGTCGTCATGTTCGACTCCCTGGTGAGCGGAATAGGGATCATGGCAAATCCCTGCGCGTACAGCTAAAGTTTTGTTGGCGGTCACGCATGCACCTACCCCACTCCCACAGATAATGAGGCCCCGATCAACTTCTCCAGAAGAAACAGAGCGAGCAACTGCGTCAGCAAAGTCGGGATAGTCATCATCCGGATCAAATACAAAGGCCCCAACATCGATAATAGTGTGCCCCTGGGATTCCAACCATGGACGGAGTTCAGATGTGAATTCAAACCCAGCGTGGTCGGTTCCCAAAGCAACCTTTAGCCTCATGATTTCTCCTTGTATAGGGTGGATTCAAACTCCCTTAGTACAATTGAAATTAGAGCAAACCAAAGCCATAAACACAGATCCTGAATAGTTTCAACCACTCATATTTTATCACCACTCAAGGATGCTCTAACATCTATGATGGGTCTCGCCGAAAAATCCTTAAAGGGACCTCAGCGGGTGATATTTAGGTGGTTTCGCCAAAAAAATACATAAACCACTAAAAACAGAAAGCAAAACAAAAACCGCGAAAATTGAAAAATAGCTCCCTGTAGCGTCATACGCCAAAGCGGCAGCTAATGGTCCCATCGCATTAGCTCCTAACTGAATTGGTTGGATAGCACCTCGGATTGAGCCAAGGGAGTGTCGCCCATAGTAATCAGCAAATATAACTAACTGAAGGGTAAACATCCCCCCATGTACGATCCCTTGATATCCTCCCCAAATGAGGCCCAAGAATGTGGAATTAACAATTAAGAGCAGGGCAAATCCCGATGCCTGGAAGAGGAATGAAACGCTCATTACCAAACGAATGTTGTATCGTTCGGCCATAAAGCCGAAAAACAAGGAGCCTACTGCCCCACTAGCCGACCAAACAGCCACGACTAGGGCTGCGACGCCGGGTCCCAAACCCTGATCAGTGAAATACGGAATCATGTGTAAATTAAGTCCAGTGGCCACAAATGATGATACAGCGAAAGCGGTAATCAGTAAGTAGAACGAGTACAAACGAGCCACTTCCCTAAGGGAAAGTGAAATTTCTCCTCGTTCGCTTTGACCCAAATGGGTAGATTCAGGTTCACCATTAGATCCTACGTTTGTTGGTTTCTCAATTCCATCGGGCGCCAATCCCATGTCCTCCGGCCGTCTTCTCAAGAATAAGACAGAAGGTAATACGGATGTGACCCAGATCACCAACCCAGCAACACTGGTGGCGACACGCCAACTCCCCATTGAAACTAAAGCTTGGACATATAGGGGGGTGATAGTATTCCCGAGTCTCCCGCCGAGACCACTAATGGCGACAGCCCGACCCCTTTTTGCAATGAACCATTTAGGAATTATGACTTGCACCGCCAACCCAACAATCCCCATCGTTACCATTCTGCCCACAATTTCCAGCGCGTAGAATTGCCAGAGTGACGTAATTCCCGCAAGTAACACCAAGGTTCCTCCAACAACAAACAAGCCCACCGCTACCGTCCAGCGAGGACCAAACCGGTCGATAAGAGGGCCTACACCTACGGCAACAAACCCGCCCAACAACGTCCCAATTGTCATAGCACCACTGAACGTGCTGCGACTCCACCCAAATTCTTCTGTCATTGGTTTAAGGAACACCCCAAGGACTGGAAAGGTTTCAGCACTCCTACTGAAGTTACCTAAAGCAACTACAGCTACTATAACCCACCCATAATAGAGCCTAGGCCGACGATCCCAAATACGATTCTTTAACATAGTTGTCTTCCCTTAGGGCAACATCTAAGTACCTTTGGAGTCTTGGAATTAACCGCGATAGTAGTCGTAAGCCTTAGGTGTGTCAATTGGAGCACTTTGGTAAAACAAGTGAACCAAACACCCAGAAGTCAGAGGGTTTGATCCGATACATGCAAGTTCAAACAGAATCTATCGTTTCCTAACGTAGATGGAAGGATTCTGTCCTGATCCCGCGAGAGTCGGCGAACCGGCCAGGAACATCGCTACGGTAGCGGAAGCGATGACCGGACCTAGGAGAACGAACGCACGTTGGAAATTTCCAAACATATCGAACATGACTCCGCCATATAAAGGGCCAATAACACTAATGGTCAAACTTATGGGACTCATGATTCCGCTGATAGTGCCAAATCGGTTCGGTCCGAAGTAATCAGCCAAAATCGGTTGTCCGGCGACTGTATGTGCTGCATGGCCTAGCCCATATGTCAAAAAGAATAGTACGGTGACCCATGAGGATTGCGGAGAAATGTACGCGAAGAAAACCCAACCAACCCCAAGGAATAAGAAACTCAGTCGATACATTCGGAACCGGCCAATTCGGTCCCCCAGCGGGCCACACGCAAGTCTTTCACCCATCTGGAACAGCCCGTAAACAGCCACGAATAATCCAGCTCCTTGTGGGGAATATCCCCTATTGATCAGATGGGGGATCTGATGGACGTGATGCACATTCGTAGTCAGGCCGTAGAACGCGCGGGCGATCAACACCATCCAAAACGGACGCGTCCGTAAGGCTTGAAGGACGGTAAAACTGTCGGACTCCTCGACCTGATCTGATGCACCTTCAAGCTCCGAAACATCTTCAGGGATGGAATCTCCATCCGGTAGAAGCCCAAATGGTTGCGGTCGATGCCGGATGACTTGGGCTAATGGGAAACTAATCACGAGGAAAACAATCGCGCAAATAACAGCTGAGTCCCGCCAGCCAAACTTCACCAAGAGTAGTGAGATCGGATAGACACCCACGTACCCCATTGCAAATCCCGTCCCCAGTATGGCGGCGGCTAACCCACGCTTCCTCTGGAACCAATGTACGATTGTGGTAGTATACGCCCGAATAGCACCCATACTTTGACCGAACGCTATGATTACAGCTGCCGAGTAGAACGTAACAAACGAATCCATTCGGGCAAATAAAAGAAGCCCAACTCCAGTAATAATTACCCCTAAACTGCACATTAACCGTGGGCCGACCCGATCTATCAAATATCCTGAAATCGGTCCTAGAAGCCCTTGTTCAAACTGCTTTATTGAGAACCCCAGCGAGATTGCAGTGAGACTCCAACCCGTATCTTCTCGAATTTTGGGGATAAAAGCGGATAACCCTATGGTAAAAATGGTGTTATTTAAGAAACCGCTAATGCATCCTGCAATTGCAATATACCAACCATAAAACACTCGATTGGAGCGACTTTTTTTCAATGACCAATTACTTTGGTCCGGAGAATTCCGTTTCTGCCACATCGCACCATCCTCAGATCGGATCAATTGACCACTTCAAGCACCAGGACCCTTTGGATTGTGTTCCTGAATCAAAAAGCTGTCAACAGAACCGCATTAGGCTTACAAGCCCCAAGTCAAAAGAATCAGACATTGATATAAGACGACGTGGGTAGGAATGAAGCTAATTGACACTCCCGATGCTGAGCCGTATCATCGGATCTAACCATCAAATGCTGATGTCCCAGTAGCTCAGTGGATAGAGCGGCTGCCTTCTAAGCAGCGGGTCGAGGGTTCGAATCCCCCCTGGGACGCCATCAGACGAACGTCCGGGTCCTTATGGTTTCCAAAGGTAGCAAATTGTCGACCGTTACCCCGATAAAGGAAGCCGGAAATGTGGCAATCATGGGAAGAAGGTAGAGGGCAGCCCAGTGTGCGGCATTACAGGTTATACGGGGCACTTAGATGCGGCTCCGATAATTGTTAATTCGTTATCACGGGTCGAATATCGGGGATATGACTCTTGCGGGATGGCAATCCGTACAGAAGCGGGAATTCAGATTACAAAGGACATAATTTCTGTAGAGCATTTGGGGAACCAATCCCCTGTTTTCAAAGGGACAACCGGGATTGGCCACACGCGATGGGCGACGGTCGGGTCGCCGTCTATTTCGAATGCGCATCCCCACATTGATTGTAATAGCAAAATCGCTATTGTCCACAATGGAGATATTGACAACTACCATTTGCTGAAGGAGGAGCTCACTTTAAAAGGTCATTTCTTCCAATCGGATACAGACAGTGAAGTACTTGCTCATCTTATAGAGGAAGAACAGGTTTCAGACCCAGTGACAAGAATCATCGGGGCTCTTCGTAGGGTCCAAGGCTCTTACGCGTTAGTGGTGCTCCATAAGCAAAGTAATGCACTAGTTGTCGCCAGGAGGGAGAACCCTCTGGTTGTTGGGATTGGGCAAGGAGAAAATCTAGTCGCTTCAGACGTCCCAGGAGTACTAGAAAAAACAGCACAAATCGTTTACCTGGAAGATGGTGACATTGGAGTCGTACTCCCGGATAGCTTTAAAGTATGGCACCAAGAAGTTCCGACAGAACGGAAAATTCACCAAGTAACATGGGAATTGAAAGATTTAGACAAGGGGGAGTTCGCCCATTACACATTGAAAGAGATATTTGAACAGCCACAGGCTATCAGACAGACACTTGCCGGGAGGCTGAATCAAACAGGTGGGTTAATTAGGTCCGAAATCACTTCCTTTAGAAACCGGTGCCCAGAAACCATTCAGCTGGTTTCTTGCGGGACTGGATACCACGCATGTTTGATTGCCCAGCATTTTTTGTCATCCATTTCCCAAATTAAAGTCTCCTCTTTGCTTGCTTCTGAAGCCGAGTTTGCCCCGGTAAAGGGAAAGAACGCTTGGTCAATTTTCCTCACCCAATCAGGCGAAACAGCCGACACGATAGCTGCAGCTCGCTTGGCTCGGAGAGCAGGGTATTTCACACTCGCATTAACAAACAGCAGAGACAGTAGTATAACCAGAACCGTGGATGAAACCCTGTACACCGTCGCAGGCCTAGAACTTAGTGTGGCGGCTACTAAAACGTTTATCGCCCTCCTTATCGGACTTTACCTATTGGGGCTTGAACTGTGCGACCCACCTGCAGAGGTCGCTCATCAACTTCTTTCCGAACTACAGCAATTACCAGAGAAAGTGGATTTGATCCTCCAAGAACACAGTAAAATTAAACGCATCAGCAAATTCATATCAGCTCACCAAAGTATTTTCCTGATCGGAAAAGGAATAAACTTCCCCGTCGCGTTGGAGGGAGCTCTAAAGCTTAAAGAGCTTGCGTATATTCACGCGGAAGGATACCCAGCGGGCGAATTAAAACACGGTTCATTCGCATTGTTAGGGCACGATACACCAGTTATAGCAATTGCTCCACAAGATGGAACCTACAATCGTATGTTGAATACAATTAAGGAAATTAAAGCAAGGAATGCACCGGTCGTTGTAATTACCAATGGGACAGAAGGAGAGATCACACAGATCGCGGATGAAGTCATTATGTTACCCAATACTGATCCACTTCTATCTCCTGCCCTCAGCGCCGTAGCTTTACAATTGTTAGCATACTACTGCGCAATAGAGCGAGGTTGCCCAATTGACAGACCACGCAACTTAGCCAAGAGCGTCACTGTACATTAGGCAGTCTATTAACGGAGACAGCTTATAAATACCCATCATCAACTAGAAGGATCCGAAGTCAATCTTCTTATCAGCTCGAAAGATTCTTATCTCACACGCTGGGCGACCAATGATCAACCGTGACATGCCTTCAAGACCCGTTCCCTCATCCCAACCCCGGATCGTTTTGCTAGGTGGGGGTAATGGCACTTCAATGCTATTGAACGGCCTCAAGCATTACCCCGTTCAATTGACTGCAGTAATTGCTACAACTGATAGTGGGGGGAGTTCAGGACGACTCAGAGAAGAACTGAACCTACCAGCGCTTGGAGATGTACGGCGATGTTTAGTCGCTTTAGCCGGTGATGATGCGAGAAGCCAAGCATTGGCCCGATTATTTGAATTCCGTTTCCAATGGGGCAAATCGTTAGCAGGCCACACATTCGGCAATATCCTTTTGGCTGCCCTATTGAATGACACAGGGGAATTTGACCACACCATGCACGAAGCTCAAAAGCTATTGCGGAGTCGCGGAAAAGTTCTCCCCGTGACCCTAGCCACCACAGAACTTTGTGCGAATTTAAACGATGGAACGGTATTACGGGGAGAAGCAACAATAAACAACAATATAGACTTGGGAGAACGATGGATCAAACAACTGTTCCTTGTTCCACAGGTGACGGCAAACCCTAAAGCCATCCAAGCGATCCGGAGAGCTGATGTAATCGTCCTAGGTCCTGGGGATTTATACACTAGCTTACTCCCCAACCTATTAATCGAAGGAATTTCTGCCGCGATTTGCTCCTCTTCAGCGA
>Ga0310342_100003191_pt1 | contig 10736 bp, 10 predicted proteins | sample S15DNA20500_MG_FD_206155 | JGI IMG/M metagenome (GOLD analysis project Ga0310342, IMG submission 206155) | Marine microbial communities from station ALOHA, North Pacific Subtropical Gyre - S1503-DNA-20-500_MG | ecosystem: Environmental > Aquatic > Marine > Oceanic | place: Pacific Ocean: North... | reverse complement strand
CCGGCGATGTCGAGGCCAGCCGCGATGCTGCCTGCGGGGCCCGAGTTGTCGGGATCGAGCCGCATCACCACCTTGAGGCCCAACAGGTCGCGGTAGAAGGCGAGTGCCGCGTCGAGATCGACGACGGGCAGCACGATGTGGGAGAAGGCTCGGATCGTGACGGGCATGAGGGGCTCCTGTGGCATGGGCGCGCGTGTCGCGCGCGCCTCGCAGGGTATGAGACCGCCAAGAGGAAATCATGGCGTATCGAGTGATCCAGTGGGCAACCGGCGGCATCGGCCAGGTGGCAAGTGAGACGACGTGAGAAGCGACGCTCTCGACCGCTCACGGGCCCCCAGTCGCATGGTTGGTCTACTTATGGGGTCGAGGGAAAAGGCAGCTTGACCTTCCTATGCTCCTGGATCTTCGGCGCCACGCCCTCGTGGATCGCCCCGGCGATCAGCGCGTGGCCGGCCGGGGTCGGGTGAGCATCGTCCGAGAAGTACGTCTCCCGTGGACCGGTGAACCGTGAAGGCAGAACGGCCGGAAGGTCCACGACGCTGACGCCGTACTCACGAACGAACGAGCGCAGCAGCACCGCGTGCCCGGAGAACTCGCGGTAGATCGGCACCACGACGACGAGCTCGATCCCCCGTTCCCGGCAGTAGCTCCGAGCCATCTCCAGCAGGCGCTCGCGGTGTTCGGCGGGGACCCGGGTGCGGTGCGGGTTCCGCTTCAGTCCGGAGCGATCGCGGCTGCCGAGCTGGAAGAGGCCTCGTGCCAGGTTGCTGTACTCGATCAGGAAGCTCGCGAGCCGCCCCATGGTGGACTGGCGCTCCTCGAAGAGCCCCAGTCGTTCAACCCACCCGTGTCCCCGGCCGCGTCCGATGCGCGTTGCGCCAGGAACGCGATGGGGAGGAAGTCGTTGTAGCCGAAGTAGAGCAGCACCATGTCCGGCTCGAAGCGCTCGCTGCGGTGCAGCAGGAACTGCACCCCCTGGAAGAGCGAGTAGCCGGGGACACCCGCGTTGAGCACCCGTACCGGTGGGCCTCCCGGCGCCTCGTTCAGGCGCTGCTCTAGCAGCGCCGAGTAGGTCTCCTCGTACGCCAGCTTCGCCCCGAACGTCGTCGACTCTCCGAGACTCAGGATCCGGAGCTCCCCGGGTGGCTTCGCTGCCAGATCGGGCCCGCGCAAGCCGTCCCCGTTGATCCGCACGGCCCCGTCGTCCGTCGCGATGTCGGGCCGCAGGCGCCAGAAGAGCAGCGGATCGTGGCGACCGAAGAACTCCAGGTGTCCGATCCTGAGCGGCTGCAGCGGACCCTCGAAGGTACGGAAGGTCCGGGAGCCTGCCTCGAGCAGTCCGAGCGCAAGCACCACCGAAGCCGCAGCCAGCGCGAGCCGGGCCGGCAGGCGTGCTCTCCCTCCAGTCGTTCTCGCAGCCATCCGCTTCACTCTCCCGCCGGAGCGTCACGCTCGCGCAGAAGATAGGAATTGCAAGCGGCGGGGCGACTCGGATGGGTAGTGCTGTCGGAATGCCGATATCGAATCAGATCACCGGGGCGTTGCGTCGCGCGGCCCGTATTGGGGCCCGATCCCCTCCCCCGCCCCTATTTGACAGAATGTCCACTTATCGGACCTAGCGGAAACGCAGCTTGAACTTCCTATGCTCGACTACTGCGGCGCCGGCGGCTCCGCGCGCTCGAAGACCGCGGCCTCGCCGCTCTCGTGGCGCAGCAGCCAGCCGCCCTCGGCCTCGATCGCCTCCCGGGTGAGGCGGCAGGTCTGGTCGCCGTAGATGCAGCGCTCGCCGACCAGGGCGAAGCGCGGCCGGGCGGGCTTCTCCCGGAGGTGGAGGAAGGCCACGTTCACGTGGAGGCCGGTGCCGCGCAGGAACGCGATGCCCGGTACCCAGGCGCCGGCGTCGCCGTAGTTGGTGCGCACCGCGTCGCCCCGCTCCCCGTGCTCGGCGAGCCAGCGCAGCGCCGCGAGGTCCGCTGTGGTTACCGCGGCCAGCTCGACGCCGTCCTGCACGTGGCGCGCGTAGTACTGCCGCATGAAGCCCGTCCCCGCGATGACAGCGAGGAAGACGGCGGCCGCCGGAGCCAGCGCCGTGAAGGCCCGGCGGGGTAGCGGTGGCCAGCCGCCGCGCGCGCGCCAGAGGGCGAGCGCGGCGTCGAGGCCGCAGGCGAAGAAGAGCGCCAGCGGCGCCCCCAGCATCGCGACGGTGCGCTCCGAGTAGATCAGGAACGAGAGTGGCAGCCACCAGAGCCGGATGTTGGCGACCATCACGAAGGCGATAGCGAACGCTGCCAGGTAGAGCGCCAGGGTTTCCGGGTCGCGGCGGCGCAGCGCCCAGGCGCCCAGTCCGGCGACGGGCAGGAAGGCCCACAGTCGGTCGCCGTTCTCGCGGATCCACCAGCCGGGAATCGTCCAGAGCGCGTCGGCGAGGGTGCCGTGCCAGGCCCCGTCGGTGTCGAGGACGAACTTCCGGATGAACGCCTTCGCCTCCGGCGACACGAGCCCGGGATCGACGGAGGCGAGGTAGGGCGCGGCGAGCAGCGCGGCGAGGGCCACCAGCGCTGCGCCGCGCAACATCCCGGACGGATCGCGGCGGGAGCGGCGGAGCTGGAGCACCGCGAGCGGGATGCCCGCGAGGTAGCAGAGTTGGACGAACACGATGGTGTGCACCGCGAGCACCGCCGCGAGGCTGGTCGCGGCCAGCAGGAGGTCCCAGCGGTCCCAGCGCCGAAACTCGGCGAGCGACGCCAAGAAGAGCACCGCGAAGGCGATCGCGAACACCGTCGGGTTGCCGCCCCAGACCACGAAGCGCTGGGGCAGCAGCACGGCGAAGGAGAAGGTGAGCGCCGCCAGCAGCGCCGCGCCACGGCTCGCCCGCGCCCGGGCGACGGCATAGAGGGCCGGCGTCAGCAGCGCGTGGGAGACCGCGGTCAGCACGAAGGCCGCCCGGTGCGGCGACAGCCCGGTGAGCTTCACGACCAGTGCCGCGAGCGTCGGAAAGCCCACCGGGAAGCCGCCGAAGGCGTCGATCCCGAGCAGCGGCCGGTAGGAGTCCGGCACGCCGTCGGCTAGCGCGATCAGCGCCGTCACGTAGGTGTGCATGCTCATGTCCGCGCCGGCGGGCACCACGGCGAGGGTCATCGGCACCAGGCGCAGGGCGGGGACGACGAGCAGGAGGAGCGCGAGGATCGCTGTGTCGACGGGGTTCGCCCGGGGCAGCGCCGGGCGGGCGCGGACCCGCAGCACGGTCAGCGCGATCCCGACGGCGAGCGACGCGCCCCGGAAGCTCGCGCCGAGGGGCAGCGGCAGCCACCGCAGCAGCCAGAAGGCCAGCATCCAGAACGCCAGCGAGACGGCGACGACCTGGATCCAGAGCACCACGCGGTCGAGGCGCCGGGCCAGCGGCGTCTCCAGCAGCAGGACGCCGGGCACGAGGGGCAGCAGCAGCACCGGCTGGAGCAGCCACGCCAGGGCGAGCGCCAGCGGCAGGGCGAGGCGGCGGAGCAGCGGGGGACCGGCGCGCGGATCGCTCATCGCGGCTCCGTACGCCGAGCGGCTCCGGAAGGGCTCAGGAGGCGGCCGCAGTCTTTCCGGAGGGGCCGGCCAGCGCCTTGTTTACCTGGCGATCGAGCCGCAGGCCGTCCTCGGCCAGCTTGGGGTCGCCGGTGTTCAGCAGGTTCGGGTCGAAGCGGCGGTTCGTCGAGCATAGGAAGTTCAAGCTGCGTTTTCGCAGCGTCGGATCAGTAGACATTCTGTCAAATCGGGGCGGGAGAGGGTACCGGGTCCCGACGCGGGGCCATTTCAACGGGTCGGTGGCGCTGGCGGTCGGGGTCTCGCTCGCATGGATCAACGGGTGCGGGTCAAGGGACTGCGCCCCTTCGGCTGGATCATCACCGGGGCCGCCGGGGAGTTGGGGCGGCCCTTGATTCCGTTCGAGGAGGTGCACCGCAAGTGGCTGGCGAAGAACGCACTGAAGCGCAACGATGGCCTGCGCTACGCGGCGTCCCAGCCCGTTTACTTCGACCGAGCCGAGAACCCGGAGTAGTCAATGTCAGTCGCGATCCAAGGCGTGGGCATCCCGCGCAGCGGGCACCACTTCCTCGAGCGCCTCTTGAGGAGCTACTTCAACGGTGGCGGAAAGCGAAGGATGCACTACTGCGAGTACTACCGATGCTGCCGGACACGGCCTTGCAAGAATTTCGACCCCGATTCGGCTGCCGACGCATTGGGCATGCACAAGTCTCACGACGAGATCTTGCGTGGGGGAGATCCCGACTACGAGCCAGTCCTCGTGCCATCGGGTGATCCCAAACACCTGATTCAGGTCCGACACCCCGTGCCGAGCACCATCTCGGACTACGAGAGGTACCTGGCCATGAAACCCGCCAGCGACGCGGCGGCGCTCGCCGAGGACCCGAACTTCGAGACGCAGTCACCGCGCACGTGGGAGGCGTTCTCCGTCCCGGAGGTGCTGTACCGCAAGACCTTTCTGGAGAAATGGATCCTCGACAACGAGTGGATCGATTCCCCCCGCCACCTTGTCCTGATCTACGACGATCTGGTCGCCGAGCCACGGAAACAGCTGGCAGCGGTGGTTCGTTTCGTATTCCCCGAAGAAGAGCCGGATTCCGAGGCGCTCGACCGAGCCATGAAAGACGAACCGGTCAAGCCCAAACGGGATCCAGGGGTGTTCGAGCACGCCGAGTCCCTCGACGAACTCCACACGCTGTGCGATGAGACCTGGGAAGCATGTATGGCTAGGCTCGGCGCCAGCACCTGACACCTGTCCCGCGCCGGCAATGCTCCGCGATTTCTCGAGTCGGTGCGTTGCTAGCACTTTCCCAAGATGCCGTGGGTCGCGATGCAATTCCGCTCCTTGAATCGACTTGCCGCTCATCTCTCGCCTACGCGCGCTTGCGTGTTCTTGGTCGCGTTCGCGCTTTTTCTGGCGGTCGATCCACGTCCACTCGGTGATACCGCGTATTCGATGCTCGTCAGCCACAGCCTTCTCGACCGCGGTCGCCTCGATCTCGACCCCTACTTCGCAGAGCCGTTGCAGCCCCTGGATCCGAGCCTCTATCCGGGCATGATGGGCGGCCGAATTCCGCATACGATCGATCGGGTCGCAGGCCACCTGTACTACTACTTTCCACCGGGAACCTCCGTTCTGTCGACGCCATTCGTCTTCATGTTCAATGCAGTGGGATTCTCTGTAGCCGACCAGGACGGACGCTACGCGTGGCGCACCGAGCGGAAGATCCAGCGACTCCTGGCCGCCGCCTTGATGGCGGCGTTCACGGTGCTCATGTTCGAATTGGCGCGCCTGATGTTGCCTCTGCGGTGGAGCCTCGTACTCGCCTGCGCGTCGGCCTTCGGGAGCCCCGTGTGGAGCACGGCTTCCCGGGCGATGTGGTCTCACACGTGGGCGATTTTCTTGCTGGGAGCAGCGGCCTACATGCTCCTTGCGGAAGCAGTCGGCCGCAGGCGGTGTCACGGAACTCTGCTCGGTACGTTGCTGGCTTGGGCCTACTTCACGCGGCCGACCTCCATCATCCCTGCCGCGGCGATCGGCGTCTACCTGCTCCTCCGTCTTCGATCCGAGCTTCCGGGCTATGTCGGCGCATTCGTCGGCTGGGGTCTCGGTTTCGTCGCGGCGTCCTGGTTCCACTTCGGTTCCGTACTTCCGCCTTATTTCCTGGCTGATCGTCTCGGGTCCGACACGTTCTGGACGGCACTCGTGGGAAATCTGATCTCGCCGTCACGAGGGCTCTTCGTGTTCATGCCGAGTCTGATTCTCGTTGTCGCGTTGCTCGTCCGGTATCGCTCCCGCGTCGAACACCGAGGCCTTCTGATTCTGTCTGGCTCGATCTGCTTGCTCCACTGGATCGTCGTTTCAACGTTTCCCCATTGGTGGGCGGGGCACTCCTACGGCCCGCGCCTGATGACGGACATTCTTCCATGGCTGGCCATCGCTGCCGTGCTCGGGACTCATGCCTGGTTGGCCACGACGGGTGAAGAAACGAGTCCTGCTCGAGCCGGGCAGTGGGTTGCCGCCAGCCTGATTGCGATCTCGGTACTCATCCATGGCGCAGGTGCGATCAGCGACCGCGCGCACGAGTGGAACGCGCTACCCGTCAACGTGGATTCCGCGCCGGAGCGGATCTGGGACTGGAGGAATCCCCAGGTTCTCTCGTGGCTTCTTCCGGTATCGGGGCCCGATCCCCTCCCTCGCCCCGATTTGACAGAATGTCTACTTATCGGACGTCGCGAAAATGCAGCTTGAACTTCCTATGCTCAGGCTTCTGATGTGGGAATGCGGCGCGTACGAAGATCTCGGCCGCGCCCCCGCCCGCATGCACACCGATGGTGGTAGGATCGCCGCAGGTCGATCCGCGAGTCTATCTGTCGCTCCTCTGACGAGTGCAGACGGGCATCCACCTCCTGATTCACCGGTAGATCGAACGTGAAAAGCGTGGGGAGTCGAGAGGTGAATACGGGATCGCAACGTGTTTCGGCTTCTCGTCCCGTCGCGCTGCCCGCCAGCGCGGGTTCCGCACTCGGGCGGGCTTTGTTGAATCTCGGGTTCGACTTCTACAGAATCCGCGTTCTCGAGACTTGAAGACATGATCCACCAACTGGCTCCGGGATCCGCACGAAAGCGAATCGCGATCATTCATCCGGGCATGGACGTGAAGGGCGGTGCGGAGAACGTGACTCTGTGGCTCGCCAACGGGCTGGGTCGCAGGGGTTACGACCTAACCCTGATTACCGATAGTTTTGATAAGGATCTCTGGTCTGCCGATCTGACTCGGGATCTCAAGGTGGTGTCGCTGCCGGGACCGCTCGTTCCGATCCGGTCGAATCGACTGCGTCGCTGGGGAAGTCTGCTCTTCCTCGCGATATCCATGCGCAACGTCGACTGGGTCGTCGGACAACAGTTCCCCACATACTCGTGGGCGACCGCCGCGCGCGCTCTGGTGGGCGGCCGGTGGAAGGTTCTCTGGCTCTGTCCGGAGCCCAACCGCCGACTGTATTTCGATGTCACCGACATCCATGCCCAGAACTGGAGGAGTCTGGTGCGGGCAGGCGTCGAAAATGAGCACCTGGATCGTGTCGTTGAATCCCGCACAAAGATTCGCCCCGGTCGCCGCCGAAGAATGAATCGCGACCGGCGCTTGGATCACGAAAGCGTCCAGCTCTGCGACCGGATATTCGCCAATAGCGAATTCACCGTCGACAATATTCGGGCCATTTTTGGTGTCGATTCCTCGGTGTGCCGGCTCGGTGTGCCGTTTCCGGCGGACCGGCCGTACGTTCACGGGGACTACATCGGTGTGCTCACGGCGCTTTCGCCGCTCAAGAACGTACACAACACGATCCGCGCGGTGCACGCTCTGATCTCCAGACCCGGATGTGAAGATTTGAAGCTGAAGATCGCGGGTGACGGACCCGAACGCGAGATTCTGGAGCGGATGGTGGCGGAGCGTGGCCTCGAAGAACGAGTCGATTTCATCGGCTATCTCGAGGACAAGGATCTCGCTGCGTTCTTCCGCGGCGCGCGGTTCATGGTCTACTGTCCGGTCGACGAGCCACTCGGCCTAGTGCCCATCGAAGCGCTCGCTGCTGGCACGCCCTCGGTGGTCTCTGATCACGGAGGCCCCGCGGAGACCATCGCGAACGGCAAGGTGGGCCTACACGCGAATCCACTGGACCCGGAATCGATTGCGGACGCGGCCGAACGTCTATGGCGGGACACCGAACTCACGCGGCGTTTTGGCAATGCGGGCAACGAACTGGTGAGGAAGCTGTACACACTCGACGGGTTCATCGATCGTTTCGAGACGATGCTTTTCGACGACGCCAAACGTTCGATCTAGTCAACGCAGACGGGACCGTGGACAATCCGTCAGTGGGCCGGCGCCAGCGGGAACGCCGCTATGCGATGGGGATGAAAGCATGGTTGCACGGGGGCTAGTGGAGCCGTCGCCTCCATACACCCAGCCCCAACAGCCCGCAGCTCTATTTGACAGAATGTCTACTCATCGGACCTAGCGGAAACGCAGGTTGAACTTCCTATGCTCAGGTTGCCTGTTTCTCGTTGGGAATGTCCGGAAAAAGAGGGCGCGAACGCACACGTTGCCCCGAGAGCGTTTCTCGACGAAAAAACCCTCGCTTTGATCAGCTCTTGTCCGCTAGTAGCTGCTTGGCGGCGGCGCATGAGCTAAGCGGTCCGGCCGTGGGCTGCTGAAGCATCCACGAGCTTCCTTCTCCAATGTGCCACCGCGACCAGGGTCAAGAGCGCAGCCAACCCCTGGAAAGCGGTGTCGGGCTCGGGAGCGATTTGGGTGAGGCACTCTTGGAGATCCGATTCCGTCTGTTCCAACGTCGCCAGTGCCGCGTCTCTTCCCGCGAGAGCGGTCGTGAGTGCCGCCACAGCAGAATTACGGTCTGTCTCGGCAGCATTGAGAGCGACATGCGCCGCGTCCCGTTCACCGGTAGGCTGCAGAGGTCATGGCAGATTCGGGCGTTCGACTGCTTGGGCTCGGCGACAACGCCGTCGATATCTATGCCGACAAGGGTGTCATGTTTCCTGGCGGCAATGCGGTGAACGTCGCGGTGCACGGAAAGCGCCTCGGCGCCTCGGCGGCATACCTGGGATGTCTCGCCAACGACACCTATGGCGTCTTGCTGTTCGACGCCATGACGGCCGAGGGAATCGACCTGTCGCACTGCCGTCGAATCGATGGCGAAAATGCTCATGTGCTTGTCAAGCATCGGAAAGGCGACAGGGTATTCCTGAAATCGACGCCGGGCGTACGCGGCCAGTACGAACTCAATGCCGACGATTTTGCGTATATCCAAGGCTTCGACACCGTTCATACCAGCATCGGCAGCGACAACGAGCCGGCGATCCCCGCCATCGCGGGTGCCGCCGCGCTACTGTCATACGACTTCTCGAACCGCTGGACCAAGGATCACATGGTTCGGCTTGGGCCGTTGATCGACATCGCCTTCGTGTCCTTCCCGGATCGCTCCGACGAGAAGTGTGCCGACGCACTGCGCGAGTGGTCGTCTTCAGGCGCTCGTATCGTCGTTATGACACGTGGCGAGGACGGGTCGCTCGCCTATTCGGACGGCACACTGTATCGGCAGGAGATCATTCCGGCCAAGATTGTCGACACGCTGGGCGCGGGGGATGGCTTCATCGCGGGATTTCTTATGACGTTCGTCCAGGGTGGCACCATTCCGCTGGCGCTTCGGAATGGTGCGCAGGCGGCGGCGGCAACCTGCGGCTCGCTCGGCGCCTTCGGCCGAGGCGTTCCCTTTGAAAAGGCAATTTTCAAGCCGGGGTCGCCGGAAAAAATCGGGGGGTGACCGAGACCGGACTATTCCGAGCAAATCACCGATTCGCCGCGCCGGTTTCCGCAACAGTTGCGTCTATTCTCGTTGGTGCATTGCGGTAAAGCATGTGCTGAAGGACTCAATCGCGCGTCAAAAACTAGCACTGGCCGAGAATGGCAAATACATTCGAACAGAGTATCCAGGTTGCATTGGCAGCGGTTGCGAAGCGCGACCGGCTGTCGAACGTCTTCTTTGTCGGATGCGGCGGATCGTTCGCGCAAACGCATGTGGCGAAGTACGCTATGGACCGCGAGTCCAGGTCACTGTCCTGCGAGACTTACAACTCCGCCGAATTCATTGCTCGCAATATGCCCCGCCTGGGGCCATCCAGTCTGGTCGTCTTATGTTCGACCTCGGGTGACACGCCGGAAACCGTTGACGCTGCGACTTTCACGCGCCAACACGGCGCCTACACGATCGGCCTGACGACGAAACCGGAATCGCGGCTCGCCAAGGCCGTCGACAGCACGATCGGTTACGAGAACGAACCTTCGCAAGGTAGTCCGTATACCGTGGCCGCCAATCTGCTGCGCATCGTTTTCGGGTTTCTGCGTGACCGGGAGGGCAATCGCAAGCATGACGCCCTTGCCAAGAGCCTCGCGGCACTTCCTGACCTTGTCGCACGCGCACAGGCGGCTCAGGCCGATGATATGTTTCGCTGGGCGGCCGCCACGAAGCGCGAGCCGATTGTCTATACCATGGGCAGTGGGCCGAACTATGGCGTCACTTATTCCTTTGCCATCTGTATTCTTCAGGAAATGCAATGGATTCACTCTCAAGCGATCCATGCTGGCGAGTATTTTCATGGGCCGTTCGAAATCACTGACGATTCGGTCCCCTTCATCATCCTGGTAGGTTTGGGTGACTGCCGAAAGATGGATCAGCGGGCACTCGATTTCGCCAAGAAATTCACGGATAAAATCCTGGTGATCGATGCCGAGAAGCTCGACCTTGCCGGTATTCACGCCGAGGTGCTCGACTATTTGCAGCCTCTCGTGTTCCTGCCGCTACTGCGCATGTATGCGATCCGCCTCTCCGAGGAGCGCGGACACCCGCTTTCAATGCGCCGTTACATGTGGCCGATGGAATACTGATGGATGCCGGGTTCGGGCTGGGCCTTGATTGGCGGCGCCAAGAACTTACCGCGGCTGCCAGGCGCACGCCTTGGGTAGTCGGTTTGACTCGCAGGTTTCGCGCCCGGTTGCCATGGGAACGGAAATGGCCGGTGAGGCCGTGGCGTGGCGTCGAGGGGTTGATCTGATGAGCTGGGTTGTTGGCGTTGACGTCGGCAGTACGTTTACGGATTTTTCGCGTTCGGCGGACCTCGGGAAGAATCA
>Ga0310342_100003190_pt1 | contig 10736 bp, 9 predicted proteins | sample S15DNA20500_MG_FD_206155 | JGI IMG/M metagenome (GOLD analysis project Ga0310342, IMG submission 206155) | Marine microbial communities from station ALOHA, North Pacific Subtropical Gyre - S1503-DNA-20-500_MG | ecosystem: Environmental > Aquatic > Marine > Oceanic | place: Pacific Ocean: North... | reverse complement strand
TAATTATTGGATTCATAGCAAATCCACCTGGGGAATTGCTAGGTATAAAAGCGCATTGGATGGTGCATACACTGGACCATAGCCTTCCCGAAAGCATGCATAACCTTCTGAAAGGAGAATCGTTCAGCGTACCACTTGCTGCTGTTTCATCCCTAGTAGCTTTATCAGGAATTGCTTTGGCGATAGCTATGTACAAGCCAAAACCTCTCATATCACCAGAGTCAATAGGAAAAACGTTAAGACCTGTTCACACACTTCTATACAGAAAATACTACTTTGATGAGCTCTACGAAGGTATTTTTGTACGTCAAATCTATTACAGGGGATTGGCACTGGCGTCAGACTGGACAGATAAAAACATTGTAGATAGAGCCGTTAACATCGTTGGATGGACAGGTGCCAATTTTGGAGGATTGATAAGGCAATTCCAAAATGGGCAAATGCAGATGTATGCCACAGTAACCTCAATAGGCATTATAGTGATTGCCGCCATATTCATTTTTGGTGATTAGGAAGTAGATTGTTAACAGAATTCTCAGGACTACTGACACTAGCAATATTTCTCCCAATAGCGGGAGCAATTGTAATTGCCCTATTCTTAAACGGAACAATAGCTAGGGGATTCGCTCTCGTAACCACTTTAGTTGAACTATTACTCACCTCGTATATTTTCTTGCTTTACGACAAAGAAAAAGGAGGGTATCAACTGGTGGATAAATTCGAAGGGTGGATACCCTTTGATACGTTCAGGGTAGACTATTTCCTAGGCATCGACGGTCTCAGTGCACCTCTAGTGCTACTAACAGGCATTCTAGGAATTGTGGCTGTATTCGCATCTTGGAACGTCTCCCAGAGAATGAAAGAGCATTTCATGTGGCTTCTGGTTCTTCAAGGAGCCGTGATCGGTGTCTTTTGTGCTCTGGACTTTTTCCTGTTTTTCCTCTTTTGGGAACTAGAACTTATACCCATGTTCTTCCTAATTTCCATTTGGGGAACTGGTCGGAAAGAATATTCAGCAATGAAATTTGTCATTTTCACTATATTGGGTAGTGCATTTATGCTCGTTGGAATACTTGCACTTTATTTCTCTACCAATACTTTTGATATGACACTGCTACCTGAAAAAATAGCAGCTGCAAATCTCATTATGCCTGCATCTGTTCTATTTTTCCTGACCATCATTGGATTCGCTATCAAGCTTCCTGTATTTCCATTCCACACCTGGTTGCCAGATGCCCACACTGACGCGCCCACAGCGGCAAGCGTAATGTTAGCTGGAATACTGTTGAAAATGGGTGGATACGGGATGTTTCGCATCTCAGCAGCAATGTTCCCAGAACAATTAGTCGACTACTCTTGGCTTTTGGCAACTCTTGGACTCATCAATATCTTATATGGAGCCGCGATCACTATAAGGCAGACTGATCTTAAGAGATTGATCGCATACAGCAGTGTAAGCCACATGGGATTTGTACTGCTAGGAATTGCCGCAGCGAAAGGTGGCACAGCAGAGCTGGGCCTAAATGGTGCTGCATTACAAATGTTCACTCACGGCACAATCACAGGGCTTTTATTCTTAACCGTGGGATTTATCTATGACAGAGCTCACACCCGACATATACCTGATCTTGGAGGTTTAGCGGGTAGAATGCCATTTCTTGCCGCCGCATTATTGGTAGCAGGGCTTGCTTCCCTTGGTCTACCTGGTACAAGTGGGTTTGTGGCAGAAATCACTATATTCCTGGGTAGCTTCCCAGCCTGGCATTGGTTTGCAGCACTTGCTGCCATAGGGGTTGTACTGACAGCTGGATATATCTTATGGATGATTCAGAGAGTAATGTTTGGTCCCAGACCAGCACATCATAATAACCTTACTGATGCTTCATTACCCGAAATGATTCCTATAGCAATACTTGTTACTTCTATTTTCGTTGTAGGAATTTATCCTGCCGCAATATCAGATGTATTTAATTCAGGCCTGAACCCTATAGTCGATGAGTTAAGTAGTTACGTCATGGGGGCTAAATAGCATGAACCTCCAAGACATATATCTCATATCCCCAGAGATTGGAATAGCTATAGTCGCGGCATTTGTAATCATAATTGACCTGTTTGTTCCCAACAAAAAAGTACTTCCCATTGTGGCGTTGGTAACTCTGTTAATTCCACTATTTCTCACAATCCAACTCCACTTAGATACAGGTGTCGGATCCAAAACGGGTTTTTCAGGTACATTCCAAGTTGACGATTTCGCCATATTTTTTAAGTATCTGATCCTTGGGTCAACTGCTATAGTAATTTTATCTTCAACTCAATATGCAAGAAAATTTGGCAATCATCAGGGTGAGTATTACGCCCTAATTCTTTTTTCGGCTGCAGGAATGATGCTCCTAGCCTCCTCCATGGAACTAATCACCCTATACATTGCGCTTGAACTCACGGCTCTCCCTTCAGCAGCGCTTGCAGCATTTATTCGCCAGCGAAAATCGGCAGAAGCCGGAATCAAATTTCTTGTGCTCAGTGCTGTCAGTTCTGCGGTATTACTCTATGGAATGGTCCTGGTTTACGGGCTCACTGGGTCCAGCCACCTTAATGAAATAGCCTCCTCCATTACTAACAACGGATTGGCCTCTAGCCCAGCGCTATTATTTGGAATCGTGCTTATTACAGCTGGTTTCGGATTCAAAATATCAGCGGTCCCTTTCCAAATGTGGGCACCAGATGTTTACGAAGGAGCCCCAACACCAGTCACAGGATTTCTATCGGTGGCGAGTAAGGCAGCAGGATTTGCGATCATATTACGGGTGTTTTATACATCTTTTGGCTTAGATAATGCCAATATTGACTGGGCCAACATGATGGCTGTTTTAAGCGCGATATCTATGTCTGTAGGAAACCTGATTGCAATTAGACAAAATAACATCAAGAGGATGTTAGCCTACAGTACCGTTGCACAAGCGGGATACCTAATGGTGGGACTAGCAGCAATAACAGCTTTACCTGGGGGAGACGATAACGCGGGACCAATAGGTGTTCTGTTTTACCTGGCGGGATATGCTATGACGAATCTCGCAGCATTCAGCGTTGTGATAGCCGTTTCTAACAAAACAAACAACGACTCAATAAACTCTTTTTCAGGACTTGCGAGGAAATCTCCATTGGTTGCGGGAGCTATGGCCCTAGCTATGATTTCCCTCATAGGTATACCGCCAACTGTGGGGTTTATGGCAAAAATATATTTATTTAGCGCCGCGATGGACACAGGATTGGAATGGTTAGCAATCGTCGGCGTGATTAACAGCGTAATCTCTGCCTACTATTACCTTCGGGTTGTCAAAGTGATGTTTCTTTCCAGCCCTGAAGAGAATGAAAAAGATTCAAAAACTTCTTACGGCATTGGAGCTGTTTCTGCTGCCGTGATAGCAATGGCAGGTACATTCATATTTGGAATATACCCTGAACCTATTTTGAGAATAGCCCACACCGCTATTGACTCTCTTATAGGCTAACAACTTAGGCCCCATCCCACCTAACTTGATTGTTTGTCTATAATATTTATAGGCCTAGACACATGTTTGCTCATTCAAGCTTCAAATGTCCCTGCCCCGGTTAAGAAATATGTCTAATAGAAATAGAATAGCTTTCATTCATAATTCGCGAATGCCTGAAACTAAAGAAAAGGCACAAGAGTTCATTGATGGACTTGGCCTGAAGGATAGGGCATGGATCTCCTCTGCCGGAAATCTGCAGAATAATACACACGGGCTTGAAGATACATCCTTGGTGATAGTGGTTGGTGGTGATGGAACAATTCTCAGAGCTGTGAGAGCTATAAGCCCTTTCAACGTACCCGTCGTAGGGGTCAAGATGGGGAAGGTAGGATTCATGGCTGAACTAAGTCCCGAAGAGGCCATCTCACAATTGCCAGAATTTATATCCTATATATCCAACGATGAACAATCTGAAACCGTCATCAGGGTAGAGGAACGAATGATGATAGAAGCCAACGTTATGCCTGCTTCAGGTACCCAACCTCGTATCGCAATACACGCATTAAACGATATCACCGTTGGTACTAGCAAGGCGGCTAGACTTGTGGAGCTTGAAGCATCGGTAAACCAAGTTCATCTTACGAATTACAGAGCAGACGCGGTAATAATAGCTACCGCTACAGGAAGTACAGGTTATGCCTTATCTGCTGGTGGACCTATAGTTTTCCCAGAAGCCAAAATGATGATACTACAGCCAGTTGCAGCCCATACTGGACTCAGGGACGGGCTTATTCTAGCCCCAGATTCATTAATTGAGCTTGAGGCTTCCGATGGCTACCAAGCATCTATCAGCGCAGATGGATTTGTGGACTCAGTACTTGAGTCGGGTGAGAAAGTTATAATCCGCAGAAGCCCTCACACTGCAAAATTTCTCAGAGCACACCAACCAGACTTCTTTTACACTGCCTTAAACATGAGGCTAGGTTTGGCCTATAGGTCACAGAGACCGCCTGAAGATCCCACAACCTGACAAATCACGACTGTGAGCACGAATGCAACCAATAGAACAAGACCGAACAATTAAATCCGAAACCAAATACGAAGGCAAAATTATTAACGTCAGGGAAGACACTATCTTGTTAGATAATGGAGGTCAGGCCCAACGAGAAGTAGCTGAGCATCGACCTGCTGTAGCAATTCTGCCAATTGATCAAGAAAATAATGCTCTGCTCGTGAGGCAATACCGACACCCTACGAAGCAGATGATTCTTGAGGTTCCGGCTGGATTGGTAGAGTTGGGAGAGGAACCAGATGATAGTGCCATGCGAGAGCTCCGCGAGGAAACTGGATATTCCTCTCGGAACCTAAGGCTACTTGGTGGCCTTTGGTCAAGCCCGGGATTCACCGACGAGTACCTTTATTGTTACATAGCCAAAGACCTTGTTGAAAACAGGTTGCAACCGGATGAGGATGAGGAAATAACGGTGGAAAGAATTCCATTATCTAGAGTAAATCAGTTAATAAGGCTTGGGGAAATACAAGATGCAAAGACAGTGGCACTCATTTTGATGGCCACAAACATCTACTAATTTCAAAAATTGGGAAAGGATCATATTATGGCCTCTTTAGAAGAAATGTTGAATCAGCTAGATGCGCTTGAGGAAGAACTCGTAATACTGGAACAAGAACTTGTCCGCATCCCCTCTGTAAATACGGGCACTATGCCTACCGGAAATGAAACACCTGTCTGTGATTTCATTAAAAAATGGTTTTTAAATGATGGCATCGAATCAGACATCTTGTTCAGAGATCCTAACAGAGGCAACATAATCTCCAAGCTCGAGGGAACCAGCGGAAAAACTGGCTTGATTTTTATGTCTCATACCGATGTCGTTCCCGTCGAGGATGAAAGCAAGTGGACCTATCCACCTTTTAGCGCTGAAATACACAATGGGCGCATTTATGGACGCGGTGCCTCAGATTGTAAGGGATTACTTACAGCTCAGATGATGGCAATGAGGGTTTTAAAGAATAACAACGTAAGTCTCGAAGATAGTTTGGTATTAATCTCAGGAGCCGACGAGGAACATGGTGGACGATACGGGTTTGGCTGGCTGGCTGAAAACCATCCTGAAGTGCTGGATGCTCCATTTGCAGTAAACGAAGGAGGTGGAACTCCGATCGAGGCAGCTGGATCCTTAACATACGTACTCGGTGTGGGAGAAAAAGGTAGATTGCAGGTGGAAATAGCTATCAAGGGAACGAGCTCCCATGCTTCAGTTCCGTGGCAGGGCAACAACGCGTTGTATAGACTTCAAAAACTTTTGCAGAGACTGGAAGAGTACGAGCCAGAAAGAGATACGAGTACTAGTTTATTTGAACATCTCTCTACGTTTGCTATAGAGCACAAACCTTCAGCTGAAAATGTCGACGAAATTATCCTTGAACAAGAAAAACGGAACCCACGTTTTGCATCAATGCTGAAAGCACTATCTAGAATGACAATAACTCCTACCATGATTAATGGTGGTATCAAATCCAACAGTGTGCCTGAGGACATTCATCTCACATGTGATGTACGAACATTACCAAATCAAAGCGAAGATTATCTGAGGCAAGAGCTGGATAAGCTGATTGAGGGTATACCTGGGATCGAATATGAAATCGACTATATGGCTGAACCAAATTCATCGGAATTTGAAACTGAACTTATGGCAAGTCTAAAGATGGCCACTCAAAAGGCGTTAGACAGAGATGATATTCAATTCGTACCAGCTATTAGTACAGGGTTTACAGATTCAAGATTCACACGCCCACTTGGGGTTACAACATATGGCTTTTCTGGATCACATCCCGAAGATGATCCAATGCTGAGTAGAGCTCATGGAACCGATGAATCAATAGGTATTAAAAGCCTGGTCAGCGGAGCAAAAGTTATGCTGCATCTGGCTTACGATCTTTTGGCAGTTAAATAGAAAATCATACGGATAAATATTCTCCCTTTTCAGCCAGCATATTACTGTTCAGTACAGCTCCTAGGCCAGGACCTTTGGGCAAATAGATGTTTCCATCCCTGATAACCTCAGCTGGTTCTATAATCTCAGACCTCCAGTCTGATTCAGACACAGCGTGTTCTAAGGCCATCGAACATTCAACTGCGGCAGTCGAGTGAGCCGATGCCAGTAAAGAAACAGGCCCTGACGGACTGTGCAATGAAACCCCCGCTCCCTTAGAGAGTGCTAAACGAGCGATCCTAACGCTTTCTGAAACTCCGCCACAGTATTTTACATCCGGCATTACTATCTCCAAAGATCCACTAGACAAAAGTGCATCAAAAAAAGGTTCTCCATATCCTGATTCTCCACCTGCAACCGGCATTGATACTTTTTTTACTACATCGGAAAGTGAGCTGGAATGGTCATTAGGTGAAAGAGGTTCCTCAAACCAACCAATTGAGACAGATTCAAGTTTTTCAGCAACGTGACTAGCAGTCTCAGGAGTAAACCTACTATGACAATCTATCAATACAGTTATGGACTCCCCAACAGCTCTACGAATAGACTTTACTCTTTCAATACCCGTTTCCGCTGATTTCAATATCCACTCTGAGGAATCACTTGGACTCACTTCATCAAACGGGGCACACTTAATAATAGAAAACCCCCTCTTAACAGCATCTTCCGCTGCCGCCGCAAAGTCGTGTGGTGCTCTATCTGTGGAAAATAATCCTCGATTGATATTTGCATAGACTGGAACTTTCTCAATTTCCCCCCCACCAAACGTCTCGTTCAAGGATATATCTTCCTCCATAGCTGAAAGCTGAGTAATAGCCGTCCGGACAGCGCTTATAGCCGCTGACTCCACTGACCTTCCATCCACAATATGATCAATATTGAGAATGGATTCAACATCTGATTCATCTTCAACTAATTGTTCTGACAGGTAGCCAGTCATCTGATGTATTAATTTTGCTACCTCTCCCGACAAAGACCCTTTTGTAAACTCAACAACAGTTTCTAGTCCGTTAGAATTCACTACCTTGGCAAAATACCACGCTGTCTTCGGGGTAACCCTTACTTTTACAAACCTAACTTGATCAATCTGAATACTCATATATATTTAAGAATTCCATTTTTTATAGTAGTCAGACACAAATCTCATACTGCGGTAAATTGATGCGTGTTTCCCTGTGTCAGAAACTATTGAGACTAGAATTTCACTAGCCCCAGTTGCAAACAAAAAATCCAACTGCTGCGAGACTTGGTGCTCCGTCCCACAAACTAAGATTGACTCGATCATCTCATCCGTCCACCCTGACTTAGCCGAATTCAAGAAGCCTGCTCTCGCAAACATATTTGAATAAAACGGGATAGATGGAAAGTACCCTAAGCTAGATCGCACTCCTCTCTTTCCTTCAGTCATATCGTCCGTTACACATAGCGCAGCATGCAAAATCAGAGGAGGGGTGGGCCTCTCCGCTGCACTGGAACTCTCTTGAAGAATCGTTAATGCTTCACCTGTGGCATAAGAATGTGGAGTTGCCCAACTGATAGCCCCATCTGCAAATTTTCCTGCCATTTCATAGGACTTCGGGCCCAGTGCTGAAGACATCACAGGTACGTCATCAGAAATACCCGGAAGTTCTGAATAAGCAGTGTAATAACGACCCTGAAAGGAAACACTACCATTGTGAAGGAGAGATCTCACAACATGCATATATTCCTGAATATGAGTCATGGGGCTGTGAAACCTTACACCAAAAGTGCGTTCAACTGTCCTATTTATGCCGCTCCCCACTCCTAAACGGAACCTTCCCGGGGCGATGGAAGAAATCGTAGAAACTTGTTCAGCCGTTGTCACAGGATGGCGTGACCATATCCTCATTATTGAGGTCCCGAGTAAGATCTCGCTTGTTCGAGCTGCAGCGGCCGCCAACACAGACAAAGAATCTCCGGACCCTCCTCCAGAGGTCAGCCAAACCGCCGGAATTCCCTCTTGTTCCGCTTCTACTATCGTATCCACTACATACTTGGAACTAGGTCCAGATATCGCAACTCCTACTATGTTTTTTAGAAGTTTTTCATCACTCACTTAGGAACCTACCATGTAAATATGGCGAATTATAGAAACAGAAAATCTTGTGTTAGAAAAGCTCATATGAAAATTATTGCCCTCCCATCCTATTTTATACAAGTCTTCATGTTTAAAATCATAATCAAAACTCAATTGTATAAATTAAATAAGTCCAAGTGAAAACCACAATATAGGCATATTTAGAAAACTATTATTGGCATATGTAGGGCAAAATGATACACTCAATCGAAATTAGGACTGCATGGAGCTACGAATGAACGGCTTGATCGTCCACAACATCCCAGAAGTTAAGCATTCGACTATGATCTTGGCCTTCGCAGGCTGGCCTGATGCGGCAGAGGCTGCCACACGGGCTATCAGGTATATGGCAAGAAAATTGCCCACCAAAAAAATTATGGAAATCGATCCAGAATTCTACTATGACTTCACAGTAAATAGACCCCAAACCAGGGTGAACCGCCGGAAAGAAAGAATAATAAAATGGCCAACTAATGAGTTCTATAGTTACATACCGCAAGACGACCCTCAAAACGCTGTCTTACTGTACGTAGGAACAGAGCCAAATCTGAAATGGAAAACATTTTCTAACACTGTCTTGGATGCAGCCAGTAAAGTCGGAGTCGAATTAGTTGTGTCCTTGGGATCCCTTTTAGATGCAGTTCCTCATACCCGTGAAGTCAGAATCACAGGTCGCGCCAGCAATAAAGAACTCAGTAAAAAAGCTCAATGGCTCGGCATAAAAAACTCCGGCTACCAAGGTCCTACAGGCATACATTCAGCTTTTGCAGACGAATGTAACAACCGTGAAATCCCTCACGCTAACATATGGTGTCACTGTCCCCACTACGTACAAACAACCCCTAATCCAGTAGCAAGCTATGCTCTTCTTGAAAGACTCAAGAATTTAGTAGATCTCAACGTCGATATGAGCGAACTCGGCTTAGCAGGGCAGGCTTTTCAAGAAGAAGTTACAAAGGCTATATCTAATCAACCAGATGTCAGATCGTATGTAACTAAGTTAGAAAATCAATATGATGAGTCTGTAGGCGAGCCAGAGGATATGCCAACTGGTACCGATATGGTGCACGAAATTGAAGAATTCTTACGCAGCCAGAGTAGTGGTCCAGAAGGTTCGTAGACTTACGGACTAATAAAATACAGATACAGCCAAAAACAAAACTTTAAATTTAAAGGCTCAAAACGGTTGTGAAAGTTGTCAGTCTTAGAAATTAATCCTGGATACTATAAAGACCTGTTTGCTCAATGGACCTCAGCCGATACCTCTCTCCCTGAATTACCAAAAGATCAAAAGGAACGACTGGTAGCACTTCATTTTGTAATGATGGCCTTCCAAGAAGGAGTTGACTACAGCGAGGAAGATTTACATCAAGGCATCAAGGACAGAAACCTGTTTGCGACTGACCACATTCAGATCAGATTAAATTTGATAATCAATGGATTTCTCACACAAACAAAAGACAGCCCGTCTGCCTCCTATCGACCTTCACGCATATTCCTAGATAAAGCAAATTGGGACCCCGCGATCCCTGGGATTTCTTAAGCCATTGCCAAACAATAACTATCCGCAAGAAAACAAAGTCAACATAGGAAACCTAAAACTAAACTATCGCCACTGGGCACCAGAAGGTAGGCAAATACTCCTTCTTCATGGCCTAGCATCCAACGCCAGGATCTGGGACCTTTTGGCTCCAATTTTAGCAAAAGACTTCTCCGTTATTGCTGTGGACCAACGAGGCCATGGGAAATCTGATAAGCCTGACAATGGTTATGATTTTGATACCGTGACAAATGACGTAGTGGGTCTTATAGATGCCCTAGACATTCAGCACCCCATAGTCGTGGGGCATTCCTGGGGAGGTAGTGTTGCACTCTGCCTTGCTATAAAACGCCCAGACCTCATCTCCGGACTCTGTTTCGTAGACGGAGGACTAATAGAAATTTCAAGAACACCAGGCAACAGTTTAAAAAAAGCCTTAGTCAATATGGCGCCGCCTCTATGGGAGGGAGTATCCGTTTCGGATGTTAAAGACCGTCTAAAGAGGCGAGACTGGGGGGAGCAAGACGAGACCTCAGCATCAGCAAATCTTCAGAAAATCGTCATGGCCAACTTAAAGGCTCATCCTGACGGAA
>Ga0310342_100003188_pt1 | contig 10739 bp, 6 predicted proteins | sample S15DNA20500_MG_FD_206155 | JGI IMG/M metagenome (GOLD analysis project Ga0310342, IMG submission 206155) | Marine microbial communities from station ALOHA, North Pacific Subtropical Gyre - S1503-DNA-20-500_MG | ecosystem: Environmental > Aquatic > Marine > Oceanic | place: Pacific Ocean: North... | reverse complement strand
CGAGCTTGAGATCTCGAAGTCACACGATTACCGCCTGAAGGTGAACGGCCTGCTCAACCTCTGGTCTGGCCGCTCGATAACACCCCCGGCAGCCAGGGATGCCGATGGCTGGAAAAAGGTGGTCGACGCATGGAGGACCTGGGCCGTTACGGAGAGCTCCTCGCTGGTCGCAGGCAGGCGCCTCGAGAGCCTTCTCAGCAGCCTCGAGAAGGCCTCTGCCGCCACGGCCCCCGGTATCATCAAGCAGATCGTCTCCCTGGGAGACTCGGCGGTACCCCATCTCAGGCGGGCCGTCGAGAAGAGCGAGTACAGCTTCCACCTCATCGAGGCGCTCGAGCAGCTGACCGGGGAAGAGATCGGCCTGCGCTGAGCCGCGTCCCGCTCAATCGAAAATCGTAGCGAGCAGATGATCTGACACCCCGGTCATCTCGAGCCTCGAGACGGCGTGTCCGCCGGAGCTCGAGATCAGAACGGGCCCCTCCGCGGGACTCGACGGCAGGCGGCCATGGCTGCCCCCCAGCAGCCCGGTCTCCAGCGGCACCGGATCCATCAGAGTTCTGAACCCGGCGAGGGCGGCCAGACGCTTCAATCCCAGCCGCGGCTTGAGCAGAGCTCTGGCGGGATCGAGCAGCAGCTCGAGCGGGTCGTAGCCCGGCTTTCGGTGAATATCCACGGTACGGGCGAAGTCCGGAGCCTCTCCATCCTCGAGCCAATAGTAGTAATCAAACCAGCAGCCCGCCTCGGCTATAGCGACAAGATCTCCTGAGCGCGGATGGTCAAGCCCATGGGCTCTCTTGCCTTCCTCATCGAGAACCTTCTCGACACCCGGGAGCTCCTCGAGGAGCCGCTTGACCGAGGCCCTGTTGTCCTCCCGGCGGACATAGACATGGGCGACCTGGTGGTCACTCACGGCGAAGGCCTCCGAGGCGCCGGCATCGAGCAGCTCTCCATTGTGAGCCCTGTGTACCTTCAGCAGGTCCGTCTCCCTGAGCGCCCGGTTGATGGAAACGCTGGATGAGACCCCGGTGATCCCGTATTCGCTGAGCACGACCACCTCCATATCTCTCTGCCGCGCGGCGGAGATGATTCCTCCAGCCACCCTGTCCACCTCGCCAAGGGCCCCATCGAGGCCGGCAAAGGCAGGACCGTATCTCTGCAGATCGTAATCGAGGTGCGGCAGGTAGACGAGGGTCAGGGTGGGACGGTGGATCCCGATGACCTGTTCAGCACATCGCCCGATCCACTCGCTGGAGCGGATACCCGAAAACGGCCCCCAGAAGTTAAAGAGCGGAAACTCGCCAAGCTCGAGCTTGAGAGCATCGCGAAGCGCCGGGGGGTGGGCGTAAAAATCGGGGGTCTTGCGGCCATCGGCGTGATAGCTCGGACGGGGAGTGACGCTCCAGTCGACACCGGAGTACATGTTGTACCACCAGAAGAGCTTCGCGCAGGTGAAGCCGGCATCACGGGCACGGCCCCGCTCCCAGATCTTCTCGGCCTCCACCAGGCGGTTGGACTGCTTCCACATCTGGATCTCGCTGAGCTCGCGGGAATACCAGCCATTGCCCACGATCCCATGTTCCGCCGGCAGACAGCCGGTCAGCAGGGTCGCCTGGGCGCTGCAGGTTACCGCGGGAAGCACCGTACCCAGCTCGGCCTGGAAGCCCTCGGAGGCGAGGGTCCGCAGGTTGGGCATCCGATGATCGACCATCCCGGGAGTCAGTCCGACAACGTTAACGACCACCAGGGATCTCATGAGAATTTCGCCCGTTCAAGCCGAAGAAACCCTGCTCCAGGTTTCCCACAGCGGAGAAAAGTACATAAAAAACGGGCGCTTCTAAAATGGGGATTCCAGAAGCGCCCTGGGGCAGTTGTGGGGAACATTAGATTACAATTCGCATAGGTGGGATTCAACAGGAATCCTTTTCTTATCAGGAAAAAAATCCGGGGGTCGAGAACGAACACCTAACTTCTACCGTTCCTTCAAGCCGACCCCGGACCTCGAAGCTCCCTCTCGCGCCACGGGACGTTTCCAGAGATTCAAATATCGCCGAGACTTCTATCAATTCGGTCCGAGACCTCCTCGATGCTCCCGGAGCCATCGATTACGTCGAGCAGATCACGTTGGCGATAGAAGCTCGTCAACGGCTCTGTAAGGTATCTGTAAGTGTTGAGACGCTCAAGCTGAACGCTCTCACAATCATCATCTCGCCTGGAAAGCTCCTCCCCGCATCCATCGCAGACACCCTCCCGGCGGGGAGCCTTGAACAGCTTGTGATAGGTTTTATTGCAATGGCCGCAGAGCAGTCTGCCGGTCAACCTCGCAAGCAGGATCTCGCTGCCGGCATCAAGAAGAAGAACCCGGGAGAGCTCTCCCCCCCGCCGCCTCAGCATCTCCTCGAGCTTCTCAGCCTGGGCCATGGTCCTGGGGAAACCATCGAGGATCAACCCCGTAACCGGTCCACCTCGATCAAGGTGCTTCTCGAGAACGCCCAGGACAACCTCATCGGAAGCGAACTCTCCGCGGACCAGGGCCTTGCGGATCGATTCACCCAATTCCGTGCCCTCGGCGACTTCACCACGGAGAGCATCTCCCATGGAGAAATGAACCATTCCACGACGCTCACTGAGACGCGACGCCTGGACCCCCTTGCCCACACCCGGGGGGCCGAAGAAAACGACATTGTCGGGGAGCTTGACCATGAGAAACCTGGACCTTTGCTGGGAACCCGGCGACGGACAATCGCCCGGCACCGCAGGAGAAACGATTCTACCAGTACCCGGAATTCTTTTCAGATAAATGTGACCGCTCTAAATAGATAGCATCTCGGAACCGGACGGTTTTATCATCGCCAGGAGGCAGGAAAGGAGAATCGCGCCATGCAGGGATACACCCAAAGAACCGTCCCCTGGGGATTATTGCTCACGGCGATGCTGACCTCGGCTTCATCGCTGCTCAGCGCAGGAGAGGGGCCACGGCTGGAATTGCTGACTCGCGACAGCTACCTGCCGGGAATACCCCTCCTGCTTCGAATCGAGCTGCGAAGCCCGGATGGCTCACTTCACCGCGAGCGCTGGAACGCTGTCGCGAGACTCCGCCTGGAAGGACAGGACGCCAGTATCAGCGTCGATGAGGTCCTGCTACGAAACGGCATCGGCAGCGCGCTGGCAACCATCGAGGGAACGGGAGAACTCCGGCTCAGCGCCAGCCTCGATGGTCTCGAGAGCGCCCGGACCCTGGCCGACCTCTCCGATGAGCCCAGGCAGGAGGTGTCCGGGGAGCTTCCCGAAGATCTGACGGAATGGTCGGGAGTCATCCACGTCACCGACAACCTGACGCTGCCGGCGGATGGGACCCTGAGGATCCTCCCGGGAGCTCTCGTCCTGATCGATGGAGTCGAGGATGGAACGAACGGCACCGACTTCAACGTGCGGGGAAAACTCGAAAGTCTCGGCACCCGCGACCGGCCGGTGACCTTCACGGCGAGCAACCCGGCGGAGGCCTGGGGAGAGATGGACCACGATGGAGAGGAAGAGTCCATCTACCGCCATACCATTCTCACCCGGGCCGGCAACGCCCCGGAGGGAGGCCACACCGACTCGGGCGCCACGATCAACGCCGACGATACGCGGATCACCTTCGAGCACACCTCGATCACCGACATCGCCGGTAAGACCATGGATGCCGAGGACTCGGAGATCGTCATGCGCGACTGCCTGCTGCAGAGATCGGTCATGGGACCCGAGATCGAGGGCACCGCACTCATCTTTGAAAATTCCGCCATCTTCGATATGCGCGGAGATAACGACAACGATGGAATCTACCTGCACGACCAGAACACCGGGCAGGAGATCCGTCTCAGCGGCTGTATCGTCGCCGGCGGCGATGACGACGCCATCGACACCCTCGACAGCGATGTGACGATCGAAGACTGCATCGTACGGGACTTCGCCGACAAGGGGATCAGCCTCTTTCACGATGACGTAACGATCCGCCGCTGCCTGGTCGTCGGCAACGACATCGGCATCTCCTGCAAGACGCACGACGACGAGGGCGCCAACGTCACCATCGACCACGTAACCGTTGCCGGCAACCGTATCGGCATCGAGAGCCGCAACCGCGATGGAGAAGACGAGGCCGAGATCAACTACAGCATAGCCAACTCCATCATTCGCCCCGGCGCCGGGGAGGGCGCAGCCACCATCAGGACGGACTATGACCCGGACTTCTTCACCATCAGCTACTGCAACCTTGGACAGGCTCTCGAGGGCACCGGAGGCGGAAACAACCTGGTCGCCCCGCCGGCCTTCGTGGATGAGACGGCCCATGACTTCCGCCTCTCACCCGGCTCACCCTGCATCGACGCCGGCGACCCTGACTCGCCGCCCGACCCGGATGGAAGCCGCAGCGATATCGGCTACCGGTCCTACACCCGGACGGCGGCTGAACCCATCTTCATGCGCGGCGAGGCCAGCGGAGATGGCTCGATCGACATCACCGACGCCGTGACGATTCTCTCCTACCTCTTCGCGGGCGCCGGCATCTCCTGCGCAACCAGCGGTGACAGCAACGACGACGGGACGGTCGACATCACCGACGCGATCTACCTGCTCACCTGGCTCTTCTCAGGAGGAAACCAGCCCCCGCCCCCTGTCGATGGCTGCGGACGGGACCCCACCCCGGACAATCTCGATTGCCGCGAGCCGACCGCCTGTCCCTGAAAACCACGCGAACTCCTAATCGCCGGCAGCGGCGCCATCTTCAGCTCGACCGGGACTGTTTCTCAACACCTCGATGATCGAGGAATTGTCGAGCTCGCCGAGCCCCTCCCTGACTCCACGCTCCAGCAGTTCCCTGTGCAGCCGCGTAAGCGGCAGGTCGGCACCGGCGGCGCGGCCCAGCTCGAGGATGAGCCCGACATCCTTGAGGTGCTGGGCCAGGTGAGCCTGTGGAGCGTAATTACTTTTCACCATCTTCTCGCCCTTGAGCTCGAGAGCCCGGGAGTGGCCCGGACCGGCGCGCAGAACCTCCAGCAACTTACCGGGCGAAACCCCTGCCCTCTCCGCCAGGCCGATGGCCTCGGCCAGAACCAGCCGGTTCAGGCCCACGACCAGGTTCGATACCAGCTTCATCTTCGCCCCGGCTCCGACCGGACCGAGGTGGAAAACGACCGGCGCCAGGACATCGAGAATATCAGCCGCGGTATCGAGAGCGCCGTGCGCCGCGCCGACCAGGAGGACCGCCTCACCACGCCGCAGAAGATCCGAGGAACCGCTGACCGCCGCCTCGACAAAGCCCGTGCCGACAGACGCCATCCTCTCGGCGATCGCCTCGCTGCGCGCGGGCTCGCCTGTTGTACAGTCGACGACCAGTCGCAGCCGGCTCTCCCCGGCATCCAGGAGGCCCTCGCTCCCGGTACAGACCTCCTCAACCGCGCCGGAGCCCGGCAGGCAGAGTACGACTCGCTCGACCCTCGAGGCCAGCTCGGCGGCGGAAGAAGCCGTCTCGACGCCGAGCTCCGCGCCACGGACAGGATCCGCATCGAGGCCGATGACCTCGAAGCCCTCGTCGAGAAGCCGCGCCGCGATCGCCGAGCCCAGGAGGCCGAGACCGATGACGCCCACCTGTTTTTCACCCGTGCGCGAATCCCCGCTCATCCCGCCTCCGCCCGCTCGAGCGCCGAGCTTGTCACCCTCTCGTGGCTGTCGTTCCAGGCCGCCACCCTGTCCTTCACCAGGATCGCCTGGGGGGACTGGTGCCGTACGCCAAGAGCCTCGGCCAACTCCAGGGACAGCTGGCGATCTTCAACCACCAGCACCATCACACAGTGAACCCCGCGCGCGGCGGCGGCCGGAACGTAGTCCATGAACTCACGCTCAGCGAAGGAGCTGATCGGGCAGCGGGTGCTGTGTTTGAAGATCATCACGGGACGCTCCCGGGAAAGCTCCAGCAACCCGGCCAGTTCCTCGCTGCTGCTCAATCGTGGAAGATCCACGTTATCGGTCATCAGGACCTGATTCTTTCTTAACCCTCTTGGAAATATTGACTTGGAGGCATGAGAATAAGCTAGCAAGAGGCCTATTTCCACCGCCGGGTTAAGATGGATGAGTTCCTGACAATTTTGCCTTTCACTGCGCCATACCCTGGGCACGATAATCGCCGATACCCTCTAACATCCGTCCTGCTGCCATGAAACCCAGAACCTCGACCATCAGAATGTTCCTGCTGCTGGGGCTGCTCTCGCCCTGCGCCCCCCCCGCTCCGGCGGCAGCTGAACCCGGAGAGCTCCAGGCCCGGCTGGACGCCCTCGACGGACGAACTCCCGAGACGCTCTGGAATACCGTCCAGCAGCTCGCTGGCAAGCTCACGGAATCATTCGGCACCCAGCTCGCCGAGGTTCTCAACGATGAAGACTTCTTCGACAAGGGCGAAGAATACCGCTTCGTCGCGGCCGCCCTGGCCCTGGGCCCGAACCGGGAGCCCAGGCTGCGAAAGATCGGCCTGACAGCTACCCTCGTCCTGGCGCGCAAGGCCGGCAGCGATGAGATCCGGTCCTTCGCCATTCGCCTCCTCGGCGAAGCCCGTGAGGTCGATCGGGTCAAGAGCACCCTGGAGAATATAATGAAGGAGGCCGTTGAGGAAAACCTGCCCCGGCTGTTGATCGCCGTGAGCCTCGCCCTCGACCGCCTCGACAATACCACCTCACGCCAACCGCTCTTGCGCCTGGTCCACGATAGCGGGCGAAGCTTCGAGCTCCGCTCGGAGGCAGCCCTCGCGATCGCCCGCATGAGTCCGCGCGGAGCGCTCGATCCCATCGTCCTCGCTTTCATCAGGAAGCTCAGCAGCGAGCCGAGCGAGCGCGGCTCCCTCGCACGGCTCCTCTTCGAGCGCGCGGCGCGCCTCAACGGCCAGGCGCCGGACCTCATCGTCCAGCTCGAAAAGCTGGAGCGCGAAAACGAGCAGCTCTCCAGGCGCATCAGGAGCCTGGAGGTCAAACGCCGCGAGGTGCAGGGCGACGCACTGGAAGAATTCATCGAGATGATCCGCGGGGAGTTCGTCGATCCCGGAGCGATCAACGTGAAGGCCCTCGCCGCTGAAGCCTTCAAGGCCCTTGTCGACAAGCTCGACTTTTCTTCCTTCCTCTCGCCCGCCGACCTCGAGCGAGCCCGCAGGCGAAGCGCCGGGCGACAGCTCGGCCTCGGAGCAGAATTTTTCAAGCTCGACAGGCTGTCCCCCCTCATCGTCGCCAGGACATTTCCCCGCAAGGGCGATGACGGTTCGCGCAAGGGGCTGCACGCGGGCGACCGGGTGCTGGCTCTGGCGGGGGAAGCCACGATGGGTCTCGGGGCGGAGGACATTCGCGGACTCCTCGGCAGCCAGGAACCCGGCCAGCGGGTACAGGTCGAGGTCGAGAGATGGGGACAGGGAGAAATACTCAACATCTTCATCCGGCATGAACCCGTCGATACCCCGACTCTCTTCGCCGAGCTTCTTCCCGGGGCCATAGCCTATGTTCGCCTCCCCCGGTTCGGCTCAAAAACCGCCGAAGAGCTCCGGAAAACCATCTCGAACTTCGGCGCCCGTACGGGAGGCCTGAAGGGCTTCATCCTCGACCTGCGCGGCAACAGCGGCGGGCTCCTGGAGGAGGCGGTCAAGGTTGTCGATCTCCTGGTCGACAACCCCGAGCTCCCGATCGTCTCGCAGGTTTCGGGCGGTGGCCGTCCCGGCCGGCAATTCCATGCCACCACCGGACGGCAGCTCACCTGCCCGGCCGTCATCCTGGTCAACGCCTGGTCGGCAAGCGCCTCCGAGGTCGTCGCCGGAGCCCTGCAGGACTTCCGGAGGGCCAAGATCATTGGAACGAAGACCTACGGCAAGGGGATCTCCCAACAGCGGCTCGATGTTCCCGCGAGCGTGAACAGGCTGGTCGGAGGCAAGGCGGCTGTACAGCTTCCGAACTTCTACCTCGAGCTGCCATCGGGACATCGTTTCCATGGTCCCCGGGACTCGAGGGGCCGGAGGATCGTCGGCAAGAACGGCGGCATTGAACCCAGCGTCGTCATAGAGGCGCCCCTCGACAAGCTCGCATCCTGGGAACGGGACGAATTTCTGCGGGTGCAATACTCTACCGAGCTCTACGAATACCTCAACGTCCACCACGAGCACCTCAAGTTCCTGTGGCAGGAAGCCCCCAGGAGTCTCACCGAATCTGAAAATTACCCGGAATTCATCCTGCTCTACAGCTCGCTGGCCACCAGCCTGAGCGAGGACCAGGTCCGCGCGGCCCTCCATCTCCTTCTGCATCGAAAGATCGAAGACGAGAGGCAGATGGAGTTCGCCAACACCCTGCACGACGACATCCAGCTGCAGAAGGCTATCGAGACCCTCGGGATCACCGTCGCGACCCATCCCGCCTACGCCAGGTGGCTCCCGGACGAAACCCGGCAGGACTGAGAGACGGGCCGGCTCAGAAGTCCTCGAGCTCGAGGGGATCCTCTTCCTCGTCGGCGTCTTTCTTTTTCGGATCTGCCGGCGCCTCCGGCTCTTCGCCGGGCTTTTCGCCCGGGTCCACCAGCTCGAGCTCGATGGTGCGCTTTGCGGCATCGACCTTGACCACCTTGCCCAGGACAATTTTCCCGGCAAAGGCCTCCAGGTCCTTGACCGGGCCGACCTCGAAGCTGGCCACATCGTCATCGAGTGAGCCGCTGATGCTGTCGATGCCACTGTCTGCCTTCTGCGCCGCGGCGAGAACCAGGTCATTGAGCTTGAAGAATACCGATTCACCCGGCTCACCCGCTGAAGAAAGCTTCTTCTTCAGGGCGGCCCCATCGGCGCCTGAGATCAGAATTGTCACCACCTCATCGGAGCTCGGCTCGGCAGCCACCCCGGGTTTACCAGCCTCATCATTCTCTCCGGTCTCGCCAGGCTTCTCGAAACCCGATGGATCGAAGCCTTCGGGAAGCTCGAATCCTTCCGGGAGACCCGTGGCCGAATCCCCTTGAGGACCGGCAAAGCCGGCAAGGGCCTTCTGCGCCATCTCCTTGACCGTCGCGAGCTCCTGCTCGTTGAGCGTAAAGGCGATGGTGACGTTCCTGCCTTCGCTCTTGGGCATCAGCTTGCCCATGAGCCCGATCGCCTTCGGGCCGAGCATCTGCATGGCCAGGAGCGACATACCGCCGAGCTGGGTGCCGATGGTTTTCTTGGTATTCTCCGCGTCTTCGGGCGTCGGCGAAACGCCGATCAACTCCAGCGAGAAGTCGGTGCCGCCTGAGTCGAGCGCCAGCATCAGGGAATCGATCTTGATGGCCGGAGTGGATGCTTCGGGTGCGTCATCCGGACCCGGGATTCCTCCGGGCGGAACGGCAAGCCCCTGCTGCAGCGCGGCTCCAGCCTCTTCCGGAATGTCCGCTACCAGCCAGAGTGCCTCCTTCCTCGCGAGTTTCTTGCTCATGGTATTGAAGACCTCATTCGAGAGGATCCCCTGGCCTTCGCCCTTCCTGCGAGCGATCACCTTGTCGAGCCAGGCGGGAGTGGCGAACAGCATCTGTCCCGTGGAGAGGAAGGTAAAGCGGCCCTTTAGCGATTGGCCCTCGGCCACTGAATATACATTGAGACCCGCCTTCACCTCGGGCGCCGAAGGCGAGAGAACTTCCATCTCAACCAGCGCGCTCACGATTGCGGCCGGATCACTGAATTCACCCTCTACCAGGATCATCCCATCCGACTCCGCCGCGGCGGCGCCCGCCGCCCCGAAATCTTCCAGGCCTGGGATCGGGGAGTTTTCGGGCATCTCGCCCGCGACCAGGATGCTCCGGATGCTGGTGAACGGATCGAGCCCGGCGGCCATAGCCAGCTTGGCTGGCTCCGGGAGTGGGTAAGAGCCCTCTTCCAGCTCCGCGGGCGTACGGGGAAGTTTTTCCCCGGTAAGTCCCTCGTAGGCCGCGATCAGGCGAGGAATATTCAAACCCAAAATCACCTGCGCATCGGCGGGAACCAGTAAAGCCGGCGGCGATGAGGTGGCGGAAATTGCTGCCAGGGCCGGAGCTTCCGGCTCAGCCGGAAGGCCCTCGGATTTCTCAGGAGCGGGCTCGGCCACTTCAGGTTCAGTCTCCTCGGGCTCGGCTGGGGCCTCCGGCTCATCGGCGGGCTCCTCGGCGGGTTCCTCCCCAGGTTCCTCCTCGGGTTCCTCTTCGGGGGAATCGTCAACGGCGGCGACCTCCTCGTTGCCGGCCGGAGCCTTCCCTCCGATCACCATATTGGTGACAAAGAAATCGACCGCGACGAGTCCACCCACCACCAGCAGGAGAACTACCACCAGCACGGCGGGGCTCTTCTTGCTTCCGGCAGCCTGGTCCTCAGACCCGCGGCCCGAAGCCTCGGAGACCTTCGAGCTCGAGAAGCCGCCTTTTTTGAAAGAAGATTTCTTATCGCCTTTTCGCGCCGAGATACCGCCCTTCTTGAAGGAAGGCTTCTTCCTGGAAGGCGCCTTCTCCTCGGAAGCGACCGGCGCCTGGGAAACCTCTTCCTCGACCGGGGAGGACGAGACCTCAGGGGCTGCTTCTTCCCCGATCAGCATGACCTCTGAGCAGGCCTTACAGCTCATCTTGCGGCCGGCAAATTTCTCCGGCGCCTTGTACTTGGCGCCACATCCGTTACAGGTAACCTCGAGCATCTCGTTTCTCCCGTTTTCTCTATCAAGCCGCGGCTGGCCTGCGGCCTGGAAATATTCAATAGTCTTCTT
>Ga0310342_100003187_pt1 | contig 10742 bp, 8 predicted proteins | sample S15DNA20500_MG_FD_206155 | JGI IMG/M metagenome (GOLD analysis project Ga0310342, IMG submission 206155) | Marine microbial communities from station ALOHA, North Pacific Subtropical Gyre - S1503-DNA-20-500_MG | ecosystem: Environmental > Aquatic > Marine > Oceanic | place: Pacific Ocean: North... | reverse complement strand
CGGACGTTCGTGTGCAGGCGCTCGATCGTTTCGCTCCAGACCTCTTCGCCTGCGCTGAAGAGGGTCCAGCGCGCAGGGCGCTGGCCGAGAGACCCATCGATCCACTCCATGTCGCGGAACTCCTCGAACGCGCTGCCATCGGGGAGCTTGCTGAAGAATGATGAGGGAGGGGAGTCCGGGGAGGAGAAGCGAGCTCCGAGGAGGCCGCCGGTCTCGAGCTCGGCGATCCGGACGGGGACACCCTGTCCCTCGATCAGACCATCCTTCCACGCGACGCCTCGTGGCCAGAACAGGGCGGCGCGCCGGAGCTCGAGCTGGAGGAAGACTCGCGTCTCATCATCGCCGTGGGCGCGGACCGCCTCTCCGGAGCCGGGTGAGAGCCCCCATGCTTGAGGTCCACTGCGATAGATGACCGTACGTTGTCCCGTCGCCGCGTTGGCGGGCTCCATGTACCAGCGCGCGCGATCAGGGAAGGTGTAGGTCACCGACAGGCGATGGGGTGAGTCAGGGAGCGCCCGGAACTCGATTAGGGAGCGCGCCGTGAAGCCGTGCACACCCTCGATCGGGCGACGGGATGGCGGCGGAATAAGCGCCTCCGAGACGGGTGTTTCGTTTGCGTCTGGGGTCGACGCGTCCGCTTCCTGGGGCTCCGTGTCGATGGGTGTTGGCGTCTCCACGCCGCACGCACCTGCGAGGATCAGGAGGGATGCCTGCAGCAGGCGACGCATCATCTCTACGGGAGGCGCGAGGACCAGATACGCCATCGGTCCACGTCGTTGCCGTAGTCGCGCTTTGCCAGACGCACGAGGCTCCGTCGGACGCGCTCGCGCATCCCGCGGTCCTTCGTGTCGAACTCGTTGACCAGGGCACGTGCACAGTCGCCGCGAACCTCGGGCACCTTCTCGCCCAGCAACCCCACGGCTCGGACCGCTGCCGCGACGACGAGCGGCACCTGGTCATGGAGCAGGCCCTCCATGGTGCTGGAGGATTCGGCATCCCCGACGATCGCGAGGAGGAGACAGCACTGGGCACGCACGACAGGCTCGGTGTCGAAGAGCGCGGAGCGGCTGGCGTCTGTCAACTCATCATCGCGGACACCGCGCTCGACGAGGGTGCGCGCGCAGTAGGCCGCTCCCCAGCGGAGCTGCGGGCTGGGGTCGTAGCGCAGGATTGAGGAGATGCGTTCGGTCGGTGTATTTGGGTCCTCGAGGACCGTGAGCCCCAGGAGCGCGTTCCCCACCAGGCGCGAGTCGGTGTCTTCGAGGGCGTCGAGGAGGGGACTCAGGACCTCGGGATCCCTGGTGAACCCGAGTGCCGCCGCGGCGATGACGCGGTTGCGCTGCGGACCGGCCTCAAGGGAGTAGAGGAGGTCCTCCTTCCGATCGCGCGCCTGTTGGGTGATGTGGTGTTCGAGGATGTTCTGTTTGTGGAGGTCGTTGCGGCTTGCGGAGGCCCAGGTCTTCTGAGACCAAGCCTGGATCGAGGAGGACATGTCTGCGAGGAACTTGCCTAGGGGGACCTCAGTGATGGGCGTCGAGCTGATCAGGACAGGCTCGCCCTCAAACGGATCGACGACCTGACCGGGCTCGACCGCGGGAGGAGCGGCGCAGGCGGCGGTCAGGCAGAGCAGAAATATGCGGGCGGAAGGCACGATCGGAGGGGACGCAGAGGGGGGTGATTTCTTCCCAGGATCCCAAGCTTAGCCCCTGGAGGTGGCTCGATCCTGCAAGATGAGGTCTCTTGGACGGGAGAGGGGCAGGAAGGGGCGTATGGGGGCTGGTCTCCTCACCCTCCTTGAGAGAGGCTGGAGGCAGCAGAATGGAAAGGAATCTCTTTGATCGTATGGCTCAGGAGGGCTTCGAGCGTGTGGTGGCGGTCCAAGACCGCCGCTCCGGGCTGCGTGGGTTCATCGTTCTCCACGACACGACGGTCGGTCCGGCCTTTGGGGGCGTGCGTCGCCGCACGTATCGGGACGAGGCCGAGGCCTTGGCGGATTGCATGCGTCTGGCGCGTGCGATGACCTGGAAGTGCGCGATGCTCGACCTGCCCGCAGGGGGAGGCAAGGCGTGCCTTTTGGACTCTGCGGCTGTTGAGTGGGAGGGCGCCTATGAGGCCCTCGGCCGAGCCGTCGAGGATTTGGGCGGCTCGTACTACACGGGCCCTGACATCGGTACGGGCGAGCGTGAGCTGGGGTGGCTCGCGCGGACGACGGAGCGTGTGACGCGGCCGGGACCCGATGGACCGATGGAACTCGCGGAGTCGACCGCAGAGGGAGTGTTCCAGGGGATGGCTGAGGCCCTGCGCTTCCTCGATGGCGAGGAAGACTGGCCCGCGAGGCGTGTGGTGTTGCAAGGCCTCGGGGAGGTCGGCGCGCGCGTCGCGCGGAGACTGCGGGAGGCCGGGGCGAAGGTCATCGCCTCCGAGGTGAGGGAAGAGCGCGCGCTGAAGATGGCGCATGAGTTGGACCTCGAGCTCGTGAACCCTCGCGCCGAGTTCGATGAGCCCTGCGACATCTTCTCCCCGTGTGCGTTCGGAGGGATCTTGCATGACATCACTCTCGCGAGGCTGCGTTGCCGGGTGATCGCCGGTGCCGCGAACAACGTCTTGGCGAGGCTGGACTCCGGGGATCATTTGCATGAGCGCGGGATCCTGTACGTCCCGGACATCCTGGTGTCCTCGGGAGCCCTTTTGCGCGGCGCCGTGTTTCACCTCGAAGGGACCCGTTTACCCGTTGCGGTGATCGGGAAGCGGATCGGTCAAGCCGTGCGAGAGATCCTCGAGGTGGCTGGAGAGGTGGGAGACGCGCCCGTAAGGGTCGCGATGCGGGAGGCGGAGCGTCGCGTGCGCGCGCGCTGGGATACGTGATGCAGAGGCACGCGGCCACTGCGCTGATCCTGACTGCCTGCCTCACCCAGGACAGCGGCGAGGCGGACTGGGTGCCGGTCAACGTCGTCCCCTCCGGCTACTCCGAGCTCGAGATAGATCGCGGCGTGGGAGAGCCGACGCTGGTGATCCGGTCCGACGAGGAGTTGAACTACGTCGTGGAGATGGACATCGGGCCGTTCAAAGGGGTCTCCGTGGGTGAGGCGCGCTTCCGGTCTTGGCTCGAGAACTCGGCCGATAGTGAGATAGGGCACATCGAGACGACCTTCTCCGGCGATTACGCCGGATACAAACTCGACCACCAGCTCCACACCCGACACCTCAGCAGCGAGGATATTGCGCTCGAGTCCTTCGACACCCAGCGTGGGAGCGAGAGTCGACGTCGGGAGCTCAGCGTCCTGAAGCGTGACGGTGTGTGGACAGCCGAGTACCGCTATGACGGTCACTGCTCGGGCTGCGAAGACGAGAGCCACTTTGTGAAGGCGTTCTTGGGGTTAGGGAAGCCTGCGCATTGCAAGAAGTGCAAGGAGGGCAAGCACAGGGTGTGGAGGGAGCCGCGGGTTCGGACGGCACCGGCGAACACGTTGGACTTCCTGAGCAGCATTTATCTGATCCGGACCCTCATCCTCACGGAGTCGGAGGGCCTGGAGACGCCGCTCCTGGACAAGGACCGACTCTGGAACCTGAGCCTCACCGCAGGAGAGGAGAAGGACGTCAGCGTGCCTTCAGGCAAGTACGCGTGCAGGCGCATCTTCATTGGGGCCGAACGGCCGGAGTCGGAGCCCGAAGGGGGCAAGTTCAGCGGTCTGTTCGGGATGAAGGGCTCCATGAAGTTCTGGGTCCACGAGACGACCGGAGTGTTGGTGCAGATAGCAGGAGAGTTGCCGCTGGGCCCCTTCGATCTCGGAGTGAGGATTCGTCTGAAGGAGGCAAAGAACGCTCCTGCAGGGCTGAGGCCCCTCGACGACTGAGTTCTCAGGCAGACCGGACGGGCAGTTCGACGAGGGTCGCTTGGCCGGGGCCGTCGCCTAGGCGGAACTCAGTGCCGGGCTCTTGGTGCTTGCGCTTGACGAAGGCGAGGACGACGCCGCAATCGAGGGCGAAGGAGTAGGCCCATGTCGTGGCGACGCCGAGGTCGCGCCACTCCCCGGAGTCCGGGTCCTGGCGGTGGAGGCGGGTGCCGCGCGCGATGGGGTCGTCGTGGTCCACTCGCAGGAGGCAGAGGCGTTTGTTGAGCCCGCCGTAGGTGTCGATCTTCGCGACGACCTCTTGTCCGATGTAGCAGCCCTTCTCGAGGCTGAACGAGCCCTCGAGGCGGGCCTCCTGGGGGTAGACGTTCTCGTCGATGTCTTCGCCGGGTTGGGCGACGCAGACCTCGGCGCGGAGGCTGTCCCAGACGATCCGTCCGGTGGGGCGCGCGCCAGCTTCGACGAGCGCCTCCCAGATGGTCGTGGCGCCTCCGGGGCCTGCGTCGAGCCGCCAAGCCGGAAGTCCTGCGCGGAGAGTGGGCTGGAGGAGCACCTCCACCTCGGCGAGGGTGAGGCGCGCTCCTCCCTCTGTCGGGAGGGGCTCGCCCGTCATCTTGGCCAGGGCCTCGCCGGCGCGCGGACCGACGACCGTGATCGGCGCGTGCTCCTCGGTCTCATCGCGAAGCTCGATAGCCTCGGCGAAGAGGAATGTGTCGAGGGCCTCGAGGAGGGCTCCGGCCTCTCCGGGCTCCGTCGAGAGGTGAAACTCACCCTCACCGCGTCGCTCGAGGTCGAAGGTGAAGCGGATCTTCCCCTTGGGGTCGAGGAGGAGGTTGGGAGCTGAGGACCCGATGGCGAGGTCGCGCACCTCGTTAGCCAGCAGGCGGTGGAGGAAGGCGCTCGCGTCCTCACCCGTGACGGAGACGGCACCCCGGTCGGTCTCGTCGAAGACGACCTGGTCGGTGGTGGCTGCGCCGTACTCACCGGGGACGTCTCCATAGGTGAGCAGCGGGCGCGGCTCGCCTGCCGGGAGGAGGCGCGCGCCGCGCTCGGTGTGGAGCTCTTGGAGGAGGCTTCGATTCACGGTTTCACCTGCGGGAGTGGTCGCTTCACACTCCTGCAGGGGCGGCAGCGTACCTGGGTCAGTGGGGCTGGCAAGGGTACGAGACAGCGCCTTGTAGGGGATCTGCAGAAGCCCACCTGATGGAGGGGATGAGGGGTATGAAATCGGCTCGTGACGAGAGATGTCGGAGGCGCTGAAACTTGTTCAGGATCCGCATGTGGGGGCTTGGAGAGAAGGAATGGGGTCACTACCATCTCGGGCCTAGGAATACGGGTCTGCGTCCGTGAAGTCTTCGGAGAGCCCCACGCCCTACGTCTTTCGACCCCCAAAAAATGGGTCCCGCGACCCATCCCCGAACCGAATCGGTCCGAGGAGAGCCGCGTGACCTCCACCGCTCCGGGCGCCTCGCAAGACCGCCCCAGACCCCGACCTCGCTTCGCACATGCGTCGCATCCATTTAGCCAGCCTCATCGCCACGTGCGGCCTCGCGCTGCTCTCCAGCTGTGACATCCAGGCCCAGGCCAAGGAGCGCTCCTACTCTCTCGCAGAGGAGTACCGGATCAACAAGGAGTTAACGCTCTATCTGGAGGACGTTCCGGGTGGGGAGACTGCTGAAGGTCCTCTCCTTGGTGCCTTGGAGATGCTGTGTGGGACCCCGGCCCAGCCTCAGTTAATGCTCCTTGGTGACTGGATCGATGAGGGGTATGACCCGAACTATCCGGACTATGACTACGGCGACAGTGGCTCGGGCGAGATAGGCAAAGCCGAGAAAGCCCTGATCGCAGAAGACAACGCGCGCGTGTTCGCGGTGCAACTCAAGTCGATCGAGGGTGGAGACTATGAGGGCGTCGTACCCTTCCGTGGCGCTCCGCTCTTGCAGGCGAAATGGGATGAGTTCCTGGCCGACGCCCTTGAGGACGAGGACGAGGACGGGTCCCCGGACTTCAGCGTCGAAGAGAGCCCGAATCCGCCGGACTATGTACCGGTTGATTCAGAGGATGTCTTCAAAAAGGAAGCGAGGACGCTGCTAACGAGCTGGTACCCGAGATTTCAGGACTCCGCGGAGCTCTACCGGCTCGAGTGCCTGCACTGCCACGGCACGGAGGGCACTGGCGACGGATCGACGGCGCCCTTTTTGTACCCGCGTCCGCGCAACTACCAGCCCGGAATCTTCAAGTGGACCGCCCTGAAGGACAAGGCGCATCCCCGCCGTGAAGATCTCTACAAGGTCATCAGCGAGGGATCCTACACCTCGGCCATGCCAGCCTTCCGGCGCTTCTCGCGCGCCCAGATCCACGGCCTCGTCGACATGGTCCGCCTGCTCTCCATTCGCGGAGAGACGGAGCTGCTGCTGGCGCTCGAGATGTCGGACGACAACTACCTGACCCCCGCGCTCGTCTCCCAGACCTATGCAGACGTCTGGGACAAGTGGAAATCCGCTCCGGACAGCTTGATCTTCTACGAGGGAGAGGTCCCCTCTCCCTCGGCAGAGTCCATCGCACTTGGTCGAAAGCACTTCATGGACCCGAACGGAGGCAACTGCTTCAGCTGCCACGGCGAGAAGGGCTTGGGTGACGGTACGTCAGCGTGGGAAGCCGACGAAGACGGCATCATGCAGAGGATCGTCGATGACTGGGGAGAAGAGATCATCCCCAGAAACCTCACGACGGGCATCTTCCGCGGAGGGCGCAGACCGATCGACATCTACCGTCGTCTCACGGGCGGCATCAACGGGACCCCGATGCCCGCGGTCCCCGACACCCTCACCGAGGATGACCGCTGGGCGATCGTCCACTACGTGCTCTCTCTCTCCGAGACCCACGACGGCCGCGGCCTCGACTCGATCCGCATGAGAAAGGGCGATGGCGGCCACGGCGACGGCCACGGAGATGACGACGCCGACAGCCACGCTGACAGTCACGACTCCGACGAAGACCACTAGCTCGGAACCCAGAACCTCCTCGAACAACGAACGACCCCTCCCGACGCAGCACCCAAACCTGAGTGAACCCGAATGCGCCTGCTGGTGACCTTGCTCCTCGTCCTCCTCTCCGTCCTTGGGGTGTGGACTTTCTATACCGCTGAAGAGAATGGTTGGTGGCTGGTGGACGCCGTGACCACCTACGCGCCGGAGATCGACGACCTCTTCTATCTGATCCTCTGGTTGGTCACGTTCTTCTTCATCGCGACGGAGGGCGCGCTCGCCTGGTTCGTCTTCAAGTACTCGAAGAAGGACGACTCCAAGGCGGTCTACTCTCACGGGAACCACACGCTCGAGCTGTGGTGGACGCTCATTCCTGCGGGCCTCTTGCTGCTCATCGCCTTCAAGCAGATGGGGACCTGGGCCGACATCAAGTACCGAAAGAACCTGCCCACCGAAGCGCCGATCGCCCACGTCTGGGCCTCCCAGTTCGACTGGCGGATCCAATACCCCGGCGCCGACGGGGTCTTCGGGACCTGGGACGACGTCGAGAGCCCGCACCTCTTCGTGGTGCCCGCTGACGAGAACGTGGTCTTCATCCTGCACTCGCGCGACGTCCTCCACAGCTTCTTCGTCCCGGAGTTCCGGCTGAAGCAGGACGCGGTCCCGGGGATGGCGATCCCCATGTGGTTCAACGTGGAGCCGGAGCATGCGGACCGCACGTATGACCTGATCTGCGCCGAGCTCTGCGGATGGGGCCACTACAAGATGGCCGGCCGGGTCGAGGTCCGGACGCGAGAGGGCTTCGACGAGTGGATGGCTGAACAAGAGGCCAATGTCATGAGCAACGGAACGGAGGACCAGTCATGAGCGTGCCCCCCATCCCCAGTGACGCCGACGCACCCGAGCCGGAGGGACTGAACCCCCGCGCAGCGGAGGGGCTACGGAAAGGTCAGGGCGCCGAGGGCTCGGTTCACATCGAGCACGACCACCACGAGCTCTCCTTCATCCGCAAGTACATCTTCTCCACCGACCACAAGGTCATCGGGTTGCAGTTCATGTTCACGGGACTGGTCATGCTCGGCCTCGGTGGCGCCCTCGCCATGGCGATCCGTTGGCAGCTCGCGTGGCCCTGGACGCAAGTTCCCGTCATCGGAGAGCTGCTGTTCCCCGCCACAGGCGGAGCCATGTCGCCGGAGTTCTACACCATGCTCTTCACGATGCATGGGACGATCATGATCTTCTTCGTGATCATCCCCATGCTCACCGGAGCGTTCGGGAACTTCTTGATTCCGCTCATGATCGGCGCGCCGGACATGGCCTTCCCGCGCCTCAACATGATCGGCTACTGGGCGATGGTGCCGGGCCTCTGTTGCGCGCTCGCGAGCTTCTTCGTGGAGGGGGGCGCGGCCGCCGCGGGCTGGACGGCCTATCCACCGCTCTCGACCATCGAGTCTGCTGCTCCAGGCAGTCTGACGGGCCAGACCCTCTGGCTCTTGGCGCTGACCTTCTCGGGGGTCTCCTCCATGGCCGGCGCGGTCAACTACGCGACGACCGTGGTCAAGATGCGCGCACCGGGCCTCACGATGATGCGGCTGCCGCTCACCATCTGGGCGCTCTTCATCTCGGCCCTCCTGCAGCTCTTCGCCTTGCCCGTCCTCACGGCGGTGTCGATCGAGCAGATCCTGGACCGCGTGGCCCACACGGGCTTCTTCACGCCGACCAACCTGGTCGTCAACCAGATGAACCCAGAGGGTGCCGTGCACGCTGCGGGCGGTCAGCCGCTCCTCTGGCAGCACCTCTTCTGGTTCTACAGCCACCCGGCCGTCTACATCATGGTCGTCCCCGCCATGGGCATGGCGAGCGACATCCTCGCGACCCACGCCCGCAAGCCCATCTTCGGCTACAAGCCGATGGCCTACTCAATGATGTCGATCGCAGGCTTGGGCTTCATCGTTTGGGGCCACCACATGTTCGCCTCGGGCATGAACCCAGCGCTCGGCATGACCTTCATGGTCTCGACGATGCTGATCGCGCTGCCCTCGGCCATCAAGGTGTTCAACTGGCTGGGGACCCTCTGGGGCGCCCGCATCCAGCTCACGTCCGCCATGTTGAACGCGATCGCCTTCGTCGCGCTCTTCATCATCGGCGGCCTCTCTGGGATCTGGATGGCGGCGACGCCCGTCGACATCTACATCCACGACACCTACATCATCGTGGCGCACTTCCACTACGTGGTGTTCGGCGGGTCGATGTTCGCGATCTGGGCGGCCATCTATCACTGGTTCCCGAAGATGTTCGGACGGGTGATGGACGAGCGCTTGGGCAAGATCCACTTCGTCGGATCGTTCATCTTCGCCAACTGCACTTTCTACATGATGCACCAGATCGGCCTCGCCGGGCTGATGCGTCGGACGGCTGACCCTTATGCCTACGAGGTTTACGCCCACCTCCAGCCGCTGAACGAGTTCATCTCGATCAGCGCCTTCTGCCTCTTCCTCTGGCAGTTCTTCTTCGTGTTCAACTTCTTCACGAGCATCTTCAGGGGCAAGCGCGTCGGTCGGAACCCCTGGAAGGGCACGACCCTCGAGTGGGAGGCGCCCTCGCCTCCGGGGCACGGCAACTTCGATCGGGAGCTGCACGTCTACCACGGCCCCTACGAGTACGCCTCGCCGCTCGTGGAAGAGGACTACCTCCCGCAGACACGAAAGGTCGACTGACCCTCTCTTCTCTCTCGTAGATCCATGGACACCACCCAGGCCAGCGCCCTCCCGATCACGCCCCAAGGCGACCCGACGCATTTTTTCGCGCGTCTGGTGGTCTGGGCTGCGTTGCCGCTGATCCTCTTCGGAGGCAGCGTGACCTCGCTGGATGCGGGCATGGCGATCGAGGGCTGGCTCACGGTCGACTCCTCACAGGGAGAGCGGCTCTTGTGGCTCTACCCCCTCGAGGACTGGTTCAAGAACCTGGGCCAATTCGTGGAGCACAGCCATCGGATGATGGGCACCCTCGTAGGGGTCTTCGCCATCTGCGCGGTGTTCGCCGCCTTCGCGACAGGCGCGACGGCCAGGACGCGCTGGGTCACCGGGCTCGCCCTCTTCGCCGTCTGTGTCCAAGGCGTCATCGGCGGCTTCCGGGTCCTTGAGAACAGCCCAGAGCTCGCCTTCCTGCACGGCGCCCTGGGGCAGGCGGTCTTCGCCTGTCTGGTCGCTGCCGCGGTCATCACCTCTCCGCGCTGGCGCTCGGCCGAGCCCGTCGTGTCCGAGGAGAGCGTCCCGCTGCGCACCCTCGCCACCCGCACCTGCGTCGTCGTCTACCTGATGATCGTCTCCGGGGCCTGGCTGCGTCACACCAATGACCCCATGGCCCTAGCGGCTCACCTGATGCTGCTCTTGGGCGTCCTCGCCTCGGTCGTGGTCCTCTTCAAGAAGCTCAAGGGCTTCGACGCGGGGGGAACTACGGCTCACCTCCTCACCTGCGGGCGCCGCCTCAGCGGCATCATCAAGGCCCAGGTCATCCTCGGCGTCCTCGCCATGTGCGCCGTCTTCGTCTGGTACGGCCCGAGCGCCACCGGCGTGCACGACTCTATCTTGCCGACCCTCCACGTCCTGTTCGGAGCGCTGCTCCTCGGACAGTGCATCGCCAGCCGCATGTGGGTCGGTCGCCTCCTCAGCACGGAGGACGCCGCATGAAACACGCCCAAACGACGACCCTCGTCGCGCGTCCCGTCGGACTCGGTGCCGTGCTCGCAGACTGGGCGGAGCTCCTGCGACCCCGGATCGCTGGCCTCGTCGCCGTCACGGCCTTCGTCGCAGCGATGCTGGCTACTGGACCGGGCGCGGGCCTCGGCGTCGCCTTCGAGGTTGCGCTCTGGGTCACCCTCTCAGCAGGCGCAGGGAGCGTCCTC
>Ga0310342_100003186_pt1 | contig 10744 bp, 8 predicted proteins | sample S15DNA20500_MG_FD_206155 | JGI IMG/M metagenome (GOLD analysis project Ga0310342, IMG submission 206155) | Marine microbial communities from station ALOHA, North Pacific Subtropical Gyre - S1503-DNA-20-500_MG | ecosystem: Environmental > Aquatic > Marine > Oceanic | place: Pacific Ocean: North... | reverse complement strand
AACAGTTAAACACACTGTTCAGCGGGCTACTTGCAGGATCTATAACGCAATGGCCAGGGAGTCCACTACTGAGTACATCTGGATCATAGAAGACGACGTATTGCCACCAGATGACGCCTGCGAACTGCTCCTAAAAGAGTTTGATCCCAAGACAATTTCCGTTGGTGCTCCACTGCTTTCAAGGTATCACGACGGATACCTCCATTGGTCTTTAGATGGGACAACTTGCCCAAATGAACGCAAGGGCGTGGAGCTAATTGGCGGCAATGGGTTCGGTTGTACTATTGTGCGTAAATCATCAGTAGGTAATGCAGTCTTTACCAGTAACCCGAAATTCTGCAAAGGAGACTACGATGTTTCCTTCTATAAACGGAATGTATCGGGCCGGTGCAAAATGCATTGGGGATGTAAGTGTAAGCACGGCGGATAGTGCCGTTCACACAAGTCCTTTTGCTGATTAGAATACTTCGTAACACGGAAGGTTAGTTAATGGCATACGGCCGAACACAACCGAGCAACCAGCGCAGCATACAAAAGGATCAGCGACAGGGGCCCGCTGCGCCCTGGCAGCAGAACCAGAGTACGCAGCAAGGAGTTCAGAACTGGTCACAAGCTAACCCTAGTCAAGCCTATCAGCCTCCTCGGCAGCCGCAGCAGGGCGGAATGCAGCAATCATGGCAGCAGCCGCAGGCAACGATTGCACCATATCAGCCCCCGCCGCAGCAATCATGGCAGCAGCCGCAGCAGGGCCGATGGACCTCGCAAATCGTTGCGCAGCCACCACCATGGCAGGGGCCATGGAATCAACCGCCGCAGCGACCACCATGGATGCAGCCGCAGCCATTGCCAAGGCCGGGGCCATGGCCTCAACCACGGCCGGGGCCTCCCAGTCCCTGGCCCTTACCACAACCTCAACCGAAACCGCCACAACACGCATGGCATGACATCTTTGGTGGCGAAGGCTTAGCCACAGGAATGGTGGACTATGCTGGGCAGCATGGGTATACGAGCCCGATTCAGGACGCGTATTGGAACAGGCCGATGGGCCGGCCCGGCCCGATACGGCTAGGTGCCCCGCAACAGGGTGCCCCTGGGCCATTTACCATGGAGATGCCATCCCGCCCAGACGGACAATGGATGCCACGCATTGGTCCGCAAGCTGGATACATGCAGGTATCACCAGAGATGCGGGGACCGCTGAACTCCTTCATGGCCTACATGCATCTCAACAAGAACCGGGGAGACATCAAGAACTTCCGCTGGCCAACTAATGATGGCCGCAACGTGCCTTGGCAACAACGAGGATTCGGTGGTGGTGGCTTCCCGTTTCCAGGCGGTGGAGGCGATCGGCAAGACTTCCCGTTCCCGGGCGGGGGTGGGGGCGGATACCCAGGCGGCGGATACCCAGGCGGTGGAGGTGGTTGGTTTTCGGGGCCGGGTGGTGGGTACATCGACGACGCGCCAATTCGTCTGCACGACATGCGATTCAGGGGCGGGGGCGATATCGACTACGCTGGCGGCGAGCGAAACTACGCGTTGCAAAACTTCAATCGCGGTCCACAAGTACCAAACTGGATGCAAGCCAGAACCCAATACATGTAATTAGTCCCTAGAGGGAGCAGATAGATGGCCTTTTACGACACTGGCGGCAGACCTACTGGGCGTCTTGGTCGCGAGTTTGTTCCAGGTGCTGGTGGTTCTAGCCCTGGTGCACAGAGACAATTTGAGGGAGCTTTCCCAGGGCTACATCCAGAGCGATGGTCTGCTTCTGGTGCCGGCTATGGTTCACAGGCTGGCATACCTGGGAGTGGCGGATTCCAAATTTTGGGAGATGGTTCCCAGCAGGGTGGAACAATTTCTCCTGGTTTTTATGGGCCCGGAATGCCGCTAGGACCATCAGGCGGTGGCGGCGCCGTTGCTGGAATGGGAATGCTTAGCGGCATGGCTGGCGGCGGCTTAGGCATGGGTGCGCCTGGCGGTGGTGGGTTTGCTGGTGGCGGTGCTGGACAACCGCCCTGGAGACAAGGTGGAGGTGAACCGGAAGAATCCGTGGCAATCGGCGGCGGTTTTGAGATGCCGTCGTTCGAGATGCCTGGAATGCCGGGAATGAAGTCGGTGGGTGGCGCAAGCACTATTGTTCTGCCTAACGGCACGCGAGTAGATCTGCGTAATCCTGACGCAGTTACCATTGCTGCGGGAGGAGTGTATGGAGACTTGGTACGCTCGGCAGTGCAGGCATACCAGTCTCAGTTGCAGTACAAGCAGGGAATGACAGGCCTGAACATGGAATATGGCTGGCGTCCATGGGAGCTGGAGCAGAATCAGGCGGAAGCTTTGCGGCAGAGGCAATTTCAAGAACGCATGATGGGCCAAAACTTTGAAGAAACTGCTCGTGAAAGGGCGTCCAGGGAGGGAATGCAAAGATACGGCCTCGAAGAGCCACACAGGCAGTCGCAAGAAATTATGGGTCAGATGCCGGACTTCTTGGCCAGCCTTAGTGGCGGACTAGGTGGGCTAGGAGGCGGCGGCGGCGGTGGATTGGGAGGACTAGGTGCATCTCCAACTGCAGCTCCGACTAGCCAGCTTAATGCCGGCGGTGCTGGCGGTGCTGGAATGTTTGAGAATGCACTCCAGGGCCGGTTCGGAGCTATGGAAGCTGGTAATGCTGCCGGAACAGAGCAGCAGCGACAGGCGTTGCAAGCTCAGGCCACTGGTCCTGGTGGCGGAATGGCTAGTCCCAATGCTGCTATGGGCGCCAGGTTGCAACATGGCAACATGATGGCTGATGTCCAGGGCAGGCAGAACCTGCGTCAGCAGATGATGGCTGAACAGCAGCTGGGTATTGGACGAATGGGCGGAGCCGCTGGTCTCCTTGGTGCTTTGAGAGGTTAAATATGCCCCCTAACATTGACCCAATATGGGAACAGAATCCAGATCCAAGGGATTCAAGAAGAGGGTCTTCTCCCGCTCTTCAGCTTGAAGAGTGGTTGAAGGAGATGTTTCGGTCTCTTGGCCAACAGCGACGATCTACCACTCACTACTCACAAAAGCCACCGCCGGCAATTGACGCCGCTCATGAAGCCAGGTTCAGTCCGGGCAAAAGGAGTACAGCGTATTGGGCTGATCCGGACAGGTACAGGGGTGAAAGCGGTGACACCAAGCATCTTGGGCATGATCCTGATCCGTTAATTCGCTTTTTGGATACTAATCGAGGAGAGTCTGGTGGTCCCCATAGCTATGAACAGCTTACGGATCGCGTATTTCCATATCCCTCTCGGGATCGTAGTGAACCTGAGAGGTATATGCCGGGTGATACAGACTTTTCCCGAAGCCCAATCCGAGAGAGAGAGCCTGGACTGGGATCAGATCACCTTCCTACCGGTTTAGTCATCAACGAGGCTGAACGGCAATACGAGGAGCCTGATGTTGTCTCGCCGCGACGAGCCCGCCACCCCGTAGGCGGGCTCCGTCACTCGCTTGGTCACCGACGATTCCCGAATCGGCCTCGATCCGGCGCACCCCCCCAAGGCCCTGGAGAAATTAGTGAAGTAGGACATCAGGATGTTCTACGAGAGGCATTCGCCCCACATGCCGTAGAACATCCTGATTGGACGCGCACCCCCAGAGAACAGGCGGCACTCGAGGATACGGAGGGCCAACAACACTGGGATCGGATGATAGGTGAAGAAAGAGGAGAATATAGTCCAGAAGCTTATGGCCGAGATTCTCTACAAGACAGCCTTTCGATGGGGTTAGGGCCGAGTGATTTTCGTACCGACGACCTGGCTCCCGGTCAAGTCAGTCGCTTAAGGAAATTTGCATTGAGTCGGGCCCCCCGGATGGCTAGGGCTGATGCAGCAATTGCTCGAATTGACAAGATTGCAGCAGAGCAATCGTTAGCTCACAAGCAAAAGCTTGAGCAGCTTAACCGCCTTCATGACCGAAGCATGGCGACTTATGCGCTTCGTGGAGCGGAGGGTGATCCAGCTCGTTCGAGAACAATTCTTAATGAGAGGGCAAAGCGCCTGGGTATTCCGGGGCTCCTCAGCTCCGAGGAAAGAGAGCTTAAGCACGGTACCCGGGGACGAGAATACAGAACTCCCGGGGGCGGCAAGTGGATTGATCGATCAGGCCTGGCTGGAAGAATGGCTGGACTTGGAGAGGTTGCGGACGCTTATGTCGAAGAGGATGGCCAAAGATACAGGCGTCTTAATGCTACTCCAGGAAGCCCGGGGTATATGTCTGGAACAATTGCTGATCAGGGTGGGCGAGTCCGCCATGTTGATCTTGGAACAGTTGGCCGGCCTGGTATAGATGAAACTGCTGCTGAAGGATTTAGAACCCCGTGGGAACGAGAAAAGAAACGAAAATATAGGCACAAGCTTGCTGAAGATCATTACAAGGACAGGGCAGAGGAAGAGGGGTGGATTGGACCGGGAAAATACGATAGGCGAGGTAATGAAACAGCAGAATCTCAGATAGAGCGTCAAGAAGGGCATGCTGATTACATGCGGTGGCGTCGACAGAGCTCCAGGCAGCGTGCCGGTGCAGCGAAACATTATGGATCTCTTGCCAGAGAACTTGGCCAGCGCGGTGGGGAATATACGCCCTTAACAAATGCTGATCTTGCTGAAGGTGGTTACTCATTGGAGGCGGGCAACATAGGCAATACGGCTCCCGCCTGGATAAGTAACAGAGACGAGCCGGCTGATGATAGATTGTCTCGCCTTACGGCTGGACAGCTTCGGGGCATCAACAACCGCCGTCGAAGAGAATGGATTAAGGGTCGAAGGAAGCGAGATCTTATTCAGAAGCGTCGACGTCGTCAGCTTATTCAGGCCGGCGGCATTCCTGACGATATGCAGCAGCCCGGCTTTGCAGCAAAGCCTGGAATGCTTGAGAAGAATACGACGAAGAAAGACGACGACGACGATTTCTCTCCTCCCTAGCACGATAGTGAATTAATGCCTGACGATTTGCGACAAGCAATGTCAACGCCGCTTCGACCGCGGCATGTAAGGGGGCCTGCGCCTCCTACGCGTCCGCGAATGATGAGTGATAGCCAAAGGCGGTTACATAGCTTGCGGGCAGGCAACCCAAAAGCAACTCCGCAGCAACGAGCTCACTCGAAGTCTCTCCTTGAAGCCGACCGCAGATCTCGCGAGATTTTTAGCGATGAGCGCAGGAACGCTAGCGCACGCAGGGCTGAAAGTCTAAACACATACCGGACACATGTGGGTACGCAGAAAGAAGCTAAGGCTGACGAACAAGAAGATTTGGATATTGCCATTGTAAAGCGGGAGGCACGAAACGAGGGAGCAGTTGGGTTTTCTAATGTCGCTAACCAGGGATATCGCGGCAACCTGAATCTCAGGGACTGGATGACAAGTGAGCGGAGGGGTTTGCTCACAAAAAAAGAACGCGTCTATAATGATCTCGCTCAGCGAGCAGCATTTGGGCGTCCAGGCGGACAGCTTAAAGCCCCCTATCTTCAGAGCCTTAACCAGACTCTTGAGGACGCCCATGACGAGGCGCTAAGGGACGCTGAAGGGCATTTGGGTTGGGGCAGTCTGTACGAGGGAGGCTTTGCCAAGCATGTTCGGGACAGGGCGATCAAGGGCCCAAATGGTAAAGCAATTGATCCGATGCTTGCGGCTATGTGGTACAGGTACAGGAAAGATCGCGCTCTCCGGGATAGTGGTGCTTCCCGTGATGACAGAAATAAAGTGCTTAATGTCGGACGTGAAACGGGTCGAGATAGGTTTTATGCTCCACCGACGCGCAACAGGCCGACACCGGCAGGCCACGCGCCAGCCTTCTCAAGTGAGAACGTAGCGCGAAGGGGTATTTTAGGTGGCCCAGCAGCAGGGATATGGGAAACAATTGTTGACATGCTTCCCGATTTATAGGATTGGGTCTCGGTTATGCCTGTCATTCCCGGCTTGCGAATTGCCAATTATTCTGGCCGTTTAGATGATGATGAACAGCGAGCCAGGGAAGCAGAAGAGTTCTCTCTCCTTGAGGGTGCAGGCCAGTTTGGTTTAAGCACCCTCGGTATGGCTGGCGCTATTTTTGATACGCCGGCCACGGCTCTCAGGAATGTTGCCGCTGGCGAAATGCCGTGGCGACATCTATGGCCGGGAGATGCTGACAAGCGCATCTACGGCAAAGACGTCTGGAAGGCCTGGGGTGTTGAAGATCCCGGCTTTGCCTCAGAGCTTGCCCTGGAGATGATACTTGATCCATTGATGTATCTCAGTGGAGGCATGGCCGCAGTCACAAGGGGAAGCAAGGCGGGCAAGGCTCTTGTAAAGTCTGGTGTCCTTACCGGTGCACGAGACATTGAAAATATTGGCAGGAAAAAAGCTCTTCATGTATTGAAGAGGATCCGCAATGAGGCAGTCAATCCAGCAGGCGGTGTTCCTTTGCCGGGACACAAGCTGGATGAACTGTCTCCTCTTTTTAAGGACTTTGACTTCCTCAAAAAGAGTGCTGAGTCAACGATCACCAACCGGGCTACTAATAAGCTTGCCCCCCTCTTCGGCCAGCATGAAGAAAAGTATCTCGACAAGCTTATTAGGCTGGGCCTTGATGCAGAGTCAACTGGAGCCCGTTCAAAGATTGGGCAACGCCAGCTAAAGAGAATGCTGACCCCGCAAGATGTCCTTGAATACAACGCGAATCCTGACGCTCGGAAGAAACTTGTTGAATACCTGGTAAGAAAGAAGCAGCTACCAGGTAATGTGCCCTGGGCTAAACAGCACCTGCCTTTTGCTAAGCAGCTGGGTGATCCTTTGGCTCCCCACATGACGTTCGGTGGCGGGTTGGCCAAGCCATTCATCTATCCCTTTAATCGCAAGGGATACTTTAACATCAACAATGAACGCCTAATGAGAATGGGCGATAGGCTTGGTGATGCAACAAGGTGGTCGTGGCCTGGAGTTGCATTGGCTTCCAAGTTTTCAAAGTCTACTTTTGGGGCCAAGACTCCAGAAGTGCAGCGGATGGCTGATGAAATACAGAAAGCAACTCGATCCGCCAGGGAAAGGGCTACTGAAACAGTCCTCGATGTCAGTCGCGAGGTTCCTCTCTATAAGGATGCGTCACTGGGGTATAGCCAAAAAGTAACACCAGAGGTTATGCGCGATTGGTTTGAGGTGCCGGGCTATAACAACCTCGAGATAGGAAAAAACAGGGCCGGCCTGGCCACGAAGCATGGCCTGTCTCCTGCTGATGTAGCTCTGCTTAACAAGCATGCGAAAACTGTTAGGTCTGGACTTGATAAGTCTTTCGATGCGATGCGTGAAGTTGGATTCGATCTTCCTTATCTCCGAGACGAATGGGTTTCTTATCATCCTCGGGATCTTGTGAAGGCAGCCTGGTCCAAAGATGCTGGCAATATTGTTGTAGATCCTGTCTCAGAGTTTCTAAAGCAGGCTCCTTTTACGGAAAGCCGAGCCTCTATTTTTAGAAAAGTTGAAGGTGGAACAGGTCGCATTAACGAAATCTATGCAGATGTTGAGCTTAACCAGCTACTGTCAGCTATGGATAACGTCTACGAGAAGGGCGCAGATCTTTCGGCTTTGTTGTCTACCAGTTTTCGTGGGAAAATTGCCGGAGCACGGTGGGCTCAGAATACTTTGAAGAGGAAGCTCAAAACAGAAGGCACAAAGTCTGCTCAGGATTTTGTTTTTGCCCGGATGAATGAGGGGTTTGAAAAATCGTTGTGGGAACAATACGGGAAATATTTTCACAACGCGGAGCACACGCCTCCAAAAAGAATTCCTCGATTTATGGCCGGTTCTACAAAAGATAAGGGTGCACCTGGCCACGTCTTGGGGTTTGCTGCCCAGATGCGGCAGTCAACTAAAGAACAAAGGCTTGCAGGAATTTTCGGACACCACCCTTTAGCTGACCTGGAAAATGCCCAGGAGCTTGTTGCTGATGCAGTGGGTTCCCGGAGTCTTGTGCTTGGGATCCTGGCAAGGCACGCCTCTCCTGCTACGGGAACTATTGGCCATGAGGTGCAGCCGGCTGGCGTCAGTCTTCGAAAAGCTTTGGGCGATTTGAAAATCGACACGGACGTTTTCGATGATGCAACAGGACAGATAAAGCTTCAGCCTGGACCCAAGGGAACTTCCATTGAAAGGTCCACCAAGCACCTGGTTAATCTTAGAGATGAAATCTTTTCAAGAACGTTGCCGGGTCGGGTTCCCAAGGGCTCACCGATATCGACTGCAGATGATTTGAGAGGATTGCTGGATGGCTGGGTGGTACCTCATCACATAGCCGAAGATCTGGAACGCACTCTAAGCTTTACCATGAATCCTGGGTCATCAAAGATGACAGATTTGTGGGATGGCTATCTGACTTTAACGAAGACTCACTTAACTACTCCGCACCCAGCGTTTGCAGGGCGCAATTGGATATCAGGCCAAGTCAGAAACATGATGATTGGCCTGTACTCTAGGAAGTCTCGTAAATTTGCCAGGCAATTGATGTCTGGTGATACGGTAAAGGGTGCTGCGGAAATTCCCGGAATGGCCACGGAAATTTCCAAGCGAGGGCTTGGGAGTTTAAGTGACAAGAACGCTACTACAGTTTTGCAAGAGTGGGTAGCCACCCATAAGCTCATGCCAGAAGAAGCTTATGGATATGACGTTATTAATAACCGGATGTCACGAACAGCAAACACTATCTTAAAAGAAGGTGTCGAGCCTCTTCGCCAACCGACAGCGTTTGTGCCTCTTGAAAAGCCCCGCCTTGGAAAAATGTTCAAGATGTGGCTTGGCCTTGATGAAGTTGCTGCAGCTCGCCGCAAGGAATTGAATCGCTGGTATATCCCCGGTCGAGACTTCTTTGAGGTCGAGGGGGCCTACCAAAGAGGCGGGGGCCGGAAGCTTGAGACTCACTTCAATCCCGCACGTGCTGGCAAGCTGGTGAACCAGTGGGTTGAAGGAGACAACCGGGTATCTCCCTTCATCAAAGCTTTGATGGATGGATGGGATCCTTCGTCTGCTGCCAGGCGAGTGATGGATGCCCAGGTAGATTACGAGTCACGGAACTTCACTCGCTTTGAACGGTCGGTGATGCAGCGGATCTTCCCCTTCTACAAGTTCCGCTCAGGGCAGATGAAGTGGTTGCCGCAAGAGCTTTCTCAGCGACCAGGTGGCCCAATTCCTCAGACAATTAGAGCGATCAATCTTGCTCGCGGTGATCGTGAAAAGTTTATGCCCGAGCATATGCTGGCCGGTGCTGCCGTGCCGCTTTCGCCTGATATCCCCGGTCTTAAGCCGCCAGACCCGAGCACAGATATTTCTGCCCAGTTCACTGGGCTCATGTTTGCTGATCCCCTGGACATTACACCTGGAATTTCCAGTAGTGCTACGCAGGGTATCCTTTCTGCAACCCATCCCTTGATGAAGGGTATAGCTGAAGTCGGATTGGATACCTCTTTCTTCCAGAGTGGACGCCGGCTCGGTGATATTAAATCCCCGTTGTCCAAACTTTTGGAGAACATAAAGGGCACACCGTATAAAGACAGGTACCCTGGGCCTGAAGACATTGGAAAGGTCTGGGGTTCTGAGCCATCAAAAGCAATTGAGCATTTACTTGTTACCAATACGCCTATTGCTCGTTATGTAAACACGTTGAGCCAGCTGTTTGAGCCTCGTGTTCAGATCAAGGAAGGCGATTATGCAGGCCTCCTTGGCAAAACGTTACCCAAACTTGTTGGACTTCCGCATGTTGCCCGGGTATCAAAGCGTCAAAGAGATGCTTTGAAGAGGGTGCGTGCTGAGCAATTGCTTAAAGAACGAGGTAAAGCAAAAGCTTTTGAGCGTACTTATATTCCTCAGGAACAGTTGCTTGAAATTGCTAGGATTCATGGTCCCGAAAGGGCACAGCAATTACTTCGTTATCAGAATGTGTTGAACAGGTTGGCAAAAGAGCTTCGCGAAGCAAAGATTCGTAGCCTTGGTGGTTCGGAAACTGCTAGAATGCAACGGCGTGAGCTGCAAGAGCAGATTGATCGCCTCAAAGAATCAGTTGGTGTTTCTCAATAAGGAGCCGTAGCTATGGCCAAAGACAGCAAAAAGGGTGGCGGTATTCCTTCAAAGCCCGTCAAGAACGTTGGTCGACCCCAGGGGTTTGGCGACAAGGGCAAGGGTAGCAAATAGAAGTATTCGCTCTACGCGCTGCTTCGGAGACCGGGTCTTCCACGAGATCCGGTTTCTTTTTTCATTGACTTGCTGGACCGCCAGCGTTACACTTCGGTCATTATGTCAGAAAATGCAATTGAGAACCTGAAGACTGTCCGTGATGCGGCGGAGATCTACGAGGTAACAGACTCGTACATCAGGCGTTTATGCATCGAGCATGACATTGGTACCAAGCTTGGCCGGGACCGGCTCTTCACGGACGAAGACATCAAGGCTCTTCGCCAGGTTCTTCCAAACGCCTGAACTTTTCCGCTTGACACCCGGAACGCCAGCGTGTACCGTGCCCCTTGATTGTCACGTTAACGTGAAAGGGGTAGCGATGCTTGTGCTTGCACGCAAAGAGGGCGAGGCCATTCGGATTGGTAAGGATACCTGGGTCTACGTGGTTGATCTGTCTTCGACCACGGTGCGCCTGGGTGTTACCGCGCCATCCGATGTGGACGTTTTACGAGAGGAGCTAATCGATGGCGGAAAAACTGTACGAGATACCGGGCAGGTACGAGCACTTCTACCAAACGATGATG
>Ga0310342_100003185_pt1 | contig 10744 bp, 11 predicted proteins | sample S15DNA20500_MG_FD_206155 | JGI IMG/M metagenome (GOLD analysis project Ga0310342, IMG submission 206155) | Marine microbial communities from station ALOHA, North Pacific Subtropical Gyre - S1503-DNA-20-500_MG | ecosystem: Environmental > Aquatic > Marine > Oceanic | place: Pacific Ocean: North... | reverse complement strand
TAGAAGACATCGTAAAAAGGGCGAGGGATGAGAACATGAAAATACTTCTATCGCCATACCCAGGCACTGAAAGAAAAATTACACTCACCTCATGGACTTTTATCGAATCCTTTGATGGCTATGACAAGGACAAAATCATAGACTTCATTGATTCTCATCACAACTCACCTAATGCTCCCGAGCCATACGCGAACTAAGTAACCGCATGAAGTTTAAAGCAGAAATATTTATAAGTCTGAAACCTACTGTAAGTGACCCTCAAGGTATGACAATAGCAGGAGGTTTGGGACAACTGGGATTTGACTCTATTGAGGAAGTGCGGGCGGGCAAATTCATAGAGGTGTCATTCGACGCCGAAACTTTAGATTCTGGAAAAGATATGATCACCGATATGTGCGACAAATTATTGGCGAATCCAATCATTGAAAACTATCGATTTGAAGTTACACTCGCTGATCTATAGTGTAAAACTCATTAGCCTGTAATCGTACCCTTAGTACTCGCTACTTTTCCTGCTTGACGTGGGTCAGCAGACAGCGCATCTTTCATGGACCTCGCTAGACTTTTAAATGAAGCTTCAGCTATGTGATGATTATTCATGCCAGCAAGAACTTTCAAATGAAGGTTAAACCCGCCTTCTCTAGAAAAAGTTTCCATAAAATGCCGTATCAAGTCTGAGGGAAGATCGCCCAGATCACTTTCAGTAAGCGGGGAGTCTATAACTGAATATCCCCGACCACTATAATCGACTGCCGTTAGTACCAAAGCCTCATCAAGAGGTACGTAACAGTGGCCCATTCTAACTATCCCAACACCCTCTCCAACCGCTTCCCTAAAGGTCCTTCCCAACACAATAGCAGTATCCTCAACTATATGATGCCAACCAACATGAGAATCTCCAGAAGCAGTCAAGTCGATATCTATTAGGCCGTGCCTTGAAAGCTGGGCCAACATATGATCAAACATGCCATTACCCGTATTAATAGAATAAACTCCCGAGCCATCCAAATTGAGTGAAACGGAAATATTCGTTTCAGTCGTTTCCCTTGACTGGCTAGAAGTTCGGTGTTCAGAGATGCTCATCAGATACCTCACATAATTTGTTTTAGAGCATCAACAAGTAAATCAGTTTCATCTGGTTTACCCACTGCTATTCTGAAAAAGTTTTTGAGTCGGTCAGATTTAAAGTTCCTTACGAATATACCCTTAGATGCCAACTCCTTAAATACCCTTAGGGCCTCGTTTTCACCAAATTCGCAAAGCAGGTAATTCCCATCCGAAGGCCAAGGAGTTATCCCAGAAACCCCTGAGATAAGTTGCATCATTCTTTCCCTCTCATTAATTATCTTCTCGACGTTACCTAGTAGGTAATTTGCATCTTCAAGAGAGGCCAACAATGCCGCTTCGGCAGCAACATTTACATTATATGGAGGCTTGATACCCATCATGTAGCTAGCTATTTTAGGGCTCATGATCCCATACCCTACTCGCAAACCCGCAAGACCAGCCCACTTGCTCATTGTTCTTAGGACAATAAGATTTTCATGGGTTACTACAAGGTCTTGTACGGATGATTTTGCGAATTCAAAATACGCTTCATCAACAACTACAATAAGACCTGTTTCAAGAATCTCAAGGATATCTTCTTCACGCGCAACATTACCGGTAGGGTTGTTGGGGGAAGTTATAAACACCAGTTTAGTAGTGTCGGTGATTGCAGATTTTACGGTAAATGCATCTATGTGAAACTCACTGTCTCTTTGAACGTAGTGCACATCTGCACCAGCCAATCCAGCACAAAAACTGTACATGCCAAAAGTAGGTTCACAATCAAGGATAGTATCACCCGGGGATATGAACAACCGAAAAATAAGGTCTATCAATTCATCGGCGCCAGCACCAACAACTATGTTCTCATCTCCCATACCAGTGTACTCAGAAAGGGACTTTCTCATCTTAACCTGATGAGGGTCCGGGTAAATGTGAAGTGGGACTTCCGCTACGGCTTTTACAGCTAGCGGCGAGCCCCCATAAGGGTTTTCATTCCCATTTAATTTAATTATATTTTCTAGAGAAATGCCCGATTTCTCTACTAAGGTTTCAGGGGCATCCATAGCATCATACGTGTCCACTCTAACAAGATGCGGTCGGATCAAATTCTCAATGTTATCTTCTACCATTATTGAAGCCTTCCTCGGTTTATAGTAGCTCTTGTCTTATCTCTGCAGCCTCTGCATGCCCGGTCAAACCTTCCTCTCTGGCGATAACAGAAGCATGAGGGGTCATTTCCAATGCTGATTCGATACTTATGTTAACAACAGGGATATTCTTGATGAACGTGTGAACACTCAGACCTGAGTTAAATCTTGCTGTGCCAGCAGTAGGCATAACATGACTAGGTCCCGCACCATAATCTCCCAATACTTCGTGTGAATATTCTCCCAAAAACACCATCCCAACATTCCTTATGCCAGGAACAAGAGAGATAGCGTTCCGAGCACTAATGCTTAAGTGTTCTGGGGCAAAAGCATTTGATAGTCGAATAGCATCTTCAACGCAATCTACTATAGCTATCACACCCTGATTATTTAGTGAGGCCGTAGCAATATCAGATCTATCCAAATTTGCCACTCTGATCCCCAACTCGGTCTCAATTTCCTCTGCCAACGTCTGGGAAGTTGTAATAAGCACAGGTTTTGCGAGAGGATCATGCTCTGCTTGTGCCAACAAATCAGCAGCGCAGAGCACCGGATTAGCGGTTTCGTCGGCAAGGATTACTGTCTCAGTAGGACCGTACAGTCCATCAATGCCAACATCACCATAAACAAGCTTTTTAGCAACCGTTACAAACATGTTACCCGGACCACATATAACGTCTGACTTGACTACGGATTCGGTGCCATAAGCCAAAGCTGCTATCGCCTGTGCTCCACCGAGAGAATATACCCTGTCAACCTTGGAAATATAAGCCGCTGCGAGAACCGAATCGGGGGGCAATCCATCTTCTTTAGAACCTGGACATGCTATTGAGAAGCTATCCACACCAGCCACTTTGGCTGGTATAGCTGTCATTAAAACTGTAGATGGATATCTTGCGGTGCCTCCCGGTACATAAGCTGCTGCGGACTCTACTGGCACAAAATTAACCGAGTAGCCGGAAACCCTATCCTCCCAGCTCTGCGGTAAACATTTCTTTTGGAATTCCTCAACTCTGGACGCAGAGGCCTCCAAGGACACCCTCAAATCGTTAGGTATTCGTTCATAGGCCTTACGGACAGACTCTTTATCCACTTCTATTTGCTGAAGAGATATATCCTCTATCTGGTGAGTGACAGATCTGAGAAAGGTATCTCCCTCCGATTTGACCCCATCAATTATTCTCTGAACATAGGGGATTATTCCCATTTTCTCACCGAAAATAGATTCTGCGGAACTAGATACCCAATCAGGGGTCGAGTCCAGTCCAAGCCCCCTTCCACTAAGGAGTTCTTTACGGGAGTTTTCGAATCCAATAACGGTCTTCACGAGACAAACCCACTTACTAATTTTGCTATGTTATTTTGGGCTACGTAACTAAATTCCTCTATAGCATTTTTTGGCATTTCGCCGAGTATTTCTTCGAATCCTGCATCAGGATCAGATAGAAATTCCTCTGCCATCCCAATCACCGGATGCGATGAATCTCCTCTCGCAATCCGATTTGCCATAAAGCTAAGTCTATTCCAGTCAAATTCTGCGTCGAGAAGCCTCAATATCCAACTTCTCCATTCTTCCACAGGTTCTTCTTTGAGAAACGAAATGTTGTTAGGATAGTTATACTCTTTTAGCTCGTTTATGTAGGGATTCATACTCTCCCAAAACATCCGGTCGAGACCAAGTTGGAGAGCACGATCCCAAATAAGATTAGAGTCGCTCGAAAAACGTGAAAGTCTGCCTCCACGGCCAAAATTGGGCCTGAACACAGTCGTGATCCAAGTTTCATCAAGAATTAAGTGCGATGCGTACCCCGCCATAAAAGAGATTGTTTCTGGTTCCGATCCTGTTATTTTATTTGCATTTCCATGTTGGTTCACTAAATTCCTAAGCCCTTCTCCTACACCCTCAAAGTCTAAATCTACAAAATGGTACACAGACCTATTCTTTTTAGTTATAGCTCGAATATCAGGTGCGGTCGATCCCAGGATATATGCAGCCGTTTGATTCTCAACGTCAAAACCCTGTATCTGCGATAGCGACACCAGAGCGAAATGGATATGAGTTGGTAGGTTTGGCACTGCCTTAGCCTATAGTTTTTTCTTTGAAAACATCAGACACGAAAACACAGTTATGCCTAAGAATCGTCAAACGACCAATACGCGAGACTTCACTCTTAGGTGGTATTTTTGCCACAATATTTACCGTCTGTTGAGAACTAACGTTGTATATCACTTTTGATACTGACTGGAACCCATATATGCTTTAATAGTACTTACGAAATCCTCAATTATTGAATGTATGTCTGGTCGTAACAGAGACTCTGTATTGCCTATCAAACATGCCTCCGATTCAATAACCGTTCCTCCATGAATCAGCTTCAAATGGTTTTCTCGCATGGTTGTGCCTGTGGCAGTTATGTCCACTATGATGTCAGCAAATCCCATCTCTGGGGCCACCTCTAGAGTCCCACTAGATTCAACAAGTGAGAAATGACTTACACCATTTTTCAAAAGAAATCGTTCTACAAGCCGAGGGAATTTTGTTGCAATCCTTATCGTTTCTCCCTTCCCCCGGAACTCACCAGATACGTCGGCCAAATCCGCAACAGAGCTTACATCAATCCAAGAATCAGGCACGCCTATGGCCAATAAACATGATCCAAAACCTAAGTTTTCTATAAGAGACGTCGCTGGACCATCTTCACGCCGAATCTCCAAAAATCTGTCATATCCTAAAATTCCTAGGTCCGCGTTAGCGTCTTCAACTTTTCCAGTTATATCAGCTCCACGCTGGAATAGAACAGAAACGCCGTTCATAAATGGAATCTTAGCGGTATACCTTCTACTGTTTTTTCTACTAACTTTAAGGCCACAAGAATCCAGAAACTTCAAGGTCGATTCGTATAAAGCTCCATCACTGGGAATCGCTACAATCATTGGTGCAATTTCAGAGGTCATAATATCCAATAAACGTCATCATCTTTTTCCTATAGAGCTCGATTGGGTGACAGAGGATAAGAGGGAATCAACATTAATTGCAAATCCGACCGCGGGAACATCCTCGCTACCTCCCAACATTCTCACCAACCCATCATACCTCCCACCCCCACCTACGACGGTATCACCTGTAACATCTAAACTGATATCAAATATCAAACCACTGTAGTAGGTTAGACCTCTGCTCGTGGAGAAATCTAAGATATATCTAACCTCAAGCGACGCAAAATCTCCTACTCCTTCTCTTATCGAAATCAGTTCATTGATCTTTTCCTGAACATCCTTCCCAAAATCAGTCCCGAGATCCAACGATGAGCCAAGGCTTAGCTCGCCTTCCGCAATTTGCAAAAACAGAGTCAATTGGTCAATGGCTTTGGACAAAGACTTAGAATCCACTTTAGTATTTTCTTTGGCAACAAGCCTGTTGATTATGTCTGATCTAGATCTACGACCAGTATTGCCAGACAGGTTCTCAGACATGTGGGACTCAATATACTCTTTGTCGGATAATTGCTGATTCCGATTAGCTTGACCTTGCAAATCACTTACCAATCCAAGGTCGGTGGCTCTTTTCACTATTTCGCCGGAGCTCATAGCCCCTGCCCTAAGAGTCGCTAAATTAGAAAGAACAAAAAAACAGATTGTCTCATTTAATCCGTGTCCCGTAAGAAGGGATCTAATCAACCCCACATTTCCCATCCTGACGGTTACACTTGGAGTATCCGTTAGAGACACAGCCTGCAAAGCTAAACTCAGAATTTGCGCATCTGATTGCAACGAATCAGAACCAATCAATTCACAACCTATCTGAGTAAATTGCTTCAATTCATTGGTATATTTCCCATCTGAATATCTGAATACCGGCCCTGCATATTGGCGCCTGACTCCGGCATTCGGAGAGCCCTCTAGTAAAAAAGAACGGATCACAGAAGACGTGAATTCTGGTCTTAGGCTTACTCGGTTGCCGCCTGGATCAACAAAGGAATATAGCCTCCCACCAATATCACCCCCAGATTTCTTTACAAACAATTCTGTTGGTTCAACGATCGGGTAATCTGCCATTTCAAATCCATTCTCGGCAAGAAGTTTGCCTACGGAATCTATAACCCTATTTTTCGTCTCTAATTCAAGAGGGCTTGAATCCCTCATTCCTAAAATGGGTTGGAATGACAACAATGTTCCGGCTCGTAAAGTGTTCATCGTGCTCACAATTTTACAATAGGCTTCTCTTCCGCGTTACTATTTAATCAAACTGTAACCATAATTGGTTACGATTTGGATAATGTGAGTAATATGAAAAATAAAACACAGACGTGGGAACGGTATTTTAATAACGGGAATGCTTTCGCAAATGGGGGTGACAACGAAAAGGCGCTGGAACAACTACAGGAAGCAAGTAAAATATGTCCGAACCATGCACTTACCTGGAACAATATCGGTGTGGCAAAAATGTGTCTGGGATATTTTAAAGAGTCAATAGAATATTTCAACAAGGCAATCGAGCTAGATTACAAATATAAAGATGCATACCATAATAGGGGTTTAGCGCATTCGGACTTAGGAGACCTTACCTCCTCGCTAAAAGACCTTTCAAAAGCGATAGAACTCGACAACTGCTACTGGTCGGCGTATAGACACAGGAGCATCGTATACCACATGATCGGTAATGAACGAAAAAGTTCCGAGGACTATATCAAAGCCCAGACGCTATATGAACCAAAGGATTAAATGATCCGATAATATAACGCTCTCGAAGAGCGAAGCCGGAACAGGAGAGAAAGATGCATGAGGAAAAAATTGCGGAATCACCAATAGTAGGTGTCGTAGGGGGAAGTACTTCCGATTTCCCATTATTGGAGAAAGGAACAGCTATTTTGGAACAGTTAGGTATTCCTCATGAATTGAGGGTGGTTTCCGCCCACAGAACCCCAGATTGGCTCTTTGAATACGCAGAGTCCGCGTCGGAAAGGGGTATTAAGGTACTTATAGCTGGCGCGGGTGGCGCTGCTCACTTACCTGGAATGTTGGCAGCAAAAACGATTATCCCTGTCATTGGTGTCCCTGTACCACTCGAACATCTAAAAGGTATGGATTCTTTAATGTCCATCGTGCAGATGCCTCGTGGAGTACCAGTAGCCACCGTTGCGATTGGAGGAGCGGAAAACGCAGCAATACTCGCAGCCGAAATTCTAGCTATTTCTGATCAAACCGTCGGAGCGAAACTAATTGAGTGGAGAAAATCACTTACAAATAGGGTTTTAGGTGACCCCTCCGCAAAAGGTAATACAAAAGGTGAATAAAAATATTAAAACACCCCCTTCCAGTACCTTAGGAATGCTCGGCGGTGGTCAGCTAGGAGGTTTTTTCGCAGAAGCGGCACTCAGAATGGGTTACAAGGTTGCGGTATGGGATCCATCTGAAAGCGCCCCTGCAAAAAGATTCGCCACCCATAAATTTAATACCCCCTTCAGTGATGCAAATACTCTGAATGAATTCGTTTCTACTGTGGACGCCGTTTCTCTTGAATGGGAAAACATTCCCGTTGAACTAGTTGAAGCTATCCAATCCCATAAACCCACAAGGCCAAGCAGTAAAAGCTTAGGTCTGGCACAAAATAGAATCAAAGAGAAACAATTCCTTCGCGACAATGGGTTTCCTTTATCTGAGTATAAAGAGATTAATCGCCCTAGCGATCTGGTAAAAGTGGACCAAGAACTACCCTGGATTGTAAAAACGGCCACAATGGGCTACGACGGTCACGGACAATGGCGTATAAACACGGAGCATGAAAGAGATCAAATGAGTTCACAAATCTCTGGAGAAGGACCCTGGGTGGCCGAAAAGGTGGTCCCTTTTGAGATGGAACTGTCCGTCGTGGTGGTACAGGGGACAGATGGAACCTGTATTACATACCCTGCTACCGAAAATACACATGAAAATGGGATCCTCCGTATGAGTATGTGCCCAGCAAGAATTGATCCATCGACTGAATTGTCTGCTCAAAACCTGGCAAAAGAAGTCATAAAATCAATAGGAGACCCTGGAGTATTTTGTGTGGAACTATTCCTAGTGAACCCCGACAAAATCCTCGTAAATGAAATTGCACCAAGACCACATAACTCTGGTCACCACACTATTGATTCCTTCTCCATCTCCCAGTACGAGCATCAAGTCAGGGCTTTATGCGGCCTTTCAATATCACAACCTCTTCGCATTAGTAGTACAGTATTACTTAATGTGTTAGGTGACGAAGCTACGACACTGTCACGGGCGGAAACGACTGATCTAATTCTAAAAACAGGTAGGGCCAGAATTTACATGTATGGGAAGGAAAGCGTACGCCCGGGTAGAAAAATGGGACACATTATTTTCAGCGGCGATAATATAGACGTACTAGAAAAAGAAGCCTCAGAAGCACTCGCTGTTCTTTCTGACCGGTAGAACCACCACAAATCTTTCCCCGCATTACTCCTAAAAGCTAAAACCCGGGATAGAAAATATCAACTCACTCGGTTCCAATATTTAAGTATTTTTCGACCCCAGTCTTGCCAACAGAAATACTATTGGATACCAACGAGCAGTATTACCAGCACTCCCCCACTGTTCTATGAGTTATTAGATGAGTCCGCTAAGCTAGCCATGTTTTCATCTACCCATGTAGTGTGAATTCTCCCATTATAAAAATCTTCATGTAAAAGAACATTTCTCAGGAAAGATATGTTTGTTAGGACGCCTTCTATTCTGAATTCGGATAAGGCACGTAGGGATTTTTTTATAACCTGTGAGAATTGATCAGAGTCTGAATGAACAATTAGTTTTGCCAAGAGTGAATCAAAAGAGGTATTGGTTGTGTAAGTGGTGTATCCACATCCATCTATTCGCACCCCAGTACCTATGGGTGGATCATAAACCTCTAATTCTCCACTTGAAGGTCGAACATTACCGGCTGAAGTCAAAGTTTCCATATTGACGCGAGTTTGAATAGCAAACCCAACGGGTGGTTGCTTCGAGTTATTCCTTATATCTAAATCAGAAATCGTTGCCCCTTCAGCAATCTGAATCTGAGTTTGCACGATGTCTATACCTGTTACTTCTTCTGTGACAGTATGTTCGACCTGCAACCTTGCATTAGCCTCAATGAACACAAAGGGTTTTTCCTCATTAGATCTATCAGAAGGAACCAAAAATTCAAATGTTCCAATATTCGAATATCCAACGCTTTTGGCAAGGCGCATAGCGGAATTAATTATCTGTGTTCGTACTTCCTCTGAAAGGTTGGGAGCCGGGGCTATTTCCACCAACTTCTGAAATCTTCTCTGTACACTGCATTCCCTGTCCCATAAGTGGATAATCTCCCCATCACTGTCACCAACAATCTGGACCTCGATGTGTCGAGTCCGCGGCAAAAATTCTTCTACATAAATATCATCGTTACCGAAAGATCTTCTAGCCTCTGACTTACATCTTCGAAAAGACCTCTCTAATTCTTCTCTTTTCAATACTGCTCTCGAACCACGGCCGCCCCCGCCAGCAACGGCTTTGAGCATAATTCCTTTGTTTTCGGGGAGAGAGTCAAAGAACTCCACAACCTCTTCAAAAGTAGCCCCTCGATCTATACCCAGGATGACAGGGACACCAGCATCTATCGCTGCTTGCTTGGCTACATTTTTATTCCCAAATAATTCTAAATGTTCGATATTTGGACCAATAAAAGTTATCCCTCCGCCTTGACAAATTTCTGCAAACTTAGCGTTTTCAGCTAAAAATCCGTAACCAGGATGAATTGCGTCACAATTATTAGAATTTGCAATTTCCAAAATGTTCTCTGCATTGAGATAAGCCGGAACACCTATACCATCCAACATCTGAGCCTCATCGGCAATTTTAATGTGAAGAGAATTAATGTCATCTTGAGAATATATGGCAAGAGTTTTTATCCCTAGAGCATTGGCAGCATTAGCGATTCGAATAGCAATTTCCCCTCTATTCGCTATTAGTATTCTCCGAAACCTCATATTTGCATATGCCTCTAATTTTCATTGCTATTTTCTATGAAACATTGCCATATCGAATCGAAATGTACCGTCTCGGAAAGCCCACGTTGATGTGTCACATCTTTTTGGCGTTCAGGTTTTTAAAATTATAAAGTTGGCGCGCCTGGAGGGATTCGAACCCCCGACACCTGGTTCCGAAGACCAGTGCTCTATCCGCTGAGCTACAGGCGCCTAAGATTTATATTCCTGGGGAACTTTTATATATTTGTCGAGGAATCTATCGCAATATTCTGGATAAAGTCTACGTAGCGAGGTGTCTCCGAGTCTATAAGGGTCATTGATCCTTCATTAGAAATTTCTATATCACCAACGTCATCTAGTAGCTCTAAATGAGCAACTACTTCTGACAAGGCTGCCATGAGATTTCCTCCTAGCAACTTGCTGCGATCAAATAAGCTAATAGTCAAATCCGTGAGATTACTTTTACCTCTTCCTATATGGCCGTAAAGTCTCTCGAGCCTTCTCTGATGATGAAGGACTATATCAGATGCTCTCTCC
>Ga0310342_100003183_pt1 | contig 10748 bp, 10 predicted proteins | sample S15DNA20500_MG_FD_206155 | JGI IMG/M metagenome (GOLD analysis project Ga0310342, IMG submission 206155) | Marine microbial communities from station ALOHA, North Pacific Subtropical Gyre - S1503-DNA-20-500_MG | ecosystem: Environmental > Aquatic > Marine > Oceanic | place: Pacific Ocean: North... | reverse complement strand
CTCTCCAAGAACGGCATCAGCGACCTGAAGCCGCTGGCCGGCCTCAAGAACGTCCAGTCGCTGGACCTTTCGAACAACAAGATCGCCGACATCGCCGCGCTGAAGGACCTGGCCAAGTTGCAGTACCTGCAGTTGGAGCACAACCAGGTGGCCAAGCTCGACGGCCTGGGTGGACTCAAGAAGCTCTCGGCCCTGTACCTCAGCAACAACAAGGTCGCCTCGGTCGCCCCGTTGAAGGGTCTCGAGAAGCTCTCGAGCCTCTATCTCGACAACAACAAGGTCGCCGACCTGGCCCCGCTGAAGGGCCTCAAGTGGGTCGCCAACCTCGCGCTGCGAAACAACCAGGTCAAGGACGTCGCGGCCCTGGGAAGCATGACCGAGCTGCGGTACACGTTCCTGGAGGGCAACAAGGTGACCGACCTCGGTCCCCTGGTGACGATGGCCCAGAAGGACGCCAAGGGCGACCGCCGCTTCGCTCCCTACTGGAATCTCTACGTCTCGGGCAACCCGCTCTCGGACGCCGCCAAGGGCGGCCAGATTGCCGCCTTGAAGAAGGTCGGCGTGCGGGTCGACCCGAAACCGAAGGCGAAGAAGAAGGCGAAGAAGACGGCGAAGAAGAAGAAGTAGGGCCGGCCCGGGATGAGGAGAGTCGGGTCTCAGCCGTTTTCACCGACGCCGTCGCCGGCGGCTCGCAGCCTCCACGACGAATCGGCCGCGGCCTGTGCCGCGCAGACCGGAACCACCTCGGTCAGGCTGATGCCGCCGCTGAAACAGACGTCGACGTCCCCGCCGGGGTCGCGTGGGCGGTTGTAGTAGTCGATCCCGTAGAGCACCCCCTGCCCGGCAGGGTGGTAGGCAACCGGGAGAGGGTGAGGATCGAGCGAGCACTCGACCAGCGGCGGCTCTCCGGTCACCTCCCGCGGATCGGGAAAGTTGACATTGAAGTACCCCCCGGTGGCCGGGCGTCGCTCGAACAGTTTCTCGAGCGTCCTGCGAAGCATCGGCGCCACCGTCGACCAGTCGAAGGGGCCGTATTGGCGAATGAACAGCGACAGCGCAATCGCCGGCACCTGAAACAGCCCGGCCTCGCGGGTCGCTCCCACCGTGCCCGACATGTAGACGTCGACCCCGAGGTTGGCACCGGCGTTGACCCCCGAGAGTACCCAGTCGACCTCGAGCTTCTGCTCGATCAACCCGATGCGGACACAATCGGCGGGGGTCCCGTTGATCGAGAACCGGTCGCGGCCGTGTGTTTGGAGCGTCAACGGCTTCTCGATCGTCACGCGGTGACTGCAACCCGAAAGCGGCCCGTCGGGAGCCACGATCGCCACCTCGCCGAACTCGGCGGCCACCTCGGCCAACAACTCCAGCCCCGGTGCCCCGATTCCGTCATCATTGGTCAGCAGGAATCTCATCGGCATCGGCTCGAACTGGCGGTGACGAGGGACTGGCGTAAAATCGACGCGGCCGAGTGTAACAACTGCGATTGGTGTCGGGGAGCAGGTCGATGACGGTGCGGGTACTGGGTGACGGGGATGTCGAACGACTGATCACGATGTCCGAATCGGTCGAGGTGATGGCCGAGGCGTGTCGTCGGCACGCGGCCGGCACCCAGGTGGCACCGGCCCGCCTGGCGGCCCCGCTGGAGTGGGGCCAGTTGGTCTTCACCGCCGGTGCCTACTCGGACCCGGCCGGGGGTCGGATCGGCTTCCGCGTCTACGACATGGAACACTTCGGCAGCGCCGAGCGAGACGAACTGGTTGCCGTCTTCGACACGGCCAACGGGTCGCTGCTGGGACTGGTCGCCGGCAGCGCCCTGGGACCGCTGAGAACCGGAGCCATCGGTGGGGCCGCCGTCGACACCCTCGCCCGGGCCGACGCCTCGACGCTCGCCCTGATCGGCACCGGCAAACAGGCTCGCACCCAGTTGGCGGCCGCGTGTGCGGTGCGGGAGTTCACCCGGATCCGTGCCTTCAGCCGAACCGCGGCACGTTGCCGGGAATTCTGCCGCGAGATGTCCGGGTCGGTCGGCATGGACATCGAACCGGCCGATTCGGCTCAGCAGGCGGTGGCCGACGCCGACGTGGTGATCTGTTCGACGGTCAGCGACAATCCGGTGCTCGAGGCCGACTGGATCGCAGCGGGAACCCACGTGCAGAACGTCGGTCCGAAGTTCCGCGACAGCAGCGAACTGCCGGTCGCCCTGTACCAGGCCGCCGACGTGCTGGTCACCGACGCGCCGGCCCAGTTGGCCGATTACGGCGACCGGTTCCTGGTGGCGGGCACACCCGATGCCGAACGGGTCGTGTCGTTGGGCGAGGTGATCTCGGGTGCCGCGACGGGCCGCACCTCCGACGACCAGGTCACGCTCTTCTGCTCGTTGGGGTTGGCCGGGACCGAGGTGGCATTGGCCGACCGGTTGCTGGAGTTGGCCGCGGGTTGACCCGGCCGCCACGCGGCCCGGGATCATCCCGCCGCGGCCACGTTCTCGGCCAGGTGCCCGGCATCCAGGCTTCCGATGATCAACGAACTGACACCCGGCTGACCGAGTACGAACCGGATCGACTCGGCCGGTGGCAGACGCCCGGAGGCGAGTCCCTTCTTGACGACCACACCGATCCCCCGCTCGTGAGCCTCACGAATCACCGGCTCGTGCGACCGATCCCCCCGGTGATACTCGACCATCAGCACGTCGGCCCACTCGATCGCTCGCCGCGCCCCGTCGACGGTCTTGCCCGAGAAGCCCACCGCTCTGACCAGGCCCTCGGCCTTCAGTTCCAACAGCGTCCCCACCACGCCGGTGGCATCCTGGATCGACAGGTCGTTGCCGTCGGAGTGGACCAGGACCACGTCGAGCATCTCGCGACCCAATCGCCTGGCACTCCGCTCGACACTCGCCCGAGTCGCCTCGGCCGAGAAATCGTACGTCGACACGCCGTCCTGAAACGTCTCACCCACCTTGGTCGAGATCACCGGCCGGGACGGGTGATCGACCAGGGCCCGTCCGAGACGTTCTTCGCTGAGCCCGTAGGCGGGGGCGGTGTCGATGTAGGTGATGCCCAACCCCAGGACACGACCCAGCAACTTTGCGACACCCGATTCGTCGGGCAACTCGTAGGCCCGCTCGTACTTGGCCCCCTGGTTGCGACCGATCTTGAAGGCTCCGAACCCCAGCGGGGAAACTTCCAGGCCGGTGCGTCCCAGCGGGCGAGTGTTCATGTTCGGGTCTCGGACCTCACGCAACCGGCATCCGGTCTCAAGCGGCCTGGCGCGAAGCTCCAGCGGTCGCCAGCGGCACCCAGTCGGTCGCCGTCTCCCACGGCGGTCGAGCCACCTCCGGACGTGGCCAGTCGATTGTCTCGAGATCCACCGAAACACCGGCAACGGCCGGCGACGGGAGATGATCCAGGGCCCCGGCAACCTGTTCGGCGAGTGCCGGGGCCAGGGCCAGCTTGGTGGGCCAGGCCGTGATCGTGTTGCCGTCAACCAGCAGGCTCTGGGTCTCGGGACGTCGTCCGCCTTCGGTCGCCGCCTCCGCACGGTCCACCCGGTAAGATGTCGCCTGCAGCGGCACCAGATCCAGCCCCGGCAGGACCTCGGCCAGTTCCCTCGAGGCGTGGGCAATCAGTTCCCGCCGTCCCATCGACACGCCGTCCTCGGCCACCTGACCGCCCAGTTGCCAGACGGTGCGGCCATCCGGGTCGACCGACGACGTGATCGTCATTCGCGTGTGCGCACCATCGACCTGGTGCCCGCAGAGTTCCGGCAGTTTCCCGGCCTCCCCCCGCACCATCACCATATGCAGCGGTCGCCTCTGCATTGCCCCGGTGGTCAATCCCGCCCGCTCGCGGAGCTCCGCATTGCCGGCTCCGGCGGCCAACACGACAGACCGTGGAGCGATTTGCAGCGTGGCTCCCGGAAGACTGTCCCACGGGTGCCGGATTCTCAGCTCGGTGACCTGTCCGGGTCCGGCCAGTCGCCAGTCGGTATGAACCGGATCGTAGAGGAACAGCCGGCGGAGATGTCGAGTGGCCAGGCACGCGAGCAGGCTGGCCGGATCGATCACCTGTTCGTCGATCACCGCCACAGAGCCGGAGTGGCCGACGAGCACATCGGGACGTTCACCTGGTGGGATCATCCGCGGAGTGACCTCGAGTCCCAAGCGAGCACCGAGAAAACCGAGTCGAGATCCCAGCGATTTCCCGCGCCAGAGCAGGCACGTCTGGCTGCGGACCGTGACACCACTGAGATCGGGGTCGCGGCGTCCGGCCAGGCAGTCGGCCCAGACACCGGGCATCTGTTTGACACCCAGCGCCGAACCGGTCGTGCTTCCGGCCAACGAGTACTTCAGCCCCCCGTGAATGATCCCCTGGGCCGCGATGCTCTGGCCGCTTCCCAATCGCGAGGCCTCCAGCAGCACCGCGTCGTGACCCCGCCGGACGAGTTCATCGAGCAGCCAGAGACCGGCGACGCCGCCTCCGAAGATCACCACATCCGGTCGTGCCATGGCCTGGGGTCCTGGTGGGCCGACGACGCGTCCGCCTCCAGCAACCTTGTACCCGGTGTGGGCGGTCGGGGGAAAGATCAGTCGGCAACCTGGACGATCGCTTCGACCTCGACCGGGATGTTCCCCGGCAACGCCCCCATGCCGACGGCACTGCGGGCCGCCCGACCGTTCTCGCCGAACACCTCGACCATCAGATCGCTGAAACCGTTGATGACCTGTGGCTGCGTGCCGAACTCCGGCGTGCAATTGACCATCCCCAGCACCTTGACGAAACGCGCGACGCGGTCCAGGCTTCCGAGGTGAGCACGGAGCGTGGCGAGGACGGCCAGCCCGACGACACGTGCCGCGGCATTCGCCTCCTCTTCACCCATCTCCTCGCCCACCTTGCCGGCGATCATCGTGCCGTCGGTTTGCACCGGCCCGTGACCCGAGACGTAGCAGATATCGCCGACCTGCACGACCGGCATGTAGGTGCCACCGGGGGTCGGGGGAGTCGGCAGTTCGAGACCCAGTTCGGCAATCCTGGCTTCGGCACTCATCGGTTTCTCCTGGTCGGTCTCTACGAGACTGGCCTGTCGGCCAACCTGAATCGGCCCCGAGCATACGGATTGGCGTCGGCCGTGCCAAACGAGAATCGGCCACGGAGCGTTAGCCGCTTGCACGCTGAACCCTGAGACCTAGAATGGGGCGACCAGTGTTTCCACGTCGATCGTGTGGGAGCGCAAATCGTGGATTCGAAGGAATTGACACCATGTCTCCGTATCTCTGGCCCGTGATCTTCATCGGCGGGATGTTGTTTCTCGTCTTCCTCTGGCTGCTGGTGCCGTTGTTCCCGACGTGGATCCGGTCGTTGACCAGTGGCGCAAAGATCGGGCCATTGAACCTGGTGCTGATGCGGCTGATGAGAATCAATCCACACGTCGTGGTCCAGGCTCGGATCATGGCGGTCCAGGCGGGTCTCTCCGACGTCGAGACCAGGGCCCTGGAGGCGCACTACCTGGCCGGCGGCAACATCCTGCGAGTTGTCCAGTCGCTGATCGCCGCCACGCGGGCACGGCTGGGATTGAACTGGGACACTGCCGCGGCGATCGACCTGGCCGGCCGTGACGTTCTCGATGCCGTCCGGACCAGCGTCGACCCCAAGGTGATTGACTGTCCCGATCCTTCGCGACACGGCCGCCACACGCTCGACGGCGTCGCCAAGAATGGGATCCAGTTGAAAGCCCGTGCCCGGGTGACCGTCCGCACCAACCTCTCTCAGCTGGTCGGCGGTGCGACCGAAGAAACCGTGATCGCACGGGTGGGTGAGGGCATCGTCAGCGCGATCGGATCCTCCGACACCCACGAACGCGTCCTCGAACAGCCGATGCTGATCGCCCGGGCCGTACTCGACAAGGGCCTCGATTCCCAGACGGCCTTCGAAATCGTTTCAATCGACATCGCCGACATCGACGTGGGTGAAAACGTCGGGGCGAGGCTGCAGGCCGACCAGGCCGAGGCCGACATGCGGGTCGCTCGGGCCAAGGCCGAGGAACGCCGTGCCCAAGCTGTGGCCCAGGAACAGGAGATGAAGGCCGAAACGGTCGAGAACCGCGCCGAGGTGGTGCTGGCCGAAGCCGAGGTGCCCCAGGCAATGGCCAACGCCTTCCAACAGGGCAACTTGAGGGCCGAAGATTCGATTTAACCGCTATCAACCCACCGAAACGGTCAGGTCCCAAGCCAGCCACCGGCTGGAGTCGAAAACAGACACGAGCGGGTGTCGAACACGAGGCTGGCGGATTCAACAACCGGGGCGGACGGGTGGAGTGGTCATGAACGAAATGACACAAGTGAAATTGACGACGGCACAGCGTGACCTGTTGCTTCGCGGCCTGCAGTTCGTCCGCAGTTCGGTGAAGCTCGCACTCGGCGAGAGTCGCTTGCCGGACGAGCGGCGCTCCGAACAACTCGAGGCAATCGAAACGCTGGAAGAGCGGCTCCGCGAGAACCTCGCCAACCAGCCTTCGGCAAACCTGTCCTGAGCCCCGCCCCCCGCATCCACAAACGCCCATGCGGTTCCAGCACGTCTGCGTCGAGGCCCTGTGCTATCGGCTGCCCGACGAAGTGGTGACATCGGCGGACATCGAGAACCGCCTGGCCGAGGTCTACCAGCGGCTCGATCTGCCCGCCGGTCGGCTCGAACTGATGACCGGCATCCGCGAGCGGCGGTTCTTTCCGCCGGGAACACTGCCCGGGGAAATCAGCGCCCTGACGGCTCGTGACGCCGTGGCCACCAGCGGGATCGATCCATCCCGTTTCGGTGTCCTGGTGCACGGATCGGTCTGCCGAGACCAGTTGGAACCGGCCACCGCCAGCGGCGTGCACGCGGCCATCGGATTGCCCCCCGAAACCATGATCCTGGACGTCAGCAATGCCTGCCTCGGACTGCTCAACGGCTGCCTGCTGCTGGCGAACATGATCGAACTCGGGCAGGTCACCGCGGGAGTCGTGGTGGGAACCGAGATCGGTCGAGGGCTGGTCGAGGGCACCATTGACTCCCTGCTGAACGACCCGCAACTGACCCGGCAGACGATCAAGCCCGCCTTCGCCTCGTTGACAATCGGCTCGGGATCGGCCGCCATCGTGCTCTGCGACCGCCGGATCTCGCAAACCGGTCACCGCCTGCTCGGCGGCATCGTCCGTTCAGACACCGCCGCCCACCAACTTTGTGCCGGCGGGGTCTCGAACCAGGACCACGGCGACGACCGGCCCCGGATGGAGACCGATTCGGAGGCGTTGTTGCACGCGGGGGTCGAATTGGCGGCTGCGACATGGGACGAAACACGGTCGGTGCTGGGCTGGACCAACGACAGCGTCGACAAGTCCTTCACTCACCAGGTCGGACGGGCCCATCGCAACCTGCTCTACGAGCGGCTGGGACTCGACCCGGAGATCGACTACCCCACCGTCGAATTCCTGGGCAACACCGGGGCCACGGCGTTGCCGATCGCCGCGGCGATGGGTGCCGAATCCGGCCACGTGACCGCCGGCGAGCGTGTCGCCTGGCTGGGTATCGGCAGTGGGTTGTCGAGTGTCATGCTGGGGTTTGAGTGGTAGGCGGGTCCACACCCAGCCCCCGCCCGGTCTCGCACAGCGACTCCCACGTTCCGGCATCCAGCGGCACACCCTCGGCCAACCGTTCGGTCATCGTCGCCGCACTGCGGTCACCGGCCAGGCGAATCGACTCGATCCCCGGCTTCCGGTTCACTCCCCGCACGAATTCGATCAACTTGTCCGCCTCGCCCAGGAAATGACCGGACCCGGCAAATCGCTCGGGATCCCAGACCACCAGCAACACGTTGTTGGTCCCCGGGGCCCCTTCGGCCGCCGGCGGACAACTGCCTCCCGAGAGGCCACCGACGAGGATGTCCAGCAGCAACGAGAGCCCGAAGCCCTTGTAGCCCCCCATCGGCAGAATCGTGCCCCTCGGGTCGCTGAAGCGAACCGCCGGATCGGTGGTCGGGTTGCCGTCGGCATCGATCAGCCACCCCTCCGGGCACGGCTGACCGGCGATGTGCTGCACCAGCACCTTGCCGTTGGCGACGACGCTGGTCGAGATGTCCACGACCAGTGGCTGGCCGCTGGTCGGCACGCCGATCGCAACCGGGTTGGTACTGACCGTCGGCTCGGTCCCCCCCGGCGGCGCCACGCACTTGAGCACTCCGTTGTCATTGACGGTCACCAGCGCCGCCCTGCCCCGCGTCGCCACCGCCTCGGCCCATTCCCCCACCCGCCCGACATGACCACAACGAACCAGTGTCCCGCAGGCCACTCCCAGCCCGTCGACCTTGGCCTCCAGCCGTTCGATCAGACGAGTCATCTGCACCATGCCGAAGCCGAAGGCGGCATCGGCACAGATCATCGCGGGCGTCTCCGAACACACCACCAGGTCGGCACCGGCCACCAGTTCGCCGGTCTCCAGCAACGGCAGGTAACCAGGAATGCGGACGACACCATGAGAGTCGTGGCCGCGGAGGTTCGAACCGACCAGGCTGGTGGAGACCAGGTCGGCCTCGTCGAGGGGAACCCCGGCGGCCTGGAACAACCCCGACGCGAACCGTACCAGGGAATCAGCGGCCACCCGAATGCCCGAGCCCATCTATTCTCCCGTCTCGTCCTTCGATCCGCTCTTGCCATCCTGCGAACCGGCCAATTGCCATGCCGAATCGAACAACCCCGCCCACTTGATCGACTCGTCGTAGCCGCCTGCCTTGTTCCTGGAGAACGCCTGGACGGCGATGTCTCCCAGTCGGGGGAACAGCCACGAGTTGGAGTTCTTGAAATCGGGCTCGTGGAAGGTGTGGCCCGAGTTGATGACGACGTAGCGGTTGGGGTTCAACGGGTTGGGGTAGATCATCGAGAGACCGTGCGTGGACGGGTCATAACTCTTTCCCGCCACCCGGATCGCCTCCCGGGTCCATTCAACCGGCAGTCTCTGGATCACCCTGGCCATCACGGCATTCGAACCGGGATCGCCGAAGAGCACCAGGTTGTTGGCGGCGATCAGGTCATCGTCGACCGCGGTGTCGGCGACCACCCGGATCCGCCCGCGGAGCCACTTGTCGAACTCGCGACCGAAGCGATCCAGCGTCCAGCGTGCCCAGTCGGCCTGGGACTTCGTCCAGGGAGTCCCGGTGCCACGGACACACACGAACGGCTGCATGAAAGCATCGTCGATCGGCCCCTGGAGATTCCGTCGCTTGTTGAGATCGACGTTCTTCTGGAAGTTCCTCGAGTTGTCGTAGTTCAGGACGTTCCAGTCCTTGCCGTTCTTCCGGTAGTAGACGCCCGGCAGCAGGCCGTCCGCGGCGGTCGCCAGCCGGTGCCTGACCCCGTCGATCTCGATACGGTCGGCCACATCACGAGAAACCTGCAAAGCGGCGACATTCCGTGTCCGCAGTCTCAGCGTCCCATCGGTCGCCCGGGTCGCCTGCACAATCGCCGGCCGGTACAACTGCTCCATTTCCTCGACCGTCAACCACTCACAGACGTTGTACTTGACCGTCCAGGTGACGAACCGGATATCGGTTCGACCGGGGTAGGGACGACGCCCCTTGCGGGCGTGTCCGTCGTGAAACGCCATGAACTCCTTGAACGAGTCGGGGTGGAACCGGTGGCCGGTCCCGGGGCCAACCAGCAGCTTGATCGGCACGCCCAGCCGCTTGGCCCGCTCGACCATCGTCGTGCTGGCCAGCAACTGCTTGTCGATCTCTCCACCGTAGGTGCAGACCGGGACGTTGTGGGCATTCAACGCGTAGGGGACGACGTCGTAGATCGAAAGCGTCCTGTGCTGGTGGTCGGGTCGCTGCCGGGTCTGCTCCTGGTACTTGTAGAAATCAACGAACCCGGCACCGGGACCCACGGAGGACCAGCGGCTGGGGTGATGCAGCCCCAGGTGCCAGGCACCGGCGCCCCCCATCGAGAATCCCCACAACGTGATTCGGCGGTTGTCGATGCGAAACCGCCGTTCAACGTCAGCCAGTGCTTCGAACACGTCGGTCTCGCCGGCGTAACGATAGGCATTGTTGGTACGGCCGAAGACATCCAGTTGCAGAAACACCTGTCCCTTGGGCAACGCCCTGCCCTCGTGCTGGGCGATGAAACGGAGTTCGTTGAGCGTGGCCCCGCGGCCATGGAGTTTCAGGTGCAATCGATGGCGGGTGCCGGAACGGGGGTTGATGCCGGTGGGCAACGAAATGGCGTACGGCTGGACCGACCCGTCGACCTTCGAATAGTAGCCTCGGATCGTGCTGCCCGGCCGAAGCACCCAGGACGGTTTGCCGGCGGCCAGTTCTTCGGCCCGCCGGGTGCCGGTCTGCAGCGCCTTCTCGGCATATCCGACCCACGCCGAAACGCCCTTGCCCGATCTCGGTGCATGGAACTCCCGGTGACGCACCGCCCATTCGATCGCCTTGGCGAATACCTCGACATCGGCCACCAGTCGGCGGTCGATCGAGTCGTCCTGCTTCAGCTTGTCGACTCGCGCGGCCAGGGCCTTGCGGCCGGTCTCAAGCCGATCGGCGACGTCAGCCGGCGGTGCCTGCGCCGAGGCGACCGGTGTGAGGCCGGCGGGGGCCATCATCGCCAGCCAGATCATCGGCAGCCGCCGGTCCAACCTTCGAGTGCACCTTCGGTTGCCTCGCGTCATCACAACTGCCTCGAACCGGTTGGAAAAAAGAGACCCGCCGACCGGATGGTCAGG
>Ga0310342_100003182_pt1 | contig 10750 bp, 8 predicted proteins | sample S15DNA20500_MG_FD_206155 | JGI IMG/M metagenome (GOLD analysis project Ga0310342, IMG submission 206155) | Marine microbial communities from station ALOHA, North Pacific Subtropical Gyre - S1503-DNA-20-500_MG | ecosystem: Environmental > Aquatic > Marine > Oceanic | place: Pacific Ocean: North... | reverse complement strand
CACGATACAGCAGGCGTCGAACCAACTCACGGCGACCGTCCACGGCCGGGGTGGGTCAAGTCCCCGGCCTCCGTCGCCGATATCCGCCCCATGTACTTCCAGAACCCCCCGCGGAGGCGAAGACCATGAGCCAGGTTGCGATTTCTCACAGCGTACCTCCCATCGAACTTAGCGACGATCAGGAGGCCATCGCCCTCGCAGCGATCGGCGAGGTCAGCCATATTGCCACGCTGCCGGAAGTGACGCTGAAGGTGATTCAACTGGTCGAAGATCCCGATTCCTCCGCACAGGATCTGAACGATGTGATCACCCACGACCCGGCACTGGGCTCGCGCATCCTCAAGGTCGTCAACTCGTCTTTTTACGGGCTGCCCGGCCAGATCGGCTCGATCAACCGTGCCATCGTGCTGCTCGGCCTCAATGCGTTGAAAAACGTGGCGATTGCGGCCAGTCTTGCCAAGCTCTTCCGTGGCGGACGCATCTGTGAGCAGTTCAATGCTCGCGACCTGTGGACACACAGCATCGGCGTGGCGGCCGGAACCCGCATCCTGGCGAGCAAGTCAGGCCTGGGGCTCCCGGACGAAGCCTTTCTGGCCGGCCTGATCCATGACTTGGGCATCATGGTCGCAATGCAGTCCCGTCGACCGAAACTGATCGAAGCAATCGAGCGGATGAGCAACGACCCCACGCTGACGTTCCGACAGGCCGAGGAGAATGTGCTGGGGGCAACCCACGAGCACCTGGGGCTGGTTCTGTGCCGGATATGGAAGTTTCCCCCCTGCCTCTCAAGTGTCAGCGGCTTCCATCATCGTCCGCTGGAAGCGCCGGATGAACATCGCATCCTCACCACGCTGGTTCACGTCGCCGATATCCTGGCGGCTCGCCTGAAGATCGGTTACACGCAAACCGTCGAGGTCTACCAGGTCTCGGAGGCAATGCTGGAGACGATCCAGATCACGCGAACGCAACTGGAAGAAACCGTGGAGGAACTGCCAAACGCCGTGGAAGAGGCGGCCTCCACGCTGCGGGGTTGACCCTCGAAACGGTCTTTAAACGCTGGCGTTGAGCCACCGGCTACCGTGCTGCTTGCCCACTTCCAATCCACCACCAGGGCCATCCATCCCCTATTTATCCGGTTTTCTCCTTTTCCTCCGGGCGACGATTCGCAAGAATCGTCGCCTTTTTAACACGGTATCGGCCCCGAGAAACTCCGTCCCGCTCCGCCACACCAGCCTGTGACCTGCTCTTAAGCGGCCGTGGACCCCAAGTTCGTCGACCCCCTCGACACGGCCTCCGAACAGGGCATCGGAGGTTCTTAGAACAACGGAACACCGGCACTTGCTGCGATCGCGTGGATGATCTGTCGGCATGGTCTCCTCGGACACAGCGTGTGCCACGCTGCCGGAGGGAATCAGGGAAGATGGTGACCTGCCCAGCATCGTGAAGGGGTTTAGACAGACCGGTCGGCGATGGGCACCGGCAGGGCTTGGAACTGCATCGTGATCGTCGTCGACAGGCCGGAAGACACCTTGCTCGTAGTACGTCAAACGGATCACGCTGCGGCAAGCAGCGTGATCGCTCGGCGATGGCGCTGCCCGGCGGCGATGCCGAACGGGATCTGGCAGCGATTTCTCGAGGCAGTCCATCGGCATGACGACGGGTGGGAGGTCGAGGAAAATCGTTCTCGCCTTGACCGACACGGCCGACCGCTCGATTTCAAATCCATCCAGACCCCGGACCACGTTGCGGTCTGGCAACGCACGCTCGATCGTCTTGAGTCCGAAGATCGCTTCATGGCCGTCATCGTGGCCCAACACGCGCGATGGCTCTATACGCATGCCGGCCAGGCGAACATCGAAGATCAGCGGGCCGCCATCGAATTCGTCGAGACCCTGTCGGAACGCATCAACCGCTGCCTCGCAACGCTGTCAGTGGGCGATTGTGAGGACCGTGCGGCGGCCGAACCACATCTGCTTTTCAAGCTCAGGGCGCTTCTAAGCCTCTTCGACCGCCTCTCTCTGTCCCTCGTCGGCGGGCTCCCCTGGGTCCCTGCCTCCGAAAAAGTGACCTTCGGATCGGGCCAGGGGCCGATCCGGCTGAGAGCGGATGCGAAAGGGGTCATGCTCTCCCCATGGCCGTTCGAGGGCTCCGCGTGGCACCTGGAGACGATCGCTCGCTATCTGCCCCACCGAACGTTTGCAGATCCAAGACAACTGGACCAGACGCTTCTGGCTACGCCAAGCATTCGGTTGCTGCATCGGATCTCGCCCAGCACAGAAATGGCGGCCTTCTGAACCCACCTCCCAGCCCTCACGACAGCTCAAACCGTTACCAACGACATAGAGCGGCGTAGAAGTTGCCCTTGCCGAAGCCTAACCGGACCGCATAGGCCCCTAGGTGATTCAATTAGGTGGACTCGCCCATCCACAGCTTACCCCAGCAGTTATGACACCGAATCCCACGCCAGGCGTCAGCGCAGAAATCGGCCGGAGTGAGATTTTCTCTCCGACAAGCCACTGACCTCGGGCCACCGCGAAGTAGAGCAGGGAGGAGGCCAGCGGTAAGAACAGGTGTTTTAACTAGTCGACAACTAGAACTTATACCTATTGCTATTACAAACTTAGGCAACCTAAACCTCATTATGGAGGAAAGAAGGTCTCCGCTGATGGAGCCCACAGCAAAATTACGGGGACGCAGTGGCTCTGAAATCAGGGCCATGGTTTTGGCACGCGCCAATCACCGGGCCGGGGGGGGCCGCCGCGCGTTGGGCGTGACCGCCCTCGCCGCCATCTGCGCAATCGCACATCCGATTTTCGGCCAGACCGTCTCGCTGCTCAGCAGCGACGGTGTTGTGAGCAACGCTGATCAGGTTCTAGCCGTCGATGCGCTGTCCACGCCAACCGTCCGTGGCAAGAAAATCTCGCTGGGTCTCGTGGCCGATGGAAATACATCGATCGCCACTTCCTTCAATCACGGTTTCGAGGTCCTCTCCGCAGTCGGTGGCCAAGCTCCCGGGGCGGCCGGTGGCGTGCTCTTTGAGAGCCTGGGAAATCCACTTGTCTCCAGTCTCGGCCACGTCGCGTTTCTGGGTTTTCTAAATGCTGCACCCGACCAGAACAGCGGCATCTGGACCGGGATGGACGTAATCCAGAACGTCATCGCCCGGGAAGGGCACCAAGCGCCAGACACCGAGGCCGCAGCGATGTTCAGCACGCTGAAGACCCCGGTGCTCAACAATGCCGGGGAGGTCGCGTTCGTCGGATTTCTGCGCCCCGGCACCGGGAACGTGACCCAGAACAATGATGGCGGCCTCTGGGCTGGCCCGGCCGGATCTCTGCTACTTGTCGCACGCGAGGGCGATCACGCGCCTGGCACGCCGAACGGGGTAGCGTTCAGCAGCGTCTGGGGCTCACCGGCAATGAACAACCCGGGCCAGGTCACGTTTCGAAATGCGCTGATTCCCAGCGTAGGCGGGACCACACTTCTCGACGACGAAGGTCTCTGGATCGGCACGGCTGGTGCATTGACTCTCCTGGGACGCGAGGGATCCCAGGCACCGGGCCTGGTGGCGGGTATCAGCTTCAGTCGCAGCGGTCCCACAACCCTATTCTCAAACCCCGACCTCAATGACGTCGGCCAAGTGACCTTTACCGGCTGGTTCGAAGGCCCCGGCGTCGATGACACGAACAGTCACGCCATCTGGGCGGGCCTTCCCGGTGCTCTGCAGGTCGCCGTCCGGGCTGGCGATGCCGCCGCAGGCACCTCGTCCACCTTCAGTCGGCTGTTCACGCCGAGCATTAACGCCACAGGGCAGATCGTATTCCGCGGCGTCCTTACCACCGGCGGGAACGTCACCGGCAACAACGACCGCGGTATATGGAGCGGCCTCCCCGGTGCGTTCGACCTGGTCACCCGCGAGGGCGACCAGGCGCCTGCGGCCGCGACCGGGGCCGTCTTCGGCAGCCTCAGCACGCCGAGTACCAACGCCCTAGGGCACGTCGCGTTCGAGGGCATCCTGGCGACGGGGGCCGGCGGCGTCACCGGCGTCAACGACAGCGGTCTCTGGATCGCCGACCAAACGGGATCGGAGGTCCTGCAGATCGTGCGTGAAGGGCAACCGCTGAACGGCAGCACAATCGCAGAAATCGATTTCGCCGGCGGCTCAGGTGGTCAAGACGGACGACGCAGTGGCCTCAACGACGAGGGACAGGTGGCCTATACCGCGCACCTGGCCAACGGTGTCGATCTGCTTCAGTTGTTTACCCCGACTTTGCACTGGCGGTCGCTTTCCGACGGCAGTTGGGACAACCGCTTCAACTGGACATTGGGCACCCGGCCCTCGGCCGTTCACGATGTGCTCATCGACCCCATCGTCCCCGCGACGGTGCAGGGTCCAATCGCCCTAACCACTTTTATCAACTCGCTGGTGGTTGGCGGCGGCGGTGGCGCCGCGAGGCTGAACGTTGACGGAGGCGACATCGCCGTGGGGACGACGCTGGTCATTGGCGGGGACGGTTCGGTCGATCTGAACACGGGATCGCTACAGGTCGAAGGGCCCGCGACCAACCAAGGCGAATTGCTGATTGCCTCCGGCACCTCGCTCAAGGTAGATGAGGGACTTTCCAATCTTGGGCTGATCGACCTCAACGGCGGCCAGATGACGGGCGACCAGGTGGTGAACTGGGGGCTGATTGAAGGCGCCGGCGGAATCGCCACCGCCGTCGACAACCGGGGGACGGTGCGGGCCCTTGGAGGTGTGCTGGAAATGACCGGCAACGCGGTGGCGAATGCTCCCGGTGCCGAACTGATCGCCATGCAAGGCGCAACGCTCCGCGTGCACAACAGCTTTTCCAATGACGGCATGGTCACGCTGAATGGCGGGACATTCGACCACCTGTCCAATACGACGCAGAACCTTTTCAACTTCGAAGGTCACGGCCAGTTCATCAGCAACGAATGGATCAACGATGGCCTCATGCATTTTTCGGGCGGCATGACCACGATCCAGGGAGAGGTCATCAACACGGTGAACGGCCAACTCAAGGTGACATCGGCAACCACCACCTTCTCCGAACATGTCACGAGCCAAGGCACCATCGAAAACGACGGGGGAGCACTGTATTTCCTCGGGGGGTTGACCCTTGACAACCTTCTGATGACGGACCCGGCACAGACGTTCTTCAGCGACTTGATCGTCAACGCATCGGGCTATATCCAGGCCGACGCAAGCGACCAATTCTGGATCAGTGGCGACTTCATCAATGCCAGCTTCATGAACACGATGTGGGAAACCTCGACCGCGGCGCTTATTTTCCACGATAGTCCAGACCACGCCGTCGATGTGGTCGGCATCGACTTCGGACCCATTGAAAACGGCTACGTTGAAAACTTTTCCTGGGGCACCCTTCAGCTGGCCAGCGGCACAGGGCTGACGCTTTCCGCTGGAGCAGTATTGGGCCAAGACACACAGATACTGCTGGACGAAAGCAGCGAATTCCCGGAGATCTTCTCCGGCAAAGCGATCTACGTCACCGATTTGCTGCTCGCCGACGGCGTGGGGCAGATTGCCTCGATCATCAGCGACGGCACCGTTATCTATTACGATCCGGATTCCGAAGCCAACACCTATCTCGGCGGCGGCATCTATCCACTTGAGGGCGGTGGCTTCGTCACCCCCATCGGCGTCTTTCATTCTCTACCGACCGTGCCGACACCCACGGCACTGGGCGAGGGCCTCATTCTGCTCGGCCTCGGGGCCGCGGTACGGTGGCGGCGCATCCGGCGCCACCGCTGATTGCGCAAGACTGATCATCCCCATGACTTATCGGAACGCTGACCATTGCGCAAATTGAACAAGCGTGCCACCTCGCGATGGACAGGCTGGCACGGCCTTGGTAGGCTCTTTGAACCGTCGTATATTTGCCCGGGGAAGGGACGCGACATTAGCTGCGATCACGCCGATCGGACACGGACGAACCGGCTTCGCTGCGTGGGGGATGGGGTCAGCGTCGATTGCGGCGCCAACGCCGCGCACGAAACACCGCCAAAGTAACTCGCCAGCCCACCGCGACAAGGATCCAAACCGCATTTACGGGGTGCATGCCGGAAACGGGGGACAACACCTGGCCGACAAGGACTTCGCGGCAATCTCCGCGGCCGTCACAGGAAGGAAGGATCAAATCATGAACGGCAAAGTGCGCGGCATTTTCTGCCCTCACGTCGTACCTCTCGATCAGCACGGAGCCATCAACGAGATGGAATTGCGTCGCCTGATCGACTTCCTCATCGACGCTGGCATCAGCGGGCTTTACCCCAACGGCTCAACAGGCGAGTTTACCCGCTGTTCATTCGAGGAACGAAGACGCATCGTCGAGATCGTCTGCGACCAGGCCCGCCGTGCCGGCCGTGATGTGCCGGTTCTCGCCGGAGCGTATGAAGCCCACATCGACCGAACCGTCGATACTCTCAACTACTTCGTAGACCTTGGCGCGCGGGCGGGTGCTTTGATCGCGCCCTATTACTACCCAATGAGCCAGGACAGCATCCGCGCCTACTTCGAAGAGGTGGCCGAGCGCAGTCGACTCGAGATCTTGCTTTACAACATTCCGCAGTTCTCAAACGAGATCAGCATCGATACGCTCGTCGCGCTGGCAGAGCATCCTCGCATCATCGGAACCAAGGACTCGTCTCGCGATTTGCCTCGCTTCATCACGTCGATGAACAAGGTCCGGCGTGTCCGGCCCGATTTCTCTTTTCTGATTGGTTGCGAAGAGATCCTGCTTCCCTCGTTGGTCATGGGGGGTGATGGCGGCACCATCGCCTCGTCCGGCGTCGTGCCTGAAATGGTCATGAAGCTCTACAACAGCTTCATGGGAGGACAACTCGAAGAGGCGGTCAAGATCCAGTACCAGATGCTCGACCTGATAGAGGTCATGCTCACCGGCGCTGATTTCCCCGAAGGATTCCGCGCCGGTATGTCGGTCCGCGGGATCAACGTCGGGCACGGTCGGCTTCACCGGTCCGCGAGATCACAACTCAACGTCGAAAAGATGACCCGTACGATCCAATGCCTGATCGCGGAACATGGACTGGTGGAACCGCCCCGCGGTGGATGCGACGCCACGGACATCGACGACGAGACCGTACGGCAGATCGTCACACGCGTCATGGCCCAACTGGGCAACCCAAGGTAATCGACGTCACCCTTTGTCGATGACAAACGCCGTCTACAACCTGGCACTGGTGGAAGTCGTGGGACTGGCGCCGGCTCTGGTGGTGGCGGACCAAGTGGCCAAGGCCGCCGACGTGGAGATGGTCGGCATCGAGGGGGATGCGGGTCGGCAGTGCCTGCTTAAGTTCAGGGGAAGCAGCGCCGATTGCCAAGCTGCAGTCGCGACGGCGCAGACCGTCGCCGACGGTCTGCACGCCACCTGCCGTGTCAGCCTCCGCCTGACTTTTAACGAGCCACGAGGGATCCCTCTGATCACGCCCCAGGAAGAGTACAGCGCCATCTCGGAGAGTCATTTGCAACTCTTTCCCAGATCGGGCGGTCAAACGAAAGGCAACAACATGCAGGCACTGGGCATTCTCGAAACACAGGGTTTGACTGGCGCCATTGAAGGCGCAGACGCCATGGTCAAGACCGCCGACGTGACCATTATCGGCAAGGAGAAGATCGGTGCGGCGCATGTGACCATCATGGTGCAAGGCGATGTGGCGGCCGTGAAGGCAGCCATTGACGCGGGGCGTGCCGCTGCGGAGCGGGTCGGCACGCTCGTGGCCGCCCATGTCATCGCCCGCCCCCACGAGGCGCTGGCCCGTCTGCTTCCGAACTAAACGCTGTCACGCCGTCCCTGCACGCCACAACACATCACCGCCGGGTCGTGCCGGACGACGGGCGGAAGGCCTCTACCTCACGGCGGGATGGGATCGCATCAGCCGCCCCCGAACGTGTCGCGCACAGCGCCGCGGCCCGCGCGGCCATGTCCAAGGCGACGGAGGCTTCATCGCCGGCGGCCAGGAAATATCCCACAAAAGTGTCGCCAGCCGCCGTCGTATCGACTGCCTTCACGGAAGGCGCCGGTTTTTCGATCCGCTGTCCGACATCGGCGTAGATCGCACCCCTAGCACCGAGGGTCAGCACGATACGAAGATCGGGTGCCAACTCGCCCAGGGCATCCATGACGGCATCCGGAGAGGTTTGTCCGGTCAGGGCCGCACCTTCGGTCGCGTTGACGAAGAGAAGGTCGACCATGCACAGCATCGGCGGGCCGATTATATCGGTCACGGGGGTGGGATTGAGGGCAACCGGAATACCACGTTCGTGCGCGGCCGCGATAATGCGATCCAGGTCGTTGACTTCGTTCTGCACCAGGAGCCAGTGTTTCGGCGTCAGGGCATCGGTCACGCGCTGGATCTGCGATTCGTCAATACTTCGGTTGGCGCCGCCCTCAACGATGATGCAGTTCTCGCCTGAAGGCTCGACTTGGATAACGGCATGACCGGTCGGGACATCGACTTCTTCGAGCCAACACGTATCCACACCTTCCTCGATCAACCGTTCGCGGCACCATCTGCCGTCATGCCCGACACGCCCGGCGTGCGAGACCTCGGCCCCCGCCCGCACCGCGGCCACCGACTGGTTCAGCCCCTTGCCTCCGCAATGCCTCGCGTATTGGCGACTGGCCACGGTCTCACCCGGCTGCACGAAACGGTCCACCGCGTAAACGTGGTCAATGTTGATCGAGCCAAAATTGACGATACGAGCCTGCGTCTGCATCGGTGTTTTCTGCCGGCGGGCCGACGGGATGACGCCACGATGGCATCACGTGCGCTCAAGCCGCTCGAATTGATCAACATGGTCCCCGCATTCGGTGTACCTGAAGAACTTGAGATCCGGCACATAGACTCGCTCATGCTGCTCCAGCATCCTCCACCGCGTGGAAGAGCCACAACGCATGCTTCCGGTCCCCACAAAATCGGACATACGGGCGATACCGGCATCAACGTCGTGAGGTCTTGTCTGCATGCTTGATGCCTTGATCACCATCCCCCTCTTTTATGGCGAAGTCGCAGAAAGAACGCTTCTGAGCAGCCAAACGATCGCCAAAAGAAGACCGAACACGGCAGAGGACACCAGGTCTGGGATAAGCGAGAGCAAGCGTTCCCGACGAAGACCATAGAGGAGGGTCACGTAGTTCGGTACACCCCGAACCGCGATAACACCCAGAATGCCGTGAAGGCCGTAGTACGCGTATCCGATCAGCATGCCGGCGGAAAGCAGGACAAGTCGCACCACCGCGCCATAAGCGCGATACTGGGGCTTGCCCACCACGATCAATGCAGGCCCCGCAGACGCGCCGAGCAGCACGGGCCAGACCCCCAGCATGATGAGGATGGCCATCCAGCCGCCGGCATGATATCGCTCGTCGTAAAGCACCTGAATGACCCGGTCTATCACCGGGCAGAGCGATCCCAGCAGAACCGCACCGCTGAGCAGCATGACCATCCGTGACCTACCGATCCGCACGCGTAGCTCGTCCCGAGGAAGCTCATTTTGGATCGCAAGCACGGGCAACATCACGCGACGTTGCACCTGGATGAACAGGCTCTCGACGACGTCGGGAATGATCCGGGCAATCGCGTAGACCCCCAGAACATCAAAAGCAACGAGCCGGGCGAGAATCAGGCGATCGGCCCGCGTCGACAACGATCCGCACAAGGTGGTCAGAAAAATCCATTTGCCAAACCCGAACAGTTCTCTAGACGCGGCGCGTTCCCAGCAGAATCGGTTCCTCGGCCCGACCCGGACCTGGTGGCTCATGACGAGCGTCACCAGGGAGGACGCGAGTACGCCGAAGATCAGCGGCCACACGCTTTTGATTAACAGAGCAAAACCGACCGTGGCTGCCGTTGCCGCGATTCGCGCGGCCAGATGGATGAGCGTCAGGCGGCCAAATTCCATACGGCGGTTCATGAGAATCAATGACGTGGATGTGAAACCGCCGATCACGGCACTGAAACTTGCCACCGGCAGGTACATCAGCAGGTCCGGCTTGTCGTAGAACCATGCCGCCGGAAAGCTGAGCAGGCATGCGGCCACCCACAGAACAGCTCCCCGGATGACCTGTATCGTCCATGCCGTGTTGATGAATGCCGGTTCCGTTCCACGTTTGTGCTGGATCAGATTCGGGGCAATCCCCACATCGGCAAAGCTCTGGAGTAGGAAGAGAAAAATGTTGACCACCGCCATCGTTCCGAAGATCTCGGGGAACAACAGCCGCGTGAGGATCAGATTGCTGACAAGACGGAGAACATAGCCCCCCCCTAAACCACCTGTCGTCCACACGGCACCAGCCACCGCTCGCCTCTTCAGCGACGGCTGGCCTGCTGCTACGCATCCGCCCGCCTCTGATCCAGACGCCTTCACGGGTTGTGGTGTTACGCTGGACATGCAGATGGTGATCGTAACATCGCCGTCACTTTCTCCAACATCCGTTCCATCTGGTCGGTGATCGAAAGCCCGAAGCCTGTATTCGGAACATACAACCGCTGGGGCCGCCCTGCCGGCGGAAACGGCGTGCGGCCTCGCTCGACCTCATGCCCCTCGCACCAGGGTGTCGTGGAGGAACTGATAGGCCCTCCTCCCGCTGATCTGGTGGCGACCATCGAAAATATCCGCGTGAACCTGATCGGCACAGCCGAAGGTAGCGTAGACCTTGCGGGCTTCACCGACGGCATGACGCACGGC
>Ga0310342_100003181_pt1 | contig 10750 bp, 9 predicted proteins | sample S15DNA20500_MG_FD_206155 | JGI IMG/M metagenome (GOLD analysis project Ga0310342, IMG submission 206155) | Marine microbial communities from station ALOHA, North Pacific Subtropical Gyre - S1503-DNA-20-500_MG | ecosystem: Environmental > Aquatic > Marine > Oceanic | place: Pacific Ocean: North... | reverse complement strand
TCTATGATGCTTTATATGACATGGTTGATCCTGATGAGGTTAATCGAATGATAGAAAGGGGGCAGATCGAAATAGCTCCGCTTGCTTATATGCGGGGTCGAACCATTAACAATGCGGTAATAATATTGGATGAGGCTCAGAACACGACCACTGAGCAGATGTTCATGTTTCTTACTCGGTTAGGGGAAGATTCGAGGTGCGTGGTTACAGGGGACCCGTCCCAGACTGATCTGAAGAGGGGCGTTCGTTCGGGCCTCGATGAAGCTATCGGAGCGCTGTCTTCAGAAGTTGAAGGGGTCGATTTTGTTAAGTTCGAACGTTGTGATGTGGTCCGGCACAGGGTCGTCGCTTCAATCATAGGAGCTTATGCCGAGGCGAGGGAAAGCTCATCTAAAACCGATTAAAATTCATTAATCTACCTTTTTTACAGAGTTTGAGAGGCATTGATTTTATCTCTTCCTAATGATAGTTTTAACGTTAACACCTTCATAAATTATCCATTCTCAGAGTTTACCTGGGCATGGCTCTGAAATGCTAAAAGAACACTAATTTCTTCCAAGCTAACAAATTTAAGTTATTTGTTTCAATTCCCTGAGCCGTACTATTCTGGCTCGTTTTATTTCTTCCCTGGGAAAGTTTTAATTCATGATCAAGGCACTCAACAGACTCCAATTAAAGCGACGCGGACTGATGTCGGAAAAGACACGCCGCAAGCACAGTGAGCATGAGTGGATAGATAAGCTCAGTGACAGCTTAATTGTTGGCGGTGTTTCTTATTTATTATTTGCTTTGGTCCTCGGTATTCTCATTCTAGGGGCTCCGGTCGAGCGCGGAGAATTATTGAGTTCTTGGGGGGCTGTGTTCCTTGCCGAGGTAACGCTCATTGCGGGGGTCTTACATTTTTATATAAATCATCCAAGGAGCTTTAATCGTAACGGGCGGATCGTCTTAATTTTTTCACTGATGTTCATTCACTTGTCGCTGGTCCGGATAGTCTTTGGGTTACCGATCGGTGATAGTGTTTTGGGCCTGAGTGGTGAAAAATTCGGTTTTCTCTTGGCCCCGTTGGCTTTCGCCCCTTTTTCCATTTCAATTCTTCTGGGCAGAGCTCAGGCACTCTTTGTTACTATCTTATGTTCGATCTGGGGAGCTCTTCTGGTCGATACTGATCTTTCCCTTCTTATTCTCGTGGCAAACCTCATGGTCGGGTTCATATGTGTTTTATTAACTGACAGTGTCCGTAAACGGAGCGGGCTGATCCGTGCCGGTTTTATCATAGGGGTAATGATGTTAATATTCGGATACATTTTCAATTTTATCGGAGGTAGGATTGACGGGGTCATGGATTGGAAGGCTTTCGGATTCGGTTGTGCCGTGGCGGTCCTGGGAGGCGTGGTCACTGTGTCCGTGGTAGGCGCTATTTTACCTGTCATTGAGACCCTGTTCCGAATCACGACGGATATTTCATGGATAGAACTTGCTGATCTCAATCATCCACTCTTAAAGAAGATGACCATTGAGGCACCAGGCACTTATCACCATAGCCTGATCGTTGCTAACTTGTCTGAAGCCGCGGCCGAATCGATTGGGGCAAATTCCATGAAGTGCAGGGTATGCTCATATTTCCATGACATTGGGAAGTTACATAAGCCTGAATATTTCATAGAAAATATAAGTAATGGGGACAATCCGCATGATGAATTGACTCCCACAATGTCAGCCCTCGTTATCACAGCTCATGTTAAGGAAGGGGTTGATATGGCTTTAAAGAAGCGATTAAATACGCAGATCGTTGATGTCATAGAACAGCATCATGGCACTTCCATGGTTTCATTCTTTTATCGGCGGGCCATCGACCAGCAGCAGGAGGTGAGGGACAGAGTTGAAAACGGTGAGGCCAATGAGGATGATATCCCTGAAGTTTCGGAAAAGAATTTCAGATATCCTGGTCCTTTGCCTCAGTTCAAAGAGAGTGGGATCATTAGTCTGGCTGATGCCATTGAAAGTGCATCAAGGACCCTGCAGAAGCCGACACCAGGAAAGATCACCCAGCTAGTTGACGAGATTATAAACAATCGAATCATTGAAGGTCAGCTCAAGGATTGTGATCTGACTTTGCGGGAGATAACTGTTATGGGTGAGAGTTTTAAGTCCACTCTGAGAAGTATGTTTCATAATCGTATCACTTATCCAAAGGACGAGTCTGAAATCGAGAATAACGCTTCAAGGAAGGGCAAGGAAAAGAACAAGAGAAGGACTGCTCAGAATGGGAACGGGAACGCAAAGAGAAGTTCTCAGGTGTCAGGTCCCACTAAAAGTGGTACCACGGTCTGATGAAGGGAACTGAGGAGGGGATTCAAATTGAAATTCATGATGCACAAGAAGTAGTGCCTTTTGATCTGGAACTTGTTCGTGACCGTTCGCAATTAGCTTTACCTTTATGTCTAAGCGAGGCCGTGACGGACTCACCCTTGACTGGAATTGATTCTCTGGAAGCGAGTATTGTTTCGGATGATGACATCACAAAAGTTCACGAGGAATTCATGGATGACCCGAGCCCAACTGATGTGATTACTTTCGATTATGGGGAAATTATATCCAGTGCAGAAACCGCGTTAAGACAATCTAATGAGATGGAAGTGTCAGTAGAGAAGGAACTGGTACTTTATATTATTCACGGGATGCTTCATTTGGCCGGTTATCGTGACGGGACGAGCGAGGAATCTAATCAAATCACTAAGTTGCAGGAAAAGATTCTTGCTGAGGTTTGGTGATAATGATTGCGAGCTTTTAGGGATTGGGCTTTGTTCGACTGCTTGGTAATTATTACCCAGTAACGATTTATTCTATTAAACCGGTTAAATTTAAGTGGAAAAAAGCAGAATTTATAATGATGAGTCAGGAGAAGGGCAAGAGATCCTGAGGGCGATCAGGCACTCTCGAATTGGTATTTGCCCCGAAGCGGCCCTCACATTTAATGAAGATGAGATCAGCTGGGGCGATTTTTTCAATGGTATTTTTTTAGATACTTTAGTCCCCCATTTTATTCATATAAACCAACTAGTTTCTCAGGAATTACTAAAAAGCGTTATAGCAGAGGATGAGAAGTTTCTGGATCATTTGCCCGAAGAATTATCTGATCGCCTGAGCGCGGGTTCTGAGATCGTTTTTGCTGCCAGGGAAGGGGCAAGGGGCATGCGTTTTCTGCTGCGTTTGCAGGAAAGTGCCTCAAAGTGTAGTTTTACGGCGGCTTTTGCGGTTAATTCATCAGGTTTTAATATACCTCTCTTAAATGGGATTATTTCCTATGCTTTTATGGAATGGATGGCTGGTAAAAATCGGCGAAGATTTCCGCTTGAGAATATTTCTGAATGCGAGAAACTCTTTATTACTGAGTCGCAGCAATGCTCGGAACAGATAAGAAAAGTTCTTGCCAAGCACTTTAGCAACTCTCAAATAGTAGCATAAAAATTTGTAAATGTGTTAATCGAAGGATCCAATGTTGAAATTGAAACTTCCCCTGTAGCAGAGGTCGAAGTGTTGGATCAGCTCACTCAGCCATGGCAAGTGATGATCCTTAATGATCCGGTCAACCTTATGAGTTTTGTGACTCTTGTTCTTAGGAGGATTTTTGGTTATTCAGAAGAGAAGGCCACGGAACTGATGTTGAAAGTTCATTATGAAGGCAATGCCATTGTTTGGACGGGGGAACGGGAAAAGGCTGAGCTTTACGTCCAGCAGTTGCAGACTCACCAGCTGTACGCAGTCATGGAACCCATCGATTAGTTTCTCATGCGATGGAGCTGATCAATAATGATGATAGTACATGGACCTTATTCAAGGTCTCTGAGCTTGAACATTTAATGCTTATCCGGTTACCTGAGTCCGCTGACTCTACGGGCTGTGAAGAGGCGAGCAGTAGGCTCTTTCCTTCACCAATTGCCCCAGGATCAGATCTTGATAAAGAAAAAAAATCTTCAGCTGATTCAGACTGGAAGGAATACATAGAGCCTGAGCTTCGCGTTGAGTTTAGAGACTCACTGAAAATCGTTGCTGATGATCTGGGCAAGGCAAAGATGACGAAGGACGAGGAAGTTAATTATTATGAATTTAATATTCCGACGGCGCATGCAGATCATTGGTGCAGCGCACTGAATCAGGCCCGGCTCGTTATTCATTATAGATACAATTTGCCTGATGAGGATGGTGTGTTGGACATGGATCCTAATCCTGAAAAGTGGATGGCCACACTTCAATCTGAAATTTACGGAATGTTAATGGAGTTTCTTATCAAGAAAGTCCTTTGGGTGGCTTGAGTTTTTTCGGTTCTCTTAAATCGACAACGGAGCGGTTTGCACTACTATTGATTTGTGAAATTTACATTATTGCTGTTGTTTATTTTTATACTTCGCCTTTCCAGTACAATCGCTGCTGAGAGGCCTAACATTCTTTGGATTACCAGTGAGGACAATGGGCCTGACCTGGGTTCATACGGATTTGAGTATGCCCATACTCCTGCGCTGGATGCATTGGCGAAGCAGAGCTCAATTTATACCCGTGCCTTTGCGACTGCCGGAGTCTGTGCCCCGGCACGGTCAACGATTATTACCGGTATGTATCCTCCTGCCCTTGGCAGTCAGCACATGCGTAGCAGAGCTGCCTTGCCCGAAGGTATAAAGTTTTATTCACATTATCTTCGTGGGGCCGGCTATTACTGTACGAATAATTCAAAGAAAGATTATAACCTCATTGAACCTTCAGGAGCCTGGGATGAATCTGGAAGAAAGGCTCACTGGGAAAATGCGCCGAATGGGAAACCGTTCTTTGCTATTTTTAATTATACTATTTCACATGAGAGCAAGATCCGGTTGAGAGAAAAGTCATTTCCTCACCATGTAATTAAGGATGCGCCGGTCCCGCCTTATCATCCTGACATTCCCGAGACGAAACGGGACTGGGCACAGTATCATGCAAACATAACGAAGCTTGATGCTCTCGTTGCAAAGAACTTAAATGAGTTAGAGAGGGCCGGGCTGGCAGATGATACTATTGTTTTTTATTATGGGGATCATGGGTCAGGAATGCCGAGGCACAAGCGGTGGCTTTGGGATTCAGGAATTCATATTCCGTTACTCGTGAGAATTCCTGACAAGTGGAAGAATCTTAGGGAGGTGACTCCAGGCAAGATGACTGACAGGCTGGTCAGCTTCGTTGACCTTGGGCCTACGGCCATGAGTCTTGCGGGAATTGACCCTCCAAAGCATATGCATGGGAAAGCATTTCTAGGAAAATTTTCTGATGAGCCGAGAAAATATATTCATGCTTTCAGGGGAAGAATGGATGAGCGCTATGATATGGTTAGGGCCGTCAGAGATGAACGTTACAAATACATAAGAAATTATAATCCGCACCAAATATATGGCCAGTTCATCGCTTATATGTTCCAGACAGATACGACCAGAATCTGGAAAGACATGTTCGATGCTGGAAAGCTTAACGATGTACAGAGCGCTTTCTGGAGGACGAAGCCTGCCATTGAATTTTATGATACCAAGAATGACCCGCACGAGGTGAACAATTTGGCTCAGAGTGATGCCCATGCTGAGCACAGGGACCGTCTTGCTGAAGAGTTGAACAGATGGCAATTTGAGATTGGAGACTTGGGATTTTTACCTGAGGGGGAAATGCATGACCGGTGCGGTGATTTAACGCCTTATGAATTAGGCAGAGACAAGAAAAAATATCCCCTAGCAAAGATTAAAGCGGCGGCTGAGAAGGCGACCACCGCGACCCGCTCTTCTTTGGGTGAGCTCCAATCAATGATGAAAGACAAGGACTCTGCTATTCGTTATTGGGGGGCTACCGGATGCATCATATTGGGCAAGGATGCAGCATCAGCAAAATCTGACCTCGTTGGGCTCTGCAAGGATTCCTGTGCTGATGTGAGAAGCGCTGCCTCACAGGCTCTTTTTATGATGGGAGAAGTTAAGACTGCAGCTTCTACGCTTGAGGCAATCTTGTCTGAAAAGAATCCTTTTTCACGACTGAGGGCCATGAATGTGCTTGATCACATGGATGAGAGTGCCCGTGAGGTGGTCGTTCGAATAGCAAGGGTGGGCGACTCGGCGAGTATTGGCGCTTACGGAGAAAATTATATTAGCAATGTTATCAGAAAGGCCGCGACTGATCTGGGAATTAGTCAGAAGAAAAAGAGATCCAAGAAATAAATATAACACGGATGAACTTATAATTTTCCGGGCCTTGCATATGCAGGCAAAAGATCCAAACTAGTACCAATGTTTTCTCAACTATCAGACGGGTTAGATAATGTCTTTAAGAAGCTCAAAGGGCAGGGGAAAATTTCTGAGAAGAATGTATCAGATGCCATGCGTGAAATTCGCATGGCATTGCTGGAGGCGGACGTTGATTTTGGTGTCGCTAAAAAATTCATAGCAACAGTCAAAGAGGAGGCTCTTGGTGATAAAGTTTTAAAGAGCATTACCCCGGGCCAGCAGATCGTTAAGGTCTTCCAGGATGCTCTCATTGATCTTTTAGGTGGTGATGCCGCACCACTTGACCTCAACCCACCTTCAAGGATCGTGATGTGTGGTCTTAACGGTGCCGGTAAGACAACGACTTCAGGTAAGTTGGCACTGCGCTTAAAGAAAGAGGGGAAGAAGCCTATTCTTGTTGCGTGTGACCTGTACCGGCCAGCTGCTGTCGAGCAGTTAGCGACACTAGCAAAAGAAATTGATGTTCCGGTTTACAGGGCTGATCCAGGCGAGAAGGACGTGGTCAAAGTGGCCAAAAAGGCTCTTTCCTGGGCCGAGACACAATCAGGGAATGTGTTAATATTTGATACAGCAGGGAGGCAAGAGATTGACCAGGAACTTGTTCAGGAACTGAAGGACCTATGTGATTATCTGAAACCTAAAGAGACTCTCCTCGTTGCAGATGCCGCGACAGGTCAACAATCAGTTAGTGTAGCCACTCATTTCAATGAGGCAGTTGGTTTGACCGGGATCGTACTGACTAAACTGGATGGTGACGCGAGAGGGGGAGCCGCTCTATCGATGCGTTCGGTGACAGGAAAGCCTATCAAGTACATAGGTGAGGGGGAAAAGCTTGAGAACTTTGATGCTTTCGTTCCATCGAGGATGGCGGAACGCATTCTTGGAATGGGTGATGTTGTTGGATTAGTTGAAAAAGCGGTAGAGGTAATTGACGAAGAAGAGGCCGTGCGGATTGCCAATCGCATGAAAAAGGCCACCTTTGATTTTAATGATTTTCTCGCTCAAATGAAGATGATGCAGAAGATGGGACCGCTCGAGGGAATTTTGGGAATGATACCGGGAGCAGGAAAATTGAAAGGCTTGGCCGGAGCAATGGACGAAGGAAAACTGAAAAAGGTAGAAGCCATTGTTTTGTCAATGACTCCGGTAGAGAGAAAAAAACCTGAGATCCTTAACGGTAAGCGCAGGCTCAGGATCGCTAAGGGAAGTGGTAACAGTATTACCCAGGTCAATCAGTTCTTAAGACAGTTCGGACAGATGCGTAAAATGATGAGAAGTAAGGGAAAAATGAAAAAAATGCTTTCACAGTTTGGCGCTGGAGGCATGGATATGGGAGGCCTTGGTGGGGATTTCCCAAAAGGCATGAAGTTTTAATACTCAAAAGTAGTTGAAAAAGTCCTTGGCAATTCGGAAAAAAGGGTCAAATGTAGCGCCCTCCCAATAAAAGTGCGGACAAATGGCATTTCTGGGACAAATTAATTAAATCATGGCTGTCGTCATACGTTTGAGAAGAGAAGGTGCTAAGGGCCGCCCATATTATAGGGTAGTCGTCGCGGATTCGCGAGCTCCACGCGATGGCCGTTTTATTGAAATGGTTGGAAACTATAACCCTATGCAGGATGGGGACACAAATATCGACCTTGAAAAGGTCGATAAGTGGATAGGGGATGGGGCAAAGCCAAGCCCAACAGTTAAAAGCTTGATCAGTAAGGTCAGAAAAGCGACGTCTTCCGCTGAATAGGTTTGGATTGACCTTAATTCCTTGAATTTCCAGTCCAAGGGATACCGTTAGGGACGAGTTATTCGGCAATGCTTGCGACGTTAAGTGGAATGTATTAGCCTCGTGCTATTAAGTTAAAGTGATGCGAATTCTGAGATGCCAGTTCCTGATAATGATATTAATGGCATCATTAGAAGCCTCGGCCGTTCCTCCTCCTGGTCCCGCAGCAGTTGAAGTGGTTGGTGGAGTTGAGGCTGCAGTTGAACCGGCCCAAGATGTTCCCAAAGGAAAGTCTAAGGAAGATCTTCCATTGGGTCCTGGTGATTCAATTTTAAGAGATATTGGCTTCGATCCCCTGTCAGAGGATTATAAGGACAGGATCAAGGGACTGTTCCTTGATTCGGATCAATTAGAGGAGGCCCTGAATCTGATTGCTGATCTGGACAATGATGATTTTCGCAAGAGGAACGAGGCTTCGAAGAAACTTGCCATGATTGAGGCACCCATTGGGCATATGCTCAGTGAATCCAGAAAGGATAGCACAATCGAAATGGCGCGCCGTGTTCAGGGTATTTTAAATATCAGGATCAAGAAGAGGATCATTGATGCGTTGTACCATGCATCGGTGCGATCCGGTGAAAATTCTTCTCCAGGTTCTATAGAGTCCCTGATGATTCTTTCCTCGACTTTTGACCCTGAGACATATTGGGAATTAATGAGAGCCTTGGAAATTGCAGCGGCAAAAGTATCAGTAGAACAGGACCGTGATCTACTAAAGGAGGGATTATCTAATAACTCTCAAGCCGTCAGAGAAATTTGTGCCTTTGTCCTTGGGTACCTGGGCATGGACAAGATTTCAGAACCTGACATTTCTAATCAAGACGATGTTTTAATTCTGGCAAATGCGAGAGGACGGTCAGCTGCTGGAAGGAAAGGAGCCGCAAAAATTCTCCTTGGTCTGCTCTCTTCTGATGATGTTCGTGTCAGGCACGAATCGGGGGCCCTCCTGAGGATTATATTTCAAACTGATCTTGGGTTTGCTGCCTATGATTCTTTGGATTTAAGAGAACGGGCTGAGGGGCGATGGAGTAATTATATTAGTAACAAGAAGGATGAGCCTCATTGGCCTGTCTTTTTAGGTGTGTCCTCACGTGGTCAGTTTCAGGTCATTGTTGGTAAGGCCGATAGTAAGGGGGGGACGGTGCTTTCGTATACCACGAGTGGTAAAAAGATAGAGAATGTCGGATTGGCGGCATCGATGAGCGGTACAGTTTCTGACAGAATGGCGTTTGACTATGATGCGGAGAATGTTGTCGTTTCTGGGGGAGCTGAACTGGAAAGTAAGATCGCTGTTTTTTCATTGAAAGGTACCGAGCTCTGGAGCGTGTCCGGTGTGCCTGCCGGTGACGGTGCTGCACTTTTTCCTGGGGGACAGATGGCAATTGCATCAGGATCCAATGTGAGGATCATAGATTTTTTCGGGAAACCTGTCAGGTCTTGGAAAATGCCTTCTCCTATGGATTCTTTTTCTCGGTTGAGGGCGGGTAGATTTCTTTGTGCTCATACCGATGAAGGGGCCATCGCTGAGTATGATTCTGATGGGAATCAGATCTGGAAAATATCGGGAATGAACGGGCCGAGGAACGCCTCTCGTTTGCAGAACGGTAATATCCTAATTGTGGTGGATGGGCAGTCCGAGGGAGAAGAAAAGAAAACAAGTTCACAGGTGCAACTACTTGAACTCTCACCTGATGGTCAGCAGATCCTTCTAAGGATTGAACCGAAGGGAGTCAAAACGATTAGTAGTGCGGCGAGGCTGCCTAACGGGAACACGCTCGTGGGAACCGAGAAGGGCCTCGCCGAATATACTCCGGACGGATACGCTATTAAGGTTTGGCTAAAGTCCCCAATACTATCACTCCATGTCCATTAATTATTTTAATACTATAAGCAAAAGAAATGGATTAGTGGGTCTGATGATTTTTCTATTATCATTTTTCGGCATGGGGGTGGCGTTATTCTCAGAAGGTGATGCCGGCCCGTGGCGCCTTGAGATGACTATTGAACAGGATCCTAGCCCTGAATTAATTGAGTTGAGGAAGGAAAGATTTGATAAAGAAAAACAGAATCAAAACTCACCCGATTCCTCGAAAACCATGAAAGAGAAAATCCTCTCTTTCCTGAAAAAATTTCCTGAAAAAATTGCTCCTTTAGTAAAAGATAATAATGGGTTCAGGGAAGGATCTGTTGAGAAAGATTCGATCAATCGTTCTGTCAGTGTTGAGCTTTCGATGTCCGGAAAAGTGCATTCCATGGACAAGGATTACCTGACATTTGAACCCGCATTGAGTCCCGAAAAGAAGATAACAGTTCCTTTAAAGGAAATCTCATCCCTCAGTCGTCAATTAGGGAAAATTAAAGATAACAAAGAGGATTCTGAAGGCGGTAATTTCAGGGTTCTGCTGCGTGACGGATCTGAGGTTCCGGGGGATCCGATTAAGTTCACGGGGGAATCTCTGATCGTTGCCCTGTCGGGAACACAGACAGGGATACCTTTGCCTGTTAATGAGATTCTGAGGATAGAACGGGACCAGCCCATCGGTAACGTTGATAAATTGGTATTACCAGACTCTCCTAGGAGACACATTGCGGCTCTGTCCACTGGCGAGGTCCTTGCTGGGCAATTATTACCTTCTGTTGATTCAGAAAAATGGTTAAGAATCTCCAGTCCGATCCT
>Ga0310342_100003180_pt1 | contig 10754 bp, 23 predicted proteins | sample S15DNA20500_MG_FD_206155 | JGI IMG/M metagenome (GOLD analysis project Ga0310342, IMG submission 206155) | Marine microbial communities from station ALOHA, North Pacific Subtropical Gyre - S1503-DNA-20-500_MG | ecosystem: Environmental > Aquatic > Marine > Oceanic | place: Pacific Ocean: North... | reverse complement strand
AAAAAAGGACTAAAAAGTGGCCCCGCATTCACAACAAATACGGGGCCAAAAGTTTAGGGAGGCTTAGGGTTTTACTTTACCATTCCGCGGGGCGGTATCATATCGTATTTTTGATTGATAATTTCGTTTATATCCCGCCTCAATTCCGCTAATTCGACCCACACAAGGCGGATACATTCCGCCGCATATGGGCCCCGCTCCGATGCTAGGAATCGATTTATTAAAGTCCTAATTTCTAGCATACGGTCTTCAGCTTTGGATTTACCGTCCTTCGAGGTCATTCCTCTGGGTCCGATGCTGGGTCGACCACACCGATTAATTCTATCGGCAATTCGAGTTCTTCGATGGCATATTCGTTGTACCGTTTCGTCTTATCGCGGGACTGCGTTATTTTAAACAGCCGGCCGATGTAGGAGTGGTTCGGATAAGCCTCTTCTAGTTTTGATTTGAGGACGGTGTTAACTATGACCTCATACTCGACGCCATCCGCGACATTGTAGGCGTGGAAAAGGTTGGCCGGCTCCATCATGGTTTCGCCCTTCTTCTTCTTCATTTCCTCGCCTTTGAATATCTGCGAAGATATCAACAACCCCACAGGCTCACCATTGCTCCACTTGAGGAAGGGATAAGTCACTTTCCGTAGGGTTTTCATTTTTTTTAAATCTAACATTTGCACCGCTCCTATTCTTGGTTGTCTTCGAGGGAAAAACTACGGCGGGATTTAGTTTCCCCGCCTTCCAGGGCTTTAGCGAACCTCATTTCAAGTGTCGCCACCTCTTCGCTTAAAACCTGGATGATTTTGGAAACGTCGGCGTGTTCGAAATCATAACTTTTACTAGCAAGATTGCCAATTACTGCAATTTTATCTAGCGCATTATGGGTTCGTGACACTGCCAATCTCAGGAACCGCTCGCGCGGGGTTTGTTTGTCCTTCATTAGCACCATTCCTTTTATTTTGAGATTTGCGCGGTTGCGCGAATTGATCTTACTTGAAAAGATCGACCGCTAGCAATAGAAAATGTCGGTGCTGCATTTTTCCACTTTATGGCTTCCCCGCGCACTAATTTCGGAAAGTCTGACATTTTGAGCCTTGCACCCTTACATACAATCTTCTCTTTTCCGATGTTCGGGCCGTTGATGAACCGCAGGGCATATTGTTTTTTCCCGGTGATGTAGCATGGGCCGGCTAGTCCCTCCCACTCCCACGCCCCGATTTTGTTGTCTTGGCGTAGAAGGTGGGTCTGGGCGTCTGGGTGTATCATCATCGAGTCAGTGTCACAGTAGATAACGCGTTGGCTTCCTACAGTATGGATAGCGTCGAGTAATTGAGCGCGGCAAAACCCGGTGATAGATGCGCCGGTTGCGACGTTATAGTGTATTGGGAAGTTTTCCCAAGCATCCCCGTGCTTTTCCTGTAGTCGGTGGAGAACATTTCGGGCGTGAATTTCGGTGTAGCCGTATACAGCGTCCAGTTGCCACCCTTCGAGGTGATCGTCCAGTGAAAACGAGCCCCCGGATTTTATGCGGTAATCTTTATATTTCACAGGGTTCTGGGCGAGTTTACCGTATAGAGAATTAAGCATAATCTTGCCAATTATTCGTTGGGCTTTATCGGTTGCATTTTCTTTATGGTTGAACCAGTGCGTAACGTAATTTTCAAATGAGATTTTCTTATTAAACATTGTTATCTTATGGACGCGCTCGCCCCGTATTAGGTTGTGTTTTTTAGCGGCTAGATATTCCCAACCGGTCACGAAATATTCGCGCAAGGCATGCGGAAAGCGTAAACCCACGCCATCGCTCACGGGAAAAGCCCCGGCCGAAAAACAGGTGAGTTGTATGAAGGCCCGCGCGATGGTTGGGTCGTCGTAGCGCTCTAGGCTATCGTCGCAAACGTAATCCTTGCCCGTCGCATGGCTTTGGATCATGGCGTAGGGGTAGGCCGACTTTATGTCAAACACATTTATATTGTGAAATTTGCCAGCCTGGAAAACCTCGGTTCGGCCTCCGAAATAATACGGCCTAAATATTGTATCGAATTTATGAGAGGTTCGGCCTGGGTCGAGGCCCAGTTGTTTTGCGTGGTTTAAGGCGTTCCCTGCAATAGTAGGACGAGAACCAGCAGCGTCCCGATAACGAGACACAAGCTGATACAGGTCTTTGCAATCGTTTTCAAGATACGCAATGATTTCGTCAAGATGATCCATCCTCACGTCGGCTTCGAATTTCCAGTATTCTATTGCGGTTTTTTGGTAGTCGGCAAGGGGTAAAGGCAGGATAGCGTAACTGTCCCGGAGTTGTGATTTGCCGAGGTAGCACTGGACAATCCGGCTGTTGATTATCAGGGCGGTTGAATCGTCGATGAATGGTAGAAGGAAAAGAAAATCGAATTTCCCGCCGTTATGAGCATATAAGATGCAGTTTTTGTTTTTGAAATAGTTAACGAAGTTGTCAGTGTCCTCGAATTGATAGAAGTCTTTGCCATTGTAGGCTCCCCACATAAATGGCTCGGGGAACCGGCCGTGCTCGAAGGGGTCCGTCTCACAGTCAACTGCCCAAATTTCCCGGCTCATTTGAATTTGGTATAGGCTAGGCCGGTGACCCACAGTTTTATTTTTGAATATTCGTTGAGCTTTGTACCGAATTCATTAAACCATTGGGTGTATGAGTTAGCGCCTGCGGAGATGCGGCCATTTATGGTCCACAGCCAAACGGTGATATTGTTGTACCTATCAAACAATTCTTTGGCCGCGGCGTTTATCGCATCCTGATTTGCGGGAACGGCGATGTATTCGAAAATTTTTTCCTGATCTTTTACGACGATTTCGCCTTTAATTATTCTAACCGTCGCGCTGGGTGAGGTTTCCCGGAGTCGGACGGCCCTGACTCCACCACGGATAATTGCGTCTTTTGATTTGAGGGATTTGACCTGACGCTTTGTGAGCGCGTGCAAATTTTGCACGTCCCCTATCGCATTTTGTTTGCGTGTTATGGCGGATTTTTCCCACCGGTTAAGTGTTTTTCGCCTCTGGTATTTCCGAAGCGCTGGCGCGTATTTTTGCAGTTCTTTGGCGCTTTTTAAGTAGCTTTCAACGGTTCTTTTCCGTGCCACTGCCTCCACCCCCGTTTATACTGTCCCCATGGCAAATGTGAGTATAGATGCGGCCCCCGAGCCGGACAAGTCAAACACCGGACGCATTGCCGCCGACGTGGCAGCAAAAGTCCAGGAGCCGGATGACCCCGGCAATATTCCTAATATTGAGCCCCCGAAAAAACCCAGGTTGGCCCGGAAAGGTTCGATAGCGGCGCGAGCAAAAGCAAGCGCAGCCCTTGCCAATACGTTTTTCTTTTCGCTCTGTCGAACTGTCGGCGGCGCGGATGCAAACCCAACCGCCGATGAGGCTAACGAATTAAATCAGGCGTTAACTGATTATTTCATAGCCACCGGCAAAACTGATTTGTCCCCCGGCTGGGTGGTTGTTGGGCTGTATTCCAAGTTTATTCTTGAGAAGGCATTCAAGCCCTCGGTGTCCGCGAGGTTGCGGGCCGGGGTCGAGTTCATGCGGATGAATGTTCGAACCAAGGTTCGCGTGTGGCTAACGAAACGGAAAAAACTGCGAAAGGCAAACGGTAATGATTTGGACCCCCCTTCATAGTAGGTTGGCCCTTGGAGTCGCAGCGATATTAGGCGGATTATTGGCGGCTCAGGTTACCAAGAAAAAACCCGTCACAGCGGAACCCGCACCACCGGCACCCGCGCCGATCCCGGTGGCCGTGGTTGATGAGCCTGATCGGCAGAAAATCGACGCTACAGAGGTTAAGCTAAATGATGGACAAGACGACAGTTTCACCCGGCCGGCCGAAAAAGGAAACGGCCGGACTGACGACAACCCAGGCGATTTGCAGGATACTCCTCAGCCTACCGCCGTCAGCGACGGCTCAGAGCCGCCAGAACCCGGAGATGTCGAAGGAGTGGCAAGCGATAAGTGAGGCTTAGGCTTAGTGCATACGCTGATTGTTGGCCGGACGTTTTCGGGAAAGTCGGCGCTAGCCAAGCGCGTCGGCTCCCGATTGCGTTTGCGCGGCGTCGAGGTGCTGGCCTTCAATCCCACGAAAGAAAAGGGATATACGCTAAAAGACGAATTCGGGTGCGCGGCGGCCGAATGGGAAACCGAGGACCGCGATGAATTCATGCGAGAGGTTGTGAGGCGGATAAAGGAAAAACCCGGCAAGCGGGTTTTAATTATCGACGAGGCCCACACATTTTTCTCCCGGCTTGAGGGAACCGAATACAATTGGCTTGCGACGCGCGGCCGGCATTTTGGTATTTCCGTTATTGCAATAACCCAAAAGGCCACATTGATTAATCCGACGTTAAGGGGCCAATGTGCTACCGTTTTTCTATTTCAATGCTCGCTCACCGACGCAAAATTTATTGCCGACGAATATGGAAACTCTGATTTTAAGAAATGCAGTGATTTACCGCGCGGACAGTATTTAGAAATTTCGGCTTCCGGTGATGTGAAAAAAGGTGTAATCTTTCAATGAACGGTGCCACTTGTGGAGTCAACAAATGCGCCGTTTTTTCCGAGATATCAATGTTCCCACGTTTATTGCCGTGATTGTCTTTATCGCGTTTGACAAGAAATTCAATATGTCCGGCCGTCTTCTGTCCATGGTTGGCATGGCTTAACCCTAAAAACAGAAAAGGAGAAGCCTAAATGCCAGCACCAACCCCAAAATCAGGCCGATTGCAACGGCGAGTTGTCCAGCAGCCGTGGGTGGCTAACAGCCAGACGGCCTATGACCTTCCCCGCGGCTACGATCTTAACGCTGTTCAAGTGAGAGTGAGCGGCACCATCATCGTTACCGTTGCGGTTACGGCCATCCGGGCAAATGCTCCGGCCCAGTTGATATCCTCAATTGACGTCTTCGCAGATGGCAATAAAAATTATAACCAGAACAACGGAATTATGACGGCGATCGGCAACGCGCAAAGGCAGTTCGCGTCGAGCCTTGCCCCACCGGGTGCTGTGGCCCCGGCCACCTATACGGTTTCTGCGTCTTATCGCCTGGACCGTGTAAATGCGGACGGCCCCCGGCCGAAGGATTCCTCGCTTCATACGGTCATTCCGTTTATGAGCCTCTTGCAATGCCGCCTGACAACCGGCGCGGCAACGGACATATTCGACATGACGGCTGGAACCCTAACCACCATCACGTTGAACAACGAAATCAGCCTGGATGAAACAATGGAGTTTAACCCGGCCGACAGGCTGGAAGGTCGCTTCATCAAGAGAATTTCGTTCCAGGATTCGACGCCAACGGCCGCGAATACCAACCTACAATTCCAATTGCCGGTGGGTCAGTATTTGCGTGGGGTTCACATCTTTGCGACGGATTCGGCCGCGGCTAACCCGGACACGGGAAGCAATGTGCTGATTAACAACGTCCTGATCCGTTCGGGCGTTGACCGTCGAATCGATCTTCCCTACGACATTCTTCGTAGTCAGAATAGCAACGCATACAAGGTGCCAATCGCTACTGTGCCCCCTGGCTATGCGTTTGGCGATTGTTGCCCAGATGGTCGATTAAACCAGTTATTCGACCTGCGCGGGGTTTCCCAGGCTTTCCTCGAACTTGACGTCGCGGCCCCCGTGAACACGGCCCGGATTCGGCTTCAGATTGAGGAGTTTATGTGGCAGGAGGGAATTGCGCCTGCGGCGTAATCCTTTTGACGCTGATTGGGGGCGGTTTGACGCACCGTTCCGCCGTCCCTAATTAGCGGCCCGCGTGGGAGAATTTAAAATGCCGTTGTTTGACGACCCAGAAGGCCCTGGCGGCCCGTTCGATCTTCAAGTCACAACTTTTGGAAAATTCGAAGACCCGCGGGGGTTCCTGCCGCGGTTAGTCGTCGAACCGGCTAGGATATTTGACGCGTCCCTGGATCAGAGCGCCGAGGAGATTGTCGAGCAATATCAGACGGCCTCGGCAGCGCCAGTTCTAGCGGCGCCAGTTTCAGTTGCCCCGGCGTTTGTCGCCAGCGATGATGGTGTTTTCGAATACATCTTAGATAGCGAAAGCCCTGGAGCGGTTTCGGAATTCGAATTCGGGGGCGAAACAGGGCTCGGCCTCGAGGAACCGCCAATAGACGCTGGATTTCTCGAACGACTTATGCCCGATACGCCTCAAGAATTTGCATTTTATGGATTAACTTTCGCTATTGGGATGGTGCACCCAATCCTCGGGATAGGCATTGCGCTGGCTCGCCTTTTTAATTTTTTAGGCGGGACAACGGATTTTACATCAGTCCAAGCGCCGCCACCCGACGGTAGACTAGGTGATGATAGGGAAGTTGGAGAACCAACGGCCGGTCAGGTCGCGTTGGGAGTTCCGCGGATGAATGGGTTTATTGAGTCGGACTTGACCTCTGGGACATTGAATGGGCCGGCCGATATTCAAGTCGCCGCGCCAACACCGAGAGATATTTTCGCGGTCGGCGGCGCGGTAGCCGGCGCACCCAATCAGGCCGTTGAGATTGTCGCGGGAAAGGATAACGCTGGCGCGATAATTGGCGGCGCGGCCGGCTATCAGATAGCCGAAGTTCCCGGTGCCTTAGTCGGTGCTATTATAGGAGCCAGAACTTGAAAAAATTTCTTCAACGTGTATTGCGGGTGATGCGTGAGGTTCTTCTTAAAACATGAGTATTTTAGAAAAACTCGGTGAGGGTGCAACCAAGGTTTTCGACACCGTGGCCGGTTTCGTCGCGCCTGTGCTCGCGGTGGGCAAAGGCGTTCTAGACCTCAAGACTGCAAGTAAACAGAGACAGGCCGTCGAGGCCCAGGTTGAAGCCGCCGAGCTTGAGCGAGCGGTCATTGTTCAAAACAACGAAACGGCCAAGGCAATCCGTGAGGGAGTGGAAGTTGGAGACAAATTAACCCAACAGGCGGAGACGTTCGAACGATTCGCGCGCGGCGACGCGCCGGCCCCCACCCAGGAGCCGACAGTCATTGTCCAGCAACCCACCGGCCTGATGAACAACCCCATGATGCTCGCGGTTCTCGCCGTTGGCGCGTTTTTCTTGTTAAAGAAAGGAAATATTTGACATGGCATACGGCGATCCTGGCTCGGCCCCGAGCCTGCTCCCATCGATGATCCAAGTCGGCGCAAACGCCAACGATGGCCCGAATCAAGTTTCGAGAAATGTATCAAGCGGCTCTATTTTTTCCCGCGCGATGGAGTCGTTTGGGAAAGTCACGGAGACCATCGGCACCGCGGCGCAGCAGGGCATAGGTGCCCTGGCCCGTTACAAGGATGCTGTTTTTGCCCAAAAGATAGGAGAAAAACGCAACCAAGCTGTTCTTCAGATTATTGAGGAAGGCCCAGTGGCTCAGAAAGCGCGCCTCCCTGGGTTTTCCGATTTTCTGGCGTCCAATGATGGAAGCGCTCAAGCGGATTTGCGTGATGTGGTCGAGTCAAATACGATGCTATCCGGCGTCACCAGCGCCGTCCCGCTTTTGATCCTCGGCGGACTTTTCTGGGTAGCCTATCAGTCGGTCCGATGAGAAGATTTGTCGCCAGCGCGACCCTTAAGAAAAATGTTTTTATGAGGTTATTTGGATTTGAGACAATTTCCGACGCCGACGCACTGTTGACCGCGCGTGACGTCGCGGTTGCCCAGGGCGGAATTTATGTCGATCATGTCCGGGAGGGCAACAACCGAATCCTCGTAGAATTCACAAGGACATAACATGGCGCTGGCCGCAATTGTTCCCGCAGGCGTTTGGATCGTTAGAACCGGAACCGTGGTTTTCGGCCTCTACCTCATCGCCTGGACGGTCGATTCCGTAGAGGAAATCGCCACCTCGCCCGGCGGCGGTTTTCTAATGCCGCTCGCGCTGATTGCCGGCGGACTTTTCATGTTGGAGAAATTCAAGAAATGAGCAATATTGCAGGTTTTCCACCATCTCCGAATTTTATCAACGCGCTGGCAGACGCCGATGCGAAGATTAAACATGTCGACATCGATCTTTCGGTGGCAAGAACTAACGTCCAGTTCCTAATCAGCGGGACCCAATTATTTGTCGACCAGAAAGCCTACGACAGCGAAGTTGTCATATCGACCACACTATCCACCGGAGACGCATTTTTCCGACGCAATCAAGCGGACAATGATGCGGTCTATCTAAACCCTGGAACGAGTTTTTTCCTGGGCCCGTTCACCTCACTTTGGATCACAAATACCGCCCAAGCGAACGCCATGATCCGCATTTATTATATGAGTGGTCCCCAAATACAGCCGTTTGCTAGTGAAGTAACGGTAATTGGCGCACTTGGCACTAGTGCGAGTCACGGCACTGTCGGCGTCACAAATGCTGCAAATGGCGTCACAATTGTGGCCGCTAATGTCAACCGAAAGTCCGTTTTGATTGTAAATTATTCGGCTGTTGAAGTTGACCTCGGCGACGCTACGGTGACGACTGCTAACGGAATTCCCCTGGCCGCTGGAACTCCGGGCGGGGTATTTTCGACCACAACTTATAACGGAATTATTCACGGAATAGCCGCGACAGCCGGGCCGCATGATGTGAGATTTTGGGAGGAGACAGCGTAACATGACGAGCCTTGTTAATCCGCTAGCCTCCAAAATCCGTCAGGTTGTGGCCGTTCAATCCGACACCACAGGCTCGTTTTCAAGCGCGAGCACGGACGCCTACGCCGATCTCACGGGCATTGCTGTGACGATCACCCCAACTGCCGCGGACTCGACGATTTTAGTAATTGTTAATACTGTGATCGCAAATTCTACCGCGGCCACAATGCACATGGCGCTGTTCAGAGGCGCAACCAAGCTGGGCGCACCAAACGTCAGCGCAAGAGTCGGCGGAAATCTCGCATTCCTCCCGGATTCGGCGGCCCATTATCCGCTCGAGCAGCACCCGGCTTGCTTTCATTTTGTCGACAGCCCGGCGACGACATCAGCCACGACCTATCAATTAAAGGCCACCTCTGGCGCGACCTACAGCAATACAATTTATTGGAACCGTACCGAGAACGACACCGACGCATCTTATGGTGCGAGAAGCCGAGCATCGATCACTGCAATGGAAATTGGCGCATGACTCATTTACACGCCGCTATCGATTGGAAATTCGGGATTCGGTCTGGGGTTCGGGTCGTAAATGACAAGCTTGTCGAATTTCCGGGGAAAATGCCGTCCAAGAAATTGCAGTCCGAATGGGTGGCGGAATATGAGAAATATCTAGCGACGGCCCCCGAGCCCTTATCCTTGAGCGGATTGCGCGACGCCATGGTTAAAAAGGGGTTGATATCATCCGATGAATTCCGCGGCTAGAGTTGCGGTTGTCATCGGCGTTGGAATTACATTGCTTCCTTCAGTCGCATTTCCCCAGGCACGGGCTTATGACGCGGCCATAGGTCGCGCCGCTAAAACCCATGATCTGCCTGAGGTTTTAATCAAGGCCATCATCGCCACCGAATCAAGCTTCCGGCCGACTGCTCAAAACCCAAATTCCAGCGCGCGGGGCCTAATGCAGATAACAAAGGCAGCAGCTCGGGATGTGGGCTTCAACCATGCCAACCTCGATGACCCCGACGCCAACATCGCGGCGGGGTCTGCGTATCTGGCGCGGATGGTTCGCCGTTTTGGGTTCCTAGAGGGAATAATGGCTTACAATATCGGCCCAGGAAACATGGAACGCGGCAAGCATTTGTTAGCCGGCACGGTCTATGCTTCGAAGGTTATCGCCTATATTCTCGCGTTTGGCAGTAATGAGTTGGTGGCATAATGGAACTGGCCGCGCTTCTGTCTGCAATGAAGTCAGGCGGTGGCTTGGCGATTTATATCGTTATATTGATCCAAGTCATCCAATGGTTCACAATTCACCGTCGTATCGATTCAGTCACAAGCGCGCTGCACGAACACGTGCAACTATGCAATCAGCGTTATAAGCTTAAGGAGAAGTTATGAAGTCACCCCTCAAATCGAAAACTCTATGGTTTAATATTTTAGCCGGCGCCGCGTTTTTATTTGGTCCGGCCGGAGCGTTGGGACACGTCTTTGCCACGGAAGAAATAACCGCTTTCATGGGTGTAGGAAATATTGTCTTAAGGTTTATGACTGACAAAGGAATTCTCAGCAATGGACACTGAGCTCCAATGGTTCGCGGTTTATGGAACCGTTCGAAATCCGAATGGCGACTATCAGATATTCAACGCTATAAAACAATGCGGCCATATAACCGACGCGCGGTTGATGTTATTACGTGATTATAACGAAAATTACGCGAAACTTGGTTTTACCAATTTTGAAATAATTGCGGCGCAAGAGGTTGACAAAAGATACACTTTAACGTCAAATGGTTTGCCGGATTTCAACCGGTAATTTTCAATAAGGAACGGTGCTAATGTTAATTTCTTTTTACGCTAAAAATAAGGATTCCTGGGAAGCCTACAAGCGCGGTTGTTTTCAATTTGAAAACGAAAAATTAGCGGTGTGTATTTCTGGAAATAGTTTAGCAGTAGAGGCGATGGATGATAATCATAGTATAAGAATTATCCTGTCGCCGGTGGAAGCTCAGAGATTCGAAATGCAGCTAGATTTAGCCAGAGATATGCTTGCGGAAAATAAAGCATCGAGGTAATATTCCGGTGGGTGGGAACCCCCTGTTTTCCATCTAAACTTTTGGCCCCGTATTTGTTGTGAATGCGGGGCCACTTTTTAGTCCTTTTTT
>Ga0310342_100003178_pt1 | contig 10755 bp, 11 predicted proteins | sample S15DNA20500_MG_FD_206155 | JGI IMG/M metagenome (GOLD analysis project Ga0310342, IMG submission 206155) | Marine microbial communities from station ALOHA, North Pacific Subtropical Gyre - S1503-DNA-20-500_MG | ecosystem: Environmental > Aquatic > Marine > Oceanic | place: Pacific Ocean: North... | reverse complement strand
GGAGGACCGGGAGATCTAGTTGTTGCTGATCTGTCGTTTATATCCCTGGGAACTGTCTTACCTCGGTTGACCACTCTTTGCGGGGATAAGGGCGAACTACTGATGCTGGTAAAGCCTCAATTTGAAGCTGCTCGTGAGGAGGCATCTCGCTCTCAAGGAATCATTCGCAGTCCTGACGTGTGGCTTAGAGTCCTCGAAAAAATATCCAAATGTGTTTCCGAAGCGGGCCTTGGCATCATGGGTCTAATGGTTTCACCACTTCGTGGTACAGGCGGAAACACAGAATTCTTTATGCACTCTCGAGCGGGAGTTACTGATGGCATTCGCGTCACCGACGCAATAAACCGAGCAGTTAATGATGCCAAGGGAGAAGCGATGTCATGAGTGTGGTTTCAATGATGTTGCATCCCGACCGTGCTGAAGCAGCTGAGTTGGCGGCTCAGATCGTCGGCTACCTGACCGAATCAGGGCACTCCGTTCGGCTGCTTGACAAAGAAGCGGTTGCGATCAATCGCGCCGAATCTGGATGCGCTGAAGATGATTTCGCAACGGGAGCGGACCTTGCAGTGAGCATCGGCGGAGATGGCACGATGCTGCGCACATTTGAATTAGTCGCTTCATTCGACGTTCCTGTCCTTGGGATCAACGTAGGGCATCTGGGCTACTTAACCGAATTTGAAGCCAACGAAGCTCAAAGTGCTATTGACCTCGCATTGTCAGGACAACTACCCGTCGAAGACCGACTAATGGTGCAGGGGCGAATACAACGGTCAGACGGCGTCGCCGATGGCCATTGGATAGGTCTCAACGAGCTAGTCATAGAGAAGAAGGCTCAAGGCCATACGGTACGACTTGAAGTCACGATCGATGGCTCTGCATTTGCAACCTACGCAGGCGATGGATTAATCGTTTCCACGCCCACCGGCTCCACTGCATACAACCTTTCGGCACGCGGTTCGATCGTGGCACCAACCCATTCGTCGCTCCAACTCACACCAGTGGCCCCCCATATGTTGTTCGACCGTTCGTTGGTGCTGAGGCCTGACACTGAGATTCGCATCTCGGTTGTCGGCGAACGAGAAGCCAACCTATCCATCGATGGCCGCAGCGTCGCAGCCCTGTCAGATGGTGATGCAATGATCGCGACGCGAGCAGACACCATCGCTCGTCTAGTGACTTCAGGAACAGGTGGCTTCCAACAAGTCTTAAAGCAAAAGTTTGGACTTAAGGACCGCTGATGCTTCTGGAACTCTCAGTCCAGAATCTCGGTGTGATTGAGGCTTCGACGTTGGTCCTCCGACCTGGGGTTAGCGTGCTAACCGGCGAGACCGGTGCCGGCAAAACCATGGTGGTCCAAGCCATCGAACTACTCACGGGCGGACGAGCTGACCCTTCGATGGTACGAAACGGAGCCGAACACGCATCCGTGGAAGGCCGATTCGAAATGCCGACAGGTGAAGAGGTGGTGCTGCGACGCGTGATACCAGCTGAAGGTCGCAGTCGGGCATATCTCAACGGTGCCTTAGCTCCGGCATCGCAACTTGCAGAGCTAGGTTCAAATTTGGTTGATCTACACGGTCAGCATCAGCACCAGTCCCTCTTGCATCAAAAAGTCCAACGAGCAGCCCTCGACCGACACGGCCAGATCGATCTTGGCGACCTACACGCTGCTCGCGGCGAGGAACGGCGGCTTTTACAAGAAATCGAAGGCATGGGAGGCGATGCAAGAACTCGCGCCCGTGAAATTGACCTCCTGCAGTTCCAAGTCAACGAACTCGAACAAGCCGAGCTGGACGATCCACGCGAAGCTGACGCTCTTAAAGATCTAGAAGAACTGCTGGCCGACGCTGCAGCGCATATAGAACACGGAAATCGTGCTCGAGTCACGATCAGCGAGGACGATGGGGTCCTAGATCTTTTAGGTCAAGCCATCGCGACTGTCGCTGGTCGGGCTCCCTACCACGAAATCGCCGAGCGTTTGAGGGGTCTTCAAGCTGAACTTTTCGATGTGACAGATGAAATGCGCGAATTGGTTGACAGCATCGACGAGGAGCCCGAACGCCTCGCCGAGGTTCGATCCCGGCGGCAGCTACTTGTGGACTTATTAAGAAAATACGGCGACAGCCTGGAAGACGTCATTGAATACAGAAGCGAGGTGTCTGATCGCCTCGAACGACTCCAAAATCATGAAGCAGTAGCGGCCGAACTAGAGATAGCTCTAACAAAAGCGCAAGGCGAGCTTGCGGTTGCTGCCGGAGCTGTGGCAAATGCTCGGCGTTCAGCGGCACCGGCCTTCGCTAACGCGGTGAACCACTACCTCCCAGAGCTGGCACTCGAACACGCCAGTTTGTCCGTTGAAGTTCGAGGGGACGACCCTGCAGACGACGTCGAAATCATGTTTCAAGCCAATAGTGGTGCGGGACGACACGGTCTAGCGAAAGTAGTTTCTGGAGGAGAACTCGCCCGAGTCATGCTTTCTCTTCGATTGGTCTTAACTGCCGGACCGCCGACTCTGATCTTCGATGAAGTCGATGCTGGAGTCGGCGGAGCTGCAGCTATCGCGGTGGGAAGAGCCCTAGGGCGATTAGGAGCGTCCCATCAGGTACTCGTTGTTACACACCTACCACAGGTCGCCGCCTTCGCAAACCAGCACCTTGTGGTTGACAAAACAGATGACGGACGGACTGTTGTATCGACCGTTACAGAAGTAACCGAAGAGCACCGTGTCCGCGAACTCGCACGCATGTTGGCTGGGCAGCCAGACTCCAAGAGTGGCAGAGAACACGCCACGGAGCTCCTTACACAGGCTGAACTCGACCGGAGTCAGGTATGAGACTCCGACGCAGGGAGGGCTTGGCGGAAGAAAAAAAGCTCGGCGCCTCAGCGCGCGTAGACCGCCGGACTAAAAATCTAATTCCGCGGCTACAACCCGGGGAAATAGCCGTTATTAACCATGAAGATCTTGACCGGTTGGCAGCGGATGGTCTGGTGGCAGCGAAGGTGTCAGCTGTCCTCAATGCGTCTCAAAGTATGTCCGGCCGCTACCCGGCTCTCGGTGCCCTGGTACTCCTTCAGGCAGGAGTGCCCTTAATCGACGGTATTGGGGTGGGTGCTTTCAACCGGATTCGAGAAGGAGACAGGCTCTCGATCGTCAATGATCGCGTGTACGCGAACGACCAGGCCGTCTGTCGCGGAAGCCGGCCGACGATAAAAGAGTTGGAACAAAGGCTCGAATCGGCGCGAGATGCGGTGCGGGGCGAACTAGGTCAGTTCGCCACTAACACGCTCCAATATTTGGCGACAGAGCCTGAACTCATTACAGATGATCTAGAGCTCCCGGAACTTTCAGTCGAACTTTCTAAAAGACAAATTCTGGTGGTTGTTCGCGGAATCGATTACCGAGAGGACTTAGCTGCGCTTCGAAGGTCGGGATATATGCGCGACATGCGGCCAGTCCTCATTGGAGTCGACGGCGGTGCCGACGCGCTGCTCGCAGTAGGGCTAACACCTGATTTGATACTTGGCGACTTCGACTCTGTATCGAGAGACGCGCTTAACTGCGGAGCACAGTTGTTGGTCCACGCCTATCCGGGTGGGGTTGCCCCTGGGGCAGCGAGGTTGGAACGTCTCGGTTTTGACTATTCGGTGGTAGAGGGCGTGGGCACGAGCGAAGACATAGCGATGCGAATGGCTTTTGAAAAACGGGCAGAACTCATCGTTCTCGTTGGATCGCATACTTCCATGGCAGATTTCTTTGACAAGGGCCGCAGAGGCATGGCCTCAACGTTTCTTACCAGGATGAAAGTTTCCGCCATTCTCGTCGACGCGAAGGGAGTTAGCCGTCTGTACCGCACCCAAGTCCGTAAACGTGACCTGGCTCTACTGATTCTCTCGGCACTCTTCACGCTTGTGGTCATTGCGGTCGTAACAGAACCCGTTCGCCTCCTGCTCCGCACTTTATGGCTGAACCTAGGAATGTGATTTCGAAGTGATCAATCTGCGCTACCACATCATCAGTATCGTGGCTGTGTTCTTGGCCCTCGGAATCGGTCTTGCCCTGGGCTCTACCTTTGTTGACTCCATCCTCGTAAACGAGTTAGAAGATCAGGTAGACGAGTTTGAGGCCGACCGCCGAGAAGCCATCACACAAAAAGACGCGGCCCTCGCGGCTAGGGACACGGCCCTCGCAGCGAAAGACCTGGTGTTAGAAGCCAAGAAAGAAATCCAATTGGAAGCCGCAGCCCAGGCTGAACGGCATCGAGCGGAGGTAACAGCGGAACGCGACGCCGTAAAAATCCAAAAAGACGCGCTTATTGAACAATTCGAAATAGATACGGCAGCACATAATTCTTTGCTCAACACCATTGAAACGCTGATACCAAGGGCCCATTTAGAAGAGACGTCTTGGATTCTCTTGGCTCCGACGGGCGTCGATAGCGCCCTAGCTTGGAAAATTCGAGATCTCCTGACCCGTTCGGACGGAGAATATCTAGGAACGCTGTGGATCGAACCGACCATGAACTTTGAAAACCCAGAAACGCTTGATGAATTAAATCGGCTCTACGGCAATGATGAAGGTGAAATGAATATCGCTGACTTGACGGTCTCAGGCATAGTGGCCTCACTTTTGACCCGAGACGCGCTTACCAACTCGGACATGGACACCACTCCGCTGCTCATAAGCGAACTTAGAGATTTGGGTCTATTGCGGTTTGATCGTTATTTATCAACGCGTGATCTGGAGAGCATCTCGAATTCAGCTAACCGTCTCCTGGTCATCAACGACACGGAACACCTTGATCTCCACGAGGGATTTTTTATTCCTCTTCTTCAACAAATTTCACAAACCGCAGACGTGGGCACCGCTGCGTTAGTGGAAGTCGCCCTTGAAGAAAGATCTCGAGGACAAATAGTCAACAGAGTTCGCAACGACTCCTTGCTCGCGCAGAGCTTGTCGACCTTTGATGATGTTGTCTCGTTCGAAGGCCGACTCTCTCTTCTGCTCGGGTTGGCCCGTCTTCCAGATGTTGGTCATTACGGTGATTTGTCTACATCCGAAGGTCAATTTTCTCAATGACGCATGTCGTAGCCATCGTGCCCGCCAAAAATCGAGTCGATTCGATCGCAGCGACGGTGACGGCACTTGTCGAACTTGACATGATTGGCGAAGTGGTGGTGGTTGACGATTGTTCTATCGATGGCACCGGCGAGATGGCTCGAAAGGCCGGGGCCCGCGTTGTTACGCTCGAACGAAACCTAGGCAAAGGAGGAGCGGTGGCTGCTGGTGTTGCAGCTTCAGGAGCCCCAGAAAGCTACTTACTCATAGACGCGGACCTCGGAGCATCAGCTGCGCATGCAAAGATTCTCCTCCAACCCTTGGCAGACGATCAGGCAGACATGACCATAGGGATCTTCCCGAAAACTGGACGATCGCGAGGCTTTGGCATTGTGAAGCGAACAGCAGCTCGGTTAATCGAGGAGGCAACAGGCCGACGATTTGTTGAGCCACTTTCAGGTCAACGAGGGGTGAATGGCCCGCTGATGCGCTCGCTTGATCTGGCCGACGGATTCGGGTTGGAGGTAGCGCTCTCTATCGATGCGCATATTGCCGGCGCTCGAATTCAAGAAATTCCAGCCCCGTTTTCTCACCGACCTTCAGGCAGAGGACCAAGAGGCGTCGCTCACCGGGCCCGTCAATGCAGAGACGTTGTGAAAGCGTCCGCGGGCCGACTCGGCTGGTGGTCCACTCTGGAGACAATGGCAAGTGGATTATGGAGGAAGAGAACCAAGTGATCCTCACGATCGGGACGTTTTTGGTGGCCCTGGTAGGCGCCTTGTTTGCATGGGGGCGGCTTGGATCTTTGTTGTCGCGGCCCCGATGGCAGAAAGAAAATTATCGCGGGAGAGTGATAGTTGGAGTATCAGGTGTGTTCGTCGTACTGATCGAGGTCCTTGTAATTGGGAATCTCTATTGGGGATTTAGCGGAGCGTTGTACGGCGCCCATGCCTTAGCCGCCCTAATTCTGGTTTTAGCATTCGGGTTATTGGGTTGGATTGACGACACTCGTGCCGAAAAAACAGGAGGAGGTCTTCAAGGGCATCTTGAAACAGCTATCTCCGACGGCACATTCTCTACAGGTATGTTGAAATTAGTCGGTGGCATCTTGGTCTCGTTTGGGGCGGTAATAATCGCCGATGTAGGCGACGGACTGGTCGGTCTTGCTCGCAGTGCCGCGATTGTTGCCTTGGGCGCAAATCTGTTGAACCTTCTTGACAGAGCACCTGCACGCTCGTCAAAAGTCGCTCTGCTTTGGTTCTTAACGCTTTTAGTCTTGACCGCTGCGCTGGGTGACTCCTATTCGGTGGTGCATCTGATTTGGGCCTCCGGAGTGGTGGGTGCGAGCGTCGGTTTGGTTCCGTCAGAGTTGATGGAACGCCACATGCAGGGAGATACCGGAGCCAACGCGACTGGCGCGGTGTTGGGGTTCTCGACCGTTTTGGTTGGCTCTTCTGTCGCCGAGTGGATCGCTCTTGGCGTTCTCGCCGTTCTGAACTTAGCGAGCGAACGAACGTCTTTTAGTCAGGTGATTGCTGAAAACGCGACCTTGGACCGGCTTGATCGCTTGGGTGCGCAGCACCGAAAAAAATGAAACGACACAAGTTGGTGGGATTGGAAATCTTGAATATCTCAAAAAGTGTCGTTGAAGGTCAACACCATCGGAGAACTGACCCGCTAAATTCTCTGAAAGTGGAGCGGGACCTCAACCATGACTAAACACATTTTCGTAACTGGTGGGGTTGCGAGTGGACTTGGCAAGGGCATAACAGGATCCTCCCTTGGGCGCCTCTTGAAAGCGAGAGGCCTTCGCGTGACGATGCAAAAGTTCGACCCGTACATAAATGTCGACCCAGGAACTATGAACCCTTTCGAACATGGTGAAGTTTTTGTGACCGATGACGGAGGCGAAACTGATCTCGATTTGGGCCATTATGAGCGTTTCATCGATGAGCCGCTTACAAAGGACTCAAACGCGACAACGGGCTCGATCTACCAAGCTGTTCTCGCGGCTGAACGTCACGGGGATTACTTAGGGAAAACGGTTCAGGTAATCCCTCACATAACCGATGAGATTAAGCGTCGCATCCGGCGTCTCGCCACGGCTGATACAGACGTAGTGATTACTGAAGTCGGCGGTACCGCCGGCGACATCGAAATTCTTCCTTTTCTTGAGGCAATACGGCAGATGCGATTAGACGCCGGTCGCGGAAATGTTTGTTACGTGCACGTCACTCTCGTCCCGTTTATAGGGCCGTCTGGTGAACAAAAAACTAAGCCAACTCAACACTCTGTGACGGAGCTACGAAGCAGAGGAATCCAACCGGACGCAGTGGTTCTTCGAAGTGAAGAGCCAATTGACACAGCGTTGCGCGAAAAGATTTCGCGTCTCTGCGACGTCGAACTTTCGGGCGTTGTCAATGCCCCCGACGCGTCCAATCTTTACGAAATTCCGCTCATACTCCACGACGAGGGCCTTGACAGATACGTTTGCGAAATATTGGGTCTAGGGAACTTGGAACCCGATCTGGGGTCGTGGTCGGCACTTGTGGATCGCATAGAGGAGGCGACCTCGAAGGTGCAGATAGGGGTAATTGGCAAGTATGTGAGTCTTCCAGATGCCTACCTGTCGGTAGTCGAATCATTACGCCACGGCGGCTATCACCATGGCGCTGAGATAGAAATTGATTGGATTCAGGCTGAAGACGTCGAAGGCCTGCTGGCGAGCGGCAGACTCGCACACCTGGACGGCATGGTCATCCCCGGTGGCTTCGGAGAACGTGGAATCGAAGGGAAGATTGCTGCCGCTCAATATGCGAGAGAAAACGAAGTCCCTTGCTTGGGCATTTGTCTAGGACTTCAGGTCATGGTCACGGAATTCTGTCGCAACGAACTGGGCCTGGTTGGTGCCAATAGTCGAGAGTTTGACCCCACTACGTCTCACCCTGTAGTCGATTTAATGGATTCGCAGCGTGACGTGACGGACATGGGTGGCACCATGCGCCTGGGTCTGTACCCAGCTCGCCTAATTGAGGACAGCCGCGTGGCGGCGATGTACGGAGATTCCTTGATTTACGAGCGTCACCGCCACCGTTATGAGGTGAACAACGACTACCGGATTCCGATGGAAGAACAAGGCCTTAGATGCAGCGGGTTGTCACCTGACGGAAGACTGGTGGAATTCATAGAACTTGACGCGCACCCGTTCTGGGTAGGCACACAGGCACATCCAGAGTTCAAGAGCCGACCAGATCGCCCCGCTCCTCTATTTCGAGGTCTTGTAGGAGCAGCTCTTGTAAGGTCTGAGGGACGGAATCCAAAACTCCTGGAGTCGCGTACCGAGTCGGTGGATTGAAGCATGGTCGGCCGATCCGACCCTGAGTTCTCTCTGGTCAACGAACGGCTATTACACGCTGGATACGCCTTTGATCTTTATACGACTACGTGGGTTGACTCTTCGGGCGAAACGTTCCAAAGAGACATTGTTCGCCACCGCGGCGCAGTGGCGGTTGTGCCGCTAACAGAGGACGAAGAACATGTTTTACTTGTCCGCCAGTTTCGCACTCCCTTAGATGACTGGCTGTTGGAGTTGCCGGCCGGTCTTCGAGACAAAGACGGAGAAGCAGAGATCGACACGGCTCGACGTGAATTGGAAGAGGAAGTCGGATGTGTCGCGGAGACGGTTGAACACCTAGTCACACTGGTAACAGCCGTGGGATTCACTGATGAAGCGATATCAATTTTTTTGGCTCGAGACCTTACCTGGACGAAACGTCAAGCCGACGGCGCAGAAGAACAGTCGATGACTGTAGAAAAGGTTCCCTTGGCTGAAGTTGGCGCAATGATCCGGAACGGAGAAATCACTGACGCCAAAACCGTTGCAGGTCTTTTACTTGTCCGCGAAAAGCTGACGGGCTAACCCGATGAGCAAGCTTAAAGAGATGCTCCGGCTTATGGAACAATTTCTGGAGGATCGATATCCGTACCAAGCACAGGAATTGACGGCGGACGCGTATCGAGGGGACATAAGTAGCTTTCTCGAGTGGCTTGACTCAAATGAGGTGCAATTAGAAACCGTGGAGGAAGGTCACATCACCGCGTACGCGGAGCGTTTACGGGGCACCCTTCCCCAAATTGCCAGCCGGGCGCGAGCGATCGTGGCTCTCCGTCAGTTTTTCAGTTACCTCGTGTACGAAGAGAAATTCCTCCCAGAGGATCCCAGTGCTCAAATAGCGGTGCCGACAGTGCCAAAGAGCTCCCCGAAATCCCTCACCTTGGAACAGATCGAATCTTTGCTTGATTCTCCCGCGGGCGACGATCCCGCGGCCTTGCGCGATTCGGCCATTTTGGAGGTTCTTTATGGATGCTGCTTGCGTGTTTCAGAGCTAGTGGGACTGAAGATGGACGACGTCAAGTTGGGTGACGAGGAGTTGTGGGTTTTCGGAAAAGGCGGCAAGGAACGTGTTGTCCCGTTGGGTGAGAAGGCACATGACGCATTGAAAAATTGGTTGAGCGGTGCTGGACGCGATGCCGTGCTGAGTCTGCGGGCGACTTCAGTCACGAAACAGGAAAAGGCTGTGTTTTTGAGTACCGGCGGACCCAAACGAGGCCAGCAGCTCAGTCGGCAAGGGGCATGGAAGGTGATTCGAGGTCATGGTGACAGAGTCGGTCTCGGTAAGGAGCTCACCCCTCATGCGCTGCGCCACTCGGGCGCGACACACATGCTGGTAGGTGGGGCCGACATCCGCTATGTGCAAGAACTCTTGGGGCATAGTTCGATTCGCACCACCCAGCTATATACCGCCCTTAGGGAGGAAGAACTTTTTGCGATTTATGTCCGTTCGCATCCTCGCGCAGAGGTGAGGTTGAAGGACGAGTAGTTTCACTGCTGTGCCGAATAAAGACCTCCTTCATCTAACAAAAAGGTTTTTCAGTTCGCTTAATCGCACGACGCCGAGTTCGTCGGACGAAAATTGGGTGGCGCAGCATCTTTCTGAAAATGAAATGGCTCTGTGGTCCACTATGGGTCCTTCAGACCAGACGCATTCGATTGCAGTTGCGAAAATGGTTGACAACGAGGTGCCCGAAGACAAAACGGCTGTGGTGGCAGCTCTCTTACACGATATTGGCAAAACTGCGGTTCGTTCTGGGCTCCTCCTAAGGGTGCTGGCTGCATTGGCACGGCCGTTGGCGAGCACAGAACGACTTGATAGATGGAGATCTAGGGGAGGACCGTTTCTGCGGCTGGCGGCGTTGATTAACTACCCGACGGTTGGTTCTTCTCTGCTCGCTGAGGCGGGCAGCGAGGAATTCGTGGTGAGGTGGGCCGCCCAACATCATCTGCGACCCGAAGAGTGGACTGTCGACCGGGTGCGGGCCAGAGTGTTGCGACGAGCAGATAGCGTCGCGGTTTAAGGAGAAGCACATGGAAGCGATTGAGATCACGGCATCGCTGAAGGAGGCGATCCTCCACGCATACGGAGATCGAGTTGGGACGTTCAAGTTGGAGCCAATTGATGAAGCGACCTCGAAAGCCCGCCAAAAAGTTCGCTCCCAACTTTCCAAAGAGCAGCGACTGGTAATTGATCGGGCTCTGGTGCCTTTTCGGGATTGGTTAATCAATCGAGACCCAGAAGCGGCCGAACGAGTGAAAAAAAGAATACCGCCGCCACAAGACATAGAGGCAGCGGTTCGCGCTG
>Ga0310342_100003175_pt1 | contig 10756 bp, 11 predicted proteins | sample S15DNA20500_MG_FD_206155 | JGI IMG/M metagenome (GOLD analysis project Ga0310342, IMG submission 206155) | Marine microbial communities from station ALOHA, North Pacific Subtropical Gyre - S1503-DNA-20-500_MG | ecosystem: Environmental > Aquatic > Marine > Oceanic | place: Pacific Ocean: North... | reverse complement strand
CGCCATTTTTTCGAGGTTGTCAAGGTACGAACGTCAAAAAACAGGGCGGATGCAAGCCCTTCTTGCGACCCGCGAACCAAATCAACGTCGAACGCCGGGGTCCAAAAGGAGTCCCGTGGCGAGGCAAACTCGCGCCGTACGAGTCCATGGGCGATTCGCCCGCGTCCCGTCAACCCGTGGAAGTCAAAGAAGAAAAGCTGCCCTAGAAGGGGTCAGCGCTTGCGCTTGTGGCGTGCGCGGCGAAGCAGTTTCCGCTTCTTGTGCTTGCGCATTTTCTTGCGGCGCTTCTTGATGACGCTGCCCAAGATCCACCTCGGCAAAAAAGATCGAATCGACGCGGTTGAATACTCTGATGCGCCGCCGAAGTCAACCAGAGCGGGAAATCGGACAGGCCAGGGAGTAGCTCCCCGGCCGACGCAAACCGCTAGACCCCGAAGCGCGTCGGGGGCGTCTCGCCCCTGAGGATCCGAGCGCGGAGCTTTCCTAGCCAGCGATTGACCGGGTTCCCACGGCGCAGGAACCGCAACACCGGTCCGCGGCGCACACCGAGCCTGTGTAGCTCTTGGACGACCGGGCCGCAGGCGGGATCGATCATCAGGCCGCGCTTCAGGTAGCGGATCGCTTCGGCCTTGAACCCGAACGTCAGGTGGACGCGGGCCAGGTTGTGGTAGAGGAGCGGGTTGAAGAACTCCTCCCTCGCCGCCGAGCGACACAGTTCGAGTGCCCGGTCGAAGCGACGTTCCGTGAGCCCCAGACAGAGGCCGTAATAGGAGCGAAAGCACGCGTTGCTGGGGTCGATGCGTTGCGCCGTCCGGAACTGCTCGAGTGCCGCGGGCGCGCGCTCGGCTTCGAGATGCCCGCATCCCAGCCGAAAGTGCTCTTCCGCCGAAGTGGCCATTTCCATCCATGATCTCCCGACACGCGCCACGGTTCGGTCCGCGGCGACAGCACCTGGATTCGCAAGGAACGTGCCGCGGATCACAATGTGCAGCCCTCGCTGCAACGCTCCGGATTCCGGGCGCAACCCAGCGAACACCCAGGGGGCCGGCTCGTGTGGAGCCGTCGACCCGGTTACCCGACCGTACTCCGCAAGTTCGAGATGGTGCGCGGGGCTGCGAACACCCGGCGGCGGTCACATCCGGTGGATCAGTCCTCGATGATCTCGAGGATGTAACGCTTCTTTTCCTTGCCGCTGGTTGCGGCCATGATCGTGCGGATGGCCGTCGCGTGCGCGCCACCCTTGCCGATCACTTTTCCCAGGTCTTCCTTGGCGACGCTCAGTTCAAGAACGTGGGCGTGCTCGCCCACCACCTCCTTGATCTGCACTTCGTCCGGTTGATCCACCAACGAGCGAACGATCTCCAGTATGAGCGGCTTCATCGCAACCCTCCAAGTCAGCTTTTCGCCCGACGACCAGATTCTGTCGGTGGCCTGAGAGAGCGCGGGCACCACCCTCAACCGAAAGGATCGGTGTTCCGCAGGGGCAGCGCAACTGCCAAAAACCTTCGTAATACAACAGTTTTTAAAGGTAGTTGCCGAAATCAAACTATTCGCGTGGCGAATCCTTTGCGAAAGCGTGCCGTGCAAATGAGACTGGGACGCGGGGCCCGCTAGAGCCGAACACCAAACTCGAGTCTAATGCGGTTCTGGCTGAAGTCGTCCGACGTGACGGCGCCGGCGTTGCGCCAGTGGCGGTAGCTGAGCCCCACCTGGAGCCGACGCGTGAGCTGCTGCCGCAGCTGCACTTCGGCCGCACCGAAGAAATTGGCTCCCCCGACCTGGAGACCGCCCTCGAGGCGGGTCACGCTGAGCCGGAGGCTGGCAGCGGTGGCGCTCCCGAAGCGCTGCTCCAGGCCGATTCCGGCAGTGGTCTCCTCGAGTTCGTCACCAGAGAGATCGGGCGAGTGGACGTACCCACCCGACGCCCACACCGAGAATCCCCCCTCGAAGCGACGCACGACGCGGGCCTGCGCCAGTGCACGGAGCGCCGTGCCCAGTCCCTCGAATTCGATCGCACCTACGCCGCCCGAGAGATCGAGTTCGAACCCCCCCCAGCGATCCACGCTGAGGCCGGCGAGCATCGAGACGTTGGTGTAGTCCGCATCGGAGAGGTCGCCGAAATCGCGGTAGGACGACTGCCAGCGCCCCCACACGGAGGCCCACTCTGAGAATGGGAACTCGAGCTGGACATATCCCAGGCACTGGACGTAGTCGGCCTCGACGCTTGGATCGACCAGGAAACCGCCGCCGGCCGGAACCCGATCCGCGTACTCGCCGGGCAGGAAGTGGGTACCCACGATCCCGGCGGAGAGCGTGCGCCCACCGGCCAGCGCCCGCCACCAGCGCAGCTCGGCGTCGGCGCGGTTGGTCTGGACCCGGTTCTGCCCGTCATCTTCCGGTAAACCCAGTACGACGGCCTGCGGCGCGTAGGCGTTCGCCAGCCGCAGGCTCCAGCCGGGAGCGATGTCGAACTCGGCCCAAGCCAGGGCGCGGTAGAACTCGTCGTCCAGCTGCGAACCGCCGTTCCGGAATCGCCGGAGATCGGCACCCACGTCGCCGCCCACCTCGAAAGCGGTGCTGCGGTAGCCGGCCTCGACACGCGGGATCACCGAAACCCCCACGCTGCCCTCTGCGTTGCCGTCTTCCAAGAAGACGTTGTCATCGATGAGGGTCGCGACGCGAAGCGAGGGCGACCACCAGAAGCCTCCCCGCTCGCCCTCCGCGGCGGCCAACCGCGGGACGAGCGCGAGGAAGAGAACGAGAAGCCCGCCAACCGCCCGGCCCATCGTCAGAGTTCCCCGGGCAGCAGAGGTGTGAGCGCACGGGACGTGGCCCGCTCGGGTTCGAGGTCGACCAGCACCAGCGAGGAGTCCCGGCGGTCGCCAGCGAGTCGACGCCGGAAGCCGAGAGCCAGCTGCCCGAAGGAGGCTCGAGCCACCGCGGCGCGAACCCGCGCCCGGGTCATCGGAGCCGCCGGCGCGTCGCCGCGGAATCCCAGGCTCGTCAGGACGCGGGCGTAATCCACGTCGGTCGAGCGACGCGGGACCATCTCGAGCCGGTCGACGGCGGATCCCGGAGCCATCCGTGCACGCACCACGTGGCGCCCGGCCGAAAGCGGCAGCGTGAATACGTGGTTCCACATGAATACCCCCGCGAACGCTTCGGGCTGCAGCGTGGCGCGATAACGGCCGTCCACGCTCCAGATCTGTGCCGACGCGCCGTGTGTGAGCGCCCGGAGCGTCACGACGCGCGGCTCGTCCAGCCGAAAGCTCCAGCTAAACTCGCCGGGGCTCGCCACGGCCTCGGCCCAGCCGCCGCCCGAGGCAAAGTTCTCGAGTTCCCGGGCCCCCCCAGGAGCACCCGTCCCGCGGTCGCGAGGACCACCGATGCCGCCGCCGGACGCGGTGTCGAAGCTTTCGCCCTCGACGCGGATAGTTTCGTCGACGAGTGCCGGAAGCCGCCGGTCGAGGTCGAAGACGCGGACCAGGGTGCGGGCAAAGGCCCCGTAGCGCAGTGCGCGCGATACGTGCCAGCCATCGGCGGGCGCAATGCACAGGGCGCGGTGGGCGGCGAGCTCGACGCGATCGACCCGCGACCGGCCGGCCAGATAGCCGGTGACCTCGTGCGGGCCCGCGCGCAGCGGAACCACCGCCGCGGCCTGGGCAACACCAAGCACCGAGAGATCGAGATGACCCACCGGGCGACCGTCGATCACCCAGCGCTGCAGCCCGGCGCCCTCCACCGTGAGCTGGTAGAGCGCGGTGACCGGAACGCTCAGTACGAAGCGGACGGGCTGCTGGGGGCCGCGCGGGGGCGCTGGCTGCACGGCAACCGAGAGGCCGGTCCCGGCCGAAAGACTGCGCTCGCCGGCGCCGATCCGGTTCGGGGCCTGGTCCGGGCACAGGAGCTCACTCACGTCGGAGGGCTGGGGCTCCGGCGGCAACGCGTGCTCGAGGTCGAGCACGTCGACCAGCCGCCGGGCCCACTCTCCCTGGCTCATCACCCGCTGGGACGGAACCACCGCTGCACCCGCCAACTCCAGGGAGCCGGCGCTCGCTGGCCCGACCGAAAACATCAACCCGAGGCCGGCGCACAGCCCATGCCACGCTCGCAACACGCCGTTCCTCTCGTTCCAAGGGGTCTGATTCAGATGGGATCGGAGGACTCTTCGGGTGCCGAGAGGAGCGGCTTTACCCCCAACCCCGCCGAGGCGGGAGGGCCCCTACCCGCGGGGCTTCGCAGCCGGTCCGACGCCCAGTAGCCCGAAGGCCGCGGGATGACTCACAAAGTTGGCTTCAGGACATTGGCGGCCCATGCGAAAGTGGGTTAGACAGTCATGCTTAGCGACATGAGTCGAGACGAAACGCAAAGAGATCGTCGGCCCGGGCACCAACCGGGTCGGCCAAGTCGAATTCCGATCGTCTGAGCCCCTCTCGCCGGAGGGCCCCGGCGTTCGGATCGGGGCCTTCTGAATGGCGACTCCGCGAGTCACCACGCGAATCCTGCGCCGCTTGCTCGCGAGTGGTGTGCACGGGCGCGCCGAGCGCTTGCTCGCGCGCATGCCGCCCGCGGACATCGCCCCCCTGCTTTCGGGCCTGACCCAGGAAGAGGTCGCCTCGGTCATCGACCTGCTCTTCCGGCAGCACCGCGCGGCGCGGGTGTTGCGCGAGCTTCCGCAGGAAATGCTCCCCGAGATCTTCGACGCCGTGAGCGACGAACGTCTCGCCGGGGTCCTCCACCGGCTCGAGATCGACGACCTGCTCGAGCTGGTCGAGTGGATCCCCGAAGAGCGCCGCAGCACGGTGGTCGGGCGCCTGCCGGACGCCGTGCGCGCCGAACTCGAAAAGGCCGCACTCTACCCGGAGTCGAGCGCCGGCCGGGTGATGCAGACGAGCTTCGTCTCGCTCGACGAGAAGATGACCTCGCAGGAGGCCATCGAAACGCTCCGGGCGCGGGCCGACGACGACGAGTCGATCCTCTATCTCTACGTGATCGACGACCAGCGCAGCCTTCGCGGCGTGGTTCCGATCCGCCGCCTGGTCTCGGCGCCGCCCTCACGCTTGGTCCGTGACCTCATGATCCCCGACCCGGTAAGCGCACAGCCGGACGCAGACCAGGAGCAGGTGGCACAGATCGTGGCCCGGTACGACCTCCTGGCCGTTCCCGTGACCGACGTCGACGGCCGCATGCTCGGTGTGATCACGGTCGACGACGTCATCGACGTCATCACCGAAGAGGCAACCGAGGACATGTACCACCTCGCGGGCCTCTCCGAGGATGACCGGGTCTTCAGCCCGGCGCACATCGCCGTGCGCAAGCGTCTGCCCTGGATGCTGGTGAACCTCGCGACCGCTTTCCTGGCAGCGTGGGTCGTCGGACTGTTCGAGCGCACGCTCGAGCAGGTCGTGGCTCTGGCGATCTTCATGCCGGTCGTGGCGGGGATGGGAGGCAACGGCGGCATCCAGTCCCTGACGGTCATCACCCGCGGCATCGCGCTGGGAGAGATCGAGTTCTCGAGCGGCCTTCGCGCGGCCCTCAAGGAACTGGCCGTGGGACTGGTGATTGGCGCGCTCACGGGCGTCGTGGCGGCGACCTTGGCGTACGTGACGGTCGACATCCCGGCCATCGGGATCGCCCTCTTCCTGGCCATGGTCGTCACGATGGCGGCCGCGGGCCTGATGGGCGCCGCCGTCCCGCTCTTCCTGAAGGCGGCGCGTCTCGACCCGGCGCTCGGCGCCGGCGTGATCGTCACGACCTTCACCGACGTGTTCGCCTTCTTCTCCTTCCTCGGCATCGCTACGTTGCTCCTCGATCACCTGGCCGGATGACGCTGCGCACACCGATCTGCGATCTCTTCGACCTCGAGGTCCCGGTATTCCTGGCCGGAATGGGAGGCGTCGCCTACGCCGAGGTCTGCGCCGCCGTCTCCGAGGCCGGGGGCTTCGGTAGCCTGGGAATGGCCGGCGTGTCGCCGGAAGGCATCCGCGAACAGATGCGCTCGGTGCGCCGTCTCACCGACCGGCCCTTCGGCGTCGACCTGCTCGCCGCTCTTCCCGAGCAGATGGTCGCCGCGATCGACGTGGTGGTCGAAGAAGGGGCCAGCGCCTTCATCGCAGGCCTCGGGGTTCCCGACGCCGTGATCGACACCTGCCACGCGCACGGAGTCAAGGTGATGAGCATGTGCGGAAAGGTCTCGCACGCGATTCGCGCCGAGCGCGCGGGCTGCGACGTCGTGGTGGCCCAGGGCACGGAGGCCGGTGGACACACCGGGCGCATCGGGGGCGTCGCGCTGCTGCCGCAGACGGTCGATGCCGTGGACATCCCGGTGCTCGCTGCCGGGTCGTTCGTCGACGGCCGCGGGCTCGCGGCCGCGCTCGCCTTCGGCGCACAGGGGGTGTGGATGGGTACGCGCTTCATCGCCTCCCACGAGGCGCGGGCCGCGGAGACCTACAAGAAACGCATCGCGGAAGCCGGCGCGGACGAGACGGTCGTCACCCGCTCCTACTCGGGGAAACCGATGCGCGTGCTCCGCAACGCCTGGGTGGACGACTGGGAAGCGCGTCCCGAGGACATCGCCCCCTTTCCCGATCAGATGCTCCAGTCGGCGGCCGACGGTGTCATGGCGCTGGTCGAAGGGCCCGACGCGGTAGTGGATCCCGACCGCTCGTGCCTGCCCGCCGGCCAGGGAGTGGGCTCCATCCTCGACGTCCGCTCCTGCCGGGAGATCGTCGACGAGGTCGTACAGGAAGCGCGCGAGGTGATCGACGCGCTGCAGAAGCTTTCCTAGCGGACGGCTAGGGGCGGAAGAGCGCGAGCGTCAGGTCATCGGGCTTGGACGGAACGCCGTCCGCAGGTTCCAGCATCCGCCGGCGCGCCTCTTGGACCAGGCTGCGCGCCGCCTCGGCTGGGTCGCCGCGCCGCGCAAGCTCCACGACCTCGTCGGTCTGCAGGTTGTCGAGCAGTCCGTCACTCGCGAGGACCACCGTGTCCCGAGCGGCGAGTTGCCTTCGCGCTCCCATTTCGATGCGCATGTCCGGAGAGCCGAGCACGTTCGAGACGATGTGGCGTTCTTCGTGGTGCATGGCCTCGGCCTCGTCGAGCACGCCCGCCTCCACCGCAAACCCGACCGGAGAGTGCGCAACCGTGAGCAGCTTGAGCTTGCCCCTGCCGCCGCAGAGGAGAACCGACGAATCGCCGACGTGGTAGGGGCGCACCTCTCCGTCCTCGATGGCGAGGGCCACGAGGGTCGTGGCGCCCACGGCGAGAGACTCGACGGCGCGGTTCGCCGCCTCGAAGCCGTCGAGAATGGCGGTCCGCAGCGGCACCCCCGACTCGCGCTCGAGAATCGCATCGGCGAGGGAGCGCACCGCCCGCTCCGCCGCGCGCGCACCGCCGCGCACGCCGCCCAGCCCGTCGGCAACGGCGACGACGCCGCTCGTCACGCCCACCGGAATCACCGCCGCCGCATCCTGGTTGGTTCCGCCTTCGGGAGAAGGCGCAGAGAAGACCACGCATGTGCCGCCCGCGAGCGACCAGACCTCGACGTCGGTCATCTCCTCGGCGGTGAAGAACACGCCGGTCAGGGGACGACTCCCCGCCGCCGCTTGGCCTGCTTCACCCTCTTCCAGGTCAGCCACATTGCGAGCGCCGCCACCTCGTCCGGGTTCACGTCCACGTCGCGGGACTCGATTCCCTCGGAGGTCCTCACGTTGCCGGCTCAGTCTCGCAAGGCGTAGGTAACTTCGAGGTAGCGGCAGATATCCGCCGACTCGAACATCGCCTGCCCTGTGTTGGGGTCGACCAGGTAGGGAACCATCATCTTCCCGGAGCGCCTCACGAAGGCTTCGCGGCCCGGGCTGTACTTGGCCACGTTGTGGAGCAGGTACGGAAGCTCGAGGCTGCTGAGCGTCTCTCGCACCAGCCGGCAGAAGGGCGATGCCTCGAAGCTCCACAGTTCGAGGGGCTGCGCCGGCTCCCGGGCAGGGCGGTAGCGGACGCCCGCAGCCGGGCGCAGGGCCGAGGCCAGCATGGCGGTCGCGTCCGTGAGCGGCCCGCCCCGCAGCAGCAGAGGCGGTGCGCCGTCGCCGTACTCGCGGAAGAGGTGGGCGACGATGTCGTCGGACTCGTACATCTCCTTGCCGGCGTTCGGATCCACCAGGTACGGGAAGAGCGCCTTGCCGCCGCGCCGCTTCACCTCCTCTCGGAAGTGCGGCCCCCCCTTCGGGCAGGGCTTGACCAGAACCTCGAGGTCCAGCACCGAGAGCGCCTCGCGCGCCTTTCGGCAATAGGGGCAGGCCTCGAACTCGTAGAGTTCGAGCCGCTGCGCGGGACGGCGACCCAACGGCCCCACCCGAAAACCCGAGGCGGCCCGGGCGAGGGTGGCCCCGACCGAGCTGACCACATCGATTGTGCGCCCCACGCGTCTGAACCTAGCCCCCGATCGCCATGCGATCGAGATACCGCTTCACGTACTTTCCCAGCACATCAGCCTCGAGGTTAACGCGGTCCCCCGGCCGACGGGCACCGAGCGTCGTCTCCGCGAGCGTGAGCGGAATCAGCGCGACGTCGAAACCCTCGGCGTCGACGCCGACCAGCGTGAGCGAGACGCCGTCGACCGCCACCGAGCCCTTCGGCACGAGGTAGTCGAGAACCTCGGCGCCGCAGGTCACAGCGAGGCGGACGTCGTCCCCCCGCCGATCGAGAGCGCGCACCACGCCGGCCCCGTCCACGTGGCCCTGGACGATGTGACCGTCGAGCCGCGCGTCGGCCCGCAGGGCGCGCTCGAGGTTCACCGGCGAGCCGACGACGAGGTCGCCGAGCGACGTCACGTCGAGACTCTCCTTCACGGCCTCGAAGGCGAGCGTCGTCGGCGTCACCTCGACCACGGTGAGGCAGGCGCCGTTCACCGCCACGGAGTCGCCGACCGCCACGCATTCGGTCACGGCCGGGGCCTCCACGGCGATGCGCGTCAGCTCGCCGCGCGGGGTGCGCTCGGTCACCCGTCCGACACTCTCCACGATTCCGGTAAACACGGAACCCTAGAGCCGCCGCTCGATCTCGCGGAGCATCCGGTCGCGCACCGTGTCGTAGCGCGCCGGGAGCTCGATCGGCGAGTTGGCGTACCGCGCGTCGACATCCTCGATCTCCTCCCGGTGGTACCGGATCTTGAAGTCGACGAATTTCAGCCCGTGCGCCGTCGAGATCACCACGACGCGGTCGCTCTTCCGGATCTCGCCCCGGTCGATCAGCTTCTCCATCGCGGCCAGCGCCACGCCCGTATGGGGACAGTTGAATAGTCCGGTGCGGTCCGCCCGGGCGCAGGCGGCGGCCAGCTCCGCCTCGGTCGCCTGTTCCACGATGCCGTCGTAGCGTTTCAGGGCGTCGATCGCCTTCTCGGCCGACACCGGGTTGCCGATCTGGATGGCCGAGGCCAAGGTCGGGCGGGCCGCGATCGGCTCGAAGACCTCGAAACCGCGCTGGTACGACTGGTAGAGTGGGTTCGCCGCCTCCGCCTGCGCACACACGAAGCGCGGCTTGTGGTCGATCAGTCCCAGCTCGAGGCAGAGATCGAGTCCCTTGGCCAGCGCCGACACGTTGCCGAGGTTCCCGCCGGGGATCACGAACCAGTCGGGCACCTCCCAGTCGAGCTGCTCGATGATCTCGATACCGACCGTCTTCTGACCCTCGATGCGCAGGCTGTTCATCGAGTTCGCCAGGTAGATCCCGTCCTTTGCCGAGACCTCCTTCACGATCTCCATGCAGCCGTCGAAGTCCGTGTCGAGAGCGAACACGATCGCCCCGTTCGCAACCGGCTGGATCAGCTGGGCCACCGAGACCTTGCCGCGCGGCAGGAACACGATGGCCGGAATGCTCGCCGCGGCCGCGTAGGCGGCGAGCGCCGCCGACGTGTCCCCCGTCGAGGCGCAGGCGATCGCCGGAATCTCGCGGCCGCGGGCGATCATCTCCTTCACCATCGAGACGAGCACCGTCATCCCCAGATCCTTGAAGGACCCCGTGTGGGAGTTGCCGCATTGCTTGATCCACAGGTCGTCGAGACCCAGCTCCGCGCCGTAGCGCTGGGCCCAGAAGAGGTTCGTGTTGCCCTCGTACATGGAGACGATGTTCAGGTTGTCGATCTCCGGGAGGACCCACTCCTTCTTGCCCCAGACGCCGGATCCATAGGGAAACTCGGTCGTATGGGCCCGGGACCGGAAGACGCGCCGCCACTCGTCCGCGGACGTCTTCGCGAGCTCCCCGAGGTCGTGCTCCACCTCCAGGAGACTCCCCTCTCGAGAGGTGTAGACGATCTCATCGAGGCGGTAGGTCTCGTCGTGGTCCGCCAAGCTGCGGAACCGGGCGCGATAATGGGGCTTCTCGTTGCTCACGCATTCACTCCGGCGCGCATCAGAGCTCCTGCTCGATGCGCACGAGGCGCGTGGGCGCCGTCACGTCCTCGAACTCGTCGATGCGGTCGAGCGCCGCGCGCACCGCCGCCTCGCCCGCGGGATGGGTCAGCACGATCACGGGAACCGACTCCCGGGTACCCCCCCGCCCTTTCTGCATCACCGATTCGATTCCGATCTCGTGCTCGCCCAACACGCCGGCGAGGTGCGCCAGAACGCCTGGCCGGTCCACGGCGGTGAAACGCAGGTAGAAGCGGCCGTGGAGTTCGCCGAGCGGGACCAACGGCTTGGGCTCGAGCATCTCGGGGATGTACGAAAGTGGTGCCACGCGACCCGCATGCCCGCGGTGGATC
>Ga0310342_100003173_pt1 | contig 10760 bp, 8 predicted proteins | sample S15DNA20500_MG_FD_206155 | JGI IMG/M metagenome (GOLD analysis project Ga0310342, IMG submission 206155) | Marine microbial communities from station ALOHA, North Pacific Subtropical Gyre - S1503-DNA-20-500_MG | ecosystem: Environmental > Aquatic > Marine > Oceanic | place: Pacific Ocean: North... | reverse complement strand
AAAAATATTTGTAATTTTATCTTCGATTCACAAATCGTAAATATTATCTTTGATAATATTTACAAAATATTATAATTTGTAATTTTATCTCTGATATAATATACGAAATACGACATAGAAATGAATTCATCAGGACCATTTTCAAAGAATCGACCTATAGGAACAAATCCGGCTTTATTTTCATTGCCTCATAGACAAGAGATTGATAATTTAATAGATCCTAATATAACACCAGAAGAAATAGCACATAATAATCTTAGTAATTTATATATATCTCCTGTAGCAGGATTTAGAAATCAAAGCTTTGATTTAGATTGGAGAACTTATCAAGATCTCGCCGCACATTCAAATATGCATGTAGTCAATAAAACTTTTGGAGAAGGAGTTGAAGCATATAATAAATTAAAACAACATCAAGAATTGATGTATAACGGAATGATGGCTGGAATGAGTTTTTCAGAAGCTCATAAATACGCCCTCCGTGTGGGTCCAAAACCAATTAAAGATTACTAAATAGAGAAAAAAAAATCTTTTTTTTTGTAATATTTATAATTTAAGTTTGCGGTTAATAAGGAAGTCTTGAGGCTATAGAAGAAACCCCACGATCTCGTAGAGCACTTAACGAACCTCCAACACCCAAAGCTCCGCCGACTTTCAATGCCCCGCCTGAAGCAGAAGAAGGAACAGACATTGATCCTAGAGGCGGATCCGTTAATCTTCGAGCTGTCTGTTCATCCAAACTTTGACTTTGGAACTGTGATTTATCTGGCTCAATCCTCAAAAATTCTGCACCAAATAGTAAATGATTATATAATTGATAAACATTATCACCGGGGCTTGCTCCAGCATAACCTGAATGTGGTCGCCAATTTACAACCACTTGTAAACTATTACTACTAAAAACTCCCGTACTAGTACGATTTGCAATATCTGCTCCAGTGACGGCGATCATGCCCTTGCATGCATAATCATTCCATGCCGCAGTATTAACCTCAACGGATTGTGTTGCTGGTGCTGCAACGGATCTAAAAGCACCAGCATTTGTGACTGGTCTTTTCCTTCCTCGCCAATCTTCAAAGCTATATGGAAAATCTTTACTATTTTTCAATGTTAAATCATATAATTCTCGTTGAGAGAAGGTCGCACTAATTACATTTGGTCTATCTCCTAGTAAGAATGTAATAGTATTAATTTCTCCGTAATTATCCCATGAATGGATAGCTCCTCCCTGCCTATCATTTGCTGGAACAGCTGATATAACATTACTTTGTGATGCATATGCTACTGGCTGATAATCTGATTGGTCTTTATCTCTTTCAAGATGTGTTAAAATTAAACTAGGGACAGAATTTAATTGTATAAGACTTGATCTATCTTCTCTTGCTAATAAATTTGCACAAGTTGCTCCGTTGTTTGCTACATCTTGGAACTCTCTCACATTATAGCATTGTAGGTCTAAACTTTTTGGGATGCTAGTGGAAACAGGTACCTCACACCACGTCAAAAGTAGGTTTGCAGCAACTCCAGCAGGTAGAATATTTAATGCTGGTGGTCTAGTATTTGCTGATCCTCTACCGTAATAATAAAATAGTAAGGACGCGGCCAGTTTTGTAAATTGTATATCGATTTCAAGACGGTCGACATTTGGAATTACTGGAGACATCCACTTCCATGGACTCCAGTCTGGAAATTTTTCTTTATCTAATGCACTAAAGCAATCAAACGGGGGACTAATCAATGGCTCAGTAACTTTAATAACCGAATTATTTGCAATAGCTCCTACTGCTCCCCCATCATCAAAGAAAGTATTGTGAACTCCTGTAGGAACTCCTCCGCCTCTTAATTGTCTGTTTGCAAATTCATAATATTGATCCTGCATAGTTTTATCTTTTTGAGGGTAAGACCATAATACAGGCGGAAAATTTTGATTCATTTGTCCACCCATACAATCCGGATATCCTGCTTCGTAATAATTTAGAGCCTCTTCTTTTGAAACATGCATCATACTTACGCATTCCATGAAACGACGAGGCTGAGCGATAGTATTCGTACTTCCATTGATACTAGTTGTAATCGCACTAATTGCATTAGCCACAGGCAAAACAGGTTTGAGACTGACATAATCCAAATCTCCATTGGGTGGTCCTCCTTGTCCGTAATCCAATGGAGCTGCTAAATTGGGTATAAAAGTTCCGTCTGATGTATCAGTGCGATTTAACGTAAATTCCCATTCAATTTTTGCATCAGAAAGCAAGTACGAGCGTTTATTTGGTGAGCTAACAGTAAAGCTACACTGCTGATTACTTACATTCCTTGATTGAATTCTCTGGTAGAAAATGTTAGAAGGATTTTGCTGAAGAGTTGCCAAGTATTCTTTGTATCTGAGATTTTCATTTGGTATAACTTCGACCATTTTGTATAAAATTGTGTATATAAGAGATAGAAAAAAAATAAATAAATATAAATATCTTTTTATTAAATTACAAATATTATACATATTATTTGTGCTTTTTATTATTTGCGTATATGAGTTAAAATAATTTCCTGAGCACACATTCATATTGACAAGCATTTACTATAGGTAGAGCTACTCCATCTTCAGTAAATAAACTAACATTTAATTGATTGAATGGAGATGCAAATCTCACAGTTTGATTAAAAGTTTGATTTTTCAATCCATTAATCTCAGCATTATATGCCGAATCTAATGGAACCAAAAAACTATATTCTGTTCCATCGACTAATGTAATATTTTTTAAAGAGTCTTCTGCTATATCTATTAGTAGATTACTATGAGGATCTAGATCTACACCTTGTGTAGAAGTTTGAGATGCTGCTAATACTCCATCTACATGATCGAATCCAACCAACAAATTAGCGATCGGTTGAGATATATTAGTTCCCCAATTAAATGCAAATGTTCCAGCAGCTGGTGTGAATGTATAAAGATTAGTTAATGCGTCGAATGTAATTGTATAGGTTGTTGCTGAAACCGCATCCATTACTATTTTTATAGCCGCTGCTAATGCGACTTCGGTAGTATAATATCCATGTGGAATTAAAACTGGACCTAATTCTGCACCCCCCTCGTCAAAATAGATCTCATCGTTAGAATCATCTACATTATATACATGATTTCTGGAGTTGAAACTGAGGAGCTCATAAGTACCTACCTCAATAGGACTTCCTAATGCTGCTAGGTTATATGTGGCTACTGGTATACTACCAATGCCTACAACTCGTTTTCTAGAATCTAAAACATAGCTTGTTGTTGATATTGATGCCATATTATTTGTGTTTAATTTTTTTTTAATATATATTATATAATATATAAAATTTAAATTACAAATAATATTAAAAATAATATTTGTGAACATGTCTTCAAGTACAGGTGTTAATGAAAGTTCATTTGGTAACCCGCCAGATCATATTTCTCCACAAGCTTTTGAGGGAGATCTTACAGGCGGTGCAGTAAAGCCCTCATCAGTGTTAGGATCAGTTGGTGGAATTGCGGGTGGCGTATCCGCTATTTCTCCAGTCTTAGCCCCGATTGCGGCTCCAGTAGCGGCGATCGCTGGAATCGGTAGTGCTATCGCTAAACTGTTTGGTGGAGGTTTAACCCAATCCGAAATGGATATGATTATGAAAGTTCATAATAGAGTTCAACAACGTAAGAAGAAATAATTTAATAAAAAACTAATGTATAAATAATATATATATATAATATACGATATACCGTAAATACAATAATGTCATTTATAAAAGGAACGATTTTTCCGAGTGTAGCACAGCAAAAACCTCAACCATACTTCACGTTCGACGACAAGTATCCGCAATATGTGCAGATCCAAAGAACACCAGCCGCCATCACTAATACTAATATAAAATTTAAAGTTAATACCTTTGATCCTAATACATTCTTAAGAAGTAAAGCTTATGTAAAAGTAAAAGTGAGAATACAAAAGCAAGAAAGAAATCCTGTAGATGGTGCCATAACTGCATCAAATTATACGAACGATGATCGTATATATAAAAAGCCGGGAATGGTTCTACATAATGCCTGTACAAATGCTACTTTAACATTGAATAGTCATACAATGAATTTTAAAGATCTACGATATATTACTAAAAAAATGAATATGGCATTCGCTGGTAAGAAGATTAATAATAATTATTTTAGTACATCAGGTGGAGCATATGAAGAATATAATGGATCATACGATGAATTTGGAAATATATTCTCTGGTAATGTAGAAAGTACATTTTTATTAACAGATCTAGATTTTGTAGCAGGAGCTGGAAATAATAGTATTAGATTTATTTCAGATAATAATATTATTGTTGGATCTAATACTCTAGGATTTGATACTGCAACTCCTAACCAAGTAGAATTCAACGATGCAACTAATGTTCTTACATTTACTCTAAATGGTGGTGATCCTATTGATATTATAAATACATCTCCAATTCATGAAGGAATGATAATTACTTTCACAGGTACTGGAAGAATATTTACAATAGAAACTATTTTATCTTTAACTACTGCATTAGCTACTCCTAGTGTTGCAGGAGCGATGCTGGCTACAGATTTAACTATTACTGATACATATGAAACCGATAGAGAAACAGCGAGACTACAATTTGGAAATTCTGGTGGAGGTACTGCGATCGATTTGGCTTCTACACAAATTTTTAAATTAGGCGATATTATAACTTTAGATTCGGGAGAAACCTTTAGAGTCATAGGATTTTCAGGAAATGACGAATTAATAGTAGGCAATATTGGAGAAGAAAATGATTTTCCAGCACAACCTATTAATGCAGCTGATACGGTGACTCGATTAGTGTCTCGAGTTGGTAATGCTGATGATGGTCGTCAAGAATCATATGACGATGCTTTTAGAGACATAGGATTAGGAACGGTTGATAATATTTTTAGTTTTACAGAACCATTGAGTTTCGGACCATTTAATCATTTAGCAGACTATGAACGAGGAGAGATCGCTAAAAATGCATGGAATTTAAAACAATCACCATTAATCCCATATGTAAGAGAGTTAGAATTAACAATGAATTTTAAAGATATAGCCGCTAATGCGTTGATTTATGCATATGGCAGAAATAATACTCCAGGATCAGATCGAGAATGCCAACTATCTGATATTGAAATAACAAGTGCTGAGCTAGTATTAGCATGGGTTAAGCCAAGAACTGAATTATTATCAACATTACCACAACGAGTTCGAATTCAAAGTTGGCAGTATGAACATAATCAATTTGATTTAGTGAATATAAATACTCCATTAGTTCCTACATTAGTAGATGGTCAAGCAGCTCAAAGTTCGCAAAATAATATATATACTCAACAAGTACCTTCTTATATCCTATACTATGGAATGGTAAATAAGGATTCTGATAATTATATCTGTAGAGCTGTAAATTCCAATTCAGATGTTATAGGAAATGATGCCGTAATTTCAGTTGATGCTAATGCAGTCGAATCGGGTATGCATCTATTTAGACAAGGAGATGTAAATACAGATCTAAATATAAGAAGCAATACATTAGGCGGAGATGATATTCTAGATAGAAATTATAACATAAAAGAGTTATATCGCCTAACTCTTCAAAATTCAGTTTCGGATTTTCCATATGGAGAGACTAAATTTAGAGGCATTCAAGCGGGTGAAACTTTATTTAGTTCATATCCTAGCGAATATTTTCTATTACTAGGAGAACAACAACTCAATAGCTTTTTTATAAGAGTGGGGCAATTACAAGTATCTAATGTATTAAATTTTAATAGTACACTTGTAGCTACTGATGGATATTCTATATCAAAGTCAGTTGAAAATGGAGACTTCAATGGTGGAGAAAAACAATACGCTCTACATATATTTTTTATATATGATCGATTCTATATTGAACTCAATCAGAATGGATTAGTTGATAGTAAATTTGATTCACAATTTTATTAAAAAACGTGTTAAATATAAGGCTTTATATATATATATGAAAATGTCAAACATTTTAGATTCCACGGTTCAGACGGACTCGGCTTCAGATTACAACTCAGGTTCAGACGACGTTCTAGATTCATCTAGAACATCCATAACCCATCGAGGTGTGGTTCTAGATAAAAAATCAAAGGAATATAAAAATCTGTATCAAAAAAAATACTATAGAGAAAATAAAGATAATATAATAAGAATATCGATGAAATCTCAAAATAAAATAAAAGATAGTAATAGATTTAGATGTGAAGAACATGATATTTCTTATCCGAGCAACTCGAGACTTCAGAGACATCTTAGAGGGTATAAACATAATCCGAAAAAATATGTGATATACATTTGTCATCTATGCAATTTCTCAAGTAAGCAAAAATATAATTATAGTACACATCTAAAGTCAATGAGACATAAATATAATTATTTAGTATTTGAAAATAAAAATAGAGACGAGAATCTGTCGGATGAATTCGACGGGGTTGCAGATTTGTCAGTAGAATTAGGTTGACACGAACCCATCCTTGTCAGATAACAAATTACACTTCTTAAATCGTAAATATTATTTACAAAAAAGTGTGTTAATGTAACTAGAACATCAGATTTATACTTGTTTTTTTTATTGCTTCAGTGATATAATCTTTAATATATAATAATAAAGAATTATTTATTTTCTTATACATAATTCTAATACCTGTATTCTCTTCATAGAATGATTCTTTACCTATTCGTTCAACAATAATGTTAAGAATCATTATTCTATCTTCGATTAAACAATCATTTATATAATCTTCAATAAAATTTATATTTTTTTTACGCATTATTACAAATAATATGGTTCAGAACACGAGGTTTAGAACACGAAGAGTTCGTATCAACCGTTCGTGTCAACCAGATAATATTTGTGAAATCGTATTGTATGAATATTATCTTTGATATTATTCGTGGTATATTATATCAGAGATAAAATTACACTTTTTGTAAAAAAAATAAATAGATTAATTATCTTAATGGTATTGAACCTGATACTTTCCATTCTCTACCATTCCATGGCTTTTTGTTTAATATTCTTTCTGTTTCTTTTCCTGTAAGATGTGTTATACTGAAATAATCTATTTTAGCTTCCAATTGTGGTTTATTTAATCTTACATTATTTTTTTTCATTTGAAAATCTCTTTGAGTAGAGAAAGTATAATTTTTAACTCCATTAATAATTTTGCCATCTTTCATTTTTTCAAATGCTTCTACATTGAGATTATCAGTTGGTACTCCCTTTCCTCTATACGTATAATAAAATTTCTTATCTCCGATAATTCTTATATCACATTGTCCTTTATTTACGAGTTCTTTATCTTTTTTATTTATTTTATTACACGAATCACTAGTAATAAATTCTAACATATATAATTTCGGTGCTATCCATATACCACGCATTATTTTCGTTGATCCAGGCGTTTCAACTCCATTTATGGATTGAGTGCATGTATATTCTTGTAAGTCGTCATCAATTCCTCCAAGTTCTTTACTTAAGGGCATAAGATTATCATGATGCACTTGTATAGCATCTGTATCGGTATAATAGAAATCATTTTTTATCTGCAACTTTTGATATTTTTTAAAATCTGACAGGTCTTTATACATTGATATATCAAAATATGGATTACTTTCTGAATAGTATTTTAACATTAAACGTCTTGTATACCCTAATATAAAGGCTCCTAATTGTGTTGGTTTATTAATGCATTCTTCATTTTCTGCTTCATCACGAGATCGTCCAGTCAAATACATATAATTATTTATTACTTCGATATCCTCTATTTTATTAATTTTGTAAAACTTCCAAAAATCAGATATATTTTGTGTCCAAATTGATTTATTGGTTATTGGTCTTTGAATCATTTTACCATATAATCCATTCATGAATAATTTAGCTAATGCCCGTTCTGGTGATCCTCTTTCCGCTTTCTTTTTCTTTTTAAATAATTCCTCAATATATGTTTTATAAATCTTTTTTGATTTTTCCCAATAGAAAGCACAAGGTTGATGAACCGGTGGTTTAATTATTTTTATTTCATAACCATATTCAATTGCATTATCAATATCAATGCTAGTAAAATATCCATGACTATCTTCTAATGTCCATTTAAGACCTTGAGGTGTTCGGTGTGGTAATACAGCATGTGATAAAAATTTATTTGTAATATACTTAATATAATATATACCCATATGTAAGCATTTTTTATTTTCTCTTATACTTCTATTAAATTTTTCTAAATCTGCAACCCTTAGTTCTTGTATTTCACCAATTGGATAATCATATAATTGCATAACTGACGGATATAAAGATACTACATCTAAGTCGACCAAATAATCTATTACTTCATCATAGTCTATTTTTCCTTTCAAATAATCTAACCTATCAACACTTTCAAATGATTTTTTACTTGGATAACATCTCCCACCAAAACATGCAGGTCGAAAAACTGATTCTTCTTTTATATTCGGTATTTTAATTAAAGTTGGTGATTCGCTATTTAGATGTCTTCTCCATAGAGTAAATGTCGTATGAGATGTTGAAAAGAATGAATGCATATTAACTTTATATTGTCTATGCAATGCTGTATTCATTTTATTATACAATTCTTTTAAACCCATTACATCGATCTTTAGATAATCTAAACAATCTTTTTTATCTTTCTCGCTCATCTTTTCCCAGTCATCACCGTTAGAATGATTAAAATCTCCTTTTTCTAACTTACATCCCATAGTTTTAAGATTGTCTTTATATGATCCTGTAGTATGTTTTTTAATATCCATAAAGATTATATTTTTAAATCTAGCTTTAAATATGCTACCGCCTTTTAATACAAAATCTTTTATTTCATATCCTAATTTCATAAAGACCTTTAATAAGAAGTAATGATCGAAATTTGCACCATTGAACGCATTTAAATAAATATTTTTTTTTTCTTTTTTATAATATTTATATATAAGCTTCTCTCCCGATCTATTAACACAACTCGATGCAGGCTCAAGTTTCTTTATATATTTCGACTTATTTGTGGGTTCAGATGAACTCGATGCATCGAGTTCCTCAACCTCGCATTTAATTTTTGCTATTTTTAATTCTCTCGGCGTTTTAACTGGTAGAAGCTTATATTGACTATCTGCATATTCAATAAGTTTATCAACAAACTTTTCGCAACAATCTTTACCTGTAAAATATTTAAATTCATTATTTCCGAAACAATAACCTGCTATATATGGCATATGAGTTTTATTTACTCTTGGATGTGTTTCGAGATCATAATGTACAACTGAATCATTATCTAATTCTTCTTCTTTTGTGTATCCTAATAGATATCTATTTTTAGATTTTAAAATTTTTGTTTGGTAAAAAGTTACATGGTTTGGATTGCATTCTTTAGTTGATGCATGGAAATGTCCACACTTTCTGCATTTTGCGTATATTGTTGATATACATTTATGTTTTATTTTCCATTTTTTAAAGCAAATACTACATTTCCGTTCTTGGGAAACAACCTCCCAATAATGAGCATCCATAAGAAATAAAGTTATCCTATTAGATTCATCTGCCGATTCGAATTTTTTAGTTTCTTCTATTATTCCTGTATCATTATCAATAATTCTCAATTGACATTTTTTATTTTTACGACATAATTTAAAAAGTTTTATACCTTCCGAAACATTAATAGGACTATTATGTTCTATCTGTAGTTTATCTCTTATAATATTACAGGGTTTTTTTGTAATTCTTTTTAAACGTAAAAATTTCTTAATACATACAAAGAAACAATTATTATTTTTAACTACTCTAGATTTTAATTTAAATTTTTCTAGTTTAAGTATCTTATCATGTTTATTCAAATTACATCCTCCTCTATTTGCTGGTATTATACGAACTTTTACAATATCAATACTAAATGTATATAATCCATCAGAAGTAAAACTTTCGACTTTTCTTGTTAAAAAATCATATGCGTCTTGAGCGTTTCTAATTAATATAACTCCTCGAGAATTTAAAAGCTGTTCTAATACTACAGCTCCATCAGCTCTACGTTTTACACCAATGAGTTTTATGACAAAACCGTCGTTTTTATTTCTTCTTCTTCTTAATATAAATTTAACATAATCAATAACTAAATCAATATCTGTAGATTCAATTGCTGGATCGAATCTATGGTCAAAATCTATTATCCCATTTTCATGTTGAGTTTCATTAAATCTAAATAAATTGATAAGATTTCTATGTCGATCTCTTGCTGTTTGTTCTATCTCATCGAGCCGTCTTTGTTGGAATCTTTCTCTAATTTCCCTTAATAATTGTCTTCGATATAACCTTGCTAATCCGGCTTTTCCGCTTGTTCTGATTTCTTTTAATAGTTCGGTTGGCACGAACCCTTCCACACCTCGATGCATCGAGTTGTAATCTGAACCTCTATCGCTCATACATATAAAGTTTTATTACAAATTGTTAAATTTTAACAAAATATAATTTGAATTTTTAAAAATTCTCTATAATTTAGATTTTAAAGTTTTATTACAAATCGTATATTAAATCAGATTTTTTGAATCAAAAATTAGATCTAGAACTTCGTCTGAACCGGTTTGGTATTCATTGTAAAGTTCTTTTTTGGACTTTATAGGATTATATATATATATAAACCTTGTCTTTAAATGACTTTTTTAAAAATAACATTTATCCCACTTTTAAGGGGGAATGAATAAATG
>Ga0310342_100003172_pt1 | contig 10761 bp, 8 predicted proteins | sample S15DNA20500_MG_FD_206155 | JGI IMG/M metagenome (GOLD analysis project Ga0310342, IMG submission 206155) | Marine microbial communities from station ALOHA, North Pacific Subtropical Gyre - S1503-DNA-20-500_MG | ecosystem: Environmental > Aquatic > Marine > Oceanic | place: Pacific Ocean: North... | reverse complement strand
AAAGCCGGACCGAGCCAACCGTTTTGCCTTCCAAGTTTCCGAATCTGTTGGTCAACGGCGCTAATGGAATTGCTGTGGGAATGGCGACTTCGATTCCGCCTCACAACTTGGGGGAAACTTGTGATGCATTGATTCGAATTATCGAGCAGCCTGACGTTTCGATTGACGAATTGATGGAGATCATTCCCGGCCCGGATTTTCCCACCGGGGGGACCATTTGTGGTCGGGCTGGAATCCGCCGTGGGTATCACACGGGTCGTGGTACGATCGTTGTTCGTGCGCGGACTCGCATTGAGGAACGGTCGAGGGGCCGCTCACGGATCATTGTCTCAGAGATTCCATATCAACAAGTTCGTGATCGTGTTGTCGAAAAGATTGCGAGCTTGGTCAATGACAGTCGTATCAAGGGAATTGTCGGTATTCGTGATGAGAGTGATTTAAAGGAACCGGTACGATTGGTAATCGACATCAAGCGAGATGCTGATGCCGAAGTGGTGTTAAACCAGCTTTATCAATTTTCTCAGTTGCAGGAAACGATTTCACTCATCTTTCTGGCGTTGGTAGATGGCAAGCCGCGTGTCTTGTCCCTCAAGGCGATGTTGGAAGAGTTCGTGCGTCATCGTGTCCAGGTCATCCGTCGCCGCACCCAGTTTTTATTGGCCCGCGCTCGACGTCGTAAGCATACTGTCGAAGGGTTGCTGTTGGCCCTGGCCAACATTGACGAGATTATCCGGCTCGTTCGATCGTCTGCGACGCAAGCGGATGCAAAAGCAGGCTTGATGCAGATTGCCTGTCCAGCCGCCATGTTGCATCGGGCGCTAGGTGACCAGGGATTTCAGATTTTTCAAGATGAACGAGGAGTGGCTGAAGAGTATCGACTAACAGCCGTGCAGGCGGATGCGATCCTGAGAATGACGCTGGGCCAGTTAGTCAATCTGGAACAGGAAAAATTGGGTGACGAACACCACAAGCTACTTGACGAGATTACCGAATTCCTGCGGATTCTTTCGGACGAAGAAAATATTCGACAGATCATCAAAGACGATCTGATTGCGATTCGAAAGAAACATGCGGATGATCGTCGGACGGAAATCAGTGGAGAGGAACTTGGTAATATCGATCTCGAGGATTTAATTACCGAGGAGACGATGGTGGTTTCTCTCAGCCATCGTGGTTACATTAAGCGCACTTCGGCGAATACCTATCGATCTCAACGACGTGGAGGCAAAGGTCTTAAGGGCGCTAAGACCGAAGATGAGGATCCGATTGAACATCTCTTTGTTGCCAGTACCCACGCTTATTTACTGTTTTTCACCAACAAGGGTAAAGTCTATTGGCAGAAAGTCTACGATCTTCCTCAGCTGGCTCGTGAAAGCCGTGGCCGCGCTATCGTGAATTTATTTAATTTGGGACCGGATGAAAAAATCGAGGATTGTCGTGCCATTCGAGATTTTGATTTGCCCGGGCATTTTTTAATGATGGCCACGCGGAAAGGGCTGGTCAAGAAAACCTCCTTGGATCAGTACAGCCGACCTCGGCAAGGTGGTATCATTGCGATCAAATTACGTGAAGATGATGAACTGGTCGACGTGGTGATTACCAAGCCGGGTGATGAAGTGGTACTGGCGACTGCAGGTGGAATGGCGATTCGATTTAGTGAGTCGAATGCCCGTTCGATGGGAAGAAATACGTCCGGTGTCAAGGGGATTTCACTGGCGGGTAACGACGAGTTGGTTGGAATGGTAGTAGCAGAACGGGATGCTACACTGCTGACAGTTTGTGAATTTGGATATGGAAAAAGAACGAATTTTGGTGTTAGCCAGGCGCCTGACGAAGAAGAAATTGTCGAGGACGACACTGCATCCACAGCCCGATATCGTACGCAGCGTCGAGGTGGTAAGGGGGTCCGTGATATTAAGACAACCCGTCGAAATGGAAAAGTGATTGGAATCGTACGTGTCGACGATGATGATGAGATTTTGATGATGACGGCTCGTGGTAAGATTCAGCGCGTGGCGGCAAATGAAATTGGCATCATCGGGAGAAATACACAGGGTGTACGTATCATGAGCCTCGCTGAAGGCGATACGTTAGCAGCCATCGTAAGAGTTCCCAAGGAAGATCCAGAGGCAGCGGCATCTCAGGGTGGGACGTCTGCACCTTCCCCGACCACTCCAGGAGAGGCTGATACGCCGCAAGAGCGTGATTAGTCTGAATTCCAGATTGGAGATGGCAAGATGAAGATCGCTGTTGTCGGCACCGGGTATGTCGGTTTAGTGACAGGAACTTGCTTTGCCGACAGTGGCAATCAAGTCACATGCGTTGACATTGTCGAAGAAAAAATCAACGCACTTTGTAGAGGTGAAATACCCATCTACGAGCCGGGATTGTCCGAGTTGGTGTCCAAAAATTGTGATCAGAAACGACTTGGTTTCACCACCGAATTGTCGACTGCGGCGAAAGCTGCCGATCTAATCTTTCTCGCTGTTGGAACACCGCAGGGGGATGACGGTTCGGCGAATTTGGATGCACTGTTTGGTGCTGTTGAGCAACTGGCGCCGCACCTGGATGAAAAGTCAGTTGTGGTTACCAAAAGTACTGTTCCAGTAGGAACCAATGCGACCATTTATAAGCGTTTGAAAGAATTGACTGGCCGAGATTGTCACGTCGCCAGCAATCCGGAATTTCTTAAAGAAGGGGCGGCTATCAACGATTTTATGCTTCCAGATCGAGTCGTTGTTGGTGTTCGCAGTGAGCAGGTAGGAGAAGTTCTGCGCAAACTATATGCGCCATATTTGCGCACTGACAAGCCGTTCTTGGTCATGTCCCCAGAGAGTGCAGAGATGACTAAGTACGTGGCTAATGCGTTATTGGCCACGAAAATCAGCTTCATTAACGAAATGGCCAATATCTGTGGTCCAATGGGAGCCGATATCAACGATGTTCGTCGCGGGATTGGCCATGATCGCCGGATTGGTTTTCAATTTTTATTTCCCGGCGTTGGGTATGGTGGAAGTTGTTTTCCAAAAGACGTTCGGGCTCTGTCTCGTATGGCGGAACAGAGTGGAGTGAAGCCACAAATTCTTAAATCGGTTGATGAGGTCAATGAGCGTCAAAAATTGGTCCTCTTGAAAAAAATCCGAGATCATTTTGGCAGCAAGCTGTCCCGTTGTACCTTGGCGATTTGGGGACTTGCCTTTAAGCCACGTACCGATGATATTCGCGAGGCTCCGGCATTGGCCCTGATTCAACCCTTGCTTGAAGAAGGCGCCAGCCTGCGTGTACATGACCCAGTTGCGATGGATAACGTGCGCAAGGAGTTGAGTGATCGGCTATTTTACGCCGATACACCTATTGAAGCGGTTCAGGGTGCCGATGCACTGGTGATAATGACCGAATGGAGTGAATTCCGGCATCCTGACACTGACGAGCTTTTACGAGGACTTGCAGCCCCGGTGATTTTTGATGGTCGCAATCTTTACGAACCGCAACAAATGCAGAATGCCGGTTTCACTTACCACTCGATAGGCCGGCCCAGCGTGTGAATTCAGCATGTTGTTATTGTCCGACGACGGCGGTCTGTTCTGCTTCTGGCAAATGTTCGACACCATCTGCTTTGGCGATGACAACGACACCGTTTTCGCTTACTTGGAAACCACGTGCGATGTCTTGTTCGGGATCGTAGCCGATTTGTACGCCGGGTGGGATCTGCACTCCTTTATCGATGATGGCTCGTCGTACTTTCGCGTGTCGCCCGATGGTGACATTTTCAAAGAGAATTGAATCTTCAACCGTTGCGAAGCTGTTGACGCGCACGTGTGGACCTAGAATGCTATGGCGCACTTGACCGCCTGAAATAATACTTCCATGGCAAACAATGCTATCGAGCGATTGTCCGATTCGACCGGGTTCATCTTCACCTGAAAACACGAATTTGGGTGGCGGCTGGTTAGGTTGGTAGGTGTGAATAGGCCAACGGTCATCGTACATGTTCAGCATAGGGTCAACGGCAACTAGATCCATGTTGGCTTCGTAGTAGGCGTCTAATGTGCCAACGTCTCGCCAATAGGCATCTCCTTTTCGGTTTTCATCCATGAACGGATACGCGAATACGCGATTGACGTTAATGATTGAGGGAATTATGTTTCGTCCAAAATCGTGTACGCTTTTAGGTTCAGTTGCATCCCGGCACAACTGCTCAAAAAGAAATTTGGCATTGAAAACATAAATTCCCATAGATGCCAGGCAGTGAGAATTGTCATCCGGAATTGTTTTCGGATCATTAGGTTTTTCTTCAAAGCCGACGATACGATCATGTTGATCCACCTGCATGACGCCAAATTGACGCGCTTGTTCTGTAGTAACTCGCAACGCACCAATTGTGAGGTCGGCAGCTGTCTTTTTGTGGTAATTGATCATATTGCGGTAGTTCATCTTATAGATATGGTCACCCGCAAGAATGATCACATGCTCGGGACGTTCTTTTTCAAGCGCATAGATGTTTTGATAAACGGCATCAGCGGTTCCCTGATACCAATGTTCATCAATGCGTTGTTGAGGCGGCACGACATCGATGAATTCTCCCAATTCACGGCAAAAGTAACGGTGCCATCCAAGATTGATGTGGCGATCCAGGCTCATTGCTTTGTATTGAGTGAGCACGAGCATTTTGCGGATACCACTGTTGAGACAATTCGAGAGCGAAAAATCGATGATGCGATATGCGCCACCAAACGGTACTGCTGGCTTGGCTCGATCTCGAGTTAGCGGTTCAAGCCGCGATCCTTTTCCGCCTGCTAGCACAACAGCTAACTCATTAGACATGCCGATTACTCCATTGATCGGGCTTTCCCAGCGGCTGGGGGGTGGGATTGGTTATGACGAGAGTCTTACCGCAAGTCCGGATTCTAACAGGCAAGTTAAAATGTCCAAAGAGCAGGTCACGAATTCTCTGTTTCTTGTCTCATCAAGTGTCGGTACAAAGCCATATAATGATTGACCATCGTTTGGAGATTGTAACGCGTGAGTGCTTGTTTTTGTCCTGCTTCGGCGATCCGTTGAGCCGATACAGGATCGTTCAAAAGCACGTTGGTCCAACTAGAAAAACCAGCTCGATGCCCAACCTGTACCAGGTAACCGGTCTCACCGTGTACGATAAGGTCGCGAACCGTTGGCAGGTTTGTCGCAACAACCGGGACTCCGGCGGCCATGACCTCTGCGAGTTCATACGGCATACTTTCGCACGAACTTCCAAGCCAATAGCAATCCAGGATTGGTAAGATTGGGTCGGGGTCACAATCACCCAAGAGATGAACCCTGTCTTGAATTTGGACTTGATCGCGAAAACGACGTAATTGTGAACTTTGTGGACCATCTCCAATGATCAGTAAATGAACATCTTTTCGAATGACCTTTAGTATTTCGGTAGCCCATACCAAATCCTTATATCGACGGTCCCAAGTCATAGGGCCGAATGCACCAATCAATCGTGCATGGGGTGGAATTCCAAGTTGATGTAACAACTTTGTTCGATGGCTTTGTAGTTGTTTACGTTGAGGAACTCCCCCACGGATGACCTCTAATTTGGAAGTTGGTAATCCACAGGCAAGGCAATGATTCCGAACTTGATCGTTGGGAACAATGATTCGCTGGGTGTAGCGCGCCAGCCAACGGTCAATCCAGCGTCGATGGAAACCTTCGGCTACAGCCGTTCTGGGATCTGATGCTATCAAATGACAACGGTGAAAACCCAAGGCTGTTGCACGACCATAGGTATTGGCATCAAAGTCCCAGGTGTGAATGATGTCCGGACGTAAACGTCGTACGTTTTCGCCAAGTCGCACCAGGGCAGAAAGATTCCAATTTCGGGTACGATTGACCGTTGTAAAACGTGTAGGATTTTGGCGCAGTACTGCAGGAGCTGTGGCGATTTGGCGTAGTGAGCAGACGTGCGTTTCAAACTCATCAGCAGGCAGCTGTTCGACAAGTTGCGTCAGCTGCCGAGTCGCGCCCCCGTAGTCAAATGATCCGATAATTTGGAGTACACGCGTCGCCACATTTGCAATCCATTCACTTTGCCACAGCCAGCGCAGTTTAATTCACCACACAGGATTTTGCAATATCCACTTGCCCATTGATGCTTTTGCCAAGATAAAACGGTCTCATTTAGCAGAAGTCTAAGTAAATCCATCGATAGCAGTGCGTTCCGGGATAAAAGTTCGTATTGGTAATTAGATTTTCAATACAGGAATTGACGTCGGCGCTGGTTGCATGCGGGGCTTGGGCAACAGTAAAATGCCAGCATCCGGTCTGTTTTCTTGCAGATGAGATGATCTGTCAATAATGGAGAAAATATCATGCTGACTTGGTTCAGATGGAGTGCTGTTGGTTTTACAATTATTTTTATCGGGATGTTGCAAATGGCAAATGCTGAACTCAACGTGGGTGACCAAGTACCGAAGTTTTCATTGCCTGGTAGCGATGGGAAATCGTATGGACCGGAAGTTTACAAAGATAAACAGGTGATGGTCATCGCCTGGTTTCCCAAGGCGTTTACTGGTGGCTGACGGCGCGAATGTATTTCGCTCCGTGAGGGCGGTAAAGCGTTGAAGTCCTTGAATGTTGCCTATTTCGCTGCCAGCTGTGATCCGCAGGAAAAGAACAAGCGTTTTGCTGAAGAATTAGAGCTTGACTATCCAATTTTAAGCGATCCAGACCGAAAGGTTGCAGGCCTGTTCGGTGTTGTGAACAAAGATCGCACGTTTCCGCAACGATGGACCTTTTACATCGGCAAGGACGGCCGCGTATTGCACGTTGATAAATCAGTCAACGTTGATTCACATGGTGCTGATATGGCGAAACAACTAAAAAAGTTGGGTGTTGATTAACTGTTCTTTTGGGAAAAACTGCAGGATGTGCGGTGATCTTAATTGTGTTGCGCATCAGTGATTTATGAAAAAAGAAGATTAACCATGATCTGAATTCACTCGTGCATGCAACGGCCAGGCATGCTTTGGTAGGGCGCTGTTGATGTTGGGTGGTTACTGGTCGATCGTCAATGGATGGGGGGGATTTTTTCCGGGAAGGCTTATCTTATTGCCACCGGCAGACTACTTCTCTTTGTCCTCAACCACTTGCAGCGCCTCGTCCAGGCAGTCCACTAAGAAATCAGCATCGTCACGAGAAATACACATCGGTGGTTTGATCCTCAAGGTATTTCCAAACAACCCCCCTTTTCCAATTAGCAATCCGCGCAATTTGGTTTGTTCAAGCACTTCCGCTGCCTCAGTGTCAGCTGGTTGTTTGGAAGTTTGATCTCGTACAAGTTCAACGCCTAGCATCAGGCCAAGTCCGCGAACTTCACCGATCAGGCTGTGGCGTTGTTGAAGCTCCTGCAGTCCAGATTTAAGATGCTCCCCGACTTCAAGTGCATTCTGCTGTGTATTTTCCTCGTCAATTACTTCTAAGGTAGCCAAGCCTTGTGTCACGCTCACGGGATTTCCACCGAAGGTATTGAAGTGGATGCGGTTGGTCATTGCCTGAGAAATATCATCGCGAGTGGTCATTGCGCCAAGAGCAGTACCGTTGCCAATCCCTTTGGCCATGACAATGATATCAGGTACAACATCCCAATTTTGGTGGGACCAGTAGTGGTGTCCAGTTCGTCCAAAACCACCTTGGACTTCGTCGGCAATACAGATGCCACCATGTTGACGTACGATGTCATAGACGATGGAGAAAAATTCAGATGGCGGGGTTACAGCTCCTCCTACTCCCTGAATCGGTTCTCCGATAAAGCAGGCGATTTCACCTGGTGTTTGATATTGAATTACGTCTTTTATATCGTGTGCACATTTCACACCACAACTTGGATACTCGAGTCCATAAGGACAGCGATAGCAATAGCCGGCATGCGTATGATGAGTGGCATTGGTAGGATTACTTTTAAATCTCCAGGTGCCATGTGCTGTAAGCCCCATCGTGCCTGATGTGCCGCCATGATAGCCATTACGCAGTGCGACGACATCCAGGTTCCCCGTGAACTCGCGCGCATTCAATATCGCCAATTCATTGGCCTCGCTTCCCGAATTCGTGAAATACGTACGAGAGAGTTCGGTCGGCATCTTTTTGGCAAGCTCCTTACCAAATTGTGCAATGGTAGGATGTAAATAAATCGTGGTGGTGTGTTGTAACATGCCTAACTGGCCGCGAACTTTTTCAATCACTTTGGGATGGCAATGGCCAACGCTGATTGTTACGATTCCCGCGAACGCATCGAGGTAACGCTTGCCCGTTTCGTCGAACACATATTGCATGTGTCCCTCGACAATCATCAGTGGCTCACGGTAATAAGTGAACAAACCAGGAGAGAGATACTGTTGCCGCAGCGCTAGTACCTCTTCACGTGAAGGTCCCTGATATGGTTGAGGTTGATGGTCACTTGGAGGAAGTGGACTGGATTTTGGTTTCATCGACATAACGGTAACTGGAGGGTTGGAAACTTGCGAATAGTATCGAAATTTGGATCGACTTGGTTCAGGGTTGTCCTGCGCTGTCGAGGGGCGTTTAGAATGGAACTGCCTCCGACCAATTCGCTCATGGCGGCAACCACCATTCTCGTTGATGGCAAGTGTTGTTGCCAGCTAGTACAGGGAACGGAATATGGTATCATGCGATTCCTAGGATAACATAGGACGTTCCAGCAAATAATTCCACTTGAAATAAGAGTTAACACCCCATGTCACAAACCGCAACTTCATCGGCCGCAGACATTGTACCCATCCTCTGCGGGGGCCAGTGGCTTCATGTTGATACCGATCAGAATTCCGACGTATTCAACCCATCAACCGGTACGGTGATTGGAAGTGTGCCGCTGTGCGGTTCTGATCAAACCTGCCAGGTTGTTGAAGCCGCTAGCGGCGCACTTGCTAATTGGAGCTCGACTTCTGTTATCGAGCGTGCCCGCATAATGTTTCGATTTCGCCAGCTCATGGAACAGAATTTTGATGAATTGGCACAGTTGGTCACACGTGAGCATGGTAAAACGTTGGCCGAATCGCGAGCAGAAGTGCAGCGCGGACTGGAAATGGTGGAATTTGCATGTGGCATCCCGAGTTTGATCGTGGGAGAGTCAATGGCCAACATTGCACCCGATGTCGATGCTGAAACAATTCGCCATCCCGTCGGAGTCTGTGTTGGGATCACGCCTTACAATTTTCCTGCGATGGTACCGTTGTGGATGTTTCCGGTCGCCTTGGTTTGTGGCAACACGTTTGTTTTGAAGCCATCGGAAAAGGTGCCCTTGTCGGCAGTTCGCTTAGGAGAGCTGTTGGTAGAATCAGGTTTGCCTTCAGGTGTTTTCAGCATCGTACATGGCAACCGTGATTGTGTCGAGACACTGATTAAACATCCTGCGGTATCAGCCATTTCTTTTGTTGGTTCGACAAATGTAGCACGTGAAATCTATCGGCTCGGAACTCAGCTAGGCAAACGAGTCCAAGCCGCTGGGGGCGCCAAAAACCATTTAGTGATCATGCCTGATGCGGATCTTGATCAATCCGTCAAGGCTCTCTCGGCTTCGGCTTATGGTTGTGCGGGTCAGCGTTGTATGGCAGGCAGTGTGGCGATTGCTGTTGGAAATGTGGGAGATCCGCTAGTTTCGGGCTTATGTGAACATGCTGATCAATTGCGCGTTGCACCTTCGGATGGAAATGAAGATGTCGATATGGGGCCACTCATACGGCAAGAGCATAGGGATCGTGTAGCGGGTTATTTGGACGTGGCCGACCAGGACGGTGCGAAAGTTGCCCTTGATGGCCGTAGTGGTTTTGAAAGTGAGCGATTTTTGTTGGGACCTAGTGTTGTGGATCGTGTGGAAATAGGAATGCGCGTTTGGAAGGAGGAGATTTTTGGACCCGTTCTATCAGTTGTCCGTGTTACCAATCTTGAAGAAGCTTTGGCCATTGGTCGGCAATGCGAATATGGGAACGGCGCGTCAATTTTTACTCGGGATGGTCATACGGCTCGGGAGTTCAAACAGCATTTCAACGCCGGGATGATCGGCATCAACGTCGGTGTTCCAGCGCCGATGGCATGGTTTCCGTTTACCGGTTGGAATCAATCCTTTTTTGGTGATCTCCACATACAGGGAACCGAGGGTGTCCAGTTTTATACTCGGCAGAAAATGACACTGACACGGTGGTTCGCTTCAGCAGACGATTCCCATCACGATCCTGTTTGGAAGTCGAATCGGTGATGGATGTCACGTGTGTGTCGATGGTGTTGAGCTGGAATGGTCGCCAGATGCGGGTGTTCGAAAAAAGCTTAAAAGGGTAAATGGAGAATCAGCCATGCAACCCTGTCCTCATGTTTGTCGCTGATCGTTCTGTCCCTATAATGCTGCCGATGTTTTCTTGGTAGATCAATGAACTTACTTGAGAAAAAGCCCATGAGGCCTGGTTTTGAATTCAAGAGTTCACGCAGCACACAAAGAGAGATCATTAAGCTCAATAGCAATACATTGAGTCTTAGCGTGAACTTCCTGTCATAGAAAAGAAATCAACCTGGGAATCCGCTCTCTACACTTGAAGCAGATTTTTTGTTCTTCGAATATTTGAATTATTCATCATTATCGAAGGGATTATCCTCTTCTTCCTCTTGATTCGATTCATCGTCGAAGGGATTATCCTCTTCCTCTTCTTGATTCGATTCATCGTCGAAGGGATTATCCTCTTCCTCTTCTTGATTCGATTCATCGTCGAA
>Ga0310342_100003171_pt1 | contig 10762 bp, 5 predicted proteins | sample S15DNA20500_MG_FD_206155 | JGI IMG/M metagenome (GOLD analysis project Ga0310342, IMG submission 206155) | Marine microbial communities from station ALOHA, North Pacific Subtropical Gyre - S1503-DNA-20-500_MG | ecosystem: Environmental > Aquatic > Marine > Oceanic | place: Pacific Ocean: North... | reverse complement strand
AGACGTCCTGCTGCTGGCGACGGTTGCCAACCATACCGGTGGCGTGGTCTACGTGGACAGTGACAACCAGGCTATCGCCCCGCAGGCAGGAATAGAACTGGCCCGTGCTGCCAGTGCCCCGGTTCTCTGGCCGACCAAGGTGACCTTGCCTGCCCAGCTGGAAAGTTCCTACCCGGCGAACGTTCCGCCCCTGCGAACCGACCGTGATTCGATCCTCATCGGTACGATCAGTGAACGTGGAGATTTCGCGATCGCCATGGACGCCGAGTTAGCGGGGAATCCGATTGCCCTTCACTGGACTGTCTCCCCATTGGCCCACAACGAGGACTACAATTACCTGCCACACCTGACCGACCTGTCGGTCGATAATGGTGGGATCGTGCTTCCCACACTCGGCAGTGCCGGACTTGATCAGGTCGGGCGCTCGATGCGAGAGGGGGCCGATAGCCTGGCCAAGCTAAGCCGGCATGCCCTGCGGAGCGGCGACCTGCGAGGCGCCCACCGGATTGCCAACCAGGCACTGCGGCAGGATCCCAAGAATCCGGAAGCCCTGGCGGTCAAGTTCGCGGCCCGTAAAGCTCATGCGGGGGAACTACAGACAACGGCCGTCGCCCTGAACAACCAGCAGCAGCCCGCTGCGACTGTCGCCCAGGCCCCAGGTGAAGACAAGGAACTGGTGCTTATTAACTCCGACGACGACGTCCTTGGGCTGGAAGACCAGAATGGCCTGCTTGATGATGTCCTTCGTGATCAACGTCTCAAGGCAAGCAAGCTTCAGGCTGAAGTGGAAAACGGGCTGGAAACAGCCCGTGACATGTTCAGCAAGGACCCGGAAAAAGCTAAACAGGATCTAACAATCCTGCGCGCCCAGGTGGAAGCATCCACGGATGTTCCGGCCGAGGTGCGACGCCAGCTTCGCCAACAGCTTGAAGCGGCGCAGCGTGAAGCGAGTACTCGTCAAATCATTTTCGATGAAAACCAGGCACTGGACCAGGCACGTGAATCCAACGCGGCCCGACTCCGCAAGCTTACCGAGGAGACGGCCCAGGAGCAGCTGTTGATTCAAAACCTGATGGAAAAGTTCAACATGCTGATGGACGAAGGCAAGTACCTGGACGCCGATGCACAGATTGCAAAGAAAGTCGAGGAAAAGCTTCCTTTCGATGCAACTCCCATCGCGGGTGTCTGGATGGCTCGCTTTACCCGACAGATCAAGGGGATGGAGAAGTTCCGTGACCTGCGTCACAAGAACTTTGCCGACGTTCTCTACGAGGTCGAGGAGGCCTTGATCCCCTTCCCCGCCAATCCTCCGATCATCTATCCGGATGCGGAGATATGGCACGAGCTGACGATGCGACGTCGCAAGTATGCCAACATGGAACTGACCGGGACATCCCCTTCAGAACAGCGCATCATCAACGCCCTGGATGACGAGGCGATCATGGAGTTCTTCGATGTGACACTGGCGGAGGTCATGGACCAGCTGTCCCAGCGTCACAACATCCCCATCTTTATTGATCAAGCCGGTCTGGAAGAGATCGGTATGGGTTCTGAGGAAGTCATGAACATCAACCTGCGGGGTATCACCCTGCGGTCCGGACTACGGCTGATGCTCGGTGGCAAGGGCCTGACCTATGTCATCAATGACGAGGTGCTCAAGATCACCACGCCTGAAAAGGCGGAGAGTGAAATGGTGACCCGCGTCTACCCGGTCGGTGACCTGGTGCTTCCGATCATGACCGGCATGAGCCCGCTGATGGGCGGGGGCATGATGGGCGGCATGGGTGGTGGCGGCGGCGGCATGGGCGGCGGCATGGGTGGCGGCATGGGTGGCGGCGGCATGGGCGGCCGTGGTGGTGGCATGGGTGGCATGGGTGGCGGTGGCGGAATGTTTGCCGTCGAGGATGAAGTCTCGCTGGGAGATAGTAAATCCAAGACACCCCAGCCGGTCGTGGTTCCTGTCAAGGTCGAGACGCCAGAAAAACCTGCCGTCACCAGGACCGACCTTGTCAAACCGATCCACGTGACAGCAGCAGAAGGACAATCGCTGCAGGAAGCCTGGAACACCTACTTTGCCTCGACACGTGATCTTTCCGAAGAAGCCCGTATCGGACATAACCAGCAGGTTCGTTACACCGCCCGGGTAATGATGATGCGAGCCACTCGGCTTCACCAGGATGGAAAGCACCCGCAGGCTCGTGAGACGATCGATAATATCGTCGCCATGCTGCTCGGTGCCCTGCGTTACAGCCAGCCTCAACCCTGGATGTACGAGGGCCTGGGACTTGCCATGCGGGCGAACCATGCCCCCCTGGCCGAGGTGGAACGGGCCTTGATGTCGGCCGTGGACTACAGCACGGATGTGGACACGATGCTTTATGCCGGCCTCTACATGGCGAATATCGGGCTCACAGATCGAGCTCTCAAGATACTCCAGGATGTTTCAGTGTCCCAGCCGTATCGTCCCGAGCCCTATGTCAAGGGGCTCCAGATCGCCAGGCAGATTGAGGATGAAAAAGGAATCCAGTGGGCCGTCACGGGCATTCTTTCCCAGGCCTGGACACAGGACCAGCGGGTCATTGAGTATGATGCCCAGCGAGCGGCCGAGGCCCTGCTGATCAAGCTCAAGAAGGACAACCGACTGGATGACGCAGCGGCGTTTGAAGAAAAGATCCGGGGTGCACTCCGGCGCGATTGTCGTGTGGTTGTCACCTGGACCGGAGATGCCGATGTCGATATCCAGATCCAGGAACCAACCGGAACCCTCTGCTCGCTGCGTACCCCGCGAACGACCGCAGGGGGAGTACTGCTGGGGGATACCTTCGCAGCCGCCGGCAAGAGAACTGTCGATGGCTACTCGGAAACATACATCTGTCCCCAGGGCTATACCGGGGAGTATCGGATGCTGGTTCGCCGCGTCTGGGGGAAAGTGACGGCCGGGAAAGTGACCGTCGATATCTTCACGGAAAACGCCGTGAAGCCACATATTCACGAGCAAATTGAGCTGGGTGAAAAGGATGCCGTGGTCATTTTCGAGGTTGCCAATGGCCGTCGCCTGGAACCGCTGGGAGTCCAGCAACTGGAAAACCTGCGAAAGACACAGCAGGCTGTCGGCAATGCCCTGCTGGCCCAGCAGATGAACCAGATGGAAGGATCCATGGCCGTTCGTGACTTCGCAATGGCACGTCGACAGGCGTCTCGCGATGGCCGCTTTTTCGTCCCCCGGCGCCGTGGCGCGGTCGGCAGTCGGCCGATTGTTACCACGCTTCCCGAGGGGAGCAGCCTGACGGTCCAGTCGGCTATCGTGTCGCCGGATCGCCGTTACGTGCGGATTTCAATACCCCCGTTCCCGCCTATTTCATCAGGCGTGGGGCCGGTAAGCACGTTTAACTTTGCCACCGGTGAAGTTGGACGGGGGCTGCCGGACAACGACGACGAACAGCAGGGTGGACAACAGGGCGGTGGCGGTGGGCAACGTCGCTAGTCCCTGAGATGATCAAACACATAAAGGCAGTCGCATCCTTGCGGCTGCCTTTTTTTATCGCTGCCGCCTTACCTGACCAGCCCCGGTTGCACGTCCAGGTCCAGCGACTCGGTCAAGCCGGCCCGTAGCCGCTCAATAGCAATTGCTCCCATCACCGCGTTGTCAGTGCAAAGCTCCAGCGGTGCAATCCACAACTCTAGATCCCGCTCGCCTGCCACCTCTTTCAGGCGCTGCCGCAAACGACGATTGGCGGCAACACCTCCTCCGACACAGAGTCGTTTTTCACCGGTCTTCTCAAGTGCCAGAAGTGCCTTGCCTACCAGGCAGTCGACCACCGCCTCCTGGAAGCTGGCACAAACATCTGCCACCCTGTCCGGCGTGATCTCTAGCTGCTGAAAATCCACCTGCCCTGGCCCGGCAATCTCGTAACGGACCGCCGTCTTGAGACCACTGAAACTGAAATCCAGTGACCCGGTGTCCCGGAGAAAGGCGCGAGGGAACCGGTAACGCTCCGGATCCCCACTCTCCGCCGCAGCCGAAACCGCCGGCCCTCCCGGGTAAGGCAGGCCCAGCATGTTGGCGACCTTGTCGAAGGCCTCCCCGGCAGCATCATCAATCGTCCCACCGAGCATCTCGAACTCGATCGCCGACTGGCAATGATAGAGACTTGAATGCCCGCCACTGACCACCATGCCGACACAGGGAAAGACATCCTTACCACTCGCCATCCGGCAGGCAAAAATATGGGCTTCAAGGTGATCTACGGCAACCAGGGGAAGGTCATGGACCAGGCAGAATGTCTTGGCAGCAACCAGGCCGACCAGGAGGGACCCTGCCAGGCCCGGCCTGATCGCCACCGCCACGGCATCCAACTCCTCAAGTGTCACACCGGCCTGACAGAGTGTTTCGTCCACTACCGGGAGAATCCGCTCGACATGGGCTCGCGCCGCAAGCTCGGGAACCACGCCACCGAAACGCTCATGCAAACGTGCCTGGGAAGCGACCACCGAGCCGAGAACCTCGTAATCATCACGGACAACGGCCGCGGCGGTCTCATCACAGGTCGTCTCAAGCGTGAGAATAATCATCGGGCAGAAGTGAATGAGCGGCGGCCCGTCACACGGGCTCGCCCGATCCCTCTCTTATTCTTTCTTGTCCTTGGGATCCCCGTCGTCGGTGTCCCCCTCGCTCTTCTTGTCCTCTTCTGCTTCTTCCGCCTCGTTGAGCCGGGCGACGAGGAATTCCAGGGCCTTGTTAAGCTGGCGATCGTCGAACTCGGGGGCCTCATCACCCTCGGGCCGGGGATTATCTTTTCGCAGGATATCGACTTGCCGGCGGTAAGCCCCCAGGTCCTGTAGCTCCTTTGCAGAAAACTGTACCTCGAATCCGTCGTTCGGTTTTACCCCCCATTCATCCTCCGGCGTGGCATCTGGAAAACGATGGATATTCTTGCCGTTGGGACGATGGTAACCGGCCGTCGTCAGCTTGAGGGCACTCTTGCCACCCTCCAGCTCGATGATATTCTGCACACTTCCCTTTCCCCATGTGCGCTCTCCAACAATCAATGCACGCTGGTGGTCCTGCAGACAGGCAGAGACAATTTCACTCGCACTGGCACTGTAACGGTTGACCAGGACGACCATCGGAAAACCCTCGTAACTTCCTGTCTTGTGAGCGTTCCACTCGCTGAGGGGAGAGTTCCGTCCCTCGGTACTGACAATCCGTCCGGACGAGATAAACAGATCGCTGATCGCGATTGCCGAGGAGAGCAACCCCCCCGGGTTGAATCGCAGGTCAATCACCAGGGCCCGGAACTCATCCTCCTTGAGCGTCCCCAGCACCCGACGAAGCTCTCCCAGCGTGTGCCTGCTAAACCCGGTAACCTGGATATAACCTACTTTCTGGTCTTCATCGACATAGTAGTTCCAGCTGTCATCTGCATTCCGGTGGGAGCCAAGCACGGTCTCCAGACGCACCAGTTCACGCTTGACCGTGACCGTCCTCTCCTTGCCGTCGCGAGGGTGTATCAGGGTAAGCGTCACCTCGCTCCCAATTTTCCCCTTGAGATTCTTGACGGCATCTTCAAGCTTGAATCCCTCGGTCGATTCCCCGTTGATCTTGGTGATATGATCCCCGGAAAGAACCCCAGCCTTGTAAGCTGGGGTTCCAAACAGAGGGCTGATCACGGTGATCTTGTCATTCTCGGAACTGATCCGGATGCCGATGCCACCAAACTCGTTTTCCACGTTGCTGCGGAACCGTTCCATGTCGGTAGGGGGGATGTAGTTGGAGTACTGGTCCAGTTTCTTGATCATCCCCTCGATGGCAGCTTCCATCAGTTCCCGGCGACTGACATCGTTCACGTAGTTCCTGTCAATCTGGTCCATCGTGTCGACGAACAGTTGTAGTAACTCGTAATATTCTTCAGATTCCAGTTCGTCCTTCTCAGCAGGATCCTCCTTCTTCTCTTCCTGCTTCGGCTCCGTCTTGTCCGCCGGCGGTTTTTCCTGGGCGGCAGCAGGGGAGACTGTCCAGTGGGAGAAATGACCACCGACGAGCAGTAGTGCCAGCATCATTGCCAGCATGATTTGTCGTGGAAGATACCAATCTCGCATCGTGAACCTCCCTGGATAGGTGCCGTTGCCGTCATCTCGCCCGGCGTGATGGGATTATAAGGCAACCCTCTCAAGCCGACAACGATCCACAGCAGGCGAGCGGAATCGGGTGTGTCCTCGCTGGGGCCAGAGAGGTATAAAGACACCTTGTCTACGGCGGCACTGGACCTGGGAAACGAATGGGATGCGGCAGTCGGACGTCATCATTGTGGGAGGAGGTCTGATCGGGCTGGCAACCGCCTACCAGTTGATCCAGCGGTTTCCATCGACACATGTGACGGTGTTGGAAAAGGAGCCCTCTGTCGGAGTCCATCAGAGCGGGAGTAATTCCGGGGTTCTGCACTCAGGGATCTACTACAAGCCTGGCTCGCTCAAGGCCCGCAACTGCCGCATGGGCAAAGTAGCGATGGAGACCTTCTGCCAGCAGCATGGCGTTGATTACGAGGTCTGTGGCAAGGTGATCGTGGCGGTCGAGGAGTCGGAACTGCCAATCCTGCAGGAGATACTCCAGCGTGGCCATCAGAATGGTGTCCGATCCACGATGATCGATCGTGACCAGCTGGCAGAACTTGAACCCCATGCCGCTGGTATCCAGGCAATCCATGTTCCCGATGCTGGAATCTGCGATTTCCGTAGCGTCTGCCGGAAACTGGCAGAGATACTAGAGTCCCACCAGGGCCAACTGGTCACCGGGGCCGCCGTCAAGTCCATCCAGCAGGGAAGCGAGGAGGTCGTGGCGACAACCAGTCGGGGGGACTTCCGGGGCCGGTACCTGGTGAACTGCGCGGGACTTCACAGCGACCGCGTGGCACGGATGGCAGGCGAGAATCCAAACTCGATGGTGATCCCCTTCCGCGGCGAGTACTACGAGCTCAAGCAGGATGCCAGGCATCTCTGCCGCAACCTGATCTACCCCGTTCCCGACCCAAGGTTTCCGTTCCTGGGTGTCCATTTCACTCGCATGACGGACGGTCGCATCGAGTGCGGCCCAAACGCCGTGCTGGCATTTGCCCGTGAGGGATACCGGAAACGCGATATCAATCTCCGCGACCTGATCGAAGCTCTGACATACAAGGGTTTCCAGAGACTGGCCAGCAGGCACTGGCGGATGGGCCTGGGAGAAATGCGACGGTCCTTCAGCAAGGCAGCATTCGTGCGGGCCCTCCGCCGCCTGATGCCGGAAATCCGGTCCACACACCTCGTTCCGGCCCGGGCCGGAGTCCGGGCCCAGGCAATCGCCCCGGATGGAGCGATCGTGGACGATTTCGTCATTCTCACCACCGGGCGGATCGTCAACGTCTGCAATGCCCCATCCCCGGCAGCCACATCGTCGCTTCATATCGGCCTGGCTGTGGTGGATAAGCTGGCTGAGCAGTTCTAGCCGCCAATTTTGCCCCACCGGGGGTATGTTATAATCAAACCGATCTTTTTCGGTCCTGGCCTGCTACTCGGGAATTCACGCACCATGGCAAACACTGTTGTGACAGAGGTGATTGAGCCATTGCGCAAGATCGTGGGAGCGGAAAACCTCTTGACATCCGCATCCGAGCGAATTGTCTACGAGTGTGATGGATTCGTCGTGGAAAAAAACAGCCCCGACGTGGTGGTCTTTCCCACCTCCACTGACCAGGTGGCGGCCATCGTGAAGGCATGTAACGAGGCCAGGGTGCCCTTTCTGCCCCGAGGTGCCGGGACCAGCCTCGCGGGCGGCTGCCTGCCGGTTGGTGGCGGCGTGATGATCGTCCTGACACGGATGAAGGAGATCCTTGAAATCAACCTGCGGGACCACTATGCCGTCGTCCAACCAGGCGTGGTCAACGTCTGGCTGACACAGGCTCTCAAGGGAAGCGGTTACCATTATGCACCCGACCCCTCCAGCCAGGGAGCCTGTACGATCGGGGGCAACGTGGCGACCAATTCGGGAGGTCCTCACACGCTCAAGTACGGTGTCACAGTCAACCATGTGCTGAGCGTAGAAGCAGTCATGGCCGATGGGAGTATCGTCACCATTGGTGGCCCGGCAGGTGAAATGCCTGGCCCCGACCTGGTGGGAGCCCTGGTCGGTAGTGAGGGAACACTCGCTATTGTCACCCGTGTCTGGGTAAGACTCACCCGGGATCCACAGGGATACCGTACGATGCTGGGAATCTTCGAGTCGGTGGATGATGCGACCCAGGCGATCAGTGCCATTATCGGTGCCGGAATTATTCCCGCCGCCCTGGAGATGATGGACCAGGGTATCCTGGTTGCCCTGGAAGAAGCCTTCCAGTTCGGGTTTCCGCTTGATGCCCAGGCAATCCTCTTGATCGAGGTCGACGGCCTTGAGGCCGGGCTTGATGGCCAGCGGGACGATATCATTCGCCTCTGCAAGGAGACCGGGGCCCGCGAGGTCCGCATGGCCGCCGACGAGCAGGAACGTCTCAAGCTCTGGAAGTGCCGCAAGCAGGCCTTTGGTGCCATTGGACGGTTGAGTTCCAGTTTCTGCACGCAGGACGGAGTGGTTCCCAGAACCCAGCTTCCCAGCATCTTCAAGAAAATCCGCGCGACCTCGGAGAAATACGACATCCGTATTGTCAATGTCTTCCACGCAGGAGATGGCAACCTGCACCCTATCCTGCTGTTCGATGAAAGGAATCCGGACGAGGTCAAGAGAGTCATGGAGGCCAGTGGTGAGATTCTCGAGGCCTGCCTGGATGCCGGGGGCAGCGTGACCGGAGAGCATGGCATCGGTGTCGAGAAGATCCGTTACATGAACAAGATGTTTCGTGAAAGTGACCTCGAGGCAATGCGACAGTTACGTGATGCCTTTAACCCAGACAACCGCCTGAGCCCCGACAAGATGCTCCCCACCGCCGGAGCCTGTGGGATGGAACAGATCCATCCTGGACGCCGGGCAGCACTCTAGGACCATGGAACCCCATGCCTCGCCGAATCGAGACCACGTGAGTACCGACATAACAACCCTGCCACTGATCGAGACCGTCACCCCCATCGACCAGGATGCCCTGGCCGAGCAGGTTGCCGGTTGCTTCGAGCAACAGCGTCCTATCTACCCGCTGGGGGGCTGCACGAGCCTGGGCTACGGCCTGCTCCCCCGCCAGGAAGGAATCGGCTTGTCTCTGGCAGGACTTAACCGGCTCGTCGATTTCCCGGCACGGGATCTGACAGTGACGGTGGAGGCCGGATTCCCGATGGCGACGCTTGCAGAACAGGTCGCCGAAGAAGGCCTGCAACTTCCGATCCATGTCCCGCAGGCAAAAGAGGCGACCATCGGTGGTGTGATCGCCACCAACTGGAATGGCCCGGCACGGAAGGGTTATGGAACAATTCGTGACTACGTGATTGGCATTTCTGCCGTGGATGGAAAGGGGCTTCCCTTCCGCGGTGGGGGCCGGGTCGTCAAGAATGTCGCCGGCTATGATTTCTGCAAGCTGCTGACCGGATCCCTCGGTACGCTGGGAGTGATCACCGAGGTCACGCTTCGGCTCAAGCCAATCCCCCCCAGGGCCAGCACCCAGGTCGTGCCGCTGGATGACCTGGACCAGGCCGAACAGCTACTCTGTAGCCTTGTCGATAGCCAGGCCACCCCCTTTGCCGTGGAGCTTCTTTCCGGGGATTCCTGGCAGGACTCTCCTGGAATGGATTCGGGGAGCCCCTGGCACCTGGCGATCAGCTGCTGTGGAACGGATGACGAAGTCAGCTACATGGTGGGGCAACTGGAGCAGGAACTGGTCGACCAGTCACTGCCGGCTCCCCGGAAGCTGACAGACGACGAGCACCAGCAACTCTGGGCAGAGCTGGTCGAATTTCCCGCCTGCCCGGAGGCCCCACTCGTCATCCAGGCCACGGTGGTTCCCAGCGGTACAACGACGATCGCCCGGGAGTCGCGGCTGCTGGATCCCGCATGCTCAATCCAGGCGCATGCCGGAAGTGGTATCGTTATCGTGCGTTTCTCGGAATTCCCGGCCGACGGCCTGTCCCGCGCCCTGGTCGGGACGCTGCAGCCGGTAGCTGCCGCTGCCCACGGCAACGTGGTGATTCTCTCCAACCCCTCTGGCAGGGAAATGACACCCCGGAGCGTATGGGGGGCAGTCCCTGCTCCACTCACCCTGCTCTCCCGGATCAAGAACAACTTTGACCCTGCAGACATTCTCAATCCCGGCCGATTTGTCTACCCATGAATCAAACTGACACACCAACTGAAACAGATCTCCCCGTGGATGGCGGGCAGGTCAATCCAGGCGCCATGCTGGATTACCAGGACTTGCTGGACTGTGTCCATTGTGGACTCTGCACGGCATCCTGCCCGACCTATACCGAGACCGGGGACGAGAATGACAGCCCCCGTGGCCGCATCTACCTGATGCGAGCGGTGACCGATGGCCGACTGGAAATGGACTCGGAGGTCCGCAGGCACCTGGATCTCTGCCTGGACTGCCGCGCCTGTGAAACCGCCTGCCCGTCCGGAGTCCAGTACGGACGGCTAATCGAGCCGTTTCGGATTGGCATGCAGAAATCGGACAACGATGGAGCCGCTGGTCCCGACTGGTTCCACCGCTATATCCTTTTCGGACTCTTTCCTCACCCGGGCCGAATGCGGATCGCCCTCTGGCCGGCCAGAATTGCCCAGCTGATGCGGCTCGACAAGCTGATCCTGGCCACG
>Ga0310342_100003169_pt1 | contig 10763 bp, 9 predicted proteins | sample S15DNA20500_MG_FD_206155 | JGI IMG/M metagenome (GOLD analysis project Ga0310342, IMG submission 206155) | Marine microbial communities from station ALOHA, North Pacific Subtropical Gyre - S1503-DNA-20-500_MG | ecosystem: Environmental > Aquatic > Marine > Oceanic | place: Pacific Ocean: North... | reverse complement strand
GTGGGCGGACTTGCGTCACATCTAAGCCGAGCGGACATAGCTCGGCTACGGTCAGGGCGGTGGGGGGTGACTGCGTTAGCCTCGAAGTTCCATCAATGTGTCATGCAGCGAGCGGGGAATGACGATGCCTGAGGTCGGCGTCTCCAGGCGTGCTGCATAACGCCGGTCCGACGGCAGGCGGGTGCCCTCTTGCGCAAGGATCTGCTCGAACAGCCGCTCGCCGTGGGCGAGTTGGGCATCTCGATTACCTGAGCTCAAGCAGCGAGCGGGATCGATCGCGATCATTACTTCTCCGCGTGCCATTGGCCCGCCGTCACGATTGTCACGTGCCGATACCTCGAAACTGAATACGTCACCGATCATGGCGCCGGCCATCAGCTCGACCATCAGTGCGATAGCTGCGCCCTTGTAGCCGCCGAACGGCAGCTGAGCACCCGCGAGCGCTTCGGTGGGATCGGTCGTCGGGTTGCCCTCGGCGTCGAGTGCCCAGCCTTCCGGGATCGAATGCCCATCGCGCTCGTGCAGCATTATTTCCCCTCGGGCGCTCGCACTCGCAGCCTGGTCAAAAACGAGCGGTGGCCGTCCGGGCCGAGGCCAGCCGAACGCCATAGGATTGGTGCCATACAGCGGCTTGATGCCGCCGGCGGGCGCGACGTAGCTCGCTGCGGTAACGCAGGCAAGCGCGACGAGGCCTTCTGATGCGAGTGCTTCGACCTCGTACCACACGGCTTGGAAATGCAGTGAGTTGACGATGGCAAGCGCTGCAATACCTTGCTCTCGTGCTCGGGCGATGAGCGGGGCGCGACCGGTCTGAAGCGCAAGTGGTGCGAAGCCGTTTTGGGCGTCGATCCGGAGAACGCCAGGCGCAAGCTCTGAGAGCTCCGGTTCGGCGGCTTTGTTCATCTTGCCGCTCTTGACCGAAGCCATATACCCCGGTACCCGGAACAAGCCGTGGGACTTGCAGTTGTCCCGCTCCGCGGCGTAGATGACGTCGGCAAGGGCCTGCGCTTGCGCGTCCGAGACGCCGTGGTTGGTAAATATGGCGAAGGTCAGCGCGTGGACTTCGTCAAGGCTCAACCGTACCTCGTCTGTCATCTTTTCTCTCTCCGTGGGGGCGCCATATCAACCTTGCTGACAAGCTACGGGAAACCTTGGGCTAAGCCCTCGGGCGTCTCTTCAGCCCGCACGAGGCCTGCTTTCGTCGATGTACGCTGGGCCTACCTCGATAAATTCGGCTTTGCGCTGCAGCTCAGCGATGGTGCGCGCACCACCGTAGGTCAACCCACTTCGCAATCCGCCGAGCAAGTCGTCGATGAGGGTTTGTGCGGACCCGCTCACTGGCGCCCAGAAGTCGGTGCCTTCTGCCACCGTCATGGCCTTGAGACCGCCGTAGAAGTCGTTTTGAAAATCTTCACTCGCCTGACCCCGGTACTTTGCCTCTTGGCAACCGGCGCCGTCGCGTTTCTCCGCGGCGCTTTCCTCGGTCAGCGCAAATAGTTTGCCGATCATCACCGTGCTCGCCCCGGCGGCAAGCGCAAGGACGATGTCGCGGCTGCCGCGTATGCCGCCGTCCGCGATCAGCGGTACCCGGAGCTTGGCAGCGATCTCGGCGCACTCGCGAACCGCGGAGAACTGAGGTACGCCGAATCCAGTCACCAAGCGTGTGGTGCACGCGGCGCCGGGGCCGATGCCCACCTTGACCGCGTCCGCTCCCGCGTTCACGAGATCGTGGTAAGCCATCGGGGTGCATACGTTGCCCGCGATGCACTCCTTATCGGGGAAGTCGCGTTTTAGCTGCTCCAAAAACCGGAGCATCTGCTCGGAATGCCCATGTGCCACGTCAATGCAAACCCCGCGGGCCCCACGTTGGAGCAGGTTGGAGATCTGATTGGACTGGTGCATCCCGGCCGAGATGTACGTTTTCTCGGGGTATTTGTCGACCCACGATTGCTGGATCTCGAACTCCGTAAACCGGTGGAAAATAGGAAACGCGCCGTTCGCGATAAGCACGTCGGCGAGATCATCCCCAATGACGGTGTCCATGTTTGCGGGTACGAGCGGCATGCCCACTCGCGTCGAACGCGTCATCCATGTCTCGAGGGAAGGCTCAGTGCGCGACGGAATGTTGTTGTACTGAGGAACCAGAGCAACCTCGTCGAATGTAAACGTTCTACGCATTCAGATCTTCGAGCACGTCGCTCGCGTGTGAGCCGGGGCTCACCTCTGGGTAGGCCTTGACGATGGTGCCTTTGGGTCCTATCCAGTAGCTGATGCGGGAAGGAAATCCGCGCTTACCGGGGGCAAGCGCACCGTAAGTAGCGCTCATCGTGCCGCTTTCATCGCACAAGAGATCGAATGGGAAATCGAACTTCTCTTTGAACGCCTTGTTCGCTTGCTGGCTGTCGCAGCTAACGCCGACGATCACGGCATCTTTCGCGTAGAAGTCCTGGATTCGGTCACGGAATCCTTGGCCTTCTCGGGTTCAGCCAGGTGTGTCGGCTTTTGGGTACCACCACAGCAGCAGGTGCTTGCCTCGATAGTCCTCGAGGGTGCGTAGCGCTCCGTCTTGATTCGGCACCGAAAACGCGGGCGCGTCGTCGTTTGCGTTCAGCAACGCCATGATCGTTACCTCAAAATTTCGTTGCACCATCTGATGCAGATGCGGGGAGCCGTCTAGCCTATCATAGAGAAAATCCACAACGGCGAAACGCGCCGAACCCGCCTGGATAGGTATTGCCTTCGCGCTTGGATTTTCGGTCACGCAGATTGCGTTCCCCTCTGGTCGGCTATTTTTTGCCGGCTTCGCCTTGCCTATCTTCGGCGTGCGTGCGGGTAGCGCCATCGGCTTCGCGGAGCTATCGAGTGAGCTGATACCGATCAAGGCCGCGCCGAAGCGCACGGGTGTCGCTACATGAAATCAAAGTCGCAACCGCGGTCGGCCTGTTCGACCGAATCCAGGTAGAGCTTCAAGTACCCCCGGTGTGACCCGGGGTGCGGAGGGGGCGGCTCCCAAGCGTGACGCCGTCGCTCCAGCTCTTCGTCGCTCACGTTCAGTCTCAGGGAGCGCGCGGGCGTATCCAATGTGATCGTGTCCCCGGTCTCTACGAGCGCGAGCGGTCCGCCCCCGTAGGATTCCGGGGTAATGTGCAGCACGATCGTGCCGAATGCGGTTCCGCTCATGCGCGCGTCCGATAAGCGCACCATATCCTTCACGCCTGCGACAGCGAGCTTCTTGGGGATCGGGATATACCCTGCCTCGGGCATGCCCGGGGCACCTTTCGGTCCTGCATTTCGCAATACCAGGACGTCCTCGGGTGCCACGTCCAAGTTCGGATCGTCGATGCGTTTGGCAAGATCCTCGAGGGATTCGAAGACGACGGCCCGGCCCGTATGGGTGAGCAGGTCGCGGGTCGCAGCCGAGTGTTTGATGATCGCCCCCCCGGGGGCGAGGTTTCCCCGCAGCACGGCGAGTCCCCCTTGCGCTTGGATGGGGGCGTCCGTCGTGCGGACCACCGTTTGGCTTGCGACGATCTCCCCGGTTGCGATGTTCGCCCCGAGGGATTCACCAGAGACCGTCGGCGCGTCGAGCGCGAGGTGGGGAGTGAGCTCACGGAGCACCGCGTTGAGTCCACCCGCCTCGTGCAAGTGTTCCATGTAGTGATCGCCCGAGGGCTTGAGGTCGACCAGCACCGGCACCTCACGGCCAATCGCATCGAAGTCCTCGAGGTTGAGCTCGATGCCGAGTCGTCGCGCCACCGCGGTGATATGTATTAACCCGTTAGTCGAGCCGCCGATCGCCTGCAAAGTGACGAGGGCATTTCGAAACGCGCTCTCGGTCATGATATCGGCGGGTCGGAGGGCTTCCTCCGCCATCGCCACCGCCCGCTGACCCGAGCGTTCGGCGAACCGGAGCCGGTCGGCGTGCACGGCGGGGATGGTCGCGCCCCCCGGGAGCATCATGCCCAACGCTTCGGTCATGCAGGCCATCGTGCTCGCGGTGCCCATGACCATGCAGGTGCCTGTCGTTGGCGCCAACCGGCTGGTTACCTCGTCGATCGCTTCCTCACTCAGCTCCCCGGCACGGTACATCCCCCACAAGCGGCGGCAGTCGGTGCACGCGCCGAGGCGCTCCCCTTGGTAAAACCCGGTCATCATCGGCCCGGTCACGACCATCAAGGCCGGGATGTTCGCGCTTGCCGCGGCCATGAGTTGCGCGGGTACGGTCTTGTCGCACCCACCGATCAGGACCACAGCATCCATCGGCTGGGCCCGAATCATCTCTTCGGTATCCATAGCCATGAGGTTGCGCAAGAACATGCTCGTCGGGTGTGCGAATGACTCGTGAATGGAGATGGTCGGAAACGCCATGGGCAAGCCGCCCGCCAGCATGACCCCCCGGCTGATAGACTCGATGAGCTTTGGTACGTTGCCGTGGCATGCGTTGTAGTCGCTGGCGGTATTCGTGATGCCGACGATGGGCCGGGTCAGGGCATCGTCGGAATAACCCATTGCCTTGATGAAGGCGCGACGCAAGTAAAGCGAGAACGCTTCGTCTCCGTAGCTTGTCAACCCCTTACGCATCCCTCGTTTCATCATGTGGCCTCATGCTTTATTGGTTCGTTCGGCGTTTGCGCCGGTTCACACCGAGCGGGCATATTGCCGTGCCCCCGCGTTCTTAAGTAACTCCGATGCCGTTCGACAAGGCAGTTGAGCCTAACGTGCTACCTCGCGAGGCGCCGCGCGGCATGGTGCTGCTGACAGTGTCTCTGTGCACGATGCTCTACGCACTGACGCTGACTATCGTCAATGTCGTGCTTCCCCAGCTCCAAGGCGCATTGTCTGCAACGCCGGAGCAGATTTCTTGGGTGATTACCTTAAACGTCATTGCCACCGCAGTGGTAACCCCAGCAACGGGCTGGATCGTGTCGCGATGGGGACAGCGGCGCGTCATGTTGTGCTCGGTGGCTGCGTTCTCCGTGTTTTCCATGCTCTGCGCGTCGGCCGATGCGTTGGTCCCGCTGCTGGTTTACCGGGTGGGACAGGGGATTTTCGGCGCGCCGCTCGTGCCACTCGCCCAAGCGATCATCGTCGCGACCTACCCGCCGGAGAAACGGGCCTTCGCGCAAGGGGTGTTCGGGATGGCGGTAGTCATCGGTCCGGCAATTGCTCCCGCTATCGGCGGCTATCTCGCCGAGGAGCACAACTGGCGCTGGGTGTTCTTGCTGGTGCTGCCGCTGTGCTTGATGGCGTTTTTAGGCGTCGCGCTGTTCATCCGTGATCAAGCGCGGGCCGATCGTGTCGAGCTCGACTGGACGGGCTTCATCGCAGTGTCCATCGTCATCACGTGTGCGCAGCTGGTGATGGATCGCGGCGAGCAGCTCGATTGGTTCGAATCGTGGGAGATATGGATTTACACCGGCCTCATTGCAGCCTCGGCGTGGGTGTTCATCGTGCACATTGCTACCCATGCGCACCCATTCATCAACCCCGAGCTGTTCGGCGACCGCAATTTCGTGATCGGGCTCTTGCTGGTGTTCGTGTACGGCATGCTGAACATCACCCCGACTGTGCTGATGCCCTCAATGCTGCAAAACCTCATGGGCTACCCCGATTCGATGATCGGTATTCTTCTCGGGGCCCGGGGTGCCGGGATGGCCGTCGGTTTCTTCATGGTTGGGTTGATGGGTAGGCTCGATCCCCGCATCGGGATGATCGTCGGCATCGTCGCGATCGGCGTGTCCGGTTGGAACATGGCGCTGTTTAACCTCGATGTCGATCCGCTCTCTGTGGCGGTCAACGGTGTGATTCAAGGTATCGGGTCCGGCCTCATGTGGGTGCCACTTTCGATCGTTGCATTTGCAACCTTACCCCTGCGCCTGCTGCCTGACGCCTCGTCCATTTTTCACCTCCTGCGAAATTTCGGCAGCAGCATCTTCATCTCAGTGAGCGTTATGACCCTCGCGCGCACCGGGCGCATCAGCTACTCGGAGCTTACCGAGAACATAACGCCCTACCCGGAACTGGCCACCCTTCCCCAAGTGGCGGGCTTGTGGTCGTTCGACACCGTTCCTCAGCTAGTGGCATTCGGCTCGGAGATCAACCGCCAAGCGATGATGATCGGCTACACCAACGCGTTCGTGCTCTACGCGATGGTCGCGTTCTCGGCGATTCCGCTTATGCTTCTAGTCAAGATTAAGAGCGAGGACACTGCATGACGGCCGCAAACCCCCCGTGGGTAGGACGCTCGGTAGAGCGGGTAGAAGACGCGGCACTGCTCACCGGTACCGGCCGGTTTGCTGACGACTATCCTCTGCCGGCAGGGGGCGCTCACGCCGCGTTCTTGCGCTCCCCCTACCCGCATGCGGACATCCTCAGCGTTGACTCGACGGCGGCCCTGGCCCTCGAGGGGGTGCTCGCAGTCGTGACCGGTGAAGACGTGCAAGCGTGGACCCAGCCGATCATCGTTGGGGTGAAGCATCCGATGCGCCATTGGTGTCTTGCCGTTGACAGAGTGCGCTACGTCGGCGAGCCGGTTGCTGTCGTCGTGGCGGCGGACCGGTATGTGGCTGAGGACGCGCTTGAGCTGATCGTGGTCGACTACGCGGTTCGCCCCGCGGTTGTCGATGCACGGGCCTCCTTGGAAACCGAAGCGCCGACGTTGCACGACGAGGTCGGCGCCAATCTCGTGCATGATCGAACGTTCTGCTATGGCGATCCCGCGGCAGCGTTCGCAGATGCCGCGATCAAGGTCGGCGTTTCGCTCCGTTACCCACGAAACAGTGCGACCCCCATCGAAGGATTCGTGGTGACGGCGCACTACCACGGCGCCGAGCAAGCGTACGAGGTGGTGTCGAACTTTCAAGGTCCGTTCAGCTTGCATCCTGTGATGGCGCGGGCGCTCAAGGTTCCCGGCCCCCGTCTTCGGCTGCGCAGCCCCGCCGACTCCGGCGGAAGCTTCGGCATCAAGCAAGGTGTCTTTCCTGCCGTCGTTGCGCTTGCCCTGGCGGCCCGTAAGGCGGGCGTCCCCGTGAGATGGGTCGAGGACCGGATTGAGCATCTTGCGGCCGCGGGATCGGCGACTAACCGTGCGATGACGCTGGAGGCTGCGGTGACGTCCGAGGGAAAGGTCACCGCGCTGCGTTACGACCAGATCGACGACTGCGGGGCTTATCTGCGCGCGCCAGAGCCAGCCACGCTTTATCGCATGCACGGGAATCTAACCGGGGCGTATGCCATTGGCCATCTCGCGGTGAGAAACCGGGTCGTGCTCACGAACAAGGCCCCCACCGGGCTCAACCGGGGGTTCGGTGGTCCCCAAGTGTACTTTGCACTGGAGACATTGATGCGGCGCATTGCCGACGAGCTCGACTTAACGCCTCTAGAGGTGATCCGTCGCAATCTTGTTCCCGCCGAGGAAATGCCCTATCGCACTGCGTCGGGCGCCTTACTCGACTCCGGCGACTATGAGGCAGTCGTCGATCTCGCCTGCGGTGACCGGCGGTATGAAGGGTTACTGGAGCGCCGCCGTGCGGCCCGTGCCGAGGGCCGGTGGTTCGGTGTCGGCTGTGCAGCGGTGGTCGAGCCGAGCATCTCGAACATGGGCTACATCACTGCGCTTCTGACACCGCAGGAGCGGGAACGGGCAGGGCCGAAGAATGGTGGCACCGCGATTGCGACGGTCTCCGTTGATCCCTCGGGCGGGGTGGCGGTGACGGCAGCCTCGACGCCGCAAGGGCAAGGCCACCGGACCGTGCTTGCCCAGGTGGTGGCCGATGTGCTGGGGCTCGCGCCCGGTGACATCACCGTGAACTTGGAGCTCGACACGCAGAAGGACGCCTGGACGATCGCTTCGGGTAACTACTCGAGTCGCTTTGCCGGCGCGGTGGCGGGGACGGCGCACCAAGCTGCGATCCGAGTTCGAGACAAGCTCGCCCGCATCGCAGCGCCGGCGCTAAATGCCCGGCCTGACGACCTTAGGTTTGCAGCCGGGCGGATCTTCGAGTCTGCGAACCCTGACAACGGCCAGTCGCTCGCCCGCGTTGCGGGCATCGCGCATTGGTCCCCCGGGGCTTTGCCACCCGATATGGCACCAGGTATTCACGAGCGTGTCGCCTGGACAATGCCTGAGTTGGAGCCGCCCGATCCCGAGGACAAGGTGAACAGCTCCGGTGCCTACGGCTTTCTGTTCGATCTTTGTACCGTCGAGATCGATCCCGACACCGCCCAGGTACGGATCGACACCTACATTACGGCACATGACGCGGGACGGCGGCTCAATCCGGCACTCGTCGACGGGCAAATTCGCGGTGGTTTCGCCCAAGCGCTCGGCGCTGCCCTACTCGAGGAGCTCAAGTACGACGAGGAAGGAAACTTTCTGTCCGGCACCTTAGCGGACTATCTGATCCCCACCAGCGTAGAGGTCGTGGAGCCATTAATCTTGCACCTCGACCACCCTTCGCCGTTTACCCCGCTGGGTGCGAAGGGGGTGGGCGAAGGCAATTCGATGAGCACGCCGGTGTGTCTCGCGAACGCGGTGGCCGATGCGCTCGGCCTCCACACCGTCGAGCTGCCTCTCACGCCGCTCCGCGTGGCGCGGTACCTCGATGCTGCAAATCCTGGCAAGGACGCGGCGCCGTGAAGCCGGCCAGGTTCGACTATGCGCGTGCGGGGTCGGCGGAGGAAGCGTTCTCGTTGCTTCACGAATATGGCGAGGAGGCGGTGGCGCTCGCGGGGGGGCAATCGTTGCTCGCGATGATGAACATGCGCCTAGCAGACCCTGCGGTCGTGGTTGACCTCTCGGACTGCACCGAGCTCGATTTCGCACGCGTCGCTGGCGATCGCGTGGAGATCGGTGCCATGTTCAGACAAGCGGCGCTGGAGCGGTGGCACGGCACCCAGACTCACTTGCCGTTGTTGTCGAGCATGTTGCCTTACATTGGCCACTATCAGACGCGCGCCCGCGGCACCATCGGCGGCTCGATGGCCCATGCCGACCCGAGCGCCGAGATCCCGCTGGCTGCGGTGACGATGGGGGCGGAGGTCGTGTTGCGCAGTGTCCGGGGGGAGCGTCGGGTTGCTGCGAGAGATTTTTTTCTCGGACCGCTAGACACCGAACGCGACCCTGACGAGCTGATTTGGTCGGTATCCTTCCCAAGTTACGATAACTGGGCTGGCATGGCGTTCGAGGAAGTGGCCTATCGCCACGGTGACTTTGCGATCGCAGCCTTTGCCGCGGTGGCCGACGCCGACACCGTCGTTCTCGGCGTCGGCGGCGTTGCCGGACGCCCCACGGTGTTCGAATGGCCGCGTGCGGCTCTCGAGGACATCGATGCTGAGCTCGCCGGTGCCGCTCGTGAGCTCGAGGTGTTGTCCGATCATCATGCAGACGATCACTACCGCAGACGGTTGCTGCGAAGTGTTGCCCCGAACGTCCTCGCCCGTGCAGTGAGTGCGGCGTCACGCCGGGGGTCGGAGTCATGAGGTGGATAGACGGCGACAAGCGGGTCGAGATCTCACTCAAGCTCAATGGCCGTAAGGTGCGCGGGCGTGCGGAGTCACGCACTTTACTGTGCGATTTTCTTCGTCATGAGCTCGGCGCAACCGGCACCCATTCCGGCTGCGAGCACGGAGTATGCGGGGCGTGCACGGTGCGTATTGACGGGATCCTAGCGCGTAGCTGCCTCGTTCTCGCGGTGCAAACGCAAGGCCGGGAGGTCGAGTCAGTGGAGGGGTTGGGTACCCCCGATGCGCTCGGTGAGCTGCAAGCGGCTTTCCGACGCCACCACGCGCTGCAGTGCGGCTATTGCACCCCGGGCATACTCGTCTCGATGAACGATTTGTTAGAGCGCGAACCCGCACCCGCCGAGGATCGGGTGCGGGAGGTGCTGAGTGGCCACTTGTGCCGGTGCACGGGCTATACGCCGATAGTCCGCGCGGTGCTCGATGCGGCGACCCGCTTGGCGGGCGGCGCCACGGGTCAAAATCCCAGGAACGAGGATGTTTGAGCTTGGCCGGACGTTCACCGCTGCCTGCGCGCGTTCGCCCGAGGCGCTCGCGATCGTCGACGGCGAGCTGCGACTAACCTACGCGAGCTGGTTGCAGCTCATCGGGCGTCTTGTCGGGGGGCTCGAAACCCTCGGGCTCGAGCCTGGGCAGCGCGTCGTTGGAGTACTCCAGAACCGCTGGGAGGCCGCCACGCTGCATTGGGCGTGTCAGGCTGCCGGCCTCGTCATCACGCCGGTGAACTGGCGGGCGACGGCCGAAGAGCTCGATTACGTGCTCGAAGATTCCGGCGCCGGCGCGCTTTTCTACGTGGGGATCTCCCAACCGGCGGTGGCCAGAGCGCCGACCGCGTCCCGAGTGCTGCGGGTTCGGGTGGGTGAGGCTTCGGTAGGTGAGCCGCGTGACACCATCGGATTCGATGGGTTGCTGACCTCGGCACCGGCGCCGTTGACGCCGCGGGCGACCCCTGAGTCGACCTCGGTCATGCTCTACACCTCCGGCACCACGGGACGAGGAAAGGGGGTGCCGCGCTCACATCGTGCCGAGCGCGCGGCGGCCATCGCGCACGTGGCGCAGAATCAATATGCGTTCGGGGAGTCGACGCTCGGGGTCATGCCGCTCTATCACACGATGGGCGTTCGCTCGCTACTCGCGATGGCGTGCATCGACGGATGCTTTGTCTGCTTGCCTCGATTCGATACCGAGAGCGCCCTCGCGTTGATCGCATCGGAGCGCATCAGCACGCTGTATCTCGTACCCAC
>Ga0310342_100003167_pt1 | contig 10766 bp, 5 predicted proteins | sample S15DNA20500_MG_FD_206155 | JGI IMG/M metagenome (GOLD analysis project Ga0310342, IMG submission 206155) | Marine microbial communities from station ALOHA, North Pacific Subtropical Gyre - S1503-DNA-20-500_MG | ecosystem: Environmental > Aquatic > Marine > Oceanic | place: Pacific Ocean: North... | reverse complement strand
GGACGGGCCCGTTCGCCCAGGCCTATATGGAGAATCCTGGCGACCTTGGAGGCCACATCGTGGCCCACCTCGTCAATCAGCTCGAGAGGCCCCATGGGCATCCCGAAATCCCTGATCGCCTGGTCCATCACCCCGGGAGAATACCCCTCTTCCACCAGCCGGACAGCTTCGTTGAGGTAGGCTCCCAGCACGCGATTGACCAGGAAGCCGGGGCCATCCTTGCAACGCACCGGGATCTTGCCCAGGCTGCGAGCGAAGGTCTCAACCGCGACCGTCGCGGCATCGGTGGTCCTCGGTCCGCGAATCACCTCGACCAGGGGCATGCGTTCAACCGGGTTGAAAAAATGCAGCCCCGCGATCCGGCCTGGCCGTTTCGCAGCGTTCTGCAGCTCTTCGATGGAAAGAGCAGAGGTATTCGAGGCGAAGACCACGTGCCCTGCGAGCTCGGCCTCCACCTCGAGGAGGACCTTTTTCTTGATCTCCATATCCTCGACAACGGCCTCTATAACGAGCCCCGCCGAGCTGAATCCGGCGTAATCCGTAGCCCCGCTGATCCTGGCCATGAGGTTGATGACCTCGCTCTTCTTCATTTTCCCGCGCTCGACCCTGCCGCGGAAGATCTCATCGATGCGCTGGTAGCCAGCCGTGATGGCCTCCCTGCTGATGTCCTTCATCCGGGCCCGGTATCCCTTCCTGGCCACCAGGGCGGCCAGTCCGCCTCCCATGACCCCGGCACCCAGCAAACCGACCAATCCACCCTTGTCGGGCGCGCGGGCGGAGCCCCTGCCCTTCTTCCCGCCCGGATCACCTCGCCGGGCAGCCTCGCTGGTAAGGAAAATATCGATCAGGTTCTTGCAGACATCCGAGACGGCAAGCTCGCCAACCAGCTTTGCCTCGAGCTTCAGGCCCTCCTCCAGCGACATTCCGCGGCCCCTGACCATCGCATCGAGGGCTCTGCGGGGAGCCGGATAGTGCTTTCCCACCTTGCGCTGGATGCCTTTGAGGGCCCGCGACTGCATATAGCTCCTGCCTGGCCCCGTACTCTCGAACAATCGCATCAGCAGCGAACGCTTGCGTGCGCGGGAGCGGGGACGGTAGGACTTGCCCTTTCCCGCCAGCGCCCGGGCGACAAAAGCCCGGCTGGAATCCCTGAGGCTGCCCGGATGGACCACCTCATCGACGGCTCCAAGCTTCAGCGCCTTGCGCGCGTCAAGCGGCTTCCCCGTAAGGATGATGGGCATGGCGCGAGCCAGGCCGATGAGCCGCGGCAGACGCTGGGTCCCGCCGAACCCGGGAATGACACCGAGCTGAACCTCGGGAAGACCGAGCCGGGTCTTCTCGAAATCGCTGGCAATTCGAAAATCACAAGCCAGGGCCAGCTCGGCGCCGCCGCCAAGGCAATTGCCGTGAATTGCCGCGGCCGTGACAGCCTGCATGGAGGACAGCTTGCCGAGAACCGCCTGTCCCCGGCGGGCCTGCCCGGTGGCCTCCTGCCGATCCGTAACCGCCCGGATCTCGGAGATATCGGCCCCCGCGATAAAGGTCCCGCTGCCTTCCTTGCCGCCGATGACCACCAGTCCCCGAATACTCTTATCCGAGGCCACCTCATCGAGGACCCGGTCCAGCTCCTCGATGACCGCCTCGCTGAGCTTGTTGACCTTATGCCCGGGCAGATCGAATACGAGAAAGGCGATCCCATCTTCGGCGGGCTCGACGGTCCAGGCGGCTGTATTGGAACTTTTTTTCCCGCCGGTCATTCGATGGCCTCCACCACCACGGCGCCGCCCTGTCCGCCCCCGACACAGAGAGTGGCGAGTCCTCGGCCGAGCCCCCGGCGGCGAAGGTCCTTGAGCAGGGCGAGCACGATGCGGGCCCCACTGGCTCCGACCGGGTGACCAAGCGCGATGGCTCCTCCATTGACGTTGAGCCGATCGAAAGAGAGCTCTCCGATCGGCTCGGACAGCCCAAGCTCTCCGGCGGCAAAGGCGGCCGAGTCGAACGCAGCGCAATTGGCGAGCACCTGGGCCGCGAAGGCCTCGTTCAGTTCGATCCTGTCCATGTCTTTCAATGAGGAGCCCGCCCGATCGAGGGCGATCGGCGTGCTGAAGGCGGGGCCAAGCCCCATCCTCCCCGGAGAGCAACCACGGTAGGCGTAGGACACTATCCGTCCAAGGGGTTCGAGTCCAAGCTCGGCCGCCTTCTCTTCGCTCGCAAGCAGAAGAGCGACTCCCCCATCGGTGAGCGGACAGGAATTCCCGACGGTGACGGTCCCCAGGGTCCTGTCGAAATATGGTCTCAGCTTCTGCAGGGCCTCGATCGACTGGCCCTTACGAGGACCGACATCTTCGGTGACCGCCTCGTAGTTCGCGCCGGCATGCACAGCGACAATCTCCTCCGAGAGGATGCCGGCCGCGCCGGCGATGCAGGCCCGCTGGTGGCTCTGCAGGGCGAATTCATCCTGCTCTTCCCTGGAGATGGAGAACTCCCGGGCCAGGTTTTCCGCGGTCTCCCCCATGTTCAGCCCGCAGACCGGGTCCATGAGTCCCTGCTCGATGCCGATCACGGGCTTGAAATCTCCCAGCCTGAAGCTCGTGAACACGGCGAGCTTCCCGAAGATTGAACGCGACCTGGCCAGGCGAACAAACTTATCGCGGGTCCCTTCCTGGTAGAGGAAGGGGATACCCGACATCGACTCAACCCCGCCGGCTACCACGAGCTCACAATAGCCGAAGCGAATCCTGTCAAAGGCGGTGGTGATAGCTTCCATACCGGAGGCGCAATTGCGATGAACGGTCGAGGCCGGGGTGGAGATGGGAACTCCCGCGCGCAGGGCGATCACCCGCGCAATATTCGCCGAATCCGCCGGCTGGGCGACATTACCGAAGATGACCTCGTCCACCTCGGCGGCCGGGACACCCCGGCGAAGCAGGGTCTCTTCCATCGGGATCCTGCCGAGTTCGCTGGCATGGACCCGGGCCAGGGGGCCGCCCGCCCTGGTGAAGGGAGTCCGCAGGCCCTCGACCACGACCACCGAACGCGCCCCATCTCTGGATTTTTTCCTGCCTTCGGCCATACCACCACTCCCACGACGAGCATTCGAAGAAGGCTGTCACCCGGGGCCATCCGCAGAATGGTCCCGCCGACTGAATGGTACCTTTGAGAGCCCCGGGCGAAAAGCCCCCAGCTAGCGGATTTCAGTGAGCCTCGCTCGATGAGCCCTACTCGATAGCGACATAGCGGCCACCGTGATCCTGCGAAAGCCGCTTGAGGAACTCCTCCTTGGCCCCCTTGAAGCCAAGAGTGAAAATTCTCACATCGCGGAGGAAATTGAGTTCCTTCATCCTTTTATGGATCGCCCGAACGATCTGCGCGGAATCTTCGGGATCTCCCTGGCCCGATGACCCGACATGGGTCGGGGCGCCGTCGGTTACCAGGTAGATCGTATCAAGGGAGAGATCGCTGAAGGCCTCCTCCAGGGCGAGATCGGTCACGGTGACCCCCTCCGCCCGGAGCTCCTCCACGTATTCCCCCGCCTCCTGCTTGTTCCCCTTGCTGGACTTCACCATCGCCTCCTGCCAGGGATCCACATCGCTGGAGTAAGAAACGAGATTGAACTTCACATCGCTGGGCAGCGCCTTGACGACACGGACGAGCTCCTTCTTGGCGCGCGTGATGCGCCGGCGTTCCTCGGGAGGTTCCCGCGGCCCCTTCCTGGCAGGGTCGCCGACAACGGTACGTCTACGGGTCGCCTCATCGGCGCCGCGGGGCGCGGGATCGGTCGAGAGCATGCTGCCGGAGACATCGAGAATGAAGCAGATATTCTTGCCTGTGACCGCGGCGCCAAAGAGCGTCAGCGCGGTCCTGGCCGAGCCTCTCTTCTCTGGCTCGAAGAAATCCGCCCGATCCTTGCGGGCCGCCACGTAGTTCTTCCAGTCCACGGCGGCGGGCAGATCGACATGCAGCATCTGCTGCAGCGAGGACTGAAAGGTGAGGAGAGCGCGCTCCCACTCGGCCGCATCGCCGCTGGGTCTCTTCGTCTCGATGGCGACATAGCGCTCCACCATCTTTTCGACGATGGGAACCTTCTTCGACCGCCGGAGGTAGTGCAGGCTGCGCCTGACAATCTGTGGAGCCTTGTCATCGAGCGCCTCGATGCAGGAGGCCTCGAGATCGAGATCGGACTTGAAACAGGCCGCGTCGAGGATCAGGAGCCGTCCGCGCCAATCCGCCCTCTTGTTCTTGCGAATCTTCTCGATCTCGGCGGCAACGTATTTTCCCTTCGCATCCTTGAAGGCGTTGGCCGCCTTGGAATGGAGGTAATAGTATTCGCCGGAGGTCTCGACCCCGGTGCCGAGGACCCTGGCCATGCTGACGTAGGCATCGACCGCGATCTTGATGGCGCGACGCTCTCCTGTATCGAGGACGGCGGTAAAGCCCTCGAGGAAGGCCTCGGGATCCTTCCGACTGACCGCCTTCTTGAGATCCAGGGCGGCACTCTTCAATTCCTTGCTCTGGGCCGACAGCCGAGGCGATGCCGAAGAGCAGATGGCCGCGAGGATCAGCAGGATTCCATAGGGACAGTTTTTCAGGCCGACAGGCATGGGTCTTATTGTTCACCTCAGCAAGGGCAGATGAGAACTTTTTTCCGGATAGCGCCGTAAAATACCTGGACCGCCGGGGAGAATCCTACCAACGTGACGCGCTGGATCCGCGTCGCTGGGGCGACTCGCTCTCGGCCTCGCCCAGCTTCGCCGCCAGGCTCTCAACCTGGCCGAGAGTCTCGGACTCGTTCTCAATAAGCCGGACAACTGCCTGCTGGCCCTCTTCCCACCCCGACTCACCGAGGGCATCCGCCAGATTGCCCAGCATCTCGAGGTGTTCCCGGGTCGCTTCGCTGAGCGGAGCGAGGAGAAACACCGGCCTGATGAAGTTGTACCGCGCATAGTCCATATCCCGAGCTATCTTCGGAAACACCGCCACCTGGCCCTCGAGCAGGGCGCAGAACTCGGCCACTCCGGCGGAGCTCTCGGAGTAGAGCCGGGCGAAGAGCGCCAGCGCGTCCGTATCACCATCCCCCACTGCACGCAGCTGCGCCACCTCGTGGAGATAGCGCACGAAGGAGCTGCTCTCGAGATCAAGGGCTTCAGTAAGAAGGTCGAGCGAATCTTGCGAATACATATCTCAGTGAAAAACTATGTCCTGTGTTTTCTGAAGAACCTCGCCGGCACTGATAAACAGGTAGAAGGTCAGGGCAGCCAGCGCGCAGACCAGGATCTTGCCGAGGGTCGAGACGGTGATCGCTTCATCCCGATCGCTGTCAACCAGGTACATCTCCCTGGCCACCTTGAGATAATAATAGGCTGAAATAGCCGTATTGACCGCGGCCGCGAAAACAAGCGTGTAGTACCAGGCGGACATCCCCTCGGCGAGAGCTCCATTCTGCGCCTCGTCGATAACACCGAGGAACAGGTACCACTTCCCGGCAAAACCCGCGGTGGGCGGCACCCCGATGAGGCTGAAGAGGAATACGACCATGCAGGCGGAAATAAGCGGGGCCCGTCGCCCCAGCCCCTGGTATTCCTCCAGGTCCACGGAGCCGAGACGGTTCTCGATGAGAATCACCACCGCGAAGGCGCCGAAGTTCATCGCCAGGTAGGTCAGCAGGTAGAAACCCAGGGCCTGGCTGCCGGTAACACCTGAGGCATGAAGGATAACGAAGGCCATCATCATGTAGCCGGCATGGGCGATCGACGAATAGGCAAGCATCCTCTTGAGGTTGGTCTGCATCAGGGCCGATAGATTCCCGAAGGTCATGGTCACGATCGAAAGGATGATCATCATCTCGATCCACGGGATCTTTTCCCAGGCCGGGGCCAGGCCCTCGACGGGAAGTGCGGAGAGAAAGCGCAGGGCCAGGGCGAAGCCGGCGGCCTTTGAGAGGACCGACAGGAAGGCCGTAACCGGCGTCGGGGCGCCCTCGTAGACATCCGGCGCCCAGAAATGCATGGGCAGGGTCGACATCTTGTAGGCGATCCCCATGAAGACCATGACCAGGGCGACAAGCGTGGTCAGGGCGGCCCGCGTCTGCAGGGTCCAGGCCGACCAGAGCTCGTGCTCTCCATTGAAGGTGACGTTGGCGAGCCCCGAGAGCTGGGCGCTGCCGGTCAATCCGTAGAAGAGGGAGAAGCCGTAGGCCATGACGGCCGCGGCGACGCTTCCGTAGATCACGTATTTGAGCGCCGCCTCCGAGCCTCGATGATCGCGCCGAATATAGCCCACGAGAATATAGCTCGAGATGCTCAACAGCTCGAGCGCCATAAAGATCATCAGGAAATGTGTGGCGCTGGCCAGCAGGATGGCGCCGAGCACGGCGCTCAGCAGGATGCCGTAGTATTCTCCCATCCTTCGGCCCTCGAACTGGCTCGAAACATAGCTCAGGAAGATTACCGGGATTGCTCCAAGCAGAAAGAACTGCTTGAAGAAGCCGGCGAAGGAATCGCTGACCAGCATACCCTGAAAGAGGGAATGATCGGATTCGACATGGCCCCCGGACATCGCCGGCAGGAAGCACCCCAGCGCCGCGACCCAGGCCAGGTGCTTCGAGACGCGAAGCGGCAGCATGAGATCCAGCAGGAAGATCGCCAGCACGAAGGCGATCAAGAGCAGCTCCGAGCTGAAGGCAGGGAGGCTCCCGACAATTTCCTCCAGGATGCCGCCGAATTTCTCGGCGTCAAAATCCTGGGCGGTCTTGGCTATAAGGCCTGGTTCAAACATTTACTTACAGGACTCCGTTTCCCTGGAAACCCAGGGCCTCAGCTAGGGCGACAGGACGTTCCTGACCATATCCGTCATGGTGGTCAGCGTTCCGTCCATGAAATCTATCAGGATCTTCGGCCAGACCCCGAGAAGCACGCACAGGGCGCCAAGGGGCGCCAACGCGAATACCTCCCGGAAAGAGAGGTCCGGGAACTTCTTGTACTCTTCGTTCCTGATCTTGCCCAGAAACACCCTCTGGATCGTCCAGAGGATATAGCAGGCGGTCAGGATAACTCCCAGCAGCGAGACGACGATGATCCACCTCGATCCGATTCCGTGCGATCCAACCGTGCCCGCTACCAGGCTCACCTGCTCGTTGCCGCCCCAGGCTCCCAGGAAGCACATGGCCTCGCTGATAAACCCGTTCAGGCCGGGCAGACCGAGAGAGGCGAAGAAGCCCAGCGTGGCCAGCCCTGTATACCAGGGCATCTGGAGCCCGATACCGCCGAAGCGGGTAAGATCCCTGTGATGGGCGCGGTCGTAGATCACCCCTACCAGGAAGAACATCATGGCGCTCGAGACGCCGTGGTTGAACATCTGAAGCGCCGCGCCGTTGACCCCGTAGTAGGTCATGGCCGCCAGGCCCAGGAGCACGTAGCCCATGTGGCTGACCGAGGAATAGGCCACCAGGCGCTTGAAGTCTTTCTGCGCCAGGGCGCAGAAAGCTCCGTAGACGATATTGATCATCCCGAGGACCGCCAGCAGGGCGATGAAGAAATTGCTCGCCGCCGCATCCGGCAGCATCGGGTAGCTGATCCTGAAGAGACCGTAGCCTCCCATCTTCAGGAGGATCCCGGCCAGCATGACGCTGACCGCGGTCGGCGCCTCGACGTGGGCATCCGGAAGCCATGTATGGAAGGGGAATACGGGCACCTTGATGGCGAAGCCCACGAACAGTCCGAGGAAGAGCCACCACTGCAGGCCGGAGGGGAACCACTCGCCCCCGGGCACAACAGTCATGAGCGAGAGCAGGTTGAAGGTATTGGGCTCCGACTGGTAATAGAGGACCAGCATGCAGATCAGCATGATGACCGAACCGACCAGGGTGTAGATGAAGAACTTGATCGCCGCGTAGAGACGGTTCTCGCCTCCCCAGACGCCGATGAGGAAATACATCGGCAGCAGGACGATCTCCCAGAAGACGTAGAAGAGGAAGAAGTCCAGGGCGCAGAAGACGCCCAGCAACCCGGTCTCCAGGAGCAGAAAGAGAATGTAGTATCCCTTTGTCCCCTTCTCGGTATTCCAGGAGTACACCAGGCAGAGAAGCGCCAGGAGAGCCGTGAGCCAGATCAGCGGCAGGCTGAGCCCATCGACGGCGATGAAGTAGTTGACGTTGAAGAGCTCGATCCAGGGCGCCCACTCCGCATAGCCAAGATGCTTGGTGGCATCGGCCGCCATGGCGTACTCGAGCTCGAGCGCCTGCTTCCAGGCTCTCTCGGCATCGGCCTGCGCCTCTTCGCTGGCCGCGAGCTTACGAACCGCCAGCTTCGCGGCCCCGTAATCAGCGGGGCTGAAGCTCTTTGAGCCCTCGGAAGGGAAGGCGATCTTCCTGAACTCATCGCCCTGGGAGTCTACAATCCACTCGATATCGAGCAGGATCTCCGCCTGGACCTCCGCCAGCTTCGTCCTGGCATCACCCTTGATGACACCATCATCGTTCTTGTAATCGGTATACAGGTTGACCGAAACGATAAAGGTCAACAGCGCCCCGATAACGGAGACCGACTTGATAAGCCCCTTCCAACCCGAGGGGATCAGGATCAGTATTGCCGCTGTGATCAGCGGAAGAAAAATACACCAAGTTAACATCGTACTCTGCTACCTGTTAGTAGGAGCGGTTCATTATTTCACAAGGACATAAAACACAAGGACCAGGAGAAGAAGCCCGCCCGAGAGATAGAGCGAAGCATAAACATACTCCTGCAGAAAACCAGTCTGGATGCGCCGCAGCCGGCGCCCCCCGAAGCGGACCGTGTTGGCGATTCCACGCACCGTACCATCGACGCCCCAATAATCGAGCGCGCCGGCGGCGCCGGTAAGGAAACGGCAGACACTTCCCCAGAAATTGACGAATCCATCAACGAAGACACGGTCGAAATAACCGCAGATGACCTGGCAGGTGTGCAGGACGTGCAGGACGAGCCAGGTATAGAAGCGATCGAGATACCATAGGTTCTGCAGGCTCACGTAGAGGGGTGACAGCCCTCGGGCAATTCCTTTCTCCCGTCCGTAGAGCGGTCCTCGCGGAAGGAAGAAGCAGAAGGCGAGAAGCAGCGCGGAGGCGAAAAGCGCCATCGAAATGCCGCTGAGCGTTGGGTGGAAGTGGTGTACCTCCTCAGCGACGGAGTCCATCGCTCTCGCCGTCCCGGCCGCGATCTCCACGAGGTATTCCGAATGGACACGGTGTTCAAACCAGTGGGCCGCTTCTCCGATGACTCCGGCCGAGCCGATCGACAGGACCGCGAGAACGCACAGAGGCACGGTCATCGTCCACGGCGACTCGTGGGCGTGATCAAAGGCGTGCTCGTTCTGCGGCTTGCCTTCGAAGGTCTTGAAGTAGAGACGGAACATGTAGAAAGCCGTCATGCCGGCGGTCAGGATACCGAAGGCGAAGGGAAGGTAATTCACCCAGCTGCCGTGCCCTCCGTGCTCCATGTGACCGGCGAAGGCCCAGGCGTTGCCGAGGATCGCCTCCTTGGAGTGGAAACCCGAGAGGTAGGGAAGCCCGGCGATGGCCAGGGTGCCGATGAGGAAGGTGATGCTCGTGATCGGCAGCTTCTTCCTGAGTCCTCCCATATCCTTCATCTCGTTGGAGTGCACCGCGTGGATCACGCTGCCGGCGCCCAGGAAGAGCAGGGCCTTGAAGAAGGCGTGCGTGAAGAGGTGGAAGATTCCGGCGCTGACGCTGCCGACTCCCAGTCCGAGGAACATATAGCCCAATTGGGAGATCGTCGAGTAGGCGAGCACCTTCTTGATGTCGGTCTGCACGAAGGCGATGGTCGCGGCGAAGAAGGCTGTGAACCCCCCCACCAGCGCGATGTAGAAGAGAACATCGCCGGAATAGAAATCACCGGTGAAGTAGCCCGGCCCGGCCAGGAAGGGGAACATGCGGGCGACGAGGTAGACTCCGGCGACGACCATGGTGGCGGCGTGGATCAAGGCGGAGACGGGGGTCGGGCCCTCCATGGCGTCCGGCAGCCAGACGTGCAGGGGGAATTGCGCCGACTTGCCGAGCGCGCCGAGGAAGAGGCCGAGTCCGGCGGCCGTAAGCCACCACATACCGTCCCCACTCCAGGGGCCGCTCTCTGCACTCTTCACACTCGCGAAGATCCCCTCGAAGTCGAGGGTCCCGGCAAAGGCGGCGATGATCATGATTCCGACCAGGAAGCCGACATCACCAAGACGGGTGGTCATGAAGGCCTTGATCGCGGCGTTCTGAGCTGATTTCTTCTCGAAGTAGAAACCGATCAGGAAGTAGGAGCAGACCCCGACCAGCTCCCAGAACATGAACAGGATGAGCAGGTTCGAGGAGATGCAGAGCCCCAGCATGGAGAAGCTGAAGAGGCCGAGGTAGGCGAAGAAGCGATTGTAGCGCTCCTCGCCGTGCATATAGCCGCAGGAATAGAGGTGAACGAGGAAGCTCACCAGGGTGACCACGAAGAGCATGACGATGGTCAGGTTGTCGACCAGGATGCCGAAGTTGATCGACAGACCTTTCTCGGCTCCGGAGGAAAGCCACCCTTCGACCACCAGCCAGGGCTCCTGCTCGATGCCGTTGGGACTCGAAAGCAGGACGGTCATCATCCAGCTGGCGATCCCCAGGGCAACGAGCATACAGCCAGTCGGCAGCCAGTCGCCCTGGCGCGGCAGGCGCTTGCCGAAGAAGACCTGGATCACGAATCCCGCCAGCGGGCACAGCAGGATCGCCAGCGCGGCCTTGGTCAGGTCTT
>Ga0310342_100003165_pt1 | contig 10767 bp, 18 predicted proteins | sample S15DNA20500_MG_FD_206155 | JGI IMG/M metagenome (GOLD analysis project Ga0310342, IMG submission 206155) | Marine microbial communities from station ALOHA, North Pacific Subtropical Gyre - S1503-DNA-20-500_MG | ecosystem: Environmental > Aquatic > Marine > Oceanic | place: Pacific Ocean: North... | reverse complement strand
TTCAGCCTGGTTTCAGCCAGAACAGGTACGAAATCTAGCGTCCATCCCCCACCTTATTGCGGTCGTTCATGAACGTTCATGAATTTTCACGGTGTTGCGCTGCCATTGCGCTGCCATTGCGCTGCCATTGCGCTGCCATTGCGCTGCCATTGCGCGGGTGGTATGCGGGTGATGCGCGGGTGGTATGCGGGTGGTGCGCGGGTGGTGCGCGGGTGGTGCGCGGGTGGTGCGCGGGTGGTGCGCGGGTGGTGCGCGGGTGGTCCTCGAACAAATCTCTGGAATTGACCAGGAATTGACTAGTTTCCGTTAAACGGGATGTGCCCTGGGCTCAGGTGGGGGGTAACCAGCAACTGGAAGTACCCAACGAAGTAAACGATTGGGTGCCAAAAAGTAGAAATCACCCATTGGGTTAACGTTGTTAACGTTGTTAACGTTTTGTCCCGCGCATGAGAGAGAAAAAAAGTCTCGTATTTCACTAACGGGGAAAACGTTAATTAGGTTAACAACGTTAACCTTCTTGGCGTCACAAAATAGCCCCGTACTCTATTAGTGATTTGTGACGACAAAACCGCCCGTGACGCCTCGCACGCACGCGATTAGCAGGGGTGGCTGAAAACAAGTAAGGAAAACCTGTGAATGTTGTGAATCGCTGGTATCCACATGTGATTTTGGCGTCACAAAATAGCCCCGTAATTCGTGACGACAAAAACAGAATGTCGCCTTTTGTGTCGCCTTTGTGTCGCCTTTATGTCGTATTCATGCCGTATTTATGCCTTCTTCGTGTATCCTGCGTGTCGTCTTTTATGCCGCCTTCGTGTCGTCTTTCTTCGCTACGGCATCTGATCCACCTCACTCATCCACAGGCTCAGGCTGCTCCATAGAGCGTTTATGGCGTATGGAGGCCGAGGCTCGCAGCACTAGACCGCCAGGGCGTGATCCGAACCATATGCGCACATATATGGGGATATGCGCACATAGAACAAACGGTAGCACAACGGTGCACACCGATTCGCCCTGGCTTATCTGCGCCATTATCCGGCCTACCTGCGCCAGACTACTGGACTGCCTGTGACACTGTCCTGGACTGCCTGTGACATCGTCCTGGCCTATCTGCGACGAACTGGTGGCCTATCTGCGACGAACTGGTCTGTGACGGAATAATCTGTGACGTAAGGCCCTATATGAAGCACTTTAGTAAGTATTTCGCTGGATTGGTTCGCTGTGGAGGGGGGTTATGTTAAATGAGTCCCAGGATTGCGCGGGCGGGGGTGGGGGTTCAACCTTGCCCAGATCGCCCAAACTTCCCAGATTGCAGAATTCAGAGGCATTTTTTCCTGTTTTCCGGCGTTTACAGCGGATCACAGCGGTCGCTACGGTCCACCTCGACCTGCTTGGTCTTGACGTAAGCTGTTTGCAGGTCAGGCCTTACGTCGATTCAACCGCAGGGCGTACAGGCAGACGTGGGGTTAGCCCCAGGACCGTACCAACTAATCCGATCCAGGGCAGGAAGACGCTGGTCTGTGCTCTCCTCCCCTGTGCTGACGATAGTCGGCCGAGTTGGTCGGATTTCTTTGAGGCTTCGACGCCGGCAGCCGCTGGCCGAGACGCTGGCCGCTGGCCGAGACGCTGGCCGAGACGGCAGCCTGGACGCCGGCAGCCGATCCGCTCACCGAGCCGGCCCCATCGGACACATAAGCACAGCTTAACATTGACCGTGTAGGCATAACGGGCGCTTATGTGTCGCAGCACCCTATCGGGCGGCGAAAAAAAACTTTTGATTTTTAGGGTTGACAGACTGAACACCGCAGTCTATTGTTGCCGATAGTGTGTTCTGCGGACATGAATTAACCAACGTGTCCGCTCACCTTCTACCTCTTACCCACTCGAGTGATCATGGCAAGAACAAAACAAGAAGCCCCAATAATCGGGAGCTTTGGCAAGGGTATCGACGGTTCGATATCCATCAATTTCGGCGTTTCAGGCGGGCCCGATTGTGATCCGGCATGCCGCCATCACCCGGACAGCTTGGCGCCGGACGGAGCGACACATGCCTGCTACGCTGCTCGGTCTGAAATTCGGCCAGACCGTACCCAGCTGTCGGCGAAGCTCCACCGGCACCAGGGGATGCCGCCCGCTTTGGTGCTCGGCAAAGCTCTGCTTGAAATCCAAAGAATAGTTGAACGCGGGAAGGTAGTCCCGTGGGTGAGGCTATCAACAAATGGTGCTTTGCCTATGCCGAGAAAGGTACGCGGAAATAAGTTATTTAGAAGTCAATTGCTGGCACTCTTGTCGTATTGCAATGACCATTCAATCCCTTGCCATATTCCCACCGAATCATTCGCCAAGGCGCGGTTCTACAGATCACTGGTAGGCACTTTGGCCGTGGTGAGGGAGTCAATCCAAGGCGGTCTGACACGGCTGAAAACTGCCACCGGCGCCGTTTCTTACGTCGCGGGCGAAAAGAGCCAGACTAGGCCCGAACGAATAGAATCCGCCAGGAACGCGGCAAGGGCTCGGCGCGAACACACTGGACGGAAAACCATTGTTTGCCCGGCAATCCTGAATTCATGGGCCGGCATGAAAGACAAGAACAAACTGAATCCAAGAGCCAAGTGTGGCGCATGCGTCGCATGTTCAACCTCCGGCGTTGACGTGATCTACCCTCTTCACTAGTCAATGACCACCACCACCAACACCACCACAAGGAGCAACAAGATGAGAGTCGAGACGTATTGGAACCTGCACAAGCGAGTCTTCAGCGTCCGCGCCCTGGAAGGCGAGGAAAAGGGTAGAGTCGTCCAGCACGTCAGCCACCAGACGCTGAACAACGTCACGTTCTCGGTCCAACCGGCTGGCAGGGCGAAAGTGATTGAGGAGAAACGAAAGAACGTCCACGCATTTGTGCGAGGGACCGAGGGGGCAGGCGGATCGCTCGCCAGTTACTACCCACTGTCCTCGGACGTCTGGTGGACCATCACGTACAACCCATACAAGTATGATTCATTCGTCGACACTTACGGTTACCCGGTAACTCACGCCGAGTGCGTCCAGCTGGTGACCGATGACGACACTGGGAGACCACGGATTATGGCCTATAGGCCAACAGGACACTAGTAAGCCACCACCACCACCAACACCAACACCCACCACCAAAGGAGCAACACGATGACAACTTACACCGTCGAGATCCAGGGCGAACATCCGCCCACAGGCGAAGCGATGTGGTATAGGCACAGTGCATTCCGCTCGTATCGCGACGCTGTAGACCAAGCAGACTTAGCCCACGGGCGGGTGATCGTCGGCGAAAGCGGGGAAGGATGCATGACCAACGAAGAGGCGCACCGATGGGCAGTTGAGAACCAAGGATTCGAGGGCGACTATTCATCGTGGTGTGGCCAAGACGACGATGAGCGATCCGAATACGAGGATGGCGCAGCGGGACTCTCCACGGGTTGACCAGTAGTGAATCCCTTACCCGGCCGCATCAAGCGGCCTGGAACGGGGCGCACTCAACCACCACCAACCAAAAGGAGAACGAACGATGCGAACAAAGAGAGAAGAAATAGCCATCGAAGCGTGCGACCCGGAAGTTACACGGTCGATCATGACCGGGCACGCTCGGCTTGGTACACGGCCACGCTGGGAACGCATCGCCCATATGCTCGCCTGCAATCTAGACATGGCCCACGCGGCAATCTCGGGCGCTCCAGTTTACGACTACGAGGCCCAGGAATGGATAAAAGAAGACGCCGGAGTAACTCTAGGTCTCGACTCGATCCTCGGCGGCGGCGACGGCGACTCGATCCTCGGCGGCGACGGCGACTCGATCCTCGGCGGCGACGGCGACCAGTAGTGATTCCCTTACCCGGCCGCATCAGGCGGCCCGGACCGGGGCGCACTTGACCACCACAAGGAGCAACAAGATGAGAGTTAAGCGGATTCCGTCAACAGCAATCAGACACTACGCTCGACGAGCTGGAATCACGGAGGGGGCCTTGCGCGTAGCACTCAACCGCGACGCGACGATCCAGGAAAAAGTCCTGGCGATCCAGGCGCGCTGCCGCGCCAGGGGTGGTCGGCTCACGCGGCGGGCGTCGAGACAGCGACTGGATGAGGCGCTGCCGGTGGCGCGCCAACTAACCTGCGACCTTGGGCGTGGGGAGCACCGACGGCGCGGCGCTGCTGTGGACGAGCCAACCCTGGAAGCCAGGTTTAGCCGGCAAATCAAGAATCGGCTCTACCCCTCCATAGTGGGCGGCACCTACTCTGGATCTACCCGATGGGTGTACTTGCGCGGTGATCCAGATGCACATACCACTCTGGCCGAAGGTGCACCCTACTCTTCTGGGTGCAAATACCTACGCACCGACGCGGTGCACACGATCCACGCCACACTCACTGGCCTACGCCGCGTCGCGGCCGCTGGCCTCCCGTACCGCCTAGCGCGCGACCGTACCCTGATTCTGGACGCAACCGCTATCCGGGTCGAGCGTGAGGGGAAAATAGTAGCCGTTACAATCGTAGACCAGAAGGGGAAGGCCATCCGGTGCAAACAGGCGTTCGTCGCGGATCAGGGCGGCGGCCAATTTCACCTCGCCGAGACCGAACGTGCTGCCGTCACCGCACTTCGCAGGGCAGCGGCGGCCAACGTACCTTTTTCTGGGTCTCGCGTCTCTGCGCCAGACCTACAAAAGACACTAGGCTGGTGCGGCGCCGGGATAAGAAACTGGTGCGAACGGCACGGCGTTCGACGCAACCTCGTATCGCGCCTACAACGGGGCGCGAGACCGCAGGCGATAGTGCGGTTGGTCCGAAAACACGGAGGCCCGGACGACGAGTACGACCGGCGACTGCTGGCGTACCTGGGCGCCGTCGGGTAACCACTCGGAGACAACGTGAATCCCTTACCCGGCCGAGACTGGCGACCGGGACCGGGGCGCACCAACCACAAGGAGACCGCGATGCACTACACGATAACACTGTCCGACGACAGCGGCGAGGCCATGAACCTCGTCTACGATATCCTGCGGCAGCTCACCGCTGATGACCTGCGAGAATTCCGACGCCAAGCAGTGGTCGGATACATCGCAACAGGCGATACACAATACGCACTCATCGCCTATCAGTGCCACGAAACGTGTTCCCGATGGGCTGCTGGGACCTGGGATTATCACCACCACCACTAACCACTAACCACCACCGCCAACAAAGGAGAATCATGAGAACAAACAGCCTGACCAGCAAGATCACGCAAGCTATCGACATGGCCGAAGTTATTTTCGGAAACCACTACGCGGGACCCGAGACTAGCCAAGCGTGCCTCTACTGGGCGCGCGCTGGGCTCCAAGCGTGCCGCGCTGTCGGTCTCGACGCGGTCCCGCAGGCCGGGAGCGTCCAGTGGCAGATCCAGCACGGGGACAGCGCGCAAAACGCCTTCGCCTACGCGTGGCAGGGGATGGCGTCGGAGGAGACCAGGGGACATGTCGCCACGGGGTGCCTGCCGGAGATGCATTGCTGGTTCGCTCTCCCCAGGGAACAGGTCGTGATCGACCTGACGGCAGGATTCCAGAGAGAAAACTGCCGGCGCCTGACTGGCCTGGATTGGGCTGATGATCTGGTCCTGCCGCGACACATCGTGATCGGACACGGACCACGCCACCGACACCAGCACCGCTGGATATACCGTCCAACGCACGAAGCCACGCGGTTTTTGCTGGCGATTTGGCGAGCTTCGCCGTGGGGCGACGCGCTCGACATGGGCGCGGAGGACTACGGCGATGTACTGGCTGATTTCGCCTGACCAATCGGCCCGGACCGGGGCACACCACCACCATCTAACAACCACTAAGGAGAACGAACGATGAACGCGTACACGATAGTACTGAACGACGACAGCGGATGCTGCGAAGAACATGAGATAGAAGCCGCCAATGATCGCGAGGCTAAAATTGAATCGCGAAATTCTGTCCAGGAATTGGCTAACGATTGGTGCGCGGGTGGCGAGTGGGGCTCCGACGGAGCAGTCGTGGATATACGGTGGAGCTTGTCAAGGGTCGGCGATACTGTCGATAGCTATCCTGTAGGCGGGTTGGAATTTTTTGAAGAAATTGACGACGGCACCGTGACCGTCGAAATAGAGCCTGATCACAGGGCGCTGATTCTCGAAGCCGGCCCGTGGGAAGAATCGTGCGGACTCGACCCAGGGGATCATGAATGGACGACGGACGGCGAGGGTGGATGCGACTCAAATCCAGGCGTCTGGTCGACCGGCGGAACTTCGATGAAATTTTCTTCTCGCTGCAGGGCGTGCGGATTGCACCGGACCGAACATCATACCGGCAGTCAGAGAAATCCCGGAGAACACGATACTGTTGAATATGAATTTCTGGACTATGACAACCACTAACCAAAGGAGACTGCGATGCCAACTTTTTCTAAAAACCGCAACACAGGACAATACGACGTGCTCGGCGAAGTCGGAGCAGTTCACATCGGAGCCGTGACGGTCAATCTCAAGTCAGGCGGGACCAGGGACGTAACCGTTTGCAGTATATCGTCACCATTTGTCGCGAAATTCGGCGAACTAAAGGGGAAGCAGTGCGTGTTCGGCACGGTTGCCGAGGCAGGAGAACCCGTCCCCGTCCCAGCCACCGCGTACTGCGGGTATCCGTGTCCCGTCTCAGGGCTGCCGTGCAACAGCAAGAATGGCCCATGTCACGACTGTCAATGACAGCAGCAAGTGACTCCCTTACCGGGCCGACCTGGTGCGGCCTGGAACGGGGCACACTTGACCACCACCACGAAAGGCAGAATCATGAACATGATGAGAAGCGATGTGATCGACCACGTATCCAAGGCGTTTGCTTTTTCGGTAGATAAGTTCCCTCTGAGCTTCCCCGACAACCAGCCTAGCCCCTGGTACGGTCTATGTACCAGCAACGGCGAGCCGATAGGAAGCCGGAGCGTATCGTCGAGCTACCAGCCACACCAGACTGATGATGTAATCGCACTAGTCGAGGCTACCGCTGAGGCATTCGGTTCCGAGGTGGACGTCAGGTGCAGCTGGCACGCGCAGGGGACAAAGCCCGGCCACTACGTTTCCATCGCTCCAACGCGAGAAGAGAGGTTGAAGGTCTTCGGCGAGTCGGACAATGTATGGCCCAGGGTTGTCATCCAGGCGTTATACGACGGGCGAGCGTTCCGGGCAAACTTAGGGACGTACAGAGATGCCTGCGACAATCTCGCGATGATGGAAACGGTATCGAGCTGCTCAATGTCGATTGGTCATACGTCTCAGCTGAGGACACGGATGGATGAGCTGATAGAGCAGTTCCAGTCACTGCGCGATTCCTGGGGGAACATGACAGAAGCGATTGTCATGATGCAGGCCAAGGAGGTTAACCTTGCCGACTTCCTCAATTCCGTCTACCCAGTGCCGGTAGCCGAGCGGCCAACGCAGGCGCACGAAAAACGGACAGCATCCATATTCAGTCGCATCTACAGAGAGCGACTGGAGACCGGTCGCCCAGGGATCGACAGCAGTAGTTGGATGGTCTCCGCCTGGGAGGCATATAACGGGGTCCAGGGGTATGTCCAGCATCAGCAAGCCAGGAGGGGTGACCCGTCTGACTTCCGGCGTGCAATACTCGCAGCAGGCGACTTCCACGTACGAATGGCCGAAGAGCTTGCGGTTGCGACGTAAGTAACCTGATACCTTGCCGGTGGCGCGGCAAGGACTCGGCTTACTTACCACCAACACCAACGGAGAAAAAACCGATGATGGATTACGGCAGGGTACGACGGCACGATGTGGAGGACAAGCGATGACACCCAAGAAATACAATCTCAAACACCGCTTAAATTCCCACGGGAACCTGGACAGCAAGCCAACAGGATGGATGACTTTCTCGGACGCGGGGGTCAACCGGAAAAGCACCCACCACAGGAAAGCCCTGGAATCAGGCAGGATATATGTATACGAGGTTCTTATGGGATTCGACGGCGACAGCCGCTATGGTTGGAGACCAGTTCTGGACCCCATCCTCCACCGGGACCAGTTGCCCCTGTTTCGACGGATCGTCGAGCGTAGCCAAGCTGCCTCGCATAAGGTCGCACGGGTGAAGGCAAGAGCGCGAGCGAAGCTGCGAAAAACCCCTGCATACCAGCAGGACATGGAGGACAGGAAGAGGCGTCGACGTGAACAGATCCAGGAGGACCAACGGTTGAGCGACCTCTGCCTGGAGGTTGGTCTGCCTCCAGACAAGGCTGGACGGGTCCTGGCCAAGGGGTTGCGTGACATAAGAGAGGCACACATCAGCTGGCTCGATGACGCACACGAGGCGGTCCTGGACGGAGAGCGGCACGGCGGAATCATGAAGGGTTATCTCGCCGCAGCACGCGACTGGTCCGTATTCGCCTCGAAACAGGATTACTGCGACAACTTCTATCATTATTTACGCTTGGCGATTGGTGCATACCGGAGGCATGCGTACACCAACTATGATGATCTACTCCAGGAGGGTTACACGCGAGACGAAGCGCTCCTCCTGAGATCCAACCACCCCGTGCTGTCCGTGGAAGGCGCGTGGGACGTGTCGTACCAGGAAGCGGAGGATGAAGCCCGAATCCAGAGAAAATGGAGGAAACGAGATGCCCAGAGACGATGAAGCGGATGAACGAAACGCACGATTCTGGATTGTCGTTAACGGCTCTCCGGCCAAACTGACACTCAGGCCGGGCCAGACAATCCAATGGTCGACCGGAGGCCCTACGGAGGAGGGGTGGAGCAGCGAGTCGCGAGCGTGGACCTACGACTTCGATGACCGAGGCGAATACGTGACCGAGTCGTTTTTCGATGACGGTCGGGATTGTGACGGGCGGCTGTCGCAGGGGGGCGAAATCGAGTGCCCTATCGAGAGACTGGCACGTGGCCGAGCAGCCGATGCGGACCTGGCACCTATTGTCGGGCGCTGGCCCGACTGGAAAGTCAGAAAAACGCAATACGCCGTATTCGATGAGTTCGCTGTCGCTGCTGGATACTGAGTTGTTCCCGCCGTTCGCCACCGCCGGTGGCGCACGACCGGGGCTCACTCAACAAAGAGAAAGGGAAAGAACGATGGGACTGTACACCGACAAGGAAGAGGAGGATATCCTATGGAGGACAGCTTTGACACTGAGGTTCCCTAACGGGATAGACTACTCGGTTATTTGCCGGGCTTGCGGGGCAGAGACCACCATCCACATACGCGACATACGTGACGCGCGACGGTGGGCGGACGGGGATCTGATCCAGGAGGCACTGCCGTACCTGACCCCGTCCGAGCGCGAGCTACTCCTGTCCAGGACCTGCGGAGACTGCTGGACTGGGCACGTATGGGGACTCCCGGATGAGACGGATGAAAATGACGGGCCAGTCTCTGCGAACGTCCTTCGAGATCAAACGATGTAACACACCACTATCACAGGAGGACAGTACTTATGGCACGTTTCAGGTTTCCCGTCGTAGCCCACGAAGTCATCGACGGCGATTCTATTCGGGTCTGGGTTGACCGGGGATGGGGGGACACGAAAAAGATAATATGCCGTCTGCATGGAATCGACACCCCCGAGCTGCGCAATGCGAAGAGCGAGCTTGAGCGCGAGGCGGCGGGGCAAGTACGAACTTTCGTGTCCGACTGGGTGTCGGCCACAAATCAAGAACTCGAAACAGAGTCCTTGGACAAAGGAGTGTGGGTCGGTCGATACTGGGGAGACATCTTCCGTATTTCCGACACGACGCACGACGGTCTATCTTCAGTCCTGCTTGAGGCAGGATTGGCCGTGCCATACTCAGGAGGCCGAAGGTCGTGGACCGAAGACCAGCTCAATGAGATATTGGGAAATCTCGACGATATGCTGTAAACAGCGGAGTGGTTCCCGCTGAGGGGCGGTATGGGGTATCTACGATCACACACCCCGCCGCCCCGTCTTTTTTTTCAAAGGATCTCTTATGCGTCATCAGCCCCACAGTCCGGTCCAGCCAAACCGGAAGGCAAATCGCGAGACAGAGTACGTTGGCCAGCTGTGCCGTCTGACGGGCTTCAGCCCTGACATCCACGGCGAACACTCGATGGAAGTAGCGTCCTTCCGATCGGGCGCGGTAAAAATGAACGCGCACGAAATAAGGACGGTAACCGATGCGTTGCGCTCCATCTCGACAGACGCCGAGGGGTTTACCGAATGGTGGTCACGGTTCGCGTCAGGGCAGACATGCCGAATAATCCTGAACTCCGACATGGGCGATGAAGACATGGCCGAAAGTATCGCGAGGCTGGCCTATGACCGGTACGACGAAACGACCCAAGAACGGAATGAAGAATGAACCTCCCAAGGGACTGCATCTGGATATCGCCGGGGCGAACACCGAGGGACACTCCATCATGGGCAGACTTGCTGGTCTGGATGCGGAGAACAGAACGCGTGCACGACCCGCACAAATGCAGATGCGGATGCGCCGAGGTGGTCGTCGTCGAAATTGGACACGGTAAACGGGCTGACTGTGCCGAGTGCGGTCGATTCCGGGAGTTTTCCGAGTGGAACAAAAAGTGAAAATCTACACCAAGGAGATGAGATGATAGCGTACCTGCGGTACTCGCCTCGCCCACGGAAGCCAGACACGGAGAAAGACAAGGTGGATTCCCTGGCAAAGCAGCGATGGCAAATAGAACAATGGATATCTCAGCGTGGCCTGCCCGCCATCGAAGAATGGATCGAAGACCCATTCATTTC
>Ga0310342_100003164_pt1 | contig 10768 bp, 7 predicted proteins | sample S15DNA20500_MG_FD_206155 | JGI IMG/M metagenome (GOLD analysis project Ga0310342, IMG submission 206155) | Marine microbial communities from station ALOHA, North Pacific Subtropical Gyre - S1503-DNA-20-500_MG | ecosystem: Environmental > Aquatic > Marine > Oceanic | place: Pacific Ocean: North... | reverse complement strand
CAGTGTCAAGCGAAACGCCTCGTCGTGTGACAGCTCTTGCTGGCGCAACTGGTGATACAGCGCCCGCAATTCAGTGGCTTCCAGCTCGGTCAGCGGGCGGCGATAGGCGCCCTTGGCAAATTCGACCAGCGCAGCGAGATGGCTTGGCTCGGAGTCAACAAGCGCCTTGGCAAACGCAGCCGCTTGCTGGTCGATCGGCGCCAGCAACGGTACGAGTTTTTTGTAATGCGATACCTTGTCCGGATCGTCACCGCTCATCGTTCTCAACAGGTCCTCCAGCATCACGACCCGCTTCAACGCACTCTGGCTGACATAGTGCAGCTCTTCCCAGAGCCGGTCGAGCTGCGACTTCTGCCCGTCGTCGAGCATCAGCCGTGTGAGATGGTCGTCCTCCCGATAAAACGGCGTGGTCGTGTGGAGGACATCAACAGGCACGATCTGCGTATAACAGGCCGCCGCCGGAAACAGGCTGCGGTGCTCGTCCATGGCGGACTGTAGCGCCGCCCGCGCCGCGCTGGTTGGGCCGACAAGAATCGGTTTCGCAATGGAAACGCTGCGATGTTCTGAGAATACCTGGGTCACCCGCGAATAGGTGACGGTGACCGCGCTGGGAAAAAGTCCTGACTCGCCGGGCGGCGTGTCGGCCACCAAATCGACTTGCACGCTCCCTTCACCTCCGGTTTGCTCCTCGAGCACCGCCGTTGTGAGCAATTCGCGGTCAGCTGCCAAATGGGCCGGTAGACGAATTGTGATCACCGACGGGGCACGAACACAAAGCGAAGCCGCATCGATCGGCGTGCCGTTGGGGTGCTTGCCGAACAGCGCCGGGTCGAGGCCCCAGGCGGCTGCTTCACTGTCGGACTCGATATCTCTGACATCGCGGAGCAGGATGTCCGCCTGGTCAGCTTGGACCAGGCGCGGCTGTTGCCAGACAACGTAATCGTTTTCATGGCCGTCTCCCGCATCGGTGACGACCAGCGAGACGACGACCTCCTTTTCCGGTTCGCCTTGCTCCAGCGCGGGAAACTTGAATCGTAGCTCCTGGTGGGTCACCAACGGATCGATCGGTTCCAGCCAGCCAGCTGAACTTCCCTGTCTTCCGATCAGTCCGACAGGACTGAACGTCCACAGGCCCCTTTGCCAGGTCGCAACCTCGGCAGCCAGGGCAGCCGCCTCTTCGGGTGGGGCACCCTGCCAACGGGCACGCAAACCGTCCAAAAGCAGCGATTCATCGGACCGGGAAAGGGCTGACCAGAGAGTACCGAGGTACTTGGAATTGAGCCCCTGCTCCGCAGCTACCTCTGCAATCGTCTGGTCACCGGCGGTCAGCGCATCGCGGTGGGCGAGGGTGGCGGCAAAATATTTTTGCAGCGGTAAGCGACCAGCATTTCCCAGTCGTGTATCGGTGTGCCCGGTGATGTAGCCCACCGACTCGCCAAGTCCCAGATCCTCAGACTCTACGAATCGATGGTAGAATTCACGAATTTCCGTCAGGATTTCGTCCGTTCTGGCGCGGCGGAGAACGTGAGGTGAGAAGCGAAAGCCAGCCGGCTGGAGCACCGCATGCTGGGCAATCCGGGTGCCGGCGTCGAGATACTTTTTCAACAGGCCCGGCGACATCACCAGCGCGCCCCCCGTGTTGGTGAACCCTTCCCCGGAGGCACTGTCGGCGGGAAATTCGCGCGTTGGATCCAACCCGACACTTGTCAGGTCATCAATCGTGTAGGTGTACTCGGCATTGTTGAGCCGCCGTAGCACAACAGGGCCCGGATCGCCGGCGCGGGCGTGGGCTTCGGCGTTGAGGTAGCCCCGCACCCAATCGCGGAGCTGCTTTCGTTGCGCGGTAGCGAGCTGTGGGCTGTCCTCAGGCGGCATCTCGCCACTGCCAAGCATCTGGTCGACCAGCTGCCAGGCCCGGGGATTGCCCCGCACAACCTGGAAGCTGGCAAACTGCTCGAGATCCAGTTCGCCTTCTTTGAGTTCGGTCGAATGGCATTCCAGGCAAAAACGTTTCAGCAGGGGGCGGACGTCTCGTTCGTACGCTGCGCCAAGGGTATCCAAGGCGAGGGGTTCTTCACCGACCAGAAAGGCAGGACAGCCGAGAATTGCCAGCGCAAGGAAAGCCAGCGTAGCGGCCCGGCGGAGCATGACCCGAGGGGGAACACGCTTTGGCAGCGAATCCCGGCATTGCTGAGGGCGGTCCTCTTGCTGCAGATGGTCAACGTGTGGTTTCATACCGGAAACTCCGCCAGGTTGTAACTGTAGAACCCAAACGAGATCAATATCGCTTGCCCCCATCGGTCGCAATGGGATCTTCCCTCTTCGAAACCGACATTATACGCAACCGCGACACCACCACCCATACCGCCAGGGGACGTTTTTTGGGCTCCCCGCTCGGCACGACTGCCGGGGTCCGCTTGATCGCGAATCGACCTTCCCAACCCCAATTATCGGAAATCCCGGTCACTGGGGAGTGAATCCTTTATTGTGGTAGACGGATACTTTGCCTAGCGCGTTGCTAACGCGAAAAACATCCAGCTGGCCAACAAGAACGGTGTTCCACGATCCACGGCCCGCGATGGGTCCCGCCGAACAGTCGTACGAACCGCCAGCGACAACATGCTGCAGGTGGTTGTGCGCTCGATTTCTGCTTTGCTAAATTCGCGTCCCGGGGTGATTGCCAACAAGTCAGGACATGATCAGTTGCCAAACGGCCTGGATCCCCATCCAGGAGGTCACGATCGAAAACAGCAGAATCGCGCTCAAAACGAGATTGGTCACGCGCGTATTTTTATGTTCGCCCATGAGGTCTCGACGATTTCCGAGATAGAGGATGCAAGCTACGGTGACAGGTAAAATAACAGCGCTGAAGGCCTGAGATACGATCATCACAAAAACCGGTGGTGCCTGGAAAACAGGAACCACCAAACCCAACAGTGAAATCAACAAGACCATCACGCGATACTTGGGAAGGGTCATCGTGCGTGCGGACTGGTGGTAGTCGCACAACAACCAGGGCAGCATGAGCACATTCGGAAAATGCGAGGAAACACCGGCCGCAATGATGCCGATGGCGAAGATGGAAGTGGCCAGGGAACCGGCCAAAGGCTCGAGTAGCTCGATCATCTGCGCTGCCTTGTGCAGGCCGATCCCTTCGGCATATAAAGTGCCAGCCGCCGCAGCCATGATCGAACCGCTGATCACGAACATCATGACGACCGATACGATCGCGTCGTTCCGTTGTTTGGCGATGTCGCGGATCGTCCACCCCGCCTCTTTGACCAGGGTCGTCCTGATGATGAACAGCCCCGAAAAAACGGTCGTGCCTACCATCGAGGCAATGACCAGGAACGGACCCTTTCCCTCTTCGGCAGCAACTTCCGGAAGGTCAGGAATCAAACCCCGCAAAATATCGCTTGGCGGTGGCATCATGATGAAAAAGTTGAGCAGGAAACAGGCGGACATGATGGCCACAATCACCGCCAAGCTACGTTCGAAGAATTCTGTTTTCCCGTTCCAGAAAATAAAGTAGACCAAGGCGAGAAAGAACGCGGCAAAGTTGACCGGAGGGATGCCCCCATCGACTACGGTCTTGGACCACTCGCAGCACAAATCGGCCACAATCCCCATCACTCCCATCACGCTACCGCTGACACATGCCGTGAGCGCGACAATAAAGAAGATCCCCACGCTGGGATGGATGTGTTTGCGGAAGGCGTGGAGAGCCGTTTCTCCTGTCACCAAGGTGTAGCGACCAAAGAGGCTGATCATGAAGAAAGTCGCCAGGCAGGATGCCACGATTGTCCAGAGGAGAGACATCCCATAGGTTGCCCCCGCCTTGGCCATGGAAGTCACGCTGCCGGTACCGATGTTGAGTCCCAAGAGAAAGATCCCTGGCAGAAACAGGGCCAGCAACCGTGAGAACTTGCCGCGCACCGTCGTGTCGACTTGCGAAATCGGGTTGCCGTTGTTGCCCTGGGAATCGGTCATGCGTCCTGTCGGGGGTCAGCTGTTCACACCCTCGTTGTCCAGTCTGCCGTTTGGCTCCGTCGGCCAGCGAACCGTGTCTTTGGTCAGCAACCGTGTCTTTGGTCAGCAACCGTGTCTTTGGTCAACAACCGTGTCTTTGGTCAGCAACCGTGTCTTTGGTCAACAACCGTGTCTTTGGTCAACAACCGTGTCTTTGGTCAGCGAACCGTGTCTTTGGTCAGCGAACCGTGTTGTATCAACTGGCCAGTTCGGGAATCCACTTAACAGGGATCCACTTAACGGGGAATCCACTTAACAGGGAATCCACTTAACAGGGAATCCACTTAACAGGGAATCCACTTAACGGGGGTTGGATTGCTGGTGCCGGTTACGGGAAACCGACTGGACTGCTGCGTTAAAAGCAAGAAGCCGGTGACAGGTCACCGGCTTCTTAGCTCAGATCTGATTGTATCGGTTCTAGATCAACGTGACGTTTTCCGCACGTGGTCCCTTGGGGCCTTGCCCTTCGGTGTACGAGACGCGCTGTCCTTCGCGCAGTTCATCGAAGCTCACGCCTTCAACGTTCGAATTGTGGAAAAACATGTCCTGGTTCGTTCCGGTGTCAATGAAACCGAAACCTTTGTCCGTCAGTCGCTTAATCGTACCTTCAGCCATTTGTCAAACTTCCTAAAAAAAATAAACTCGGCGACGCTTTCCGAAACAACACGTTCGAATTCCGAAACAACACGTTCGAAAAAAAAGAATTGCGTCGTACGCCAGCGGATTATAGCGGTTGGGACCAGCGTATTACAACCCAGGCAACGCTGGGCCCCCTGCGTTTTAATCGTCGGAGTCCCCCTCACCATCCTTGACCCAGAATCGTTACCCCCCCTCGGGGAGGTGAAAAGGCCACAAAACTGCGGCCAACGGCCGCGTTATTCGGCCTAGACTGCGTGTTCGAAAAACCAGTGTTTTACTAGGGATTTCCGTTCGCGTACATTTTCTTCCCCTCTTTAAATTCCGAACGTTTTTTTTAAATTCCGAACGTTTTTCGGCCTGACAGGGGATTTCCCGTTTAATTTGCCTGCACCTGATCATTATGTACAAAGAATAAGCCTCAGGATTCGTCTCCAGGTTTTCCCTCCTGCGATCAATCCAACACTGGCCACCGTGCTGCCAGGACAGGCCGTCTTCTCTCCTCGACTTGTTGACCAACCCCATTAAATTGGCTTTGTATGCTCATTCCCTTCGACAATGACTATATCCGTCTGCTGGATGTTTTCTTTACACCCATCGAACCCGCTCCGGTGATGATCCGGCTGAACCATGATCCGGCAACCGAACGTGGCTTGGCGACCCAGCGCGGGCTCGACGTCGTCAGGATTCCCCGGCAGGTCGCGCCATCCTGGCGGGCAACCCGTCGGCCGACGGCTGCGAGCTTCTCGCCATGACTTACTGGGCATCAGTGCGGCGGTTTTTCGACGTCACTTGGAAATAATCTGGTCCACACGAAAATGTTTCAGTGCCAGCTGAAAGAGTCCTTTGCGGGCCTGCGGGACGACAGGAGTTTCTCACTCTCGCTGGACTAATTTTAGGGGGAAAGATCAATTGTAAAAAACAAACCGCCCCGGCTGTAAGGGGCCCCGGTACGTGCTAAAATCCAGGTTGAACACCCGCCAGGATCCGCCAAGGGACAGGATATGACCGTCATCAAACAAGCCGACCTGATCGAGTCGATTGCCGACGCGCTGCAGTACATCTCTTATTACCATCCGCCGGACTTTATCGCTGCGGTGAACCAGGCCTACCAGCGCGAGCTCAACCCGGCCGCCAAAGATGCCATGGCCCAGATCCTGATCAACTCGCGGATGTGCGCCACGGGGCGGCGGCCGATCTGCCAGGATACGGGCATCGTGGCCGTCTTTCTGAAAATTGGGATGGACATTCAATGGGATGCCGACCTGTCGGTCGACGAGATGGTCAACAGCGGCGTTCGCCAGGCCTACCTGCATCCGGATAACAAGCTGCGGGCCTCGATCCTGGCCGACCCGGACGGGGCGCGGAAAAATACGGGCGACAATACGCCAGCGGTAATCAGCTATGACCTGGTGCCGGGTAACAAGTTGGAAGTCTACGTGGTTGCCAAAGGGGGCGGTTCGGAGGCCAAGTCAAAATTCGCCATGCTCAATCCGTCCGACTCGGTTGTCGATTGGGTGCTGGAGCAAGTTCCCAAAATGGGCGCCGGCTGGTGCCCGCCGGGCATCCTGGGTATCGGTATCGGCGGCACGGCCGACAAGGCCATGGCGCTGGCCAAAAAATCCCTGCTGCAACCGATCGACATCCAAGCACTGCAGGCCAAGGGCGCAGAGAATCGGGCCGCGGAGCTGCGGCTGGAGCTGTACGACAAAATCAATCGACTGGGGATCGGTGCCCAGGGACTGGGCGGACTGACCACCGTGCTGGATGTGAAGGTGCTGGACTATCCCACCCACGCCGCCAACAAGCCGGTGGCCATCATTCCCAACTGCGCCGCCACCCGCTGGGCCCGCTTTGAACTTGACGGCAGCGGACCGGCCCGGCTTGCACCGCCCAACCTCCAAGACTGGCCGGAAATTGCCCGCGATGCGGGCGGAAATACCAGGCGGGTCAATCTGCAGGAGATTACCAGGGAAGAAATCAAGAGCTGGCAACCGGGCGATGCGCTGTTGCTCAACGGCAAGATGCTTACTGGCCGCGATGCGGCTCACAAAAAAATTGTCGAACTGCTGGACCAGGGCCAGAGTTTGCCGGTCGACCTGGCCGGCCGCTTCATCTATTACGTGGGACCGGTCGATCCGGTGCGTGAAGAGGCGATGGGACCGGCCGGGCCGACCACCGCCACGCGGATGGACAAATTCACCCGCCAGGTGCTGGACCAGACCGGCCTGTTGGGAATGATCGGCAAGGCCGAACGCGGACCGGTGGCCATCGAGGCCATCAAGGAGTTCGAGTCGACCTACCTGATCGCGATCGGCGGCGCCGCCTACCTGGTTTCGCAGGCCATCAAACATGCCGAAGTGGTCGGCTTTGCTGAACTGGGCATGGAAGCTATCTACGAGTTCGACGTGGTCGATATGCCGGTGACCGTCGCGGTGGACAGCCGTGGCGAATCGGTGCACCGCAGCGGACCCACCTTCTGGCGCGAAAAGATCGAAGTCGAAGGACTGAACATCCTCTGATTTGCAGCTCCTGCCGCAGGGGCTCTGGCGACGGCAATGCACCAGGGGACGCCGGTCGTCACTGGCTCCTACCATGTGTCCGACTTGGGAAATTTTCACTATCGGATCATAGAATTGGCTGCCATGGCCTAATGAAAGTGTCCTGACCTCTTTTTTGCCCAGTTAAAACGCGATATCCAAACTACGCCACTGAACGGCAGTTCGCATATTCGGCTTGCAAAAAATCTCGGGAAGACGATATCTTGAGAGCGCGAAATTATCAAGCAACTAAAATTCTCTACCAGCCAAAGGATAGCTGCCATGGCAAGTTTGGTCGGTCGCATGATCCGCGCGGCGAAATTGGACGTGAGCCTGTATGAGGAAGTGGAGGCCGACAGTGGCGCCACCGGACAGGCCATGCTCGTCGTGGTGCTTTCCAGCGTAGCAGCCGGCATCGGCAGCACGGGTAACGCGGGGCTGAGCGGGCTACTCGCGGTAGCACTCTCAGCGTTGGTAGTTTGGTTCATCTGGGCGTTCATCACTTATGTCATCGGGACAAAGCTGTTGCCCGAACCGCAGACCGAAGCGGATGTCGGCCAGTTGCTCCGCACGATTGGATTCGCGAGCTCGCCCGGATTGTTGCGAATTTTGGGCATCGTACCGGGAATCACAGGCATCGTGTTTTTTGCATGTGCCCTCTGGATGCTGGTCGCGATGGTCATTGCTGTCCGGCAAGCGCTAGACTATCACAGCACAGGCAGGGCAATCGCCGTCTGTCTGATCGGCTGGCTGATCTACTGCGTGATCCTGGGTTTGGTCCTGCGGTTGCTGGGCATTGGGGTGGGAGTGCAATCATGAGAATTGGCTCCCCCCTTCGGCTTAATGATGGTCTGGACTTGCGCCTGACGCTCTCGTTGCTCCGTTCGGATCGGGAATGAAACGCACACCGATTGAGGTCAACTCGTGAAATGTGACTCCGCCGCCAGCGGTTTCTTGGTGGCAGGCGACCGTCCCACCGGTGCGGTAGTTTCAATTCGCAGCAGGTGGACGGCCTATTGATCAGAGGGCCCCTGAAAACCTGCTGCCGGGTAATGATCGCCCCTTGGTCGGAGGCCACCTTCACCGGTGGCTGGGCGGCGGTGTAAAATCACGCCGAAAGATTGATGAACTTGTGAGTCCCTTTTCCAGTGAGAGGAATCCAGCGATGAGTGAACGAATTGTGATGCGCACCGGCGAAGCCTTGGTTGCCGGTGGACCGGCCTTTACAGCGGCCGAACCGGAAGTGGTGATCGGCGAATTGGATGGTCCGGTCGGAGTTGCCATTGCCACCTTGACCGGCGACCAAGCGGCCGGCCATTCCAAAGTCTTTGCCATCCTGAATACCGACGTGCAAGTTCGCCCGGTCACACTGATGGTCAGCAAGGTCACCGTCAAAAGCAGCGCCTACACCAACATCCTGATGGGTACCGTGCAAGCGGCGATCGCCAACGGTGTGCTCGACGCGGTGCGGGCCGGTGACATTCCCAAGGAAAAGGCCAACGACCTGGGCATCGTCTGTTCGGTGTGGCTCAACCCGGGTGTGGCCACCGCTGACAACCTGGACCACAAGGCCCTCTTCGAGATCCATCGCAAGGCCACGGCCCTGGCGATTCACAAGGCGATGAACAACGAGCCCTCGATCGACTGGTTGTTGGAGCATCAGGACGAGATTGTGCACAAGTACTATGAAAAGGGGCTGGCCGGTACCCTTTAAAAAAGAACATGCCCTCGTTCGGCAGCAGGGTGCGCCGAGTGGGTGGGATGGCCTGCGGTTGCGGGCGGCTTGCTGTAACCGGGAACCGCCACCGACAGAGCTGGCGATGGTGTTGGAGCTAAAACAGTTCGCTGGAGCTAAAACAGGTCGCTGGAACTAAAACAGTTCGTTGACCGGCTGGCCCATTTCGTCGTCCAGCGAATTGGCGATGTAGACGGGCCGGTTGCCGGGTCCCAGGTACGTTTTGGTCCAGTCGATCCCCAGCGCCTTGTACAGGGTTGCGAACAGGTCGCCGATCGTCACCGGGCGGTCAGCGACGTACGCGGCCCGGTCGTCACTGGCGCCCACCACACGTCCGCCCTGGATGCCACCGCCGCCCAATGCCAGTGACCAGCAGTGCGGCCAGTGGTCGCGGCCTGCGCCCGGGTTGATGTCAGGCGTGCGGCCGAATTCGCCCATCGTCAAAACAATCGTCGACTCGAGCAGGCCCCGCTGGTCAAGATCCTCCAACAAGGCTGCCAGCGATTGATCAAACGGTGGCGCCAAACGGTCGCGTAAGTCCGCATCGTTCTTGAAGTGCGTGTCCCAATCGCCCCCGATCGAGGAGTTGAACCCATCAATCGTTACACATCGGCAACCCGCCTCGACCAGCCGCCGCGCCAGCAACATGCCCTGGCCCACCTGCAACGGTCCGTAGGTCTCGCGCGTTTTGGCCGACTCTTGCGAAAGGTCAAACGCCTGGCGTACCGCGGGTGAGAGAATCATGTTCAAGGCCAGCTCGTCGTAGGTGTCCACCTCGGCAAATTCGGCCCGGTCGGCCAGCTGGCGATACTTCTGGTCCACCAGGTTCAGGAACGTCCGCCGCGAACGCAGGACGTCGACCGAGATGCCCTCGGGGAGATTCAAGTCCGAGACTTGAAAGTCGTCGGCGCCCGGGTTGGGGATCAAAAATGGCTCGTATTGTGGATCGGTGAACCCCGCGCTGCGACAGTTCATGCGGCCCCGCCCGGAAGAGATGTAGGCGGGTAAATTGGTCTGCCGGCCCAACTCCTGGGAAATGATCGAACCCACGCTGGGAAAACGTGTGGTGGTGTTCGGCAAGTGGCCCGTAAAAGCATAGTAAGTGCCGCCCGGGTGATCAGGACAGGGAGAAGTCATCGAGCGGATGATTGACAGCTTGTCCATGTGCTGGGCAATCCGCGGTTGCAGGTCCGAGACCTCAATCCCGGGCACGTTGGTCTTGATCGGGTTGAAGCCGCTGTTGCCTTTCACATCCCAACTGTCTAACTGGCTCTGACCGCCGTGCAGCCAGATCAGAATGCACGACTTGGCGGTTGCCACCGGTGAGCCGGCAGCGCCCTGGGCAGCTAGCAAGTCTGAGCTGCGCAACAGATCGCTCAAGCTGAGCCCCAGGTAGCCTAACGCACCGGCCCGCAGGAAAGCGCGTCGCCCGAACTGGACGCCCGGATAACCACCGCTGGAAAGCTGGCTGGCACCTCGATCAGCTTGTTCGTCAAGGGGTTGAGGCATCGGTTGTCTCCGCTAGTGTCTTCGGCTGTTGAGTTGTGACTGCTGGATGGTTTTACCGTCTTGAAACACTAATTGCTAGTGATTATAGATAAATTCGCGAGCGCTAAGCAACGCCCAGGTGAAAGACTCCAGGCCCTCTTCCCGCGAAGGTTGTTGGTCCAGCAGACGTTCGACCTGTTGTTGTTCCTGGGGGGTTGGAAACCGGCTAAAGGCCGCCAGGTAAAGTTCTTCGATGATCTGCGCATCCGACAAGTTGTTGCCAAGCAGTTTGTCCAAGCGGCCACCCTGGCCGATGAACCCCTTGGTGAAGGTGGGTCCC
>Ga0310342_100003163_pt1 | contig 10768 bp, 8 predicted proteins | sample S15DNA20500_MG_FD_206155 | JGI IMG/M metagenome (GOLD analysis project Ga0310342, IMG submission 206155) | Marine microbial communities from station ALOHA, North Pacific Subtropical Gyre - S1503-DNA-20-500_MG | ecosystem: Environmental > Aquatic > Marine > Oceanic | place: Pacific Ocean: North... | reverse complement strand
TGTGATACACAACTCGTAATGGAGATACACCTAATGCATTATGGGGCCCAAGCGAAGCTGGCAGCTGGGAATTTTGCAAAGGCTGAAGCGACCAAGAATCTTTGTACTTCGATGAAATTTGGCCAAAATAAGAACGAACAAACGCTACGCCAACGTCGGTCAACACAAAACAGGTAGCCTGACTGAAGCTGGAATTACAGCTCTTGCGAAAATTTCGTTCTTCTTCGCTTGTCATTGTAATCTCACGTGCGTGTTCTACGATTCCTTTGTAGATCAACCCCCGCAGATCACTGTTCGTCAAGCCGACCCTTTGGAGCACTTCAATTTCAACGGCAAAATCCCATGCATTGCAGCCTAACTCCTCTGAGTATTCAAAGGCATCAACAAGTAGTGTAAACGCACTTTGAAAGTGAGAACTGATGTTGCACGTTTTCGCAAGCGTTTGGATTGTACGAGCAGTCTCATTGGCTGCTGCTTCTGAATTCACTTCGCTCGCCACTTCCCAGGAACCGCTCATCTCATTGATGCCTTGTACTTGTTAGACTCCCGATCAAAATCGATACCTCAGCCTTCTCAGCTTGACCCTGGTCTTATTGTAAGACCGGTCGATGAAATCGACACACGAAGAGTGTCGACGATCTGGTGGAAGGTGCACTACGCAAAATTTTCAAAACCTGCCCTATCAGTTGCAGGATGCGATGTGTTTCAGCAGCATCCCGCACGGTGCATCACATCAAGAAACTCGAATTCGGCCCAATTCGTATACCCAACGCTCACCAATCGGTGTAAGTACAAAACAAGTAATTCGACTGAAAACCAAGTTGAAGCTCCTTCGAAACTGTCGCTCAGATTCGGTTACAATCGTGACCTCCCGCGCATGCTCTAGCAACTGATTATCCACCAACCATCGGAGATGGTTGTCCGACAGGCCCACATCATGCAACGTATCTATTTCGACTGCAAATTCCCACACATCTCGCCCTAACTCAGCAGCATAGCAATAGGCTTCGTGAAGTATTTCAAGCCCCAATTGCAATCGCTTGAGATCGCCAAATAGCTCATTTTGCATGTCTCGTGTTCGTAGAATTTCTGGCACCTCGCCCTTGCCCAAGGTGAAAACGTAAGGCGCCGAATATCGCAAACTATCAAACGGATGAATCATGAAACTCTTCTCTCCGATGGGCGGATTTGAGGATCGATTAAAAATAGTTCTATGAACGCCCTTTTCGATGACCAAAAACATCAGACTAATCAAAAGCCGAGAGAAGAACTACACGCGAAGTGTCGGAATAAAGGGGGAAGTCCGCGTTGAAAGTGCAGCCACGAAATCAGAGAAGACCGGGCTTCCAATAGAGAACAAGAACCTGGCCAATGAAGTTCTGAAGAAAAGCCACACCCTTTGGCCGGGTTCAAAATCTGAATTCTGGACACTCCATACGGAGTCTTACGTTACATCAACAGGACACCAGCGAACTCCTTGGCCACTACCGTCACCCAAGAATCGAATGAGTGGTAATTTTTGACTGCGATTCAAGGAATTGATCGTATCGTGCAGGCGTCGCTTGGGATCGAGTTCAGGATGTGGAGGCAACGGATCGTCAATCCTAACCGGCCAACCATCCTCCTGAAATGCGGCAAGAATCAGTTCCTGATTCGGAGCTGGTACTTTAAATTGTTTGACAACGGTATCCCCCCATCGCAGCTCCTGTCGATCGCGATCCCAGCTTGGCACCTCGTCATTCAACGAATGCCTGCTGATAACAGACGTTCCTGTTGAAATTTCGACCGATGGGGATTTCAATTCAACCGACGTGGGCTGGTCAAGAGCAAACCCCAGACCACTATTGGTTATGACAAAACAGCTCCGCCTATTAAATGAAAGGTTGCCTCCACGGCGGAACGACCGATTCGCATCACCAATCATTGTGGTTTCACGACCGTAGTCCAACATTCCCTTGTAAGCCATCCATCGAAAATCACTGTTTGTGACACCGGCCCGATGCATGACATCAATCTCGACTGCAAAGTCCCACAGGCTCTGTCCTAATTCCCGCGCGTACTGATAAGCCTCAGTCAATAGAGCAAGCGCAATGTGGACACGTGCAGAAATCCGATCTGTTGCAGTAACCTCGATCACGGGAGTTCGCACCAAAGGAAAATCGGTCATCGGCCGGCTGGCACTCGTAACTACGCCAAAACTCATAATTGGCTCTCGCAAAAGATTGTTGTTGAATCTAAAGATGTAAATCTTTCATGGTGTACAACTGATGCCCTACTCCATGACTCGCCCGCTTCAGGTCCATTTACCCCTAGACTAATTGGAACCCCCAAATCGTCAATACCTCGCCACCAGTAAACAACCTACTCGAAATAATAAACCGTGATACGTGGTTCACTGATATGTCATGTAGTGAATGTGAGGATTGAAGATTGACCACCATGAACATCAATCAGCAGACAGCGATAGGCCCGTTGTGTTTTTTAAAAACCACCACGAGCTTATCAATTTTCTTCATTCTCTGTTTTGCTTTATAAGCCAATCTCATATCACACGGACAAGGGGGACATTGTGCTAGTTCTTTCCCACGTAATCCACTGCTATCTTCGTGGCAATAGGAACGTCCTGACCACTTCAATTTCGCAGAAAAGGCGTGACCGGTACCTACATCCATGACGTGTTCAGGATCCTTGACACATCCTACAGGCGAAAACGAATTCCCTATCTGTTAAAACATCAAAGGTTTCTTTAAAAACGCTTAACTTCGAAAATCCTATCGAACCCAAGCAGGCATTGGTCCGTATGCTAATTGAAGGGTAACTTCTTGCGGATTCCCGTAAAGTCACCCAATTCTGTCATTTCGAACTATAAAGAAACTAACCTTTATAAGTTAAGCGGGCGTTCGTCCCACTTCATCTGGTCCATCACGAAATTCAAAATCATAGATGTATCGATGCACGTCAAGGAGTTACTTCATTTCGTGATGCTGGCACTGATTGTGGGGCTGTTGTTTCTTGCCACATTTGCGCCTAGCTAGATACATTCACGCGTATCTGCAAACAGTTCAACGTAATCCCCCTATCTTCTACCATTTCTGTCGGGATTGGCGTCGGCCAGCAATCACTCGCCGCAAGCGGTTCAGAGCCTGGGAACCTTTCGCTTTGGCTTGCGTTTGATTTTCATGAGTTGATCATCGCGACCCGGGGGTGGTGTCCCATTTCCCACTCCAGGAGGCGGTGGAGCATTAACACCCGTATAGGACTCAAACCATTTCCAGCTGACAGGTTGAGTCAACTCCCGTTTTGCCAATAAGGCCCATGGAGTTCCTGGATGTTCCTGGACGACGCGATCAAGATACTCCCGCGATTTCTTTGCCAGTTTGACATATTGACTGCCTATGGATACCTCATCATTCGGCTTGAGTTGCCAGGTATCGTTTTTCGAATCCTCGAATTTCATACCCCGCTTAGCCTGTGCCAACATTGCATTGTAAGTTTCGGTTCGCACCTTGACCGCCAGCAATCGTCCCATTGCCAAATCATATCCGGCCTGCCATCTCAAAACGTTCTCTGTAGGGCGATCGACTTCTCCAGCTTTCAGTACTTCGAAGAGTGTGTGGACTTGTGGCTCAAGCTTTGCAGCCACCTTTTGTGCTTCGGAAAGTGCATTTGCCAGGGCCGCCTCGTTTTGTTTCGGAAACAAAACACGCGGGGACTCCATCTGGCGAAGCCAGGATAGTTTCGATGCTTCAACCAGCGCAAGACGTGCCTGATTCGTCTGTAACCTTCGCTGGTATTCTTTAACTGAAACGTAGTCAGGACGGTATTTTCTCATCACTTGTGGATCAAAAAAGTAGCGAAAGTGAGCTGACAAATCAGCCGTTTCCCTACGTCCGATCGAGCGACCAACTTTTCGATTCGGGTGGACCGAAAAATAGATTCCACCGGTTTGATAACTCAGCCGAGTCAATGCATAAGGCCCAAACCCGGAATCGATCGAATCGTCGATATCATTGTTAAGGGCAAAGTGCAATCGCAATCGTTCAGGAAGCAGGGATTCCGGCCCTTGATTGACAGGCCCCCAAGCAGGTGACTGATCGTATTGTGGATCGGGGTCGATCCATTTAAGCATCGTCTCCTTGCGTCCAAAGGGCGCGGGCACACCAATGACGTACACTGGCAGCTGAAATCGACGACAGATTTGAATTGTAGGTTCTAGCTGATCCACATCGCTTCCTGCTTCGTCGGAAACGACAACCAACATAACGTTTCGTTCTGGCTCACCCGTCTCTTCGTCCCGTGTTCGATAAACCCGGCACCGCTGCGCTGCAATACCAACCGCGGCAAACACATTTTCGACTCCACTGTCATCACGTTCGATTTCGACAATCGCCTTCTTGACTTCCTCCAGATCGTCTGTTGGTGTTTTGACTCGAAATGTTACTTGTTCACCAAACGCAACAACTGACGTGAGTAAAGGCTTGTTATTGTGTTTTTTGAATGCAGGGTTGCCACTGGCCTCAATGACACCGAGTTCTTCGTAGATTCGATCAAAACGTCCATGAATCTCCGCACGTTGGCGTTCCAAACTTGCCGACTGATCAAACAACCAGACGACCAGTGTCTTCCGGTCTTCCAACGACATCAGAATCTCTTGAGTGATGCGATCGATCGCGCCGGCCGCCCCCGTCGTTCCCACCCCTGTGGCACCGACGACCAGCAAATTTTCTTGGAAGCGAGGCCCCGTAGCAGCCTCAATCGCTTGCTGAACTTCCAGCGGGCCAACATCGAAGGTCGGGTCTAACTCGGGCGCATCCGACGTGTCGGAAATTTGCGGAGCCGCGGCCAGTGCCTCGTGCAAACCGTTAATACTTTGAGCGCCAATTTCGACATTCACTGTCGTATCAACAGTAAAGGCCTGTGGCAAATCCTCTACCAAGTCAACTTCCTCAATTTCCACAGGCGCATCAATTAAAATGGCTTCGGACGAATCCCGGGGTGGCAACAACAACGTCGCAATCAGGACCAGAAACGCGACATGTGCAATCAGGCTTGCACCCCATGCCTGCAGATCACCATCAAACGGTGTCTCTTCTTCACCAGTGCGGACTTGCCACCATCTGCGTAGACAGGAAAACATTTTCACAATCGCATTTAGAACGATGGAATTCCCTACGGATCTAAAGTTCATTCTAGGACAAAGTCAGGGTCATAGGCAAGAGTTGTCTGAAATAGCATCCAAATTCGACCGTCTATCGGTAAAATGGAATTTCGCCCTTCAGGGAAGCCTCTCCCGGTAGACTTCACCGACAGAACGCCTTGATAAACCGTAACAATTGCCAAACATGATGAAATCAAAGGGAAAGCACTGTCTTTCCACAAATTTGACATTGGTGAGTACTTTCCATCAATTCCCAACATTTCGGCAACGACGTAAAAACTGCTTTGAGGAGCCTTTTCTGAACCCTGTTTCTTCCTTTTGCAATTGACCTTAAAATTAGTGGCTTGAAAAAAACATTACTGTAAGGATCGTAGACGAATGTTGGAACGAAAACCGGTCTTCCCAAATGTCATCGAGATTAATTACCAGGCGGGACAGGTGCTGGGGTGTAACGTTTATCTCTTGTATTCTGACAATCGGTGGGGACTCATCGATATTGGCTACGAAGACACGGTCGATGAAATTGTTGAATTGATTCGGCGACTCGACTTTCCACTGTCTCAATGTTGTGCCCTCATTGCCACCCATGCGGATGTCGATCATATCCAGGGTTTGGCCCAAGCCAAGCAACAACTCAATGGACCTGTTGTTGCGCACAAGCTGGCTGCACCGGCCCTGGAATCAGGAGACCGTTTAACAACCTTCGCTGAAATTAAACCCCAAAATATCTCGCTGAATATGCCGCCGGTAACAGTCGACCGATTAGTCAAAGACGGTGATATGCTTTCGATTGGCAGCCTGGATCTTGAAGTTTGGCACACTCCAGGGCACACCGACAGTCAACTCGCATTTCGATTAGGAGACCTCCTTTTCAGTGGAGACAATATCTACCGCGATGGTTGTGTGGGAGCAATTGATGCCCATCATGGCAGTGATCTTCCGAAGTTCATCGAGTCACTGATACGAATTCGCGATAGCGACGTACAGTGGTTGCTGCCGAGCCACGGTCCCATCTTCCGTAAAGACAATGCACTGTTGGAAGCGACCATCGATCGCCTGGAACAATATCGCCACATGGCTGACTTCGGCACCTGCGCTTCAGACTGGCCGCTGGAAGACGAATGGGAACGGGAAGTGGCCGAAGGAAAATTTCCGCAAAGCTAGCTGGAACTTGCTAGCACTGGCTATAGCGGTCCTGAGGAATATTCGTTCAACACAACTCATCGACTGCGCCGATGGTAACAGTGGCAACTGCGAAACCAATCCCGCTCGCACCACGCGAAAATGAGGATTCCTAGATTGCCAATCTTAACCCGGTCGATACGGCATAGGATTTCTGTGTCGAATTTTTCGCTGCAAAGGGGGGGAACCCGATGACACGCCGCATCTTCTTGTCGCTGTTTTGCGCTGCGACGTTTGCAACTTTTCTCACAGTTGAGCCAGCCAACGCCCAACAGGCTTTTAGTCGGAGTTGGAGTCGGAACGTTAGCACCCGAGACTGGGAAAGATTTTATCATTACCCGTATGTCTACTATCCACAAAACTACTGGGGAAACGAATATTTCCGCAGCGCCGAAAGTCTCTACCATCGATACCCGGCGGAGATGCGCATCCCAGTTTACAACAAGAAATGGCATAATTTTTACCCGTCGAAAAGACCCTACCACCAAGGTCACCACTTCATCCTCGATGTGTTTTAGAACTCTCACCTTGGACAGAATCGACAACTCAAGATGGCCGTTGCCATTTGTTGTGGCCTATCTTTTCTCAAACAACGATCACTCACATTCGAGTCACCAGAACCACTCCGCGTAAAAGGTCTTTTCGGCTTTTAGCCACCACGTGCGCTGGACACTGCTTGGCTCTTGCACACCACCTATTCGCGGGGGTCGTTGAAATGATTTATTCTGGGGTACTTGATTAATCCTCTGATCCTATGCAAAATTATGGATCGCTGGGGTTCAACCCAGCCTTCATGCCCTTCGTAGGTTCCTGCCCCACCTACGGAGGGTTTTTTAGTGGTTTCCCTTTTCTTGAAGACGCGAACAAAGGAAATCGTTGCATGCCGCGGTCAACTCTCAATTCCCGTCCATTGGTTCGAATGCTCTCGGCATCCCCCTTGCCAATTTTCGTACTCGACGCTCAACGTTCAATCGTTTTCGCCAATCCGTCATTTGGCCAGTGGACAGACTCCGACACGAAGAGCTGGATCGGACGAATTTGTAGCTACCATACCGAAGGAGACCGGCAAGATGGAGACACACAAGCAGCTTATCTTTGTCCTCCCCCAGAAACCTTTTTGGGAAACAACACCCAGGGCAACGTCAGCTGTTGTGGCGTCGACGGACAAATCCTTACCCGCCGTGCACAATTCATTGCGCTGTCTGATCAAGCAACCACCTGCCCTGGTGTGATCGCCATCGTGTACCCCAACCCAATCGCGCCAACCGATGAACTGTCCGAACACATCCCGCTCATCTCTCTTGCCGATGGTGAATCAGCAACCGGCGAACTCCATGATCAAATCCGAGAACTTCGCCAAAAAACAGCTCAAACCTATGCACTCGACCGTCTTGTGGGTAACAGTCCGATCATGCATCACGTTCGTCAACAAATAGACATCGCCATTCTAAGTCGCACAAACACGCTTATTTGGGGTCCCGCCGGCGTTGGTAAACAGCACATCGCCCGTACGATTCATTTCGGAGATCGCTTCGTTGGCTCTATCTTACCCTGCGATTGCACGTTGCTCGACGTCGAACTTTTGAAAACGACCCTCACCGCCTTTATGCGCCAGTTAAAAGTCAACAAAGACGAATGCCATTCGCTGCTATTACTGGACGTCGACCGTTTGTCCGACGACGCTCAACGCGAATTAGTTGAATTTGTTCGTGGTCAGCACAAGCCGGTGCGAACTCTTGCCACATCAACCGAATCGTTAGGCCAACTCGCCGAACGTGGACAATTCCGTACTGATCTGGCTTTTATCCTGAGCCCCCTCTCGATCGGGATCCCTCCATTGTCAAAACGCCAGGAAGACATTCCACTCCTGGTACAATTGCTTTTGGAGCAGTTGAATTCGCAAGGCGCTAAACAATTGTCCGGATTTACTCCCGAAGTACTCGACCGATTGTCCATTCTCTCTTGGAAAACAAATGTGGATCAAATGCTGGTCGTCGTCAAAAAATGTTTTGAACAATCCGATGGACCGTACATCGAACTGTCTGACTTGCCCGATGAGGTGCGACTTGAATCCGAAGCGATGGTCCATGCTCCCCGACAGGCACCATCGTTATCTCTGGATAAAATCCTTGAAGACGTGGAACGCACCTATCTCGAACGTGTATTGAAGTGGACCAAGGGCAATAAAACCCGCGCCGCCAAACAATTGAACTGGAATCGCACCCGGCTCCATCGACGACTCCAACAACTCGGCTTAGAGCAACCCCCAGATCCCGATGCTGATCCAGTATCGTTCATTCCAGAGTAACTCACCCTGCATCACGGCCGAGAAATGATCTGCGAGCTTGTTCAAAGTTTGCAAATTGAACATTGTGTGAAAAAACAGAAATCCCTGTCTCGAGATAACGTTTTCAAAATGTCTTTCAACAAAACGGCTCCAAACTCGGAATCCAATGCTTCCAGTGATGTTGAACACCGGGTGGTTTCACCCACGACATCGGCAGCCGACACTGTGCCGAGAAATTTTCTGGTGCTGATGTTGTACCAGATCGTGATCCGAATAGGTTGGATATTCAAGACCGAAAGCATCGTGATGCCAGCTGTACTCGATTCGATCGGCGGTCCGTCCTGGCTGCGAGGCTGTCTACCCCTCCTGAATCGGTTTGGCCATAGTATTCCGCCTGTCCTGTTCGCTCGTCGCCTCAGTAACATCCCGTTGAAAAAACGGGCTCTTGCCACATTAACACTGATTATGTCGCTTTCGTTTCTCGCATTAGCGTTACTTTGGTGGTTTGCAGCAGGTCGCACTTATCCCTGGATGCCAATTGTCTTTCTAGCTTTGTATGCGTTGTTCTTCGTCAGTACGGGCCTAAATCAACAAACACTCGGGACGATCCAAGGAAAACTGATTCATGTAAAGCATCGTGGACGCATGTTATTGTGTGCCAATTTACTGGGAGCACTTAGCGCCATCGCCGCTGCCTGGTTTCTACTCGAGCATTGGCTTTCGACCGATGTCATCCGCATTGATTGTATCTTTGGTTTCGCTGGGCTCTGTTTTGTTCTGGCAGCTTTCTCTGCTTTGCTTCTAGCCGAACAGACCGACCAAAAACAGGAGCAGATTGCACAACCAAACCGACATTTTCGCGAAGCCTGGTTAACCCTGTGCCACGATGCGAACTTCCGCCACTTGGCAACCATCGCAGCACTGTTTGGCACATCGATCATGCTATTTCCTCATTACCAGGCATTGGCTCGTGAACGCCTGGGGCTATCCATGTCTGAGATCATCCAATGGATCATCGTGCAAAACATCGGCACGGCTTTCTGTAGTCTTGTGCTAGGTCCATTGGCAGACTGGCGCGGTTATCGTGCGGTGTTGAGAATTTCACTGTTAGTCATTGCGGCTATCCCATTGATCGCCCTGGGGTTTGCCAATTCATCTCAATACGGCCGGTCGGGCTTTCCACTTGTTTTTTTGTTTCTGGGACTAACCCCCGTTACATTCAAAGTTTTCAGCAACTACACCCTGGAGATTTGTCCGCGCCAACAACACCCGTTGTACCTCGGCACCTTAAGCCTTTGCCTGGCAGCCCCGGCCCTGGCCTCCCCCCTGGTAGGCGCATTGGTGGACTGGCTCGATTTTGAGATCGTGTTTCTGGCAATCGCTATTTTGCTGTTTGGGGCATGGATTCTGACGTGGACGCTCGGTGAACCACGAGAAGACGCAATTTAGCTGGTTTCCTGAATTGAAAAGATTATTTTTGGAAAAATGGCCATGGCAACTACGGACCGGTCATCCAGCATTCACCATTTTATGATCCCACGGCAGACAACAGTCACTTGACCAACCAGGTGCTGACAAAGCCAACGCTTGGCTAAGACTCAGAACTCGCCGTAATACTCCAATACCTTGCCAACAACGTTCCACTGAACATGCAACCAAACGTATACAAAGCACAAGGAATGGCAATTTCAGGATGGTCACGAAATAACTGACTGGCCAAAGCAGCGCCCAAGCCAGCGTTCTGCATGCCAACTTCTAAAGTGAGTGCGCGCCGCATCCCTGCAGGCAAACCTAAAAAACAGCCGCATCCAAATCCACTCAGGTAACCTCCTACATTGATGATTACCAAAGTGATCACTAAATCAGTCGGAATCGAAGGAACAAAATGGTTGCTGGCTCCCAACAACTTCTCTCGGTTCATACCCACTACGACAGCAATGATCCAAAGGATTGCCAAATTGGCAATGATCGAGCCAATTTGGCGCGAAACGTCTTGGTAAACCGAAAACCATCGTCCAACAGCATGACCAGCGATGACTGGAATCACCACTTGTATCAAAAGCCTGATACTGCCATCCACCAAAATTCCAGAATCGACTGAATCGTCTGCAATCAGTGCCAGCTTTAAAATGATCGGTACC
>Ga0310342_100003162_pt1 | contig 10769 bp, 5 predicted proteins | sample S15DNA20500_MG_FD_206155 | JGI IMG/M metagenome (GOLD analysis project Ga0310342, IMG submission 206155) | Marine microbial communities from station ALOHA, North Pacific Subtropical Gyre - S1503-DNA-20-500_MG | ecosystem: Environmental > Aquatic > Marine > Oceanic | place: Pacific Ocean: North... | reverse complement strand
ATGTATTCGATAAGGGGGTTTTTAAAAGCAGCAATGCTTGCAGTACGAGTAGAAAAACCTCCGGTTCCCAGTGTAGAAAAAGTATGGCAAATAGCATCGAACGGCGACATCCCTGCCAAGGTCAGAGCTAGAAATTCGAAGAACGTCAGCAGAAAGTAGATCTTCCAGAGGGCTCGGACTGTTTGCGTGATTCGCGGTTGTAACCTTTCAGACCTGACCCCTGAAAATTGGGCACGGTGCAATGGCATTCCTCCGAGTCCGAGCAGCGGAAGGATGGCAATGCCCAACAATACAATCCCCATTCCTCCAACCCAATGGGAGAAGCAACGCCAAAAATGCAGGTCGTAGGAAAGCTTCTCTAAATCGTTTAGTACCGTGGCCCCTGTAGTGGTAAAGCCCGAGACCGACTCAAAGAAAGCGTCGGTAAAACTTAGGAAATTAGAAGAAAAGTAAAAAGGTAAAGCACCAAAAATACATATAGATACCCAAAGAAGCACTATTAGTAGAAGACCTTCCCTTTGAGTTAGATCTCTTTTGGATTTAGGAGAGATCAAAAAACCTGCTATGCCAAATCCAGCTGTAATAAGTAAAGAATAGCCAAAAGGGCGGATGTCTCCACCAGCCCAGATGGATAGGCCCAGAGGTACTAACATCATTCCAGCCAGTATGACCAGGAATCGCCCTAGGATAGGATAGACCTTAATACAAGTGTTGAGTATCGACCGGGTTTCTTCAAAGACTGCAATAGCTATAAATGGAAATGATAGATGCAATCAGCGTTTGCCTTTCAAATTAGGAAGGTGTGATATCTGTTACTGAATCGTTATACAGGGAACGGTAAAACTCTCTCTTATTGCACTTACCATTATAGGATGATCAATAAGGACAGGGCACTCGTCCTCAAGAAATCGCATCGTGATGTATCAGATCTAAAGTTTTTAAGGCATCGGAAGTAACCGCCAGCGGACGACTTCGATGTGGATGTTGTTGTCAGCCCGACGGTAGGAATAACAAGAAATCAGAGTCCCGTCCGCAAGTTCGAGCGTATTACCAAAACCACCACCTTGGGGGTGCCCCCAGGGAGTTTTACCCTCGATGATAATACGGTCGTTATCAAAATCCCAAGTCAGGCCATCATCATAACTGATGATGGCCTGGAGGCCGATTGGATAGATTACACCGCGCTGGGTAAAGGTAAGCAGAACACGACCATCCTTTAACCGCATAAGGCGTGGATAGTGGGCTGCATAGGGCCCAAAATTCTCCAGACGGCTCCACGTCTGACCTTGATCAGTTGAAGTAGACCAGAGCATACGATCGATGCTGCCGTCGCCGGTAGGTACTGGTCTGCCGTCGTTCTTCGGGTGCATCGGGCTCGGTGGACCACATCTAATCACGTGAAGCCATCTGCCCGAATTCATCAGAAAGTTAAAGTCTTCACTAAAAAACGCATCCCAGTTGTTGTACTCACGGTCCCCATAGTCCCCAATTTTGACTCGTTTACCTTTCTCCCATGTTTCTCCACCATCCTGAGAGCGCCAAACAAGGGCAACACGTCCTTTCTGATACTTATTGACACCCACTCCCAGCCACAAACTCCCGTCGGGAAGTTCGAGCAGATTACGTGATGCAGTACTGACAGCCTCGGTCGGTACGCCGTCCACTCTAAGCCGTAAACGCTGCCAGCTTTTGCCCCGATCTATCGACCGGTATAGAAAGCTGTGAGTGTATCCGTCCTTGTTGTTCCAATCCTGCGCGAGCAGATGGCAAGTACTAAACAATATGCCGCTCTTGGTGGACGTCAGCCAGTGTTCACGACCGACCATCTCCGCAATGCGTCGTCGCCTACTCCAGCTCTTACCAGCATCTGTCGAGCGCCACATGCCTGTCCACTCGCGTGTCTTTCCTTCATAGGATTCTTCGAACTGGGCAACCATAACTAGTTCACCGTCGGGTAACATGGCCATCGAAGGTTTTTTACCCGGACCGATAACGATTCGCTCGGCTGGTAGCTGCCATGTATTGATCCGTAGCGGAGAGTTGACCCGAATGGGCAATGATGTATCCGGATAGTTGTCAATCTTGTTCTCGACCCACCCCGACGAAGCTCTGATGCCTATCGTCAGCATGAAGAAAACACCCAAGCAACGGCCGCTTCCGACCCACCTTGCAGTGAATCGGTAGGGCGTCAATCTTGTATCTTTGCTGAAAAACATCTGAATACCTTTGTCAGTGTCACTACTTTTAGAGTGAAATTCCTAGTGTTCAACTCCACTTACATTATAGTTGATCTTTAGGAGTCCAAAAAAATCAATCTTGATCTTGTAAAAACCATGAGGAGTAAACAAAACTCTATAAAGTCCAACATGAGCAAACCAATTCAGAGCAGATTTCTTGGACTATTGATCGAAGGTACAGCCCTTAGAGAATCATCCACTACGTCTGAGTCGAGTGCTTCCTGATTTAAAACTGGTTCCAGAAGACTTTTTTTGTCTTCGCGTTGAATCCTAGGAAATCGGAGTGCTTCTGCCATTAATTATAGGTAAGATCAGTAAAAATATTGAGGTTGTAGTTCATCAGACAAGAGGCGAATCCTAATTGATCTTATGCTTCCTCAATCAAAATCATTTAGAAATTGGTGCAGATTATGTAGACAAAATCCTGAGATAGAAACCCTGGTTTCAAAAAATTTTGTTTCATGGTAATTCATTTCGAAAAAACGGATAACAATAAATCACTTGGAGCCTGTCCAGGAGTCAGTTTAATTTGCCTGAGTGTGGTAGAAGTGTCCCGATGATCCTATTGTTTTGATGCCGTATCTGTCCAACCGCAGTAATCTAAGGAGCTCTCTGTGTTTTTTAACAAAAGATTTAGACCCGACACATTCTTGTGGTTGTTCCTTGTTTTCTCAATGTCCCCGCTTTTGTTTGCTGATATTCTGATTTTGGGAAACGGGGATCGTCTAACAGGTGCCATTGAAAAATTAGCGGGCAAAAAAGTCTTCCTGAAAACACTATATGCTGGGACTATTCAGATTGACTGGGAGCGGCTAGATCAGCTAAGCAGTGAGCAGGAATTCGAGGTCGAAGTCGAGACGGGACGTAAGTACCAGGGGAAGGTCGAACTAAGTCACGGAAAGCTCAAGGTAACACACGGTCAGAAGACTTTAGTGTTTGAGTCAAACTTGGTAGTGGCTATTGCTTCAAGAATTAAAGTAGAAAAAAAGAGTTTCTTGCGTGAAGTAGATGGCAATTTAGATGTTGGCTACAATTTAACTCGTGGCAACTCTCGTTTGAGCCAATCATCGTTCTTAGCCAAAGGACTTATCCGTCGCCAAGGCTACAAGCTCTCCGGTGATGCTTCCTCAATCTTCAGCCGTCAGGACGACTCCCGTCCTAATAGCCGTCAGACTTTGGGGGTCCGCTACGACTGGTACGTTAGCCCCCAGATCTTTCGTTTTTTCCTTGGAAACTTTGAGCACAATGACAGCCAGAGACTGACTTTTCGTACCGTCCTAGGAGGGGGCCTTGGACGAACCTTGGTCAAGAAGAAAACAACTGAATTATCGTTGCTGGGAGGTCTAACTTATACAGGAGAACGATTTCAGCTTGAAGAAGGTGTGGACGAGTTGCCGGTCGACCAGAATGCAGAGGCCCTAATGGTTATAGAATTGAAGACGATCTTATTTGACCGAATTCAATTTACCAATAAGATTAGCACCCATCCTAATCTCCGAGAGATAACACAATACCGTCTGGAATATGATAGCACCTTGCGACTGCCGCTCTTGAAGAACCTTAGTTGGAGCTTGAGTTTCTACGACCGTTTTGTCAGCCAACCTCCAGTGAATGTTAGACGAAACGACTACGGGTTGATCAGTGCCTTCGGAATCGGCTTCTAGCCTGCTGTAGCGTTCGATCACCGAGAAGGATTACAAGGGTTCTCTGCCTAGAAATGGTGGATGGCTCCAGGCTGATACAGGGTTACAGAGACTAGGATTTCCTGCCATTTTCATCTTGACCTTTCCAGTGTTAGGAGTCCCTACTCTATTCGTTTCGTGTTTTTTTCAAAAAAGATTTACCTCTCTCATTAAAACTTTAGGGCGGAAATAATTTGGATGCTCGAAATTAATTATAATGCTGGACATGGTTGTCATCTTATAGGTAAACATGGGATTGTTTTTTATGTGAGCTGAGTGTTTCAGATTGTTTTTCCAAAATGTTCTAAAGCGCCTGGAGTGCAATTTTCTTCTCCATGACCCAATAGAACCCAATTTGATTTTCAAATCCGAATATTCGGTTGAAGCAATGAAAGGAAAAGTTCCAATTGCTTGCCCGTTTCTTGCCGAACTAAAAACCACCTTACCACTAGATTGAATTTGTAGTTGTTCAATCCCCTAAAACGAAATACTTGTTAGAGTCCACCTATGATTCAAGAGTTGTTTCCAACCGATCCTCAAATGGTTCAGAAAGGTACCCCAACAACTGTTTCAGCGACCTAGGTTGCTATCTCAGGATGTCCAGATAAAATCAATCTGATGTTGAATAATCACTATGCTAAGCCTAGAATTGTGATTTATACGATTGGATAGAAAATCAATTAGAGAGGATCCCTTCCGCATGGAACACGCGTACACCATCGAAGTAGGCCCCTTGAGATCTTGTCTGGTCCCTAGGCTACTCGCAGTTATTACGGGATCAGTCATGGCGATGATGTTGGCTTTAGGCGCTACTTCCCCTCATCTTGCTGGAACATTGCTGACATCGAAGCTCTCGAATGATGAAAACCGCTATTCCCTTCAAACTTTTGCCGGATCCCATACGGCGAACCTAGCTACTATTGAACTGCCTGCTCAGATCTCGGTCTTGTTGCTCCCCGATTATTTTTCCGAACGCGAGTGGAAAGAAGTGATGTTTCAGGTCAGTGAACTGGTATCCCTCAAGGATAGAGGGGCTAGTTTTACACTTCACGCTCTGTTGGACGGCACTCTGCGGTCTTGGGAGAGCTTTCCCAAGCAAATTCTGGATGAACTTGTCAAATTGAAGCCTCTTAATAGCTCCAACAACGATTCCAACAGGAGAGATCAGGAGTCAAAACCAGGAAGTGAGGTACAAGTTTACCAAGACCTAGGAATCCATTTGCCTAAGCCGACAGCAGCCTGGGAAACGTTACTATTATTTTTCCCCGAAAACGATGTCAAAAATGCGGATTTAAAATCCTTTTGCACAGCTTATTTGGCCGACAAACTCAGCCAGGAGAAATTCAGGTTTGTCCATTGGCGGATAAGTGCCGGAGTGACTTCCCTAGGCTCAGCAGGTGGTGGGTCGGTGAAGGTCTCTCCCGTCGGCCAAAACTCTGGGACTGAGAGTGCTTTCGCCTCGGTGATAAAAGCCACCTGTGGTGCGGAGGTAACGACGAGGGCAGAGCTTAGCGAGGCATTGTCGTTGCTTTCCTGCAGTGAGGTTGCTGTCCCTGAGGTTGTATTACCAAAGGGTATTTTTCAGTATACGGCTCGGCTCATTGATAGTGTGGACGGGAAAACCATCTCTGAATTTCCAGCTTTGGCCCAAGCACGTGATGGGCAGCCCGTTTCCCCACAAGACTATGCGAAACTCCTACAAACCCTGAAAAGAGCTCGTCGGGCAGCAGCCCAGAGAGATATGGAAGAACTCCGTTCCTCGATTGGTGAGGCACTAAACCTTAATCCCCTCCACCCACCCACCCTCCGCTTTGCCGCCAGGATTTATCGACAGCAGGAGGATTGGAAGACGGCCTTGCAGTTGACAATACCCCTCGCCACCTTAGTGCCTCGGGATTCTTCGATCTTCAGCGACATGGGCGACCTGTATTTCAATTTACGGGAGTGGGAGAAAAGTGCAAAAGCCTATCGGAGCGTTCTGGAGATTAATCCTGGTCAGTCTACCGTGCTGGCCAAACTGATCGGGATCCAGGAACAGCAAGGAAATCTTTCGCAGGCACTACGGGAAGTACAATCAGCCCTGCTGCGACACCCAAGTGAAGCCCGTCTCTATTTTCGCCAAGGGAGCTTGTTGGAAAAGATTGGTCGATCTACAGAATCTCTCAGATCCTACCAAAAAGCCCTCAAGCTACGCCCCGAACTGGAGGAAGGGTACCTAAGCATAGCACGCATTCATTTGAGTCAAGATCAACACAGTAAGGCGCGTAGGGTTCTAGAGCAAGCAGTCGAATTAATTCCCAGCCAGCATAAACTCCATATGCGATACGCGAAGTTCTGTGAGAAGCAAGGGTTTTACGAACAGGCTATAGCTTTTTATCGGCAGGCTCGTCGAGTCGAGCCTAATCTGGCGAGTGCTCATTTCAGAATGGCTAAACTTCAAAGAACCCTAGATAAAACAAAGGAAGCCCTTGCTACCCTGGAGGAAGGTCTAAAGGCGAACCCTAGGTCACTCCAACTCCACCAACTTCGATGTGATCTCCTCACCCAAAGTAATCAGCTACCCGCAATGCGTAAGGCCGTCGAGCATGCAGCAGTGACTTTTCCTAGCAACTCTTCAGTGTTGGCCAAACTAGCCGAGGTTAGAGATGTTTTTGGGCACCGTGCGGCTGAAGGCTATGAGTTACTGGCTAAGGCTTTGGAACGAGACAAGGCGACCTTAGATCAATTGGAGCCGGTGTTGGAACGAGGCCTTGTGGTGGCTCTAAGAGACGGTGATAGAATCCGAGCAGCTCGCTTAGCAAGACGGCTTGTCTTGCTCGGTCGCAGCGATATTCCAGACATCGAAGAGATACCTAAGAATATTTCCCAGACCGGTATGGTTGTCGTACCTGGCGGTGTCAGAGGTTTGGCCCAAGCAGCAATTATGCATGGAGATACTCATGCGGATGTCTTCGTGTCAAAATACGTCTCAACCCTAGTCCGCCGAACTTATGGTGATGCTGGAGAGGGATACCTCCGGACAATACGTCATTACTTTAAAACCATAGCCGAACTCAGGGCCATTGCGAAGTCGAAAAGTCGACAGTTCCAAATCCTTCTTGATACCCACGACAAGGCAAGCACCAAAAAAGCCAAGCAGGTCCTAACACTGTTGGGGTGGGCAATACGTCAGGTAGACGGCAGGATGAAGCTCGAATTGGGTACGGATGAGGTGGCCGCTCTGAGGCAAACCTATTTGCAGTCGCTTGGTGTGGACGAGATGGAGATGAAGTCTAAACTGGAAGGTGGGGGCTCCTATCTGTTGACAATCGCTGACCAGGAGGTTCCGGTACCTTTTGACGAAAAGTTCTGGCTGAGACGTTTTTTCCATAAACCTTACCCATCAGGAGGTCTTCTAGAGGCATTGCTGGATAATACTGAAGCCATCAGGCTCTTTGGCGGGTTGTTAGGAATGAACCACGAGGCTCGCCGATTGGTCTTGGATATGTATCCGTCGAAGGATCTGTTAGAGAAGTATGCCGACATGTTATTGGCATACGGCTCTGCTATATCGGTAAAGAATAAACAGCTCCTTCTACCTGGTGGACCTGCCAGCATCCCTGGATGGGAAGCTTTAGTGGGGGTCAGCCCTAAGAAACCACGGCAATTTATCCGAAGACTGCTTTCCCATGAGCTAGGGAAACCCCTAGCTTACTACCACTCTCTCATTAACTTGCCGGTGTTGAACCAGCACTTTTTGACCCATCGTCCTGGTCGGCTAGCCAATTTTTATGAGGTTTTTCAATTCAATGGGTCCAAGAATCCAAATCGTCGCATTGTAGGTCATAGGAACCGTTTTAAAGATTTTGGAAGAGAACTACCTGTGAATCAGGAAGGTCAGGTCCATTTTCCAGGAAGCGCCCGAGTTTGGGCGGTTCCTCCTGGACAGTTCGCTAAACTGGAAGAAGTTCCAAATTCCGAGACACTCCTTTCCCAGACCGTTTCTCCCGAAACTGAAAATAAGATTCTAATTAGGCTGCACGTTACAGATTATCAAGTAGGCGTGCGAAAATACAAATACGTTGAGAATTTTCTGGCGGTGGTACACATCCAGCGGCATTGGAAGCAGCCTATGGATGAGTCCACCGCTTTGCTTCTTGCACAGAGCTACCCCAAGTACAGCGAACTGTTTCCCTATTTGATTTCTCTTCCGCAACAGTCTACGGAACAACTGCAGCAGTTTTTCCAGGCTGCCCGTAATCTCGAGCAGGTTGAGAAATCGAATTTGAACAATGCACTTGGTTTATTTCATGGGCTACTACACTTCGTAGTACTATTTTCCCAGAACTACGCAATGGATCAGTCGGAAACTGAGTCCATTCTCAACAATCTATGTGAGGGATTCGCCAGGGCCAACACAAATGAACACATTACCGCCGCTGCTGTAGAAATTTTACACCGGATCTCACGAGCCCTATTACCAGCAGAACCATCACCAGCAAAAGCTCCAGTGTCGAAGATTTTAGCTCCTCGAGTAAGCGGAATTGATGGTCAATTCTTGACGGCCCTCGGGGGGCAGCCCAGGGAGGTTGAATTTACGTCGAACTATCAGACAAGAATCGTTGACATCAGTTCCATGGAGCGCGGAAGAATTAAAGAAGTTCTACAGCTACAGCACATTCCGTCGCTCACTGGACTAATAGAGCTTTACCATGCGGCCTTGGAAATCAGAAAGCATGGAGTGACAGACAAAAAGGCTATTCAGACTTTTAGAGCAATTCTAGAAGACCTCCATCGGCTTGAACAGGAACTGGAAAATCAGTTGACGAATGCACAGCGGGAGAACTTGGCTTTCCTTGAACCCGGCAAAGCCTCACATGGGACCCGTCAACTCAGGAAAGTAGTGGGAAAAGATGAGCATTCAGAGGGCATCTCTCAATTGGCTGATGCGCTACTGGGAGAGTTTAACAAACATCTCAAGGACGCCCTCGTCGGATGGGTCTATGCCTATTATTTCTCACCTCGGGACTTAGTGATTGCTGAAGATCCGTTACTGACCAGGAAACATCGATTCCACATGACCTTGGGAACTCGCAGGCAGGTTTTCTGGCCACCGGGCTCCAGCCAGACCCGGAGACTTCAGACGGGCAACTATCTTCGTGGGCCATTGTGTCAAATCCCAATATTGACAGGTGAAATTGGGTTAGTTAAGGCCGAAGCAGGAGAGTCGATTGGTACTGATCCGGTTGTGGAGCGATTTGCCGCTGCACAGCTATCGGGCGTGAGGTCGCTGCCTTGGCCGCACTTAAACCCTCTAAGCATGCACCTGGTGGGATTGAAAATTCGGCTGGCTCGAGAATTTATCGCCCAAGCAAGCCTGAGGGAAGCACTGAGAAAAAACCTTGCTGAGGCCCTTAAGGGACTCTTAGGTCCAATGAGGAGAGTTCATTTGTTGGAGAGCATCTCCCGGCAGGAATTAGGATCTGCTTTTGCCATACTGAGTTCTTCCGATCTCTACTTCTTGGCCAATGAGCTTCTAGAAAAACCCTCGCACTCTTCAATCTTGGGTAATGGGCCGGTCAGGACGGCATGGGAGAGAACAGTAAAGTTAGTGCCTCCTGGTCAGGAGCGATTCTTTGTGGGATTAGAGGAAGGTGGCAGTTCCCAGTGCAAACTAATTCTTCCGGCTCCCTACGAAGACTATAGTAACTCCTTGCTGACCATTGAACTATCCAAACGATTGGGTCACATGATGCTGACTTTGGCAGAGGCTGCTGATCGTGTAGGTCTGCCACTTGAGGCCGTGGCACTCTTGGCAGAACCAGCAGTGAGACATCTGGCATTAAATGCCGGAATGAATACCAGTGCGGATTGGCGATCGGCTATTCAAGCAATGGATCGGCTCCAACCGAAAATACTCTTGCAAGAGATAACTACGCAGGACCCCACGCACTAGAAAACATACATCCCAGATACGTTCCGGCTCGGTGTTTTTCTTTTTAGTCGAGTATGTTTACTGGTGTAAACCAGGGTTGTCTTACACAAACAAACTTTTCGTTTCAACGAACATAATTTTATAGGTGAAGTGGGTCGCTGCTGAAACTACGGTCTTTAAACCGCAGAATTATCCTGCCGCTCATGGTTCAATGATTTGCTGAGGATATACTATTCAAACAGCCAACACTACCGCACCTTCCGATTGTCCGGAGCGCAGGGCTGAGAGAGCTTGGTTTGCTGAGCTAAGGGCAAAGGTACGGACTTCTGTACGAATTGGGACTTGAGGGGCCAGACTTAAGAATTCTTCTGCGTCTAGCCGAGTGAGATTGGCGACTGAACGCACAATTTTTTCTCCCCAAAGAATTGAATAAGCGAATGTTGGAATATCGCTCATATGGATTCCAGCACAAACCACCATGCCCCCTTTTGCTAATGACCGAAGGGCTATAGGAAGCAATGCCCCCACTGGGGCGAAGATGATAGCCGCATCCAACGCCACGGGTGAAGGCTGAGTAGACTCACCAGCCCAGACAGCACCCAACTTAAGAGCAAATTGCTGTCCGGCTTTATCCCCGGGTCGGGTGAAAGCATAGACCTGATAATCTTTATAGCAAGCGAGCTGAACCAAAATATGAGAGGCTGCCCCGAATCCATAAAATCCCAGCCGCTTTGCCATTCCGATCATTTTTAAGGATCGATACCCAATTAGCCCAGCACTTAATAGCGGAGCTGCCTGTAAATTAGGATATCCAGGAGGGAGGGGAAAACAAAAACGCTCATCCGCAACCACATACTCAGCATAGCCCCATCCCGATGGTATCCTGTGAACTGAGCTTCGTCACAGAGATTCTCTCTTGATGACTGGCAGTAGGAA
>Ga0310342_100003161_pt1 | contig 10771 bp, 6 predicted proteins | sample S15DNA20500_MG_FD_206155 | JGI IMG/M metagenome (GOLD analysis project Ga0310342, IMG submission 206155) | Marine microbial communities from station ALOHA, North Pacific Subtropical Gyre - S1503-DNA-20-500_MG | ecosystem: Environmental > Aquatic > Marine > Oceanic | place: Pacific Ocean: North... | reverse complement strand
TAGAATACCGCTTGGCGAATCGATACCGGGCCCAGCTGCCCGGGAAAGATCGACTTTTCGGGGCCGTAGCTCATTTGGGAGAGCGCTGCGTTCGCAATGCAGAGGTAGAGGGTTCGACCCCCTTCGGCTCCACTTGATCGGGTTGCACCAGTTGACAACCAGTCGCACTACTTAGCCTGGGCCGTTGCCTTGCAGCGGCCGGCCTCTTTCGTTTAGCAAAGGCTTTCCGCCATGCAACGTCTATTTCCTCTCTCACTCCTTTTCCTCGGCTTGTTTTTCCTCCCCTGCCGGGGAGCAGAGCGACCCAACATCCTCATTATTTTGACGGATGATATGGGATTTTCGGATCTAGGATGCTTTGGCGGCGAGATTGAGACACCCAACCTCGACCGACTGGCTTCCGAAGGACTGCGTTTTACCGAGTTCTACAACACGGCCCGCTGCTGGCCGACACGGGCCACCCTGCTGAGCGGCATCTACAGCAATAATCTCAAGAAGTCCCAGGTCACGATTGCCCAGTTGCTCAAAACTGCCGGCTACCAGACCGGCATGGTCGGCAAGTGGCATTTGGGGCGCAACCCGCAGAAGGATGGGCCGATTCAACGCGGCTTTGAGGATTTCTATGGAACGATGACTGGCGCTGGCTCCTTCTGGGACCCTTATACCCTGGCCCGCAATACCGAGTTCACCAAGATCGATGGTGATGGCTACTACTATACTGACAAGATCGGCAGTGAAGCGGTCCGCCAGATCAAAGGGTTTGCCAAGTCGGACAAGCCATTCTTTCAGTACGTGGCCTTCACTGCTGCCCATTGGCCGCTGCACGCGCCGGAAAAGTCGATCCAGAAATATTTAAAGATGTACGAAGGCGGCTGGGAAAAACTGCGCAGCGACCGTTACGCCCGCATGCTCAAGATGGGCATCATTGACGAGCATCGCTTTCCGTTGCCAGCACTGGAAAGTCGCGTCAAACCGTGGAAAACCATCGACCACAAGCCGTGGCGTATCCGCAACATGGCGATTTATGCAGCCATGGTCGATCACATGGATCAGGCCGTGGGAAAGATTGTTCAGTCGCTGCGGCAGACCGAGCAACTGGAAAACACGCTGATCATTTACTTTCACGACAACGGCGCCTGCCCGGAACATCTCAGCGGCAATGGATTCAACACGGCCAATAACATTCTGGCTGCCGCCAAGAAGGCTGGCCAGACCGTTGCCGTGGGAGACAAGTTTGACGTCCCGATGGGTGGCCCATTGACCTACGGGAGCGTCGGGCACAACTGGGCCTGTGCCCAAAATACGCCGATGCGGCGTTACAAGATGAACGTCCATAACGGTGGCGCCTGCACGCCGGCCATCATGCACTGGCCGGCAGGTCTGAAAACAAAGGCCGGTTCCATCTCATCCCAGCGCGGCCACGTGGTCGATATGATGGCCACTTGCCTGGATCTGGCCGGTGCCAAGTACCCGGAACAGTTCGAGGGGGAGAAACTCGCACCCCATGAAAGTCTCTCACTGGTGCCAATCCTAAAAGCCAACACCGTCGACCGGCAACACACGTACATCTTTAACCACGCTGGCACTCATGCCATTGTCAAAGGTGACTATAAGATCGTCCGCGAGGGGAAAGGCCCCTGGGCTCTCTACAACCTGGCCAAGAATCGCACGGAAACCATCAATCTCGCGAAGCAACAGACCGAGCGAGTCGAGCAGATGGCTAAGCTCTGGGAAGCACGCTGGGGAAAAAAATAGACCTGCTTAAAAGTATTCCCGGATGTCGAGCACCAGGTACCCCAGGTAAAGCCCCAGGTAGAAAAGAAAAGCCAGCAGCAAAAAGGTTGCTTTTCCCAACCCCTTGGCAAAGACCATCATCAGGGGCTTGATCACCGGCAGGTCTGGTCGCACGGAAATCTCGGCGAAGCGTTCCGCATAATCGACCAGCGTTTCCCGCAGTTCATCGAGTTCTTGCCGCAACGCATGAAGCCGCTGGCGATTTGCCAGCGTACGGAACTGGTGTCCCATGTGAACCATCGATCGGCAAAAGAAGGGCCAGTAGCGCAAGGCGATGGTACCAGTCAACGGCAACAGCAGATTCATCATCATCGCCAGTGGCAAGATATGGGTGGTGGTCAGAATTGTCACGTAAACCAGGCCATACCAGGCAAGGTAGATCGGAATGCCAAAGGTCAGTCTCCAGGTCGCTATCGTGCGTGCTCCGTCTTGAAACTTACCTGCCACCACGCGAGTCACCAGGAAGGGGACCAGGTTCATCACCAGGCCAAACAGGGCGGGCAGCAGCCAGGCCACCAGGACCAGAGCCTGCCAGCAAAACGTAAGGAGTGCCTGCGGACGACTCCGATTTAAAATCGGATCGTCGATCACCAGCCCCGCTTCACGAATCTTCTCGTGGTAGGACTGGATCTTTCCAATCATCGACTCCGCCGTTTGCGGATCCTCCTGGTAGAAGTAGTTGATAGCATCGGCAATCCGCTTGCGACGCATGAGGGCCGGAATTCTCAATGACGGTTTGTGTCGGGCGCGACGCACGATCGACTCCAGGTCACTCAACAAGGGGTCCCAGTCGGCATTGTCGACGTGGACCACCACTTCTTTGAGTCGCTCGCCGAGCAGGCTGGTCAATTCACGTCGCAGCACCTTGTCTTCCCCGACGTCAACCGGTTCTTGCTGTTTCTGCTGATATTCTTCCACGAAGTCTTTAATGCTGATCGGCGAGCCAACGTTCATCCAGACTTTACTGCCTAGTCGCTCTTTCGACTCGTAATTGATGCCCAGCGGAATGATCATCAGGTCGTCGACGCCCTGCGCAAAAGCCGGTAGCACAATGCGTGCTGCACCGCTCCTGACCAAGGCCACCTGTCGGACATCAGTCGACATGCCTTCGGGGAAGATTCCCATCGCCCGGCCTGCCTTGAGTCCCTCTACAACCCGTGTCAAGCTCTGCGTATTCTTCTTCACCTGGCGGGCATCATCCTGGCCGCGATAGGCGGGGACCATGCCGAGGGCCCTCATGACTGAACCGAGCAGGGGTGTTTTGAAGAGGGGCGCCTTGGCCATGAAACTGACCGGGCGACGGGCCGTAACGCCAATCAGGACCGGGTCAATGAGCGAGTTGGGATGGTTCGCGCAGAACAAGACCGGGCCCGTCTTGGGAATATTTTCGGCACCGGTGATCTGGATCTTGGGATAGTAGCGCTTAATGAGGCCGTGGGCTACTCTGCGCAAAATAACGCCCAGTACGCTGATCGGATTAAAGGACACGCTATCACCCTCGCATGAGGCATCCAAACCAGAGACAAATGACCTGTCTCATCAGGGGCTAATATCCCCGCTACCGCACGTTCGTGGCAAGGCTGATCTGGCCAGTTCCTGCAGGCAACGGACATAATCCACACCCAGAACCTGTGGCAAATGTAATCCACCCAGCGGGACAAGCAAACGGGTTTACTGAGAATCACGGGTTGGACTTTCAGCCACGATTGTGGGAAACTGGCAATCTAGCAATAAGTCCTGAGTCGAGCGGTGGTTCTCATCGCCAAGCTGCCAAGGCGGCTTCGAGCGTTTTCCCGCCTCAGGGCCGCTGAATCCAGTGTGGCCCAGGAATCCCAAACGTGAACGCCCCGGTCGAAATCAACGAACAGGCACGCCGCCAATTCGAACTCTCCTGGCAACGGGGAGAGCCAGCGAACATCGCCGAGTTTTTGCCGGTAGCCAGTGACGCCAGCTACGCCGCCACCCTGGAGGAACTGGTCCATATCGACATCGAGTTCCGAGGTTCCCAGCAGCAAAAACGTCCCGGCGGCGCCCACCTGCTCCTGCCCCTGACACAATACATCGAACAATTTCCCCAGCTCTCGGACCCCGCGATCATTCGCCGACTGATCGGCCAGGAGATCCATGTTCGCCGAGCCTGCAACCTGGCGATCGAGCAACAACAGTACGTGCGCGACTTTGGCCAGGTCGTCGCCCAAACCGCTGACGTCGATGCGCTGCTGGTCGACACCAAGGCCGCCTTCCGCAGCACCGTCTTCAAGGGACCCGACACCCATGAAGCCCAGACATTTATCCCGGCGACCACCGACCCCATGAAGACGGCCATGACCGTTTTACCGGGCATCGACCGGACCACCACGATGACGAGCGTCCCGGAACAGATCGGTAACTACCGGTTGCGTCGCCAGCTAGGCGCTGGCGGCATGGGTTGCGTCTACGAGGCCGAGGAGCTTGGCTCGGGTCAGCGGGTGGCACTAAAGGTGATCCTGCCCGACCTGGGAACTTCCGAGGAGGCCATGGACCGCTTTCGACAGGAGGGCCAGTTGGCCAGTGGCATTTCGCATCCCAACTGCGTCTTCGTACTGGAAGCAGACCAGCAGGGAGAGTACCCCTACATCGCCATGGAACTGGTCAAGGGGACCGACCTGGATGAGCATGTTCGCGAAAACGGACCGCTGGAAATCCTCGATGCACTGCGCAAGACGATCGACCTGATTGAGGGACTGGAGGAAGCCCACCGGTTGGGGGTCATTCACCGGGACGTCAAACCGTCAAACTGTTTTCTGACGCAGGATGGCCGCGTCAAGATTGGTGACTTTGGGCTCTCCCGAACGCTGGCCGAGGATGCCCAGCTGACCATGACTGGCAGTTTCATCGGCACGCCCCTCTTTGCATCCCCTGAACAGATTCGCGCCGAAGAGTTAGATGATCGGACCGATGTCTACTCGGTCGCCAGTACGCTCTACTTCCTGCTCACCGGCAAGGCACCTTTTCATAGTGACAACGCCGTCTCGGCGATGGCCCGCATCGTGGCTGATCCGGCCCCGTCGATTCGCGAGCAACGTCCCGAGTTGCACCGGGCCATTGCCAGCGTGATCCACCGCGGGCTGGAAACCGACCGCAAGAAACGCTGGCGATCGATGACCGATTTCCGCAACGCGCTGCTGCAATTTCTTCCCGAAAAACGGACGCCGGTCGGCGAATCACTCCGACTGGTCGCCTACACAATTGATCTCGTGGCCCTATCGGGAGTCTATTGGCTCCTTGAAATTGGACTCAATAATTTGGCGGTCTCCTTTTCTATACCGTTTCAGGAAATTAATCGGCTGTTCCTCATGGTCTCCAACCTCTGCTGGGTCGGCTATTTTGTCTCTCAGGAATCCTGGTCGGGCGGTACGATCGGTAAACGACTGCTCGGGTTCCGTGTGCGCAGCCTGTCGGGTAGTCCACTGAGTTTCCTGGCTGTCTTATTTCGCACAACCATTGTCTGGAGCTTCAACCACTTACCAGTCCTGCTACTCCCCTATCTCCAAAAAATGGCTAGCGGCAATCCGAGCATCCTGATCTTGCTAGCAGTTTCGACGACCATCTTCCCATTTTTCATCTTGATCACAATGCGCTCCAAGAATGGTTATCGGGGCTTACACGATTATTGGAGTGGTGCTGTCGTGGTAAAGCTGCCCTCCCGAAGCCGGAAAAAAACCCGTATCGTCGCGGTTCAAGATATTTCTACATCACTACCGGAACTAACCACCCATGGGGTGGTTTTACCGACCACCCTGGGCCCCTACCGAATTGAATCTCCCATTCGTCTGACTGACCACGAATTAGTTCTCGATGCCGAAGATGACCGGGTCAGCCGCAATGTCTGGATCCACGTCCGCAGCACCAACGCTCTGGAGACCTCCGAAGGACGCCGAGACGTCGATCGCCCCAGTCGCCTTCGCTGGTTGGCCAGTGGTCAACATGAAGAGCGCCCCTGGGATGCGTACTTGGCCCCCGAAGGAATGCCGCTGAGTCATTACTTGAAGGCTCATGGTACGATCGACTGGCTGGCAACACAGGAACTGCTCGAATCTCTTGCCGCCGAGATTGACATCGCGATCCGCGACAAGACATTTGCTGAGAAGCTCTCACCCCAACATGTCTGGATCCGACCGGACGGGGGTGTCGTGCTGCTCGACTTTGTCGTCGGTCGGGAGGAAAACATTGTTACCAAGAAAGAAGAAACTGAGACGCAAAAGGGACTCAGCTTGCTCGCGGCCACGGCCATTTACTGCCTGGAAGGGGTCTGCCCGACTGCCGAGGATCTAGAGGCTCGACAGTCGCTCGAATCGATCCTCGACAGTCAAATCTCCTATCGCGGTCGTAAACTCCTGGCACGTTGCCTCGATCCTGACAATCGCCTGGAGAGCCTGCAGGAGTTTCTCCAGGAATTGGAAGAGACCAAGGAATCCCGTTACAACGCCAGCAAAGTGACCCGCTACCGGCGTCTTAAACAGCTGATTGCTCAACTGTTGGGGCTCAGTCTTTGGATTATCGGGCAGGGTATGATGCTGAACGCGACCATCTATAAACATACGCTGCCAGAGTTCTTTCTGGTCCTCTCGATCATTCCAGCGATTCTTCTCTTCTGGACCTTCCTGACTCGCGGAGGATACTCCATGTATGGTTCCGGGATCATGGTCGGCAAGCCGAATGGATCGCGAGCGTCTCGCTGGCGGATCACCTTCCGGACACTGGTCACCGGGCTCCCGCTGCTCACCATCATGGTTCTCGTGAAACTATTTCATCCAGAGCACCTGAAACTCGAAACCATCGACTTCTGGCAGGGAACGCTGATAGTGATCCTCGTGGTCTACTTTATGGCAGCCCTTCTTTCTCCCCGTCGCGGCCTGCAGGACCTGATTGCTGGCACCGCGCTGGTATCGCGTTAAGGTCGGTCTTCAATGCTAAATTAGCCTCTTTCCCCCATTGCTAACTCAAACCGGACATTTGTCGCTCATGAAATCTCCCCAATGTCTTTACTACCTCCCTCTGTTACTAACTCTTACCATTGGCCTCGCTCCTGCCCCTGCCCAGGAGCAAGCCAAGCTAAGCAAGCCCGAGGCACTCTTTGAAGAACTTTGGGGGACGTTTTCAGAGCGATATGCCTTCTTCGAGTTGCGAGGAGTCGATTGGGAGGCCCAACGGCGCAAATACCGACCCCTGGTCAATGCCGAGACCAGCGACGAGCAGCTCTTTGAACTTTTCTGCAAAATGCTCAAGCCGCTCAACGATGGACACGTCAATTTGAAGGCACCGGGAATCAAGAAAGGTCGCTTCAATGCCGAAACCGAAGCCCGCTTTTACCAGGAGTTTTCCAGCAACAAGAAACTGAAACAGTATGCCCAGGCGGTGACCGGGACGCTGGAGAAAGCAGGCTTTGGTCCGCCCCAAAAACGGACCGGCATTCTCGTCTACCGGACGTCCGAGAAATACGGCTACCTGCAAGTCCTGGAAGTGGAAGGGCCGTCGACTAAAAAATTGAACGTGGCACTGGATGAGATCCTCACCGCCTTCCAGGGGAAAGAGGGGCTGATTGTCGACATCCGGGACAACCCGGGGGGCACCGACAAGTGTGTCTACACGATCATGAGTCGCTTTGCCGACAAGAAGCGCGTCGGCCACTACCGCCGCACGCGCCGCGGACCGGGAGCGGATGATTACAGTGAGAAAAAGACGGTCTACCTCGAGCCCCACCCCAAGCTGACCTACACCGGCCCGACCATTTGCCTGACCAACGACGCCTCTTTCAGCGGAGCCGACGTCTTTGCCATGCTGATGACTGCCCTGCCGCAGGTGACCCTGGTCGGGGAGCCGAGCAACGGCATCTTCTCCAATATGCTGGAGAAGAAACTCAGTAATGGCTGGAAATATAGCCTCTCGCACCAGCGCTATTACTCGGCCGAGATGATTTGCTACGAGGGGAAGGGAATTCCTGTCGACATCGAGATCAAGAACCTCTGGAGCGACGTCGAGAAGGGAGTCGACCAGGTGCTGCTCAAAGGCCTCGAGCAGCTAAAGACATCAAAGCCCTGAGGGCAGCTTAAATATCGACGCGGTAGTGGGCAATCTTTTCTGGATCCCCGGCCACTCCCAGTCCCGGCTTGTCCGGCACGCGGATGCGGCCCTGCTCGATCGGCAACGGTTCGACCGAAATATCACTTTCCAGGCCGTAATAGGTACTGTCATTGGCCAGTGAATAGGCGGGACAGGCCGCCGCGATCTGGACCATGGCTGCTGTCTTGGGTCCCATGTCATGGCCACAATGCATGATGACCGGCACGCCGGCCGCCTCACCCAGGTGGCCAATCTTGACGCATGGCAATATCCCACCGGCCGCATAGGTGTCCGGGAGCAGGAATTCGGCTGCCCCCGCCTGCAAGATTTCCCAGACGCTGGCCGGATCGGTGACACTTTCATTGAGCGCAATCGGAGTACTGGTCTGCTCGCGTAACCAGGCCGCATCTGACAACGGTTCGGCAGGAATCGGCTGCTCCAAGTACTCAAGTTGGTACTGTTCCAGTTGCTTGGCCAGTTCCGCCGCCTCCTGCGGTGAGTAAGCACGGTTTGGATCGATCCGCAGTTTCAGTTTCATCCCGACGGCATCCCGCACACCTCGGACCATTTCCAGGTCTTCATTCATGTCCGAGCCAGCCTTGGTCTTGAGCGTGGAAAACCCCTGCTCCACGTAGAGACTGGCAATTTCTCCGGCCCGTTCGTAAGTTTGAATCCCCATACAAGCAGCCAGTTCCACCTCGGGGCGGATAATGCCACCCAGTAGTTTAGCGACGGGCACGCCAGCCGCCTGGCCGCAAAGGTCCCACATCGCCATCTCCAGCCCCGACCGGAGTCGTGGTTCAAAGGAACATTCCGCGTGATATTTCTCCAAGTGCCAGGGATCCCACCCGTCCAGCATATCGCTGGCCGCCTTGCGTCCCTTCACGAATTCTTCCACCGGAATGAAATTACAGTTATATTCCCCCCAACCAACCAGGCCCTCGTCCGTATCAAGGCGGACAATAGCGCTTTGCGTCTCGGAACTAGATCGAATGTGAGAACGATAGGGAGCGATCGGCGGAATCTGGGGGATCTCCACCACGGTAATTTCGACTTTGGTGATTTTCATTCGGTGTCAGGGGGTCGGGACGTCTTGCAATGTTCTTCGTATTCGGCAAGTGTCTGCTCATCGGCCGGGTAGGTCCCCAGCAGCGGCGCGCCCTGGGCAATTTTTCCGAGTATAAAGTCCTCTCGGTGTTCCTGGCTGGCCGCTTCGCGGGCCACCTCATCGGCCATCGCGCGGGGCACAACCACCACCCCTTCCTCGTCTCCGACCATGATATCGCCGGGATAAATCGCCACGCCGCCGCAACCGATGGGAAGCTGAATATCGGCTGGATGGTGGACCGTTTTGTTAGTCGCTGCATGGGCCGAACGGGCGTAGGCCGCAATCTCCATCTGGGCAATCGCCGGCGAATCGCGAAAGCAACCATCGGTCACAATGCCGACCGCGCCGCGAGCCACCATCCGGGTGGCCAGAATATTTCCCATCGTGCCGGCATTTTCGTTACCGCGGGCATCAATCACCAGGACATCTCCCGGTCCCACCTGTTCAATTGCCAACCGCTGAGGATCTTTACTGTTATCAAAGACGAGATTGTGATCCACGTCGGCGCGGGCCGGAATGTATCGCAAGGTAAACGCCTGCCCAACCATCGACTTGCCGGGAGAAAGCGGCATAGCGCCGGTGACAAACTGATTCCAAAGTCCGCGTTTGGCCAGCACGGTGGCAATCGTGGCAGTGGTCGCAGATTGCAACAGGGGGTACGTTTTTTCGTCGATGGTTACCAGTTCACTCATCGCTTCTTCTTTCTGAACAGCTGGGCTACTGAGATTTTTCCTTTTTCGCGCGTGGCTTGGCCGTGGCTGGATGAAACCCGGTCGCTTTCAAGCCGATACGGTAAAGTCCTCCGCCCGCAGTGATGTAAAGGGTTTGGTTTCCTTTCCCCTTGCCAAAACAGCAGTTGGTCGGCAACTCGGGTGTCTGGATATAGCCCAACTCTTTCCCCTCGGGATCATAAATCCTGATCCCAAAACGTTCCTCGGAACGGACCGCAGCAAAGATATGGCCCTGCTCGTCGACCGTCATTCCATCGATACCCAGTTGATCTCCAAAATCGACCAGCACTTTCTTACGGGCCAGCGTGCCATCGTTTTTCACACGCAGGGCATTAAGTGTCATCCGTCCCCGCTTGGCATCGGTCACGGTCTCGGCCTGGTCGGTCCCGTTGTCCGTCTCGGCCACGTAGAGCCGACGGCCATTGGGTGCCAGAATAACCCCGTTGGGCTTGGTAACACCGCTCATCATGCGATGCAGTGAGCCATCGGGATCATAGCGATAGACGCTCATATGATCCAGTTCCAGCTTTTCCGGACCGACGTACTTGGGATCACTAAAGTAAATCCTGCCATGGGGGTCGATGACAATATCGTTGGGCGAGTTAAATCGCTTTCCTTCGAACTTGTCGACCACGACCTTCACTTTTCCCTCAGGAGTAATTTCGACCAGGGCCCTGGCGCCGCCCAGCGGCGAGGCGCAACAGGCAAACAGTCGTCCCTGGCGATTGAACATCAGGCCATTGGCCATCTTGCTGTCGGCGCAGTGAATACTGGTCTTGCTGGTTACTGGATCGAATTTCATGACCCGCGCCGGTCGGGCGTCAAAGGGCTGGGCAAAATCGCTGAAATACATTGTGCCGTCTGCAGCGGCAGCCACGCCCTCGGTAAAACCACCTTCTTCCCAGAGTGTCTCCAGTTTGGCACCGGCCGGAATAATCGTCGCATCTCCTTTGACTTCCAGCGGCTCCGCCTGCAGTTGTACTGCCAGACTCAAAGCAATCACCCCGCTCAACAACAATTTACAAGACTGCATTCT